>Ga0187782_10003477_pt1 | contig 11730 bp, 11 predicted proteins | sample 0715_SJ02_MP15_2_FD_132454 | JGI IMG/M metagenome (GOLD analysis project Ga0187782, IMG submission 132454) | Tropical peat soil microbial communities from peatlands in Department of Meta, Colombia - 0715_SJ02_MP15_20_MG | ecosystem: Environmental > Terrestrial > Soil > Wetlands > Peat | place...
ATACATTCCCCCGGCCAGGGGAGACCATCTTCGGCAAGAGCTTTGACTTGGGCTTCGGCGGCAAAGGAGCAAATCAGGCCGTTGCTGCACGGCTCTGTGGCGCGGAAGTGGTAATGGTCGCCAAGGTCGGCAATGATCTCTTCGGCGAGGCCACGGTCGAAAATTTTGAGTCCATGGGGATTGACGCCTCCCACGTGCGGGTTGTCAATGGTGTTTCTAGCGGCGTGGCTCCTATCTTTGTGGAGCCCAATGGACAAAACCGCATCATTGTGGTGAAGGGAGCGAACGATACGCTGAAGCCCGCGGATGTGGATGCCGCGGAGAAGTCGTTGCAGAGCGTCGACGTAATCATACTTCAGTTTGAGATTCCGCTCGAGACGGTATATTACACGGTTCAGTTTGCGCGCAAGCACCGCATCCGTTGCATCGTGAACCCGGCCCCGGCCCAGCCGGTCGATCTGGCGCGGCTGGCGGAGGCGGATTACTTCGTGCCCAACGAGACGGAGGCAGAAGTGATTGCGGGGCTGCCGGTGCATTCGACCGAGGAAGCAAAACAGTGCGCGGCCTCCTTTCTGGCGAAGGGCTTTCGGAAGGTCATTTTGACTTTGGGCGCGCGAGGCTCCCTGATTGTCGGAGAGGGGACGGCCGAGCTTATTCCTCCTTTTCCTGTGTCGCCAAAAGACACCACCGGGGCAGGGGACGCGTTCATCGGGAGCTTTTCCGTATTTCTCGCGGAGGGTCTGCCGGAAAAAGAGGCGCTTCTGCGCGCCAATCTTTACGCCGGGCTTTCGACCACACGGGTCGGCACACAGAAATCCTTTCCGAGGCGCATCGAGTTTGAAGATGAGTGGGCCCGGCGAAGCGGAAGGCTGTAAGGAAAAGGCAAGGAGCCGAAATGTTCGTTCTGGAGAGCTATCCGTGGGCGGTGCTGTTCTGCGTGATCACGATGTTCTGCTGGGGATCGTGGGCGAATACACAGAAGCTAGCCAAGAAAGGCTGGCGGTTCGAGCTGTTCTATTGGGATTACACGATCGGTGTATTGTTGCTGACGGTGATCCTGGCGCACACGTTAGGAAATCACGGAACCACTGGACGGCCATTCATCGAAGACCTGCACCAGATGTCCAAGGTGAGCGCGGGCTCGGCGCTACTGGGCGGAGCGATTTTCAATTTGGCGAATATTCTGCTTGTGGCGGCGATTGACATCGCGGGCATGTCTGTCGCCTTTCCGGTGGGAATTGGCATCGCGCTGGTTCTGGGCGTCGTGCTCAATTACATTGCCAATCCCGTTGGCAACGCCATGCTGCTGTTCGGGGGCGTGGTGCTGGTCGTGCTGGCGATCGTTCTAGATGCCGTGGCTTATCGCAGAATCCCGGGCAGCGCCGCGGGAGTCAGCACAAAAGGGCTTGTGTTGAGCGTTGCCTGCGGCGTGCTGATGGGATTTTTCTACCGGTTTGTTGCGGCCTCGATGTATCCGGATTTCGCGCGTCCGGAGCCGGGGAAGGTCGGGCCCTACGCCGCGGTGCTGGTTTTTGCCGTGGGCATTTTCCTGAGCAATTTCGTTATCAACACCTTTGTGATGAAAAAGCCGTTCGTGGGAACGCCGGTTTCGTATGCGGACTATTTCAAGGGAAGCTTGGGCACACACCTCACGGGAATCCTGGGTGGAATCATCTGGGGTATTGGGATGTCGTTCAACGTCATCGCGTCCGGCCGCGCCGGCTTTGCGATTTCCTACGGGCTGGGGCAGGGAGCGACCATGGTCGCGGCATTGTGGGGCGTGTTTATCTGGAAGGAATTTCGCGCGGCGCCAGCGGGCACTTCGCGACTGATAGCGGCGGTGTTCGGCTGTTTTGTAGTTGGACTGGCGCTGATCATCCTGGCGCGGACGACCTAGAAATCATAAATAGCAAACTGACCAAAGGGGAGCCCTTTTCTGGGATATTTTTCGATGTACTGGCCAAAATCGATTGAAAGTCCGGTGTTGGAGAGTGTGCGCTATGCGGTGGAGTCTTCGCGCAATGTGCGCACGCACTACGACAAGATCGTGGAAGTGGCGTCGTGGATGGCATACGAGGAATTACCCATGCCGGAATTCACGCTGCCCTTCGTCGTCGGGCAAGGGGAGGCCGACGAAACCATCGATTTTGTATTGGTGGCGGACTGCATTGATACGGCGTTCACGGATTTCGAGCGCCATGAAAAATTCCAAATGGAGTATGCGGGGAAGAACTGGTCGGATTCCGAGGCGGAATTCGCCTGCATCAAACGCGCGCTGGACAATGGCGTGCCCTTCCTGGACGGCAGTTACCTCGCAGGGGTCACGCGCGCAGAGCTGAACAGAGTGTTCCGCGGCAACATAGAATTGCCGATGCTCGATGAGAAGCTCGAAGTGCTTCACCAGGTCGGTAAAGTGCTGGCGGAGAGATATCAAGGGCGCTTCCGGAACTTTGTGAAGTCGTGTTCGCCCAAGCTCTACGACGACGGGAATGGGCTGGTCGAGCGTCTGGTGAAGGAGTTTCCGCGATTCAATGACGTAAGCATACTGGATGGCCACGAGATCAAGTTTTACAAACTGGCACAGCTCGGCGTGTGGATGTTGTATGCGACGCTCCACAGCAAGGGGAAATTTCGTTTGGACGACCATTACAAAATGAGCGCCTTTGCGGATTACATTGTCCCGCTTGCGCTACGGTTACACCGCATTACGAGTTATTCGGACGAGCTCGAGGGCGCTATAAGCTCTCACGAACTGATACCGCGGGATTCGCGCTGGGAGATCGAGATCCGCGCCCACTGCATCTACGCTACGGCGATTCTGACCGAAGAGATCAACAAGCGCCGGCCGGCGGAGAAGCAGGTGATTGTTCCACAAATTGATGCGCGGTTCTGGACGCATTTTCACACCACCAACTGGCCGCATCACCTGACGCGGACCATCATGTACTAAAATTTCGAGGCGAATGCAGAGGAGAGAAAGTCCAATGAAATGGCTCTTTCGATTGGGTCTGATCGCCGCATTTCTTGCCGCCGGTGCAACCGTTTTGCATGCACAAGGAAAGCGCAAGGTGATTATCGATCAGGATGCGGCTGGGCCCGGCGGCACGGACATGCAGGCAATTTTGGCGCTGGTGAACTCCCCGGACACGGACGTCCTGGGAATCACCGTGCTTACAGGAGATGCGTGGCGCGACGAGGAGGTACAACACACCCTGCGCCTGATGGAGATTATCGGGCGAACGGACATTCCCGTGGTTCCGGGAGCCGTGTTTCCGCTGGTCAACAGCAAGGAGTACATCGCCAAGTGGGAAACAATGTACGGAAAGCTGGTGTATCAAGGGGCGTGGAACTTTGCGCGCGGTTATCCAGTGCATGGTCCATACGAGATTCCACCGATGCCGGAGGGAAAGCCCACGACAAAACCGTCCACGGAAATGGCGGCGAATTTCCTTGTGCGCCTGGTGCGGAAGTATCCGCACGAGGTGACGATTTACGCCGCGGGGCCGATGACGGACCTCGGGATGGCGATTGGTCTGGACCCGCAATTCCCAGAGCTGAGCAAGGAATTGGTCGTGATGGGCGGAAGTATCAGCCCCAAGACGGACGATCCAGAGTTCGCCCTCAACCCGTCTCATGAGTTCAATTTCTGGATGGACCCGGAAGCATCAAAGGCGGTGCTGCACGCGCACTGGCCGCACGTATCGGTGACGACAGTGGATATTTCGGTGAAGACTCGAATGGAGAAGGACCTGATCGAAGAGATTCGAAAGAGCCCGACTCCCGCGGCGCAGTACGTGGCGAAATATGCGGAGGCCAATTATCTGTGGGATGAACTCGCCGCGGTGGCGTGGCTCGATCCCGCGATCATCACCAAATGGAAGAAGCTGTATATGGACGTAAACAACGACCATGGGGCGGGATATGGGAACACCCTGGTGTGGCAGCCAGGCAACCAGCCGGGACTGGGTGAGATTCTGGTGGATGTACAGGACGACCTGGATAAGGGAAAGTTCTATAAGGAGTACGTCGATCTACTGACGCGGCCGACCCCTGCGGGATCGACTCACTCTTCGGTCAATTGAATCGCAACAATGAGGGAGGGGAAGATGGCGGAACACTATTTGCTAAAGACGGAGCCCACGGAATATTCGTTTGCGAACCTGGTGAAGGACAAGGAGACGGAGTGGGATGGAGTGAGCAATCCCGTTGCGGTGAGGCATCTGGGCGAAATGAAGCCCGGGGCGAAGCTGATTATTTACGAGACCGGGGATATGCGCACGGCGGTGGGCACGGCCACGGTGGTCAGCGTGGATGCGAAGAACTTGAAGAAACCAGTGGTGACCATAAAGGCGGAGAAAGCCCTGGCCAAGCCGGTAACGCTGGATGAGATCAAAAAGAACAAGCTGTTTGCGGATTCGCCGCTGGTGCGGATCGGGAGATTATCTGTGGTCCCCCTGACGGCAGAACAGTTCGCTGCTCTCACCGGCAAGTGAGACGTTGCGATTAGTAGATGCCCGTGATGAGGCGCTGGGTGGCCTTGCTGCAGGCGATGTACTCCTCCCCGAACGGGCGCAGAAGAGCAGCCTCCTCCACTTGGATGCGGTAAAGCAACGCGGCCTTCGTGGGAATCAGGGCAATGGCGGAGCTAAGCCAATTCCGCGAATGCAGGCCGATGGGGAGGAACACCAACACGGCCAAGGTAAGAGGGGTGTCGGGCCAAAGTGTACAATCCGGAACGGTTGAGTTGCTGGGAATTAGCCACATTGGAGCTGGAGGCTTTGCCAAGGGTAAGGATGGCCGTCCAGCGAATGATCAGGGCAACAACTAACACAATCAAACCCGCCGGTTTCCGTATGTGGGCTCCGCCAAACATGGTTGGCGGAGCGGCTTCGCTAGATGGCCGCGGTGATACAAGTGAAGATGACGATCCAAAGAAGAAAAGAGGGCCGCGATCGTGGACTTTTCCGGTACTATGTTTCGTTCGCGTGGCGATGCCCACGATCACTCGGAAGCAACCCAGGTCTAGTAAAGAATGGGCCAAAGCAGGAAGACAATCATCGCGAAGCTCTTTCGATAGGCTTTGGAGCAGATGGCGCCGCGGGCTGAAGAAGGTCCCATTTGTTGCCATAGAGATCCTCGAAGACGGCAACGATGCCGTAGGATTCCTGGCGGGGAGACTCGAGGAATTTCACGTTGGCAGCCTGCATCAGGCGATAGTCCCGCCAGAAATCGTCGGTGTGAAGGAAGAGAAAGACGCGCCCACCGGCCTGATTACCCACCTGGGGGAGTTGCTCCGGAGTGGCAGCCTGGGCGAGAAGCAGGCTCGTGCCGCGTGAGCCCGGAGGCGCGATGACGAGCCAGCGCTTGCCGGCTGGCAGAGGCGAATCTTCCAGCACACGGAAACCAAGCGCATCGGTGAAAAACGCAAGGGCGTCCTCATAATTGCGCACCAGCAAGGTGACGTGAGCAAGCGTCTGCGGCATGGCGTCCGATTATCCCACGCTATTCGGCGATGAAGATTAAATTTGCCGCCGGCCATAGGCTTGGTATCGACGCAAGTTCCGTGAGTGTGCCAGTATAAAAAGATGGTTACGATTCGTCCTGCCGAGTCTAAGGATCACGATGCGATCTGGTCGATCCTCGAACCAGTCATTCGGGCGGGAGATTCCTACACGCTTCCGAAGGATTTAAGCAGGGAGGAGGGGCTCTCGTTTTGGTTTTCGAGTGGGCACGAGGTGTTTGTCGCACAGGACGGCGACGCGATTCTAGGGACCTATTTTCTTCGCACGAACCAGCATGGAGGAGGGTCACATGTCGCGAATTGCGGCTACATCACAGCGCCGAATGCCACCGGTCGCGGAGTGGCCAGCGCCATGTGCGCGCACTCGCTGGAGCATGCTCGAACCCGCGGCTTTGAGGCCATGCAGTTCAACTTTGTCGTGAGCAGCAATGAACGCGCGGTGCGGCTCTGGCAGCGGCACGGGTTTCGCATTGTGGGAGAGCTGCCAAAGGCGTTCCTGCACCCAAGCACAGGTTACGTGGACGTCTATATCATGTACCGTGAACTCTGATCCCGAATCCTAGCTAAGTTGGGCAGGAATCGGCTCGCTTGTCGCGGTTAAAGAAGCGGAACTATAATTGAGTGCTGCGTTTTGAGGAGGAAGACCGTCATGGCGACGTCAAAAGCGAAATTGCACGGGCATGTAGCGGAATTCACGAACGAACCGTTCATCGATTTTTCCAAGCCAGAAAACAAAAAGAAGATGGAAGCAGCGCTAAAGAAGGTGCGAGCTGAGTTTGGCCATGAGTACCCCATGTGGATTGGGGGAAAGAAGGTTATTACCGAGAAGAAGCGGAAGTCGACCAATCCATCAAAGCCATCGGAAGTGATCGGTGTGTTCCAGGATGCGTCGAAGGAACAGGCAATCGAGGCGATTGAAGCAGCCAACAAGTACTTTGATGTCTGGAAGAAGGTGCCGTTCCAGGAGCGGGCGAAATTCCTGTTCAAGGCGGCTTCTCTGGTGCGCGAGCGGAAATTCGAACTGGACGCCCTGGTTTGCTACGAGGTCGGCAAGACCTGGTTTGAAGCAGAAGCGGACATCGCCGAAACCATCGATTTTTGCGAGTTCTATGCGCGCGAGATGCTGAGGCTGGGTGAACCCCAGAAACTGACGCCCATGAAGGGGGAAAAGAATTATCTCGTGTACATCCCGCTGGGCGTGGGAGCGATCATTCCCCCGTGGAATTTCCCGTGCGCAATCATGGCGGGTTTGGTAGTGGCGTCGCTGGTAACGGGAAATACGGTGGTGCTGAAGCCGGCGTCGGACTCGCCGACGATTGCGGCGAAGTTTGTCGACATTTTGTTCGAAGCGGGCATAGCGAAGGAAGCCGTCCAGTTTGTCACAGGTTCCGGCGCGGCCGTGGGCGACACAATCGTGCAGCATCCCAAGACGCGGTATGTAGGCTTCACGGGTTCGAAGGAAGTAGGCCTGCGGATCGCCGAACTCGCTGCGAAGCCGTCGTCAGGGCAGATCTGGATCAAGCGAACTGTGCTGGAAATGGGAGGCAAGGACGGCATCATCGTGGACGATGAGGCGGATATCGATTCCGCCGTGGAAGGAACGGTCCAAGCGGCTTTTGGCTATCAAGGACAAAAGTGCTCGGCATGCTCTCGCGTGATTGTGAGCGAAAAAGTCTACGACAAGTTCCTGAACAAGCTGGTGGAGAAGACGAAGAAGATCAAGGTCGGACCGAGCGAGGATCCGAACAACTACATGGGCCCGGTGATCAATGAGGCCGCGATGAAGACAATCCTCGATTACATCGAGATCGGGAAGAAAGAGGGGCGACTCCTTGCTGGCGGTGGCCGCGCGCCGGGCGACGGTTACTTTGTGGAGCCGACGATTGTCGCGGACGTTCCGCCCAAAGCCCGGTTGGCACAAGAAGAGGTGTTCGGGCCAGTGCTGGCGGTGATCAAGGCGAAGAATTTCGATGACGCGATGGAGATCGCGAATAACACCGAGTTCGGGCTGACGGGTTCCTTGTATTCGAAAAACCCGGAGAAGATCAGGCGGGCCGAGGAAGACTTCCACGTCGGAAACCTGTACTTGAACCGAAAGTGTACTGGAGCGATGGTGGGTGCGCACCCGTTCGGGGGATTCAACATGAGCGGCACCGATTCGAAGACCGGCGGGAAGGATTATCTGCTGCTCTTTCTGCAGGCGAAGTCGGTGGCAGAGAAGGTCAGTTAAAGAAGCAAGGAGACAAGGCGAAGCAAGGAGAAGCCTCGAAAACCGAGGTTTAACGAGAGCGCTGAGGCAGGGCGCAGAGGTCGCGGAGAAACCGTGGGGCGGGAGAAAAATCCCGCCTCTTTTTTCATTCTGCAGAGGCTGCCGCTTCTCTGTTCGACACTAGCTTTAGCACGCGGTAGACAGGATAGCTGCAGGCAAGGGCAAGCAAGGTGTAGTAGCTGTTGGCGCGGTCTTCGCGAACCGCTTCGATAAGGAAGCCTACAGAGCCGAGGAGAGCAAGCGCAGTCGTCCAGGGATATCCCCATGCGCGATAGGGACGATACAAGTCTGGCTGGCTGTGCCGAAGTAAGAAGAGGGAGATGAACGACAGGAGATAATTGGTAACGAAGAAGAAGGCGAGCATGGCAATGACGCGCTCGAAACTGAAAATGGCGAACGCCACACCTACGAGAGCGCTAAGAAGCAAGCCAACGGTTGGCGTCCCGCCCTTGTTTACTCGAGATACGGCCCGGAAGAAGAGGCCGTCGCGGCTCATGGCGTAGATGACGCGCGCCCCCATCAGGTGAAGCGCATTTAGGGAACTGAACAGGGCGAGCACCATGATCGAGCGAAAAATGAAGTCGCCGTGAGGACCAAAGACGCGCTGTGCGGCCAGGCCCAAGGAAAAATTATTGCCGGCAATTTCGTTCATCGGCAGGACATACAGCACCGCGGCGTTCACAAGCATATAGATGCAGACGATGGAGAAGAGGCTGGCGAAAATGGCGCGCGGCACCAGGTGGCCGGGATTCTTGATTTCATCGCCAAAGTAAATGACGCCGTCCCAGCCATCATAGGTGTATATGGTGGATTGACTAGCTATGAGAATCGCCGTGATTAGAGCGGCGCCCACGGGAATGGCGATGGGAGCGGTGGCTTGAGCAAGGGGGCTGGCCTCGGCCGCTTCGCGAAGATGGCCGCCAAAGGCAAAGCAGGCAATCACGATGGCGAAGAAGGCCAAGCCTTTCAGGAGCGTCGTGGAATTCTGAACCTTGCTGCCCACATTGATGCTCTTCCACTGTAGCAGGGCAAAAACCGCGATGACAGAGACGGCGGTAATCTTGATTTTCAAAACACCGCCGAACACAGGAAAAAGGTGGGCCATATACTCCCCAATGACGATTCCGACAGCCCCGGTCGTTCCGCACGTGGAGAGCCAGTCGCTCCAACCCACAACGAAGCCGGCAAAATCTCCAATGGCACGCCGAGAGAAGTTGTATTGGCCGCCGCTCTTGGGAATCACAGAACCAAGTTCTGCCAACTGGAAAGCGCTTACCAGGGCGTAGAGTGCGCCGCCGATCCACACACTGAAGAACAGCCAGTGATTGGGAAGGCGTGCAGCAATGTCTCCCGGCGTTCGAACAATGCCTGCGGAGATGGTGTTGCCGACAGCGACCGCCACGCCAAAACCAACGCCAAGCACCTGCAGAAGTTTGCCTTTCTCTTTGCGCAGGTACGTAGGACGCGCCGGCAAGTCCGCGGCGAGAGAGTCAGTGGGCGTCGACAATGTGAGGTCTCAACAGCGTGATGAATGCAGGGGCCATCATACGTTTGTGTGGTGAAAAAGCAAGGCGGAACAGGGAGACTTTACACCAAGAGTCGGTTCTGGACCGAGTCAGCGGATGATTTCCAACTCGTCGTTCTTTTCCTCTTCCTTGGCATTTAGGGAGAGCGACCCGTTTCTCTTACGGCCCTCCAGGAAGTCCGCCAGTTCGAGGCGGAGATTGCAGGAATTCGTGGAATAGCTGAGGCCGGTATCGAGATCGATTTCGCCGGACCGAATCAGCTTATCGATTTCTGCGTCGAAGTGCTGCATGCCGTCGTTGGAGCCATCGCGCATGGCGTCCAGAAGAGTCTTACCTTCGGCTTCGCCTTTCTCGACATACTCGCGCGTACGCATCGTAGATTTCAGGATTTCCAGAACGGCAATGCGGCCACTGCCATCGCGGCGGGGAATCAACCGCTGGGAGAGGATGAACCGAAACGCTTTGGAAAGACGGTTGCGTATGCCCTGTTGATCCTCCATCGGAAAGGAGCCGATGATGCGCTCGACGGTTTTTGACGCATCGATGGTATGCAGGGTAGAGAGGACGAGGTGGCCGGTTTCGCAAGCTTCGAGAGCAATTTCGATCGTTTCGCGGTCGCGCATTTCCCCGACCAGAATGACTTTGGGCGCCTGGCGCAGCGCGGAGCGCAGGGCGGAAGAAAAAGTGGGCGTGTCGCTATGCAGTTCGCGCTGATGAATGGTCGCCCTTTTGTGGCGGTGCAGAAATTCGATAGGATCCTCAATCGTCAGGATATGAATCGCTTTTTGCTCGTTCATTTTGTCGACGATGGCGGCAAGGGTGGAAGACTTTCCGGAACCGGTGGGCCCCGTTACAAGGACGATTCCGCTTCGCAGGTCGCAGACTTCCACGATTTGGGGGGGAAGATGCAAGTCCTCAAAGTTCGGAACATGATTGGGAACCACGCGCATGACGATGGCGCAACTGCCTCGCTGGCGAAAGATGTTGACGCGGAAACGCGATGCCCCTTCGAGCCCGTAAGAAAGATCGGCGGCGCCATCGGATTCCAGCTTGCGGGAAGCATGCTCGTTATTGCTGATGATGCAGCGGGCAATGTAATTGGTATCCGCCGGGGTTAAGCGCTCCAACCCCTTGAAAGGGAGTTCGACAAGCTGGCCATTCACTTCAACCTGGGGAGCGCGGCCGGGAGAGAAAATCAGGTCGCTGACCTGCCGGTTCGTTTTCAGCATGGCGAGGATGAGCTGAGGTACAGGAAACTCTCTGGAGGCGGCGGGAGAGTTGGGCGTGGGCGAAGTGCTCATATTCTCCTCATAGGGCAGGCCGCGAACGGAGCATCGCGTCGGGAGATGAGCGGCCAGGCACTAAAATTATTGGTACACAGTCAGCTTAAAATAGAAAAAGAAAAAGCAATTAGCTGACAAGGTACAGGTATCTCCGGATGGTTACTGGCCGGTGCTAAGCCTCATCCTAAGAAGAATTTGGGGCTTGTCAGTGCATCTGTGGAATGCGGGGCTTGCCCGCATCGTCCTTGAGGTGCAGGACAAGTTCGGCGAAAGTGGAGTTATCGATGCGAATGGAAGAGCAATCGTTAACGACCCAGTTGGCGCCGGCGGCAAGCAGAACGTCGTCCTCAACCGTGGTCCGCAAGGCGAGAACTCGCGCGCCGGAGGACTTGCCGGCGCGAATGCCGAACGGGGCATCCTCGACGACGATGCAGGAATGTGGATCAATGTTTAGGGCGGTTGCGCCCTTCAGGTAAGGCTCAGGGTCCGGTTTGCCTCGCTGAACATCACTTGCGGTCACGAGGTGATGAATGTGGGGCCACAAGCCGGTGGCGCGGAGACGAACTTCCGCAAGAGGGCGGGTGGAAGAAGTGACCACCGCGATCTGCAAAGGTGAAACGTTCGTGAGCAGTTCCTTGGCCCCGGGCAGCGCAACTACGTCCTCGATCTCCTCAATTTCACTTCTTTCCATCCAGCGATTTTCTTCCAGGTGAACCGCAGGATCGGCGTGCGGTAGAAGGTCCCTAATGGAGGTTAGGCTGGTGCGGCCATGGGAGAAGCGGACAACGTAATCGGGGTCAAAATTGTGTTTGTCTGCCCAGCGGGCCCAGACGCGCGCCACTGCCGGCGTGGAATCAACTAGAACCCCATCCATGTCAACAAGGAGAGCTTTGCAGAAAACTCGGGTCATGGATTCATTCTAGGAGAACTTCGCGTTTTTCGTTTTGCTGTACCTATTTAAGATACAAGTGTACCCGTAATGAGTACAGTGCCCACCTCGCTCTCAAAGGTCCTTTTTGGGGATAGCCGGAAGGCGATCCTTGCTCTGCTGTATGGCCATGCCGACGAACAATTCTATCTGCGCGAGATCGTGCGGCGCGCCGGGACGGCGATCGGAGCTACACAACGAGA
>Ga0187782_10003478_pt1 | contig 11729 bp, 12 predicted proteins | sample 0715_SJ02_MP15_2_FD_132454 | JGI IMG/M metagenome (GOLD analysis project Ga0187782, IMG submission 132454) | Tropical peat soil microbial communities from peatlands in Department of Meta, Colombia - 0715_SJ02_MP15_20_MG | ecosystem: Environmental > Terrestrial > Soil > Wetlands > Peat | place...
CCGCCGTTGACGTCCAGATGCGCCTGAACCGCCTCCTCGGGATTCATGTGAATGTCCGGCCACGACCTGCTGTAGGCACCGATCGGCATCAGCGTCACGTCGAACGGTCCGTGGTCGGCGCCGATGTCGCCAAAGCTCTTGGTGTAGCCGGTGTCTCCGCCGAAGTACGCCCGGTGCGCAGGACCGATGATCGCCCACGATGCCCACAGCGTGCAGTTGCGGTTCAGGAAGCGACCGGAGAAATGCCGGGCCGGGGTGCAGATCAGGGTCAGCTCATCGACCTGTGCGTGCTCGTTCCAGTCGAGTTCGATGATGCGCTCGTCGGGGATGCCCCAATCACGCAGGTGCGCACCGACTCCGAGCGGAACGACGAACGGGGCCCATTGGCTGCGAGCCAGCGCGACGATGGTGTCGATGTCGAGGTGGTCGTAGTGGTCGTGGCTGATCACGATCGCGTCCAAGGCCGGTAGCGCGTGCAGTGGCACCGGCGGCGGATGCATCCGCTCGGGGCCGACGACATCCGAGGGCGAGCAACGATCACTCCACACCGGGTCGGTGAGAACGCGATATCCGTCGATCTCCAGCAGCGCCGTCGAGTGGCCGAACCAGCTGACCGCGATCTGGCCCGCAGCGGCCTCGAAGACTCGGGGCTTCGGCGTGACCAACGGGATTTTCTTGGTGGGCCGGGTGGCGGCGCGGGCACCGATCACCTCCCACAGAATGTTCCGCTGTTCCTCCCGGTCGATGCTGAACTGGGAAGCCGGTTCCAGGTTGACGAAGACGCCGTCCTGAAAATTCGCTGACCGCTCGGCGGCCGCGCGAATGTCGGACGGTTGAGCCCCGAGCGCGGCCGGCGCACCATGCAGCGCGCGCAGCACCCATCCGCCGGTCGCCAGGGTGACCGTGCCGGCGGCCAGTCGTAGCGCCTCGCGCAGCATGCGATCAGGCTCCCTGGAAGTTCGGTGGGCGCTTCTCCACCCGGGCCACCTGCGCTTCGATCACGTCTTGGCTGGCCCATGCTTTGTCGAAGAGTTCTTTGTGCACCGGCGACGCCTCTTCGATGGAGCCGTCGTCGTTCAGCACCCGCTTGGCGTGCGCAATGGCCAGCGGCGCCAGGCCGGCGATCTCGGCGGCCCAGGCCTGCGCGTCGGCCACCGTGCCGATCCGGTTCGCCATACCGGTCTGCAGCGCGGTTTCGGCGGTCAGCTTCTCCGCAGAGAGCAGCATCGCTCGCGCCCGACCGTGGCCGGCCAGCCAGGACAGTCGCCGGATGCTCCAGTTATCAAGCGCCAGACCATATTTCGACGTAGGAAACTGGAAGAACGCATCGGGCGCGACAACCCGCAGGTCACATTGCATCGCCAGTTGCAGACCCGCGCCGATGGCCGGCCCGTTGATCGCACCGATCACCGGAATCGGCGCCGCATCCATCACCCGGTGCAGTTCGATCAGCCGATCGGGATAGTCGGCGGCGAACGCGTCGCCGCTCAGGTCGGCGCCGGCGCAGAACACGGTGCCCTGCCCGGTCAGCACGACGGCGCGGACGTTCTCGCCGGCCGCCTTGTCCACGGCCTCGCGCAGCTCCTCGACGAGCTGGGAGTTCAGCGCGTTGCGCCGTTCCGGACGCTGCAACTCAATGGTCAGGACGTCTTCGACGCGAGTGACACCGATCATGCACCCAAGCCTATTAGCCTCAGCCCCGTGAGCCGGATCGGGACCGATGAACTGCGCGACGCGGTGCTCGACGAGGGGACTTTCATCAGCTGGGACACCACCGCGCTGGCGGTGCCGACGAACTCGTCGTACGCCCGCGAGCTGGCTGACGCCCGGGCCGCCACTGGCCGTTACGAGTCGGTGCTGACCGGTGAGGGCCGGGTGTTCGGGCGGCGGGTGGCGGTGGTGGTCTGCGAGTTCGAGTTCCTTGGCGGCTCGATCGGCGTCGCGGCGGCCGAACGCATCACCGCTGCCGTGCAACGCGCCACCGCCGAGCGGCTGCCGCTGCTGGCGTCGCCGAGCTCGGGAGGTACCCGGATGCAGGAGGGCACGCTCGCGTTTCTGCAGATGGTGAAGATCGCCGCGGCCGTCACGCTGCACAAACAGGCGCACCTGCCCTATTTGGTGTACTTGCGCCACCCGACCACCGGCGGGGTGTTCGCGTCGTGGGGTTCGCTGGGTCATGTCACCATCGCCCAGCCGGGCGCGTTGATCGGCTTCCTGGGGCCGCGGGTGTACGAGCAGCTCTACGGTGAACCGTTTCCTGCTGGGATCCAGACGGCCGAGAACCTGCAGCGGCACGGGGTGATCGACGCGGTCGTGCCGCTCGGGGAACTGCGCAGCATCCTCGACCATGCGCTCACCGTGGTCGCCGACGACGCGGGGCCGTCGCCGGCTACGCCGCCGCCCGAACCGCTGCCCGATGTGCCAGCCTGGGATTCGGTAGTGGCGTCACGGCGGCCGGATCGGCCCGGGGTCAGGCAGCTGCTGCGATACGGCTGCACCGAACACGTGCTGCTGTCGGGAACCGAGCGGGGCGAAGCCGCGACCACGCTACTGGCGCTGGCCCGGTTCGCCGGTCAGCCCGCGGTGATCCTCGGCCAGCAGCGCATCGTCGGCGGTCTGGTCGGGCCCGCTGCGTTGCGCGAGGCCCGTCGCGGCATGACGCTGGCCGCCGGCCTGCGGCTACCGCTGGTGCTGGTCATCGATACCGCCGGCCCGGCACTGTCGGCCGAGGCGGAAGAGGGTGGGCTGGCCGGCGAGATTGCTCGCTGTCTGGCCGAGCTGGTCACGCTGGATACCCCGACGGTGTCGGTGCTGCTCGGTCAGGGCAGCGGCGGTCCGGCCCTGGCGATGGTGCCGGCCGACCGGGTGCTGGCCGCATTGCACGGCTGGCTGGCGCCGCTGCCGCCCGAGGGCGCCAGCGCGATCGTCTTCCGCGATACCGCGCACGCCGCCGAACTGTCTGCCGCGCAGGGCATCCGATCGGCCGACTTGTTGACGTCCGGCATCGTCGACGTCGTCGTGCCGGAGCACCCGGACGCCGCCGACGAGCCGGTCGAGTTCTGCGCCCGGTTGTCGGTGGCGATTGCCGCCGAGCTGCACGCGCTCCGCGGGGTGCCCGATGCCGACCGGATGGCGGCCCGCTTGCGGCGCTACCGCGACATCGGCCTGCCCTAGCCGTCCGCGGCGCCGGGGGCATCGGCAGCCCAGCGGTGTGCCCAGGTCTGCAGCGGCTCAAGAGCGGCCATCAACGAACGCCCATGTGCGGTAAGGAAATAACCGGCGTCCCCGTGATCCACGATGCGCAGCTGCCGCAATTCCTTCAACCGTGTGTTGAGCGAGCCGGGGTTGGTGTCGCAGGCCGTTTGCAACGCCCGGAAGGTCAGCGGGCCGTTGCGCAGCTCCCAGAGCAGGCGCAGGGCGCCGCGGCGTCCCAGGGCGTCGAGGGCCACCATGATCGGCCGCCCCGAGCGCGATCCGCGGGCCGATGAACCGATGCGCGGCGAATTCATGCTTTACATTTTGTAGCACGACGACTACTTTCGTCACCATGACACGCTATAAAAACGATAGCGCCCGCATCGCTCCGGCCGCCGAGCCGCTACCCGAGGACATCCAGCAGGCCATCGACGCGATCATGCGCGGCCGCCCACCGCTGGTGTTGTTCACCACGTTGGCGCGCGATCGCCGGCTGTTCTTCAAGTTCTTCAACTCAGGACTGCTCGACAAGGGGCATCTCACCATCCGGCAACGCGAGATCGTCATCGACCGGGTAACGGCGTCCTGCGGCGCCGAGTATGAATGGGGCGTGCACGTCAGCGTCTTCGCCGCCAAAGCCGGCCTGACAGAAGCACAAATCACTTCGTTGACGGTCGGCGGACCCGACGACACCTGCTGGACCGACGCCGATCGGCTGCTGATCCGGTTGTGTGACAGCCTGCACGAGGGCTGCACCGTCGACGACGCGCTCTGGGCAGAGCTCACCGCACATCATTGCGACGAGGCGCTGCTGGAACTGCTCATGCTCGCGGGCACCTACCGCGCCGTCAGTTATCTGGTGAACTCGCTGCGGCTGCCGCCGGAACCTGGCGCCTCCCGATTCCCGCTGTCGCGAGCGAATTGAACGGGGTGCGTCGAGCGAGGGTTCCCACAGCTACGGGCGACAATCAGGCATCATGGGCGGCATGGACACTGGTGTGACCTCACCCCGGGTTTTGGTTGTCGACGACGACTCCGACGTGCTGGCCTCCCTGGAACGTGGATTGCGGTTATCGGGCTTCGAAGTGTCGACCGCGGTTGACGGCGCCGAGGCATTGCGGAGCGCCACCGAGACCAGGCCCGATGCGATCGTGCTCGACATCAACATGCCGGTGCTGGACGGCGTCAGCGTGGTCACCGCCCTGCGCGCGATGGACAACGACGTCCCGGTCTGTGTGCTGAGTGCCCGCAGTTCGGTCGACGACCGGGTGGCCGGTCTGGAGGCCGGCGCCGACGACTACCTGGTCAAGCCGTTCGTGCTGGCCGAGTTGGTGGCTCGGGTGCGAGCGCTGCTGCGCCGCCGCGGATCCACCGCGACCTCGTCGTCGGAAACCATCACCGTCGGCCCACTGGAAGTGGACATCCCCGGTCGGCGGGCCCGAGTCAACGGCGTAGACGTCGACCTGACAAAGCGCGAGTTCGACCTGTTGGCCGTGCTGGCCGAACACAAGACCGCGGTGCTGTCGCGTGCGCAGCTGCTGGAATTGGTGTGGGGATACGACTTCGCCGCCGACACCAACGTGGTCGATGTGTTCATCGGATACCTGCGCCGTAAGTTGGAAGCCGGAGGCGGCCCGCGGCTGCTGCACACTGTCCGTGGAGTGGGATTCGTACTGCGTATGCAGTGACGGGATCGAGTATGAACTTCTTGTCGCGAATCGTGACCCGCACGCCGTCGCTGCGTGCCCGGGTAGTGGTGGCGACGGTCATCGGCGCGGCTATTCCGGTGCTCATCGTCGGCGTCGTCGTTTGGGTGGGCATCACGAATGACCGCAAGGAACGGCTGGATCGCCGACTGGACGAGGCGGCCGGCTTCGCGATCCCGTTTTTGCCCCGCGGTCTCGGCGAAATCCCCAAATCCCCTAACGACCAAGATGCCGTCATCACCGTGCGCCGTGGCGGTGAAGAGGTCACGTCCAACTCGAAAGTCACCTTGCCGGAGTTGCCGGCCGGCTATGCCGATACCTATGTCAACGGGGTGCGCTATCGGGTTCGCACCGTGAATATCCCAGCGCCGCACCCGATGTTGGTAGCGGTGGGCGCGACCTATGACGCCACCATCGCCGACACCAACAACCTGCACCGCCGGGTGATCTTGATCTGCGCATTCTCGATCGGCGCGGCGGCTGTGTTCGCCTGGCTGCTGGCCACTTTCGCGGTGCGACCGTTCAAGCGGTTGGCGCAACAGACCAGGTCCATCGACGCCGGCGACGAGAGACCGCAGGTTCAAGTGCGCGGCGCCAGCGAGGCCGTCGAGATCGCCGAGGCCCTGCGGGGCATGCTGCAACGAATCTGGAACGAGCAGCTTCGGACCAAGGAGGCCCTGGAGTCGGCTCGGGACTTCGCGGCGGTCTCCTCGCATGAATTGCGTACGCCGCTGACGGCGATGCGGACCAACCTCGAGGTACTGGCCACCCTGGACCTGCCGGACGAGCAACGCAAAGAAGTGCTCCACGACGTGATCCGGACCCAATCGCGGATCGAGGCCACGTTGTCCGCCCTGGAGCGGCTGGCCCAGGGTGAGCTGTCGACGTCGGAGGATCAGGTGCCGGTCGACATCACCGAGCTGCTCGACCGCGCGGCACACGACGCCATGCGGATCTATCCCGACCTCGACGTGTCGCTGGTGCCGTCGCCCACCTGCATCATCGTCGGGCTGCCCGCGGGCCTGCGTCTTGCCGTCGACAACGCGATCGCGAATGCCGTCAAACACGGTGGCGCCACCCGTGTTCAGCTGTCCGCGGTCAGCTCGCGGGCGGGCGTGGAAATCGCGGTCGACGACAACGGCGGCGGAGTACCTGAGGATGAGCGCCAGGTGGTGTTCGAGCGTTTCTCCCGAGGATCAACCGCGTCGCATTCGGGCTCCGGTCTGGGTCTGGCGCTGGTGGCCCAGCAAGCACACCTGCACGGCGGTACGGCGTCGCTGGAGGACAGCCCGTTGGGCGGAGTGCGGCTGATGCTGCGTCTGCCCGGCCCGAGCTGACGCTCACGCCAGGGGTGTGAACCCTACTTTTTGTTTCTGCCCTTGTGCCACGGTGTGAACCCACCCTGCTCGGCGGATTCCTCGTCTTTGAACCAGACTTCGGCGATGGTCTGCTGGTAGTGGGGGCTGTCGGGGGTGTGGTAAAGCATGGAATCCTCGTTGCCCTTCACCAGCCAACCCTCCGGACCGCTGCCGTCGGCTCCGGGGCGGGCCGAACCCGCACCGTAGGGACTGTCTGCGACCGCTTTGATCTTCGTTGTCTCAGCCTCTAACGGGCTCTTCACAGCCGCGGCGGCAGCAGTAGCCGAAGACCTCACCGGCACTTCACGTTTGACGCGCCGAATCGTCAGCGCGAACGTCAGGAACAAGCCGAGCAGGAAAGCGAGGCCGACCAGCCCGTAGTTCGAGTGGCTCACCATTGGATGACGAAGTCCATGTCGGATTCTCCTTAGCTGACCACGATTTCGACGCGGCGATTCTTGGCTTGGCCGTCCGGGCTGTTGTTGTCAGCGACCGGGTCGGCAGCACCGAAACCTTTCGCGGTCAGGTGATCACGCGTGACACCTCGTGCGATCAGGTAATCCACGACGGCGTCCGCACGGTTAGTGCTCAACGGGTTGTTGATGGCGTCGTTACCGGTGTTGTCGGTATAGCCGTTGACGGTCACGTTCACCCCCGGGCAGGTCTTCAGCTTGTCGGCAACTTGGTTCAGTGTCTGCTCAGCGGCCGGCGTCAGCGCGTACCCGTCGGTGGCAAAGGTAATCGGGCCAAAGGCTTTGACATCCGATCGCAGGTTGGCGCAGGCATTGCCCGGGCCAAGAGCCGGTGCCGGGCCCGGGGGTGCGCTCGCAGTGACGGGACCGCCGATCCCCATCGTGTCAACGATATTCAAATTCGGCCAGGCCGCGTCGGCTGCCTCCTCGATGGCGTTTTGCTGCCCGCCCGAACCCGTCGTCCCGATCAGGGTGATGGTGTCCCCCTTGACGGTGAGACCGAAATCGGGAACCGATGCCGCGGCCTTGAAAACCGCTGCAGCATTGGAGAAATCGAGAGAAGTGGTGTCCGGATTGATCCGTAGGTTGTCGACGATGCTGATATTCGGTCCGAAGCCCTCCTTCAGCGCCGCCAGTAGCGACTCCTTTGCCTCAAGCGTGGGCATGTCACCGGAGAGCTTGATGTCGTTGCCGCTGCGGGTGATTGACACCGGTGCCAGCGACACCGGTGGAATCGTCGGTGTGTTCGGCGCGCCGCCGGACGGCTTGGGCGGGTTTAGCGTTGGCAACGCGCCCGTCGGCCCGTTGACCATCGATCCGGTCCGGCCCAGGTCGCCGTAGCCGATTACCGCCAGCAGCAACGGAATAACGACCAAGCCGATCAACCACGGCAGGCCAGAATATCGCCGGTAGAACTTCGAGGTTCGTCGCCACTCGGTGGCGTCGGGTGCTTCATCGGATCCCGCCATTGGGTCCTCTCTCTTGCTAGCGGGTACTGAGCAGGTCAATCACGAAGATCAGCGTCTTGCCTGACAGCTGATGCCCTGAGCCGGCCGGCCCATAGGCCTGGGCGGGTGGGATCACCAGCTGACGCCGACCGCCCACCTTCATTCCGGGGATGCCGTCCTGCCATCCCTGGATGAGACCGCGCAACGGGAATTCGATGGGCTCGCCGCGACCCCATGAGCTGTCGAATTCTTCGCCGGTGTCGTACTCGACGCCGACGTAGTGCACCTCGACAATGCCGCCCGGCACGGCTTCGGGTCCATCCCCGACCACCAGGTCTTCGATGACGAGTTGTGCGGGCGCTGGGCCGCTCGGAAAGTCGATCTCAGGTTTGCTTGGCACGGATGCGACCCTAGTCCGGCACACTTGATTCGTGGAAGAGGACCAAAAATGACCGACAACACAGACAGCGCCGCCCTGACGCATATCCACGGTCTGGTCGCTGAGGAGAAGGCACTTCGGGCGCAGCTACAGCACGGCGACATCAGAGCATCCGAGGAGCACGAGCGGCTGCGCCGCATCGAGACCGAACTCGACCAATGCTGGGATCTGCTTCGGCAGCGTCGGGCGCTGCGCGAAACCGGTGGCGACCCGGGCCAGGCCGCGGTGCGCCCGCCCGGCCAAGTCGAGGGCTACCTGGGCTGACCGATGGTTGCCGACCCGGATGACGTCGACGTGGTCATCGTGGGTGGCGGACACAACGGCCTGGTCGCGGCCGCATACCTGGCCCGGGCCGGCCTGCGGGTACGGCTGCTGGAGCGGCTGGCCCAGGTCGGCGGCGCCGCGGTGTCATCGCAGATCTTCGACGGTGTCGACGCCCGGCTGTCGCGATATGCCTACCTGGTGAGCCTGTTGCCGGCCCGCATCACCGACGACCTCGGTGCGGCGGTGCGGTTGGCCCGGCGGCCGTATTCGTCGTACACGCCCGATCCGGCCACGGCAGGACGCACCGGCCTGCTGGTCGGCCCACACTCCACCTTCGGCGCCGTCGGCGCCCACGATGACGAGCGGGCCTTCGCTGCGTTCTATCGGCGCTGCCGACTGGTGACCGAGCGACTCTGGCCAACGTTGTTGGAGCCGTTGCGCACTCGCGAGCAGGCCCGCCGAGAGGTCGTCGACAGCGGCGGCGCCGAAGCGGCCGCGGCCTGGCGAGCCATGGTCGATCGACCGATCGGCAACGCGATCGCCGATGCGATCGGCAACGACCTGGTGCGCGGCGTGGTGGCGACCGACGCGCTGATCGGCACCTTCGCCCGGCTCGACGACCCGTCGCTGCAGCAGAACGTCTGTTTCCTGTATCACCTCATCGGCGGCGGCGTCGGGGAGTGGCACGTCCCAGTCGGCGGCATGGGTTCGGTGAGCGCGGCGCTGGCCGCCGCGGCTACTGGCCGTGGAGCCGAAATCATCACCAGCGCAGAGGTTTACGCGGTCGACCCGAACGGCGAGGTGCGCTACCGCCGGCACGACGACGAGCACGTGGTGCGCGGCCGGTTTGTGCTCGCCGGTGTCACACCGGCGGTGCTGGCCGGCCTGCTCGGGGAGCAGTCACCGACACCCGCTCACGGCGCTCAGGTCAAGGTGAACATGGTGCTGCGGCGGCTGCCGCGACTGCGCGACGACAGCCTGAGGCCCAAGCAGGCATTCGGCGGAACGTTTCACGTCAACGAGACCTGGACACAGCTGGACGCGGCGTATTCGCGGGCCGCCGCGAAAGCGCTGCCCGACCCACTTCCGTGCGAGATCTACTGCCATTCGCTGACCGACCCGAGCATCCTGTCCCCCGCGCTGCGCGAATCGGGCGCTGCGACCCTGACGGTGTTCGGCCTGCACACACCCCATCCAGTATTCGGCGCCGAGCGCGACACGCTCACCGATGCAGTGTTGGCGTCGCTGAATTCCATTCTCGCCGAACCGATTCAGGACGTGGTGATGAATGACGCGAACGGCCTGCGCTGTGTCGAGACGACTACCACCCTGGACCTGGAGCACGCGCTGGGGATGACGGGCGGCAACATCTTCCACGGCGCACTGCGCTGGCCGTTCGCTGACGACGACGACGGGCTGGATACCCCGGCACGGCAGTGGGGTGTGGCGACCACCCACGAGCGAATCCTGCTGTGCGGCTCGGGCGCCCGCCGCGGCGGAGCGGTCTCCGGCATCGGCGGTCACAACGCTGCGATGGCGGTACTTACAGCGGTGTTCGCCGGGCCCCGCCCGGCCACCTAGCGGGAATCGATGGTGGCGTAGTTGCGCTCGGTGTAGCCGGTGTAGATCTGGCGGGGACGGCCGATCTTGCTGTCGCCTTCGTCGTGCATCTCACGCCAGTGCGCGATCCAGCCGGGCAATCGGCCAAGCGCAAACAGCACGGTGAACATCCGCGTCGGGAAGCCCAGCGCCCGGTAGATCAGGCCGGTGTAGAAGTCGACGTTCGGGTAGAGCTTGCGCTCGATGAAGTAGTCATCGGTCAGCGCGGCCTCTTCGAGTTCCTTGGCAATGTCCAGCAAGTCGTCGTCACCACCGAGCTTGGCCAGGATCTTGTCGGCCTGTTCTTTGACGATGCGAGCGCGCGGGTCGTAGTTCTTGTAGACGCGGTGACCGAAGCCCATCAGCTTCACCCCGGCCTCACGGTTTTTGACTTTCCGCACGAACTCGCCGACGTCGTCGTCGCTCTTGCGGATCTCCTCCAGCATCTCCAGCACGGCCTGGTTGGCGCCACCGTGCAGCGGGCCCCACAGTGCGTTGATACCGCCGGAGATCGAGGTGAACAGGTTGGCCTGCGACGAACCCACCAGCCGCACCGTCGACGTCGAACAGTTCTGCTCGTGGTCGGCGTGCAAGATGAGCAGCATGTCCAGCGCCCGAACGACCTCGGGGTCGGGGTCGTAGGGCTCGGCGGGCAGCCCGAACGTCATCCGCAGGAAGTTCTCCACCAGCGTCAGCGAGTTGTCCGGGTAGAGGAACGGCTGTCCGACCGACTTCTTGTAGGCGTAAGCGGCGATGGTGGGCAGCTTGGCCAGCAGCCGGATCGTCGACAGCTCGACCTGCTCGGTGTCCATCGGGTCAAGCGAATCCGGGTAGTACGCGGAGAGCGCGTTGACGGTGCTGGACAGCACCGGCATCGGGTGGGCGTTGCGCGGAAAGCCGTCGAAGAACCGCTTCAGATCCTCGTGCAGCATCGTGTGCAGCTGGATCTGGCGGGTGAAAGTTGCCAGCTGCTCCTTGGTGGGCAGCTCGCCGTAGATGAGCAGGTAACTCACCTCGATGAACGTCGACTTCTCTGCGAGCTGCTCGATCGGGATACCGCGATAGCGCAGGATGCCGGCGTCGCCGTCGATGTAGGTGATCGCGCTCTTGCACGAGGCGGTGTTGACGAAGCCGTTGTCGAACGTCGTGTAGCCGGTCTTGGCCAGCAGCGAGCCGAGCGCGATGCCGTCGGCTCCCTCGCTGGCGTGGACGATGTCGAGATCCAACTCACCACCCGGGTACTTCAGAGTGGCGGAGTCGTCGTTTGCGGCCACTGGAACCCCTTTGCGGTCTCGGCTGATGCTGTCCCTACAAGGTTGCTATAGGTGAAGGTAGTCGTTACTGGGACGGCGCGCCTGCGCGGGGTCGGGTCCCGGACAACCCGGCTTTACTCGATCTTGACCGCGTGTTGAATCCCCACACGCACGATCGGGGACGTGACTACGCTTCAAGCAGTGGAACTGGGGGTTTTGGGACCTCTCCAGGTCCGACAAGACGGAGCGCCCGTCGCTGTCCCGGGCGCCAAACCTCGCGCCATCCTCACGATGCTCGGGCTGCACGGCGGCTCCGTTGTGTCGGCCGACACGCTCGTCGAATTGCTCTGGGGCGAGGATCCGCCGCGCACCGCCGCCAAGGCCCTGCAGACCCACATCTCCTCGCTGCGCCGCACCCTGGGCGACGGCTTTGTCTTGACGGCGGGAGCGGGTTGGACCCTCTCCGAGAGTGAAGTTGACGCCACGCGCTACACA
>Ga0187782_10003479_pt1 | contig 11724 bp, 11 predicted proteins | sample 0715_SJ02_MP15_2_FD_132454 | JGI IMG/M metagenome (GOLD analysis project Ga0187782, IMG submission 132454) | Tropical peat soil microbial communities from peatlands in Department of Meta, Colombia - 0715_SJ02_MP15_20_MG | ecosystem: Environmental > Terrestrial > Soil > Wetlands > Peat | place...
AGACAGTCATTGGCGCGGGCTGGGCAGTAATCCAGCCGGTCGCCACGATGCTGGTGTTCACTTTGTTTTTCGGCCGGCTGGCCCGGATTCCCTCAGGCGGCCTGCCCTATCCGCTGTTCTTTTATTCGGCGCTCCTTCCTTGGACGTATTTCGCGGGCGCGCTCTCGGGGGCCACGAACAGCGTGGTGGAAAACCAGCGCGTCATCACAAAAGTTTACTTCCCCCGTCTGTTGCTCCCACTTTCGGCCGTATTTTCCGGTCTCGTGGATTTTGCCATCGCCCTCGTGCTGCTCGCCGGAATGGCGCTGTATTACCGTGTGACGCCGGGTCCGTGGCTCATTTTCTTGCCGCTGTTCCTGCTGCTCGCGATGTTCACCGCATTCGGTGCGGGGTTGTGGCTCGCGGCGCTCAACGCGCTTTACCGTGACGTACGCTACGTGGTGCCGTTCCTCATCCAGTTTTGGCTTTTCGCTTCGCCCGTGGCCTATCCCTCAACGCTCGTGCCCGAACGCTGGCGGGCGCTGTACGGCCTGAACCCGATGGCAGGAGTGATTGACGGCTTCCGCTGGGCGGTCAGTGGCGAAAATCCTCCGAGTCCAGAGCTCGTGGCCGCATCGGCCGGCGCAGTGATCGTGATGCTCGTCGCCGGGCTGTGGTATTTCCGGCGAGTAGAAGCGACGGTAGCGGATGTGGTCTAGCGTGATAGCCGCCAAACTCTGATGGCTGCAGCAGCGATTCGAGTTGACGGGCTAGGTAAGCGATATCGTCTGGGCGAGCGCGAGCCTTATATAGCCCTGCGCGACGTGCTCGCACGTGCGGTGACGGCGCCCTTCCGTCGGCGAGAAGCTGCCAACGGGAATGGCAATGCGCACATCTGGGCGCTACGCGACGTTTCATTCGCGGTGGGCGAGGGAGAAACGATCGGAATCGTCGGCCGCAATGGCGCCGGCAAATCCACGCTGCTCAAGATTCTCGCCGGCATTACTCTGCCAACGGAAGGCAGCGCCGAGGTACGCGGGCGCATCGGCAGCCTGCTGGAGGTCGGCACCGGCTTCCATCCCGAACTCACTGGACGCGAAAATATCTACTTCTCCGGGTCCATCCTGGGAATGAAGCGGCGGGAGATTGATCGGAAGTTCGACGAGATTGTGGCGTTCTCCGGCGTGGAGACGTTTCTTGATACGCCGCTTAAGCACTATTCGAGCGGCATGCAACTTCGGCTCGCGTTTTCCGTGGCTGCGCATCTCGAGCCGGAAGTGCTGCTGGTGGATGAAGTGCTTGCCGTCGGCGACCTCGAGTTCCAAAAGAAGTGCCTCGGTAAAATGGAAGAGGTCACGCGCGGAGGGCGTACCGTGTTGTTCGTCAGCCACCAGATGAACCAAATCCGCAGGCTGTGCCAGACCGTCATTTGGTTGGATGGTGACGTTCGCCGACAGGGGATTACGGCGGAAGTGGTCGGCGCCTACGAATTGGCGATGAGTTCGGGCGAGGGCAAGGATCGAGCTCAGATCAGCGATCAGAATTTTCGAGGGCGCTTCCTGCGCTGGGAAATCGCGGAGCCGCACGGAGAACAGCGCCACATTCTTGATGCGCTCGGCCCCGTTGAGGTGTGTTTCTTCCTTGATCTGCGTCAGCCCATCCACCATGGGGTTCACGGCGCAGCGCTGTTTGATTCCAGCAGTCAGTTGATGTGGGGCCATTCCAAACAGAGCTTGCATCTCGCGCCGGGCATTCACACGTTCCGCTACCGGTTTCCGATGCTGCCGCTGCGCCCGGGCGCATTCACCTGGCAGGTGAGCCTGTGGGACGATCACGGCCTGGTGGATATTTGGCATGGCGTGCCGCCGATGATCGTTGCCACCGAAAACCATCAACATCCGCTCGACGAATGGAATGGCGTGCTGAACATGCCATCGGAATTTTCTGCGGAGAGCGGGGAGAGCAGCCAATGAGCACCCCGCCGGTCTTCGACCAGGCTCATTATGCCGCGCTCAATGAAGCCCGGGAGGCCGTCGTGCGTCCGCTTCTCCAGGGCTTGAAGAAAAAACTCAACGCGGAGACCGCTCTCGACGTCGGCTGTGGTTCTGGCTATTTCTCCAGCGTTCTTCACTCCGAGGGTTTCCGGGTAACAGGTCTGGACGGCAGGGCAGAAAACGCCGCGCTCGCAGCCAGCCGCTATCCGCAGGCGCGATTTTTTGCCGCAAACGTAGAAGACGACGAGGTGCAGAAGTACGGTCCCGCGGATGTGGTGGTCTGCTTCGGGCTCCTCTATCACCTGGAGAATCCGTTTCGAGCTGTGCGCAATCTCCAGGCTCTTACAGGGAGGGTTCTCTTGGTGGAGAGCATGTGCCTCCCAGGCGACCTTCCGGTAATGGAGTTGCGTGACGAATGTCGGACAGAGGATCAGGGCCTTCAATTCGTGGCTTTTTATCCGTCGGAAGCTTGCCTGGCGAAGCTGATATATAGGGCGGGCTTCTCGATTGTCTATAGCTTCAGGAAAAGTCCGGAGCACGAGGCGTATCGGGACTCCGCTCGGCAGAAAAAATCACGCACGATGCTCGTTGCTTCGCGAGTGGAGCTCGACATGCCGCAGCTCGAACGCGTGCCCGAGCCAGCCGCCAGACTAAACCCCTGGACCACGGCCTGGGATCGACTGGGAGCGCCGCTGCGGCGCTTGGGGCGGCTGCTGACAAGACCGTGGCCGGAAAAAGTGGCTTCGGTGCGTCGGCGTCTTTCGGGTTCGCTATGAAGCGCGTAAACGTCCAAGTTCCGCTCTATCTGCCTGAGGGGCTCTATGGCCGTCTTCGCGATATGCGCAACTCCCGTGCACGCGACGGCGCTGCACGCGGCCTCGCAGGAGACCGCGAGGTAGAGTACAGCTTCATTGCAGCCGAGTTGCCTCCGGGACCGGGTAAGGCTATGGACTTCGGCTGCGGGCCCGGCTTCTTGTCACTCTTAGCCGCTCAGCGCGGATACGACGTGCTCGCTCTGGATCTGGAACCGCAACGGTTTTTTTGGACTCATCCATCCGTTGAGTTTCGAAAGGCCGACATCTTTCGAGAAGAGCTGCCTGAGGCTCATTTTGACGTGATCCTCAACTGCTCTGCCGTCGAGCACGTCGGGATCCCTTCTCGATACGGCGTGGCGAAAGCTGAAGCGAACGGCGATGGAGACCTGCAGGCGATGGAGCGCATGCGCCGCCTGCTGCGAGCGGGAGGGCGTATGTTCGTGACCGTTCCGGTCGGGCGGGATGCGGTCTTTGCCCCGCTGCACCGCGTGTACGGCGCGGAGCGGCTGCCACGCCTCCTTGAGGGATTTGACGTGACCAAAGAGGTTTTTTGGGTGAAGGATGGCCGGAATCAGTGGGCCACGGCTGGCCGGGACGAAGCTTTGAGATTCGAGCCCACAGCGGATTATCAGCAGGTGACGCGCAGCCGGTATGCTTTGGGCTGCTTCGCACTGACGAGAGCACGGTCCTAGTGACGCGGGAAACGCAGAGAGCCTGAATCCCATCCATGCTGACACTGTTCACCACTCCGAAGGCGTTTCGCGGGCATGCCGGCACGATCCAGCGCAACGCGCTGGCCAGTTGGACTCTTCTCGGTCCCGGCGTGGAAGTGATTTTGTTCGGCGACGACGAAGGTGCTTCGGAGGTTGCTCGGGAACTGGCCATACGCCATATCCCCGACGCGCCCAGGCACCCGTCCGGGTTCAAATATCTGAATGCCTTTTTCCAGCATGCCCAGCAGATCGCTCGCAACCCCTTGGTTTGTTACACGAACTGCGACATCATCCTGCTGCCAGACATGCTGGAGGCGGTGCGGCGAGTTCTGCAGCAGGTGCCTCGCTTCCTCATGCTCGGCCGCCGCCGCGATTTGGACGTCACCCAACCGATTGCATTTGAGGACGCGAATTGGTCCTCCCGGCTGCGCGAACGAGCCCTCCGCGAAGGCGTCGAGCGCCCGGGCCAATGGATCGACTACTTTGTTTTTCCGCGTGGCTTCTACGACGCGATTCCACCGTTTGTCATCGGCCGCGTCGCTTGGGACAACTGGCTTGTCTGGCGCGCACTTTCGATGCGCGCGCCCGTGGTTGACGCCACGGCCTCCGTCTTGGCCATTCATCAAAACCACGATTATGCCTATCATCCGCAGGGCGCCATCGGCGTGTGGCAAGACGAGCTTGCGCTTCGCAACATCGAAGTGGGCGGCGGCCTCCACTGGGTAGGCACGATTGACGATGCCACGCATCGCCTTACCGCGCGGGGGCTCGTGGGCAACTGGAAGCGCACGTTCAAATTTGTGCGCCGGGCAGTCTCTCGCGTAGCTTACGAGGGGCTCTCCGCCTCGGTGCGCGCTTCCCGCCCCCTCCGGCACGCGATGGGAATCCGTAAGGAGAACTTCGACTCGCTCAGGACCCGCCTGGGAGCGACAAGAAGTAAGCCGTGAAGCGGCTACGTATCCTCGTTACCGGTTCGAGCGGCTTGATCGGCTCGGAAGCGGTCGAGCATTTCGACCGCCAGGGACATCGCGTCACCGGCATCGACAACAACATGCGGCAGGTGTTCTTCGGTCCTGCCGGCGACACGTCTTGGAACCTCGCGCGGCTGAAAAGCGTTACGCGTAATTTTCATCCGCTCGATCTCGACATCCGTGACCGCGAACGCATCCTCGACCTCTTCAAGAGCGAGCGGTTCGATCTCGTGCTCCACTGCGCCGCGCAACCCTCGCACGACAAAGCCAGCCAGATTCCGCTGCTCGATTTTGAAGTAAACGCCCTGGGCACCATCAACCTGCTTGAGGCCGCCCGCCAATTCTGCAAGGAATCTCCCTTCATTTTCCTCAGCACCAATAAGGTGTATGGCGATGCTCCCAACGAGCTGCCCCTCGCCGAGCTCGAAACCCGCTATGACTACGCCCGGCCTGAAGATTTTGAAGGCGTCACCGAAGATTGCCGCATCGATCGCACGCTCCACTCCCTATTCGGCGCCTCAAAAGCCGCGGCAGACCTCGTCGCCCAGGAGTACGGCCGCTATTTTGGAATGAACGTGGGAATTTTCCGAGGCGGCTGTTTGACCGGGCCGAACCACTCCGGCGTCGAGCTCCACGGCTTTCTTTCGTATCTGGTGAAGGTCGCGCTCTGCGGCCGGACCTACACAATTTTCGGTTATAAGGGGAAACAGGTGCGCGACAACATTCACAGCTACGACGTGATTCGCGCCGTCGAGGAGTTCGCACGGAATCCGCGCCCCGGCGAGGTGTACAACATCGGCGGCGGCCGCCAGAACAGCATTTCGATCCTCGAAGCTGTGGCCCGCATCGAGCAGATGACTAGCGCCCGGGTCCGCTGTGAATACCGCGACAAACCGCGCACGGGCGACCACATTTGCTACATCTCCAATCTCGCCAAGCTCCGGTCGCACTTCCCCGGCTGGCAAATCACCCGTTCGCTCGACCAGATTCTGAAAGAAATCGTCGCAGCGGAGACGGCACTGCAGCAGACGGCCGCAAGGGCCTGAAGCACACTGGAAGAAATGTCAGCCAGCGCCCCATCCTCAAACATGGCGCAACCGGCGGAAGCCACTGATCGAGCTCCGCGAGAGGCATCTCCCGAGCGGGGCGCGCCGGTGCTGGTCCGCGCGCGTCACGCAGTCTTGTTTGCCGCGCGCTCGCTGGGGGATGCGCTCGACGCTTACGGCCGCGCCCGTCCGGGGGAGCGTTTCGCGCTGGCTATTCTCGTTCTCCGTATGCGGGCGAAACAGTTTCTGATGAAGCTGTTCCCCGGCCGGCGATTTGTGAAAGAGAAGGTATTCGGCTTCGCGGTGGAAGGCCTTGACTATAATTCCCTCGCTTTCTTCGTCGAGGAGATCTTTGTCCGCCGCGACTATGAATTCTCCTGCCAGACCAAAAATCCACTGATCTTTGACTGTGGGAGCAACATTGGCGTGGCGCTTCTCTTTTTCAAACGGCTCTATCCCGCCGGCCGCGTGGTGGCCTTCGAGCCCAGCAAACAGACATTTGACATGCTTTCCCACAATGTCGAAGCCAATCAGCTCACCGGCGTCGAACTGCACGATGCTGCTTTGGCGGCCGCCGAAGGGCCCGCGGAGTTTTACGAGAGCTCGAGCCAACCCGGCTCGGGGTGGAACAGCCTACGCCCGACGCGGCTCGCGGGGAAGCCTAGACACGTAAATGGCATTCTTCTTTCGAAGTTCATCCGCGAGCCCGTGGACTTTCTAAAAATGGACATTGAGGGGGCGGAAGCGGAAGTGCTGGAGGAACTGGCGCAATCCGGCCGGCTCCGGCAAATCAGGGAGATGGTGGTCGAGTATCACCATCATATTGATCCGCGCGAAGACACTCTCTCCCGTATGCTTCGCGTGCTTGAGGACAACGGGTTCGGATACCAGATTCGGTCTATGCCGTGGCAAGCGTCTGCTCGCGAGAGTTTTCAGGACCTGCTGATTCGCGCTTACCAGAAGTAGCAAACCCATGAAGCACCCGCGCGTTACCGCGCTCATTGACACGTATAACCAGGAACGTTTCCTCGCCGAAGCGATCGGAAGCGTCCTGGCGCAGGATTTTCCCGCTGGCGAGATGGAAATCCTGGTGGTGGACGACGGCTCAACCGACCCCACACCACAGGTCGCGGCGCGGTACTCGGACCGCATCCACTATATCCGCAAGGAAAATGGCGGGCAGGCCTCCGCGCTCAACGCGGGATTCGCGGAGTCGCGCGGCGAAATCATTGCGCTGCTCGACGCGGACGACGTGTGGCTACCGCGCAAAATTCGGCGCGTCGTGGAGGAATTCGATCGGAATCCTGCGGCCGGGGCGATTTTCCACCGCAGCCAGTACTGGTCCCAGGACGATGGCCGGTGCGAGGACGACTCCTCGTTCGTTCCCTTTAGCGGTTATCTGCCCGATTCGGAAGATGCCATCCTGCGATTCGGCAGCGTAAGCACTTCATGGACAACGCTGCGCAGAGCCGTCGCCCAGCGCATCTTCCCTGTACCGGAAACCCTGCGCGTCTTCGCCGACAGCTTTATCATCGCTACGGCGATCTTCTGCGCTCCTGTGGCAACGGTGGATGAGTGCCTGGCGCGATACCGCCAACACGACACCAATCTTACCTACTCCCTGAAACCGGACCCGGTGCGCGCCAAACGGAGCAACGATTCCTTCCGGTGCGCGATCGACGAAACGCGCCTCTGGCTGGATCGCAACGGCTTCCTTGGCCGCACGCCCGCTGCCGCGCTCATTCTGGAGCGCATGGCCCTGGTGGAGCAGCTCCAGCGATTCGTCATGCGTCCGCCGGGCCGCTCGGAGTTTTTCGCCCACTTGCGTCAGCAACACCGGCTCTACTCTCCTCTTTGGTCGCCCGCGTTCCGGGCTTTTGACAATTTGAAGGCCGGCGCGGGCTTCGTGCTTGGCTATCAGGGCTTCTATGGCGCGCAGCGGTTCTACCGCCGCTCGCTTTCGCTGCCGCGCCTGCGTGAATCGCTGGCGCCCGTGCTGCGGCGCGATTTCCAGGCTCCCGCCAGGTCGGGCCGTGCGGAAACTCTGGAGCTGCGATGAGCTCGCCCCGCGTCACCGCGCTGATCAATACGTATAACTACGGCCGCTTTGTCGAAGAAGCGATCAGAAGCGCGCTGGCGCAGGATTTTCCCGCTTCCGAAATGGAAATCCTGATCGTGGACGATGGCTCCACAGACGACACGCGCGAACGTGTGGCGAAATTCGGAGATTGCGTTCGCTACCTCTGGAAGCGAAATGGCGGACAGGCTTCTGCCGTCAATCTTGGTTACGTCCATGCGCGGGGCGAGATCATCGCGCTGCTGGACGCGGACGATGTCTGGTTGCCGAAGAAGATTCGCCGGGTCGTGGAGACATTCGAACGGCTGCCTGCCTGCGGCCTGCTCCTGCACAAACGGTGGGTGTGGAACACCAGCGAGCACACGACGGTCGAGGATCCTGATCTTCCCGTGTTGTCGGGGGAATTTCCGCCGAGACGCATGGACCTGTTGCGCTACGGTACCAGTTCGACCTCGGGCTTGGCATTTCGGAAATCCATTGCTGGCGCAGTTTTTCCCATTCCTGACTCCATGAGATTGCTGGTGGATGCCTATCTCCAGGCGTTGCTGTTCTTTGTCTCGCCCATCGCGATTCTCAATGAGCCGCTTTTCAAATATCGCCTCCACAGCAGCAATCTCTTCCACTTTGGCGAAGGAGGTTCGGAGCGGATGGAGAACAAACTTCGCGCAACGCGCGCACTCATTCAGGAGACCAGGGCCTGGTTCGATGCTCACGGCTTCGACACGCGCGCTCCCGAACTCGCCGCCTTCATGAGCCGGTTCGATCTCATTGAACAGCAGAACCGGTTCCACGCGAAGGGGGCCGGGCGCATGGAGTTCTTCCATCATCTCCGGATGCATCGCAGGATTTACGGACCGTTGTGGACTCGCCGGTATCGCGCCTATCGCTGGCTGATGAGCTACGTCGGCCTGCTGCTGGGGTATCGCGGGTTCGAGAGGCTCCGCAGCCGCCACGGGCAAGGAGGCGCTTCACTTCACTTGCGGCGTCACCTGATCCCCGCGGAAACGGCGGAATCGCTGTCATCGTGAAAACAAACGATCGCCAATTCTACGAGGTGTTCTGGGCTCGGTTCGATGGGCCGCTTGCCACGCAGCTCGCCATCCACAGCAATTCGCGTCGGCCGCTGCTCAAGCTGCTGTCGCGGCTGCTTCCGGAGAGCCGCGCTCCGCGGACTCTCGAGGTTGGCTGCGGCACCGCCCTCGATAGCTGTTTATTGGCTGGGTTCCATCCCGCTCTCAGTGCCTACGCCTGCGATCTCTCCCAAAAGGCGGTTCAGGTGGCGCGGAAGTATGCGGAGCAATTGGGCGCTGGCCTCCGCGCGTTCGCGGGCGACCTGACGGCGCTTCCGTTTGCGGACGGCGAGTTCGATCTGGTGTTCAGCCAGGGCGTGCTGGAGCACTTCCGCGATCCCGAGCCGGCTGTGCGCGAGCAGGTGCGCGTTCTGCGGCCGAACGGCGCGCTTGTGGTAGACGTGCCGCAAAAATTCAACGTCTATACGCAACGCAAACATCGGGCTATGCGGGAAGGCAACTGGCCCTGGGGCTGGGAGACCGAATATAGCGCCACGGAGCTGCGTCGCTGGGCGCCTCGCTACGGGCTTAAGGTGGTCGGGGCCGTCGGATACCAGCACGGAAAAATGATGGATCGCCTGCTCGTCCATCCTCATCGCACGCTGCACAAACTGCTGTCACGGCGCGATGGCAATGGCTCTCCTCGCGCCAACGGATATCATCCCGGCCCGCTTGCCCGCCGGTGGGAAGCGATCTGGGACGGGCTCGATGCACGTCTCGGCCCGTATCTTGCCATCAACGTCGCGGTCGCTTTTCGGAAGAGCCCCTGAAATTTCTATCAAGCACGTGAACCCAGCTACTGGGATGCTGGCTCCCGCTGCGACGAGTGTTCGCCCCGCAGCCGGTGAGCGGAAACCTGCCGCGGCTCCGCTGCGCGTCCTGTTCGTCGCGGGTTTCCGCGGCGACCCGTGCACGGGTGCGGGCAATGCCATTCACTCACTCGCTGAAGCTCTGCGCGCCCGCGGACATGCGGTGGACTTGCTCTTCGCCGAGGATTTTCCCGCCACGGTCACATCAGGGCGTCGCGCGCGCGTGCTCTTTCCCATAGCAGCGGCGCGGCGGATACAGCGGGACACTCTGAAATACGACGTGATTGTGGTGCACGAGCCGTCGGCGATGGTGTACCTGCTCGCACGCAAGTGGAATGCCGCGCTCCCGCCGTGCGTAGTGATGTCGCACGGGGTGGAGCAGCGCTCGTGGGACCTGAACGCCGAGCGGACCCCGCGCTCGCTCCAGGCGCGTCTCTTCCATCCCCTCACGGAACTCGCGCAGGCGAACTATTCCCTCCGGCACGCCGACGCGGTGGTGTGCCTCTCAGCCGACGATGCGGAATATCTCGAGCGGCGGCTCGGAGTTCCCGCGGCGCGCATCCATCGCATGAGAAACGGCGTGGACGCCCGCCGATTCTCGCCGAACTGGAGTGCGTCGGCGCAGCCCAGTCTCCTGTTCGTCGGCTCTTGGATCCCCCGCAAAGGGACACAAGAGTTCGTCCGGGCGTTCGCGGAGTTGCGCCGCTCACGGCCAGACCTCCGCGCTTCCGTACTCGGCTCGGGGCTTTCCGTGGAGGCCGTGCGGAAGGACTTTCCGGCCGCGGACCGTGAGTCCGTCAGCGTTGTGCCGTCCGTGAGCCGCGAAGAGCTCCCCGCCCTGTTAGCGCGCGACCAGATCTTCGTGCTTCCGTCCCACTTCGAGGGCATGCCACTCACACTGCTGGAAGCTATGGCAGCCGGGCTGCCTTGCGTGACCACGAATACTTGCGGCATGCGTGAAGTCATCCAGAACGATTCGAACGGCTTGTTGGTCCCTCCGGGAAATATCGGGGCGCTTTGCGTGGCGGTTTCGCGGATGCTGGATAGCTCGTCGGATCGGACCCGTTTGGGTCGCCAGGGTCGGGGTACGGCGGAGCGGCTAACGTGGGAATCCGTTGCGGAGGCTTGGGAACGGCTCCTCGAGTCCCTGGCCCGAACACCAAGACACTTCGCGCGCCTATTCAACCGCCGGCACAAAGGTGTGGCGGGAAGGGAGGACGCCGGGACGGACTTGAAGTATCCCTGGCATCGCTTCGCCTGGACTCGACTTGCCGGCGTGCAAACCGGCAAAGTGCTCGAAGCCGCTTGGGGCCGCGGACAACTCAGCGCAGTTTTCCTGCGCTACCGAAAGTGAATCACTTGTATCAGCAATCTTTCAGGAGTGGATATGTCCGGCCGCCACGGGCAAGAGCCTCTTGTTCATCGTCCTCTGGCGATTTGCCGCACCCTGGATCGTTGGTGCCTTACGTGTTTACCTTGCCGGAGGAGGTAGCGGAACTTGCCGTCTGCGAGTTGTGATCCTTAAGCTGGAATGGGAAGCGGTGAATCTTGCGCAGATTGCGACGCGCCCTGCCCTTTAGTCTATTTATGGAGACTTTCCTTTCGAGTTTGCGTCCCCACTTGCTGCAGCAACTATTTTGGGGATTGCTGAATGCATTTGCACAGGAGAAGTGCAGATGGCCATGGAATATGGTTGGGCTGGCAAATTCCAGATTCTCCCAAACAATTGTAAGCGCCCGAAAAACTCGGGCGGATAAATGCATGGAATATTATCGTGTCGCGGTTCGCCAAAATTGCGAACCGTCGCCGAAGACATGATTAGCATCGATGGTTCGATCGGTTTATTCTGCAGGTTAGCGAGCATGTCATGTCGAGCAGAGTCAGGAATTGCCGCGAGATATCTGGGCCAAAACCATGAATTCAGGGTTTCGTAATTCAGGGTCAGATTCGGTCGGTAAAACCTTGCAAAGTAGAAGCTGTCCACGGCAACCTCGCCTTGCAACTGCACCTTCGTGGCAGAATTTTGCTCTACACGGCGAAGAGGGGCCGACAGGTAGAGAAAGTCAGATTTGTAATAGTAAAAGCCGATCGCGGAAAGAAAGAGCAGCGGCAAGACTCGTAGCCTCAGCGGAAATCTGGGCCAGGAGTAGAATACGCCCAGGAAAATGCTTTTCGCCGGGAACAAATAATGATGACCAAGGAGCAACTGATTTTTGTTTACGGCAAGCCAAGCGACAGCCCCCCCCAAGA
>Ga0187782_10003480_pt1 | contig 11724 bp, 18 predicted proteins | sample 0715_SJ02_MP15_2_FD_132454 | JGI IMG/M metagenome (GOLD analysis project Ga0187782, IMG submission 132454) | Tropical peat soil microbial communities from peatlands in Department of Meta, Colombia - 0715_SJ02_MP15_20_MG | ecosystem: Environmental > Terrestrial > Soil > Wetlands > Peat | place...
GCACTTGGTGTCCGGCATCAGTGAGGCGGCAGAAGTGAATGTATGGTTTGACTGCCGGGTCAGATGCAAAGCCGCTGGCGACCTCGACGAGCGGCGGGTCCACAAACAACATTTCTAGGTGACGAAAGATTTGCTCTGCATTGTACCCCGGCACTGTGACGACTTCCGCATTGCGGGGGACGCCCTCAAATGGAGCGTACACTTGACCAGTCCCGCCGTTGAATTTGGGCTCAATTTTTTCAAGCTGTCGGAGCAGCGCGTAAATCAGTCCGCCATCCGTTCTCATTTGCTTGCAGCCTTCTCTGCCAAGCGCCGCGCCTGTGAAAGAAGCTCGCTGTCAATGTATTTGCCGGTATCGCCAGTCTTTCCATGGCGAACCATAACGTCTCCACTCAGCGCCCCAAACTCCGCAATGTCCTCGGGATCGGCTAGGAAGCGGAAATCATAGTGACTGTCAGTCGGCGTAAAGACGACACTCACGCCACTGTCGCGGCGCGTTACGATAAAGAGCGGCTTCCAATATAGAGGGTCAACCACACCCGTTATACGGCCACCGTCAACGCCGGCCCACCCACCGCCAATATAGCGGCCGTCGCATTCAAAGGGCTTGGGATCGGGACCGACTCCGGGACACCAAAGGCGCAGAAGCGTGCCGTTGCGAGGCGTGTTATCGTCGATGGCTTGCCAATCCTCGGACATGGCCGGACTTTATTCGCTACGCGTGGCTGCAACAATGGTCGGCATATGACAATGCTTCAATCGGTGAATAATGGGGATAAGCTATGAGCGCCCCGACGATGGCCGAAATGCCAAAGATGGCCAATGTGCCCGGCCTTTTAGAGTTATGCTGTCCTTTGAGTGAACTGTCGAAAGCTAAGTTTCATTTCAGAAACATTCGAGCATCATAGATGAAGCGATTGGATAGATGGCGGTGGTGGTGGAGGCTTAAGGACCTGCCACGACGCCGTGCTCTTTGGGACAAAGGCGCCACGCCTCCGGTGCCAACAAATTTGCTGCTGATATATTTTGGTCTAGTTTGTCTTTCGGTCGGGTCTATCCTCTACGCGCTATTTTGTGATCGACGAATTGATCAGTATGGTTCCTCGGAGGCTTACATCGGAGGTGACGGACCGAACATCTCTGCGGTTACGCTCGGGCATTTTGAGAAGGAAGTAACTGATGCGGGCTATGACCTTTACGCTTGGCAGGACGATCAAATAAGCCCTGTCGGGAAAGTAGACCCAAGGAAGGATATTCTGGCGTGTATCTACGATAAGTGGGACACGGCGTTTCCGATAGTGCGTGCGGTAACAACTATTTTTTACATTGTCGGATTTGTAATATTGCTTATTCCATCGTTGCGAGTCTTCTGGGAAGTATCAACCACCTTGCTTTATAGGATAGGAGAGGCCGCTCCAAAATGAAAAGACCTGGCGTGTTGCCCGGCCTTTTGTTCGATCGCTCGCGCCGCTCACATTCCGATGGCGTCGATTGCTTTGCGGAGCACCTTAAAGGGACGCCTTGCTGCAACTGCTCACGGCAGCTTTAGCACTCACCGACTAGGAACGAAATCGTAGACTGTCTGCTGTTGGCGAAAACAGACTTCGCCCGCCTCGAAAAGCGGTTGGTAAAATGGTATGACAGTAGAGAGTTCTCAAGTGGCTCTCATGGCGCCTTGTCATCGACGCTCAGTGAACGGACTGGCTATTTGTTATTTACTTTTGCCTCTCGCTCCAAGCGCAAGGCGCGCAAGCGATGCATGTTCTTAACCGCGGCGTCGTGGCGAGCCGCCTCCTGCTTTAGCGCGTCATTGATTCGGCTTCGCGTCTTTGACCACGGTTGAATACGCTTTCTGCAACCGCTCGGGATCTTGTTTCAGGCATAACAAGCCTTTCTTAAAAGGGGACATTCAGAATATAGAGAGCAGGTAAACCATTCTCAAACGCTCGAATTTCTCTTAGTTCGCAAATCCACCGCGTGACCTTGGGGACAACAGGTGACACGGTAAGACGATTGCAGGTTTGTGCGCCGCTCCTGTGCCAGCTCTTCACCTTGTGACCGGCATCCACGACGCGGCTGCCCCACTCACCATTTTATTTTTGCGTTTAAGCGCAATGTGCCGCGGCTTACTTGAACCCTTCTAGCAGTGAGCCGATGCCCCTATAATCTAACTGCACGAAGACACCATATACCTGCGTTTTGAAGTCGGCAGGCCAATTCGGACAGCCAGCGCCGCAGTAGTATTCAGTCGCCAGTGTGTACTCGCCGTTCTGCGTCCACATTGCCCAGTAGCGGCCTCCTACCCCAAAGCTAAATTGATCAGTGATGGCATAAGACATTATCGCGTCGAGTTGCACGCCTTGCCCGGAATTGGACCATTCTGGAAACACTTTTACCGGGTTCCACCCAAGATGATTGTCTACGCCACTGAACCGCACATAGGGCAGATAAGCAACGTCGGCTCCCAACTTGAGTTGATCAGTGATCATGATTTCACCGGCGAAGCCGACGCGCAGAGATTGCCATGCATCGTCTTCGGTGATTTGGAGAACCGAGTTAGGAACTGCGGTCGCGCAATCGGAGAAGGCGTTGGCTATTTGCGTACAGCCGTACGCGCTCTTGTTTTCTCTGTAGTAATTGTAGCCCACAAATGCGCCGAGCTTGTAGCCGGCTGCGCGGAAAAGATCATAGCCAAGGTCCAGGGTCGCATAGTCAATGTCCCCCTGAACCGAAGACACTGTATTTGAATATGCGACGGTGTCACCAAAAATGACCCAATCCTCGTCGTTCAATTGACCCCGCAAAAGTGAACCGAGTCCAATGTTGCCTTTCAAGAAGACGTTCTGCGGAGCCTCTATTCGGCCAAACAATTCGCCGGAATTACCCATCGCGTTGTAAGTGAGCCGAGAGACAAGGGAGGGTGGCACTAAGTCTTTTTGGAATATTCCACTGCTAAACCAGTAGCGCGCGCCGAGGTCCATTTCCCAGCCAAACGCGACTGGCGTCCCGACAAACGGGGCCGCTGAACTCCACGGGGCCGATGGGCCCGCCCCGAATTTATAATTCAAGCCCAGACTTACTTCTTGGAAATTCTCGGCCACCCGGGTGGCGCTTGCTGGTGTAAGCGAGTAAAGCGGCGCGGGTGGAACAGATTGCACAAGACCCGGTGGCAAAGAAGCGGTCTGACTACCAAAGCCGGCATAGGCGTACTCAAGCCTCACCGACCAGGCGGGAGTTATCGCATGTTCTACACCAGCCCCGACCGTCCAACCGATTGCCGTGAGGTTTGAGCTTGTAGCGAGCGGCGCCAGACCCAAGATTGGGGTATTGTTCGTCGTAATATCAACCTTATTACGAACGAAGGCGGCTCCGCCCTTCACGTAAATTAGGCTGTGATTGAAATAGCCATACGCCCAGCCCACACGAGCTGTTAGATCGCCCAAGATTTGGGGTCGCACACGGCAGTTGGCTGATACAAAGAAGCCTGAATATGCGAGACACGTGTTGGTTCCGTCTGAAGACACCCAACTTGCATCGGCCTCGACGCCCAACACTAAATTCGAGGTTGGCATCTGCCAGTTGTATCCGACCTGGCCGCCGGCGAGGAGACCCGGGGTTGTTACATTATCCCCGAAAATTGATGAACCAAATGGATCGCCAAAGTTCGCTGTGCCCGCGGCAGTGCCGACATGGCCGCCGCCATAGAACCCCGTCCAGAACCATGCTGGTGGAGCAGGTGCTAGGGGCCCGTTGAAGATGGGCAGGTCGGATGGGGCCGGTACGCTTGTTGGGTACAAGGGAGCCGCAACTTGGTGCACTGGATAGGTCGTGCCCGTAACCTCATAAGCGTTCGATCCACGCAGATATGAGGTATCAATATCGGCCGCCGCGGCCTCCTGCGCGAGCCCAATCACGACAATGCACATGATCAATGGATACAGCATGCGAGCCCGCTCGGAGCGGCCAGAGTTACGCTCGCATTGTTCGTTTATTAACGTTAAGGTTTAGTTACGGAACCCGCGAGGTCTGCTCGCACCGTGGAGCCACAGCGACGCCAATAGGGACTATAATCCCTAGAGACTATATGCCCAATAGTGCCCCATCCTGTAATGCAGGACTGGCGCAAGGTATTGGGACGGAACGTTAAGCGGTTGCGTCTACAACGAGCTATGACGCAGGAGGAACTAGCCTTTGAGGCGGAAATTGACTTGACCTATATGGGCGCTATCGAGCGCGGGAGGCGAAACCCGAGCCTCCTGGTCATGGCCAGGATTGCAAAGGCGTTATCCGTCACGTTGCCCAAGCTGCTGACTGAATGATGCCACTGCCCACACTGTGCTTTCTGCCGGTGGCCGATAAAACGGTTACAGGCTCGCATGCCGTTACTACGCCGCTTTGCCAGGCTACCGCATGGCACGGTGTTCTCGATCGCCAACGGGGTGAAACAGTGCCCACCAAGCAGCAATCAACGATGCCCTTAGCCTAGGAGCCGAGCGAGATTGAGCGATCTCAACGATTCACGTCCTTCCCAGGCTCTCTCAGCAGCACCCAAATCGCGACGGTACCAATCACAAATATCAGCACTGAGATTATCAACAAAAATACCGGTCGAAGCAAGAACGGAAGCTCACTCTCGAAGCTATTAAAAAAATGGCGAAACTCATTCGAAGTTAAGGGACCTATATCGGAGTTGTAGCTTTCGATAAATCTCGCTTGGAGCGCGATAATTTTGTCATTAGTCGCATCAACCGCCTGCCTAGTGAAGGCGCCACTGATCGCGAGATTGATTGACGCTTCGGTCAAAGCATCAGCGAGCGTTCCGCTCGATGATGCTGTTTTTCCAATTGGCTTTTCCAGCAGCTTCGCCACCCCACGGATCTCTATCGCCAGTGAAGCAATCTCATTGCTTGCTTTCTTAGGAAGGTATCGATCACCTCGGCCGTACGCTGTTTTGATTTCTTGAGTAGCCTTCACACTATTGATCATTACTAGGTCTCTCAGCTTCGCGGCAATGGCGGAGTATCCTCCAGACTGTTTTTCCGCCAGCTCAAACGCCTTGCTGTACACATTGTAAGAGTAGAGTAGCATTGCCGAAACTGCCGCGACGAAAATCGCAATAATGAGCTTATCATAAATGACTAGCAATAACTCCTTTCTGTTCGGTGCGACTGGCATCGTTCATTGAAAAACAATGTTCAGATTTTTTTTCTGCGCCGAGAATGCCCACCTATAGCCCTGTTCCGGATCCAACCCGCACAGGTTTCCGTGATCGAAGCTCCTCCGGTTGCGCAGCGTGCCTTGAAGAGTTTGCCATTCAACCACGAGCAGGGCCGCCAAGCCGCTTGACGCGCCACAGCTGCGGGCGAGAGAGAGGGCGTCCTGGTCCAACTCAACGATAGCGTTCAACGACCCTGTACTCGCGGGCACCGGGATAATGTTGCGGAAAATACCAAGCGCTCGCAGCCGGCGCCGGCGTTTTAAGTCTTCGAAATTTGCGGCCGTGAAAATAGTACCTTTTGAGGCTTGTTGATATCCACGGGCGCAAACATCTTCTTGGATTGCCAGATAACACGTGAGTGTGAACCCTTTCCCACTACAGACCTGTACCAATTCCTCTGCACGGGCCGGGGCCAATAAGACCAACACGAGACCGAGAGAAAATCCAATGCGAACCGCCCAAAGTCGCATGAAAGCTGACCACCCGCTGCCGCTAGGGCGCGTTATAATATCATACCGGCACTAATTCCCCTGCCCACGGTCGCTTATAGCGTCGAAGGCGACCGGCCTCCACAAAATTTTTACCATGCCGGAGGGCTAACTGGCTCGCCTTCAACGATCGGAGAGGGGCCTTCCCTGCCGCACTGTCGAACGTCGGAACCCTCGCGGCCGGAGTTCTCATCAAATCTCCGGGCGGCGGTCTTTTAGCGGGTCAAGTTGCTGCGTTGGCACCTTGAACCCGCAACGATGTGGCGGCCCGAGCCGCTCCGCGGGAAAACGGGCATGTGGTCCTAGGTCACGTCACTGTTCACGGCAGGTGCCGCCATATTTGATCGTGGCCGCTAGCAGGGACGACAAGGCCCCCTGCCTTGTTTATTCCTGTCATGTAATCGGCATTCGCCATGAGCTTATTGGTAGCGTCCTCAAGTTGACCGACACTGTCAAACTGACCGATCCAAGCCAGCGCGCTGACCACTCCGCCAAACGAAGCGCACAACGTCATTTCTCTGCCGATAACGCGCTTGATTGTGGCATTAAGTTCCTTCTGCCACGTGATCGTCTCACCCATTTTGCCCGGCTGCACAGTTACTGTCCTGATAAAGGTAATCATCACACACTCCTCTAAAGCGCCCATGCGCGACTGCGCACGGTCGCGCTCTACTGTTTTGGATGGACCAGAAAGTTAGGTCAGGGTGAATGCTTGCCGACAGCATGATCCGCTGCCTCAATCCGGAGCATCGGCGTTCTCCCCGATGGCAGCTTTTGAACAAGGTTATCTAATTTCGACGGATCGGTAAACAAAAGTAAAGAAGGGTTTTTAGGCCCTATCTGTTTTCTGACCACCCTTTGCGCGCGTGCGAGACCCCCCGCCTGTCCATGGTACCCCGGGGTCCGATGCCCAGCATCAGATAACAGAAGCCGATCGCGCATCACGCTGCGAATTTTAGACGCGTTGCACTCCCTCCCGGAGGCAAGCGGCCATTGCCGCGCCCTATAACAGCGAGGTGTGTTGTGAAGCGTGATCTGTATGCTGAGGTGTCTGAACGCATCGTTGCCGAGTTGGAACGTGGCGCCGCGCCATGGGTAAAACCGTGGTCAGCAACCGCCGGCGCCAACACACCGTGCAATGCCGTAAGTAATCGGCCCTACTCAGGATGCAACGTGATCCTGCTGTGGCTCGCCCGCGATCGCGGCTGGCCAACGCCGCGGTTTCTCACATTCAAGCAGGCGATCGAAGCAGGCGGCAACGTGCGCAAAGGCGAGCACGGCACGAAGGTCTATTTCGTAAAACAGTTACAAGTCAAAGAGGGCGGAGGCGAAGACGCAAAAACGCGCCTGGTCCCGATGCTGCGCGAGTACACGGTTTTCAATGTTGCGCAGTGCGACAACCTGCCCGAAGGCATAAGAGCAGGCAAGCCGATGCGCGTTCGCAATCCGGACACGCGCGATGCGTTGGCCGATGAATTCCTCCGTTCAACCGGCGCAGACATTCGGGACGGCCACGGCGAAGCGTACTACGTGCCAAGACAAGACTTTATCTCCATGCCGGCGTTCCAGGCGTTCAAGGGTGCGGATCACTTCTACAATGTCGTGTTTCACGAAGTGACGCACTGGACCGGCCACAAGTCTCGCCTCGATCGGGATTTGAAGAACCGTTTTCGGTCGCGCGAGTACGCGGCCGAAGAACTGATTGCCGAACTGGGCGCCGCATTCCTATGCGCCGAGTTTGGCTTTGACGGCGACGTGCGTAACGCGGGCTATATCGCCACTTGGATTGATCTTCTGAAAACGGACAAGCGGGCGTTCCTTACCGCGTGCAGCAAGGCGCAGGCGGCGGCGGACTGTTTGCGCGGCTTGGCGCTGGCCGCGCCCGCGGCAGTTGCTGCGTAACAGGACCCGGCACATTGCCGGCTATCAGTAGGGAGTTCCTCAATGCTCAATCAGACTTTGCGCACACAGGCGCAGGCGGCCTATGACGCGGCACTCAATAGCCCGTGTCCGGACTGGCGCGCCGTGGCCGAGTTATTCCGCGCCGTTGTGCAAGCCGAGCGGGTCAAGCGATCGGCCAAGTCTGAAGCTCGGGCCAAGGGCGAACTACCGGACTACAACGTGGACCGGGTCAAACTTCTATGCCGGTCGCCGCGGATTGCAGTGCGGTTCATGGACGGCGAGGCCGTCTTTACGCACATGCCCTCGGCGCCGGGCAAGCCGCTCAATGTGGGCCGGGCCCTGCGCGTCGCAATCGTGATGTACCGGTCGCGCAAGGGCGTGCAGCGGCGAGCTGGTTTCCGTAAATACAGCCGGGCAATCCCGGTACCCGAAATTTTCCAGGTCCGGTGCCTGGAAACGGACGAACTATTCGACCCGGAGGCGTGCAACAAGCACACCGCTGCTGAGCGGGCGAGCGGTGATCCGCAGCGCGCGGCGGCAATGCTGGCCCGGCTGCAAATCGAAGGCGTCTGACTGTTCGTAAAATGATCGCTTTCCCAACAGTGACAGCAACAAATCGAGGAAATGCATAATGAAACCAAGCCTAAAGCCCGTTGCCCCAACAATCGAAAAGCGAACAGTTCCGCCGGGGCGACCAAAAAACAACGACCTCCGCACCCGCGAGTATCTGACCGAGCGGGAAGTCGAGGAGCTAATGAATGCCGCACGCCAGAACCGGTGCGGCCATCGTGACGCGACAATGATCCTGACCGCGTTTCGGCATGGCCTTCGGGCCTTTGAATTAGTGGACCTCCGTTGGGATCAAGTCGATTTCGATCGCGGTGCCTTGCATGTTCGCAGGGTCAAGCACGGGACACCTAGTGTGCACCCTGTGAGCGGATCGGAATTGCGCGCACTGCGCCGCTTGCAGCGCGAGAGTGACGCTAGTCCTTTCGTGTTTATTAGCGAACGCGGTGCGCCATTCACGACAGCAGGGTTTGCCCGAATGGTGGAACGGGCGGCAGAGACCGCCAACCTCCACCTTAAGGTTCACCCGCACATGTTGCGCCACGCTTGCGGGTTCGCGCTTGCAAATGCCGGGCACGATACTCGCGCCGTGCAAGCGTACCTTGGGCACAAAAACATCCAGCACACGGTGCGCTACACGGAATTGACGCCCGACCGCTTCAAAAACTTCTGGCGGGACTGAGTGAGTAGCGGGCTCGTTTGCAGCCCGCTACTTCATTTTTGCCGTCCAACAGCGGAAGCGTCTGCCGAGCGCGCTACCCAAGGCCAGATCAAAGTGGTCAGGGCCGGAGCCCTCCTTGAGGGAGTAATGTTTGGGTTCGGCCAAGACCACCTGGGCTCGGTTGTGCCAACTGCGCCAAGGAAAAAGTTATCCGATTTGGCGTCGCCGGCGCTTCGTCAAACACCTATATGCCGGCGAAAGGAGTTGCCGAATGGCTCGGATTTTACAAGACTTCAAACTCGCAAGCGGGGATCAAGTGGGTGAAATCCTTTGGGAAATCCCCATGCCCGAGGGGGTTACGGTTGAAAGCGTGGTTCATGATCGGATGCGAGACCATTTTGCGGCAAACGGCCGTGCTCAAGGGGTTCGTGTAATTGATAGCGAAACGGGGGAGGAAATCTATCGATGGACTTGGTGGGATGAGCAGCGACGGCGCAATGAAGAGGGCTTAAAACGTCTGAGAGAGACGGCCGAGAAGGAGTTGCGAAAGCGAGAGAGTGAACCAAATGGCTAATGTCGATATCAGCTTTGACTTTCTCTTCGGTCCAGGTGCGGAGCAAGAGTATCTGGCGTTTGAAAAGGCCAAGAAATTGCGACGAGAGCGCCCTTGGGTACGTGACATTATACGCGTTCTTTGGGGCGCCTCCCGGGCGGGCATTTCTATGGATCAACTCGTGCGTAGCCTCTGGGAAATGAGAAAGCCGAGCGGGTTAAATATGCCGAGCCGATTTCGCAAGACCGTCCAAAGCTTTCTCAACCAACATACCGCTCAGTCTACTCAATGGAACGGGCGGCCCGAGAGCAACCTGTTCTATTCGCCACAAGGTAAAGGCTCTGGTACTTGGGCCGTCCACCAGGAACGGGCGGCAGCTTGGCTCATGGCACGCCGACTGCCTGCAGTCTGATAAATTCAAACTGAGACACTGCATAATTTTCAATCCAGCTATACGCTCGGAAACGGCCAGCGCTCCGGCGCGTATTGACTTTTGTTCCCTATATGTTCTTATTCGCTCCATGACCCGCGGCGACGTTCTCCGCTACGCGATTGCTTTCGCCTTGATCCGTGCCCGTAAGATCGTGCGCGGCCTCAAGCAAGCCTTGAGAGAGGATGAGCGTTACGCCGTGGCTGACCATGTCGTCTCGCAACTCAAGGAGCACGGTGACCCGTGGCGCCTGAGCGAGGAGGCGCAGCCAAAGCCTGGACCGACCACATAAGCAATCATGTGCGGCAGAGTGATCCAAAGCAGCGCGCCGATACGTCTCGCCATCCTTGAAGGGATGGACGTACGCGACAGCCGCATTGCCAATTATCCGCCACGATGGAATGGCGCGCCGAGCCAGGAACTGCTGGTGATCCGCCGAGATCACAAGACCGGCGAAGTCTCACTCGATCCTTTGCGGTGGGGCCTCATTCCTTACTGGTGCGATGACCCGAAGGGCGGACGCAAGCCGATCAACGCCAAATCCGAGACCGTGAACAGGCTGCCGACGTTCCGTGACGCTTATCAGCGGCGGCGCTGCATTATCCCGGTGGACGGGTTTTTCGAGTGGAAGGCGATCAAGGGCCATAAGGCGAAGCTGCCCTTCGCCATCGCTATGTTGGACGGCAAACCCTTTGGCCTTGGTGGACTGTGGGAAAACTGGCGGGACCGAACCTCAGGCGAGTGGGTACGCACCTTCGCGATCATAACGACGGACGCCAACGATTTGGTGGCGCAAATCCATGACCGTATGCCGTTGATCCTTGCGCCCGGCGACTATGTGCGCTGGATGAGCGGCGAGCCCGATCCGCGTGACTTGCTGCGGCCGTACCCAAGCAAGCCGATGCGGATGTGGCCGATCTCGACGCGGGTCAACAAGCCGGAGAACGACGATCCATCGATTGTCGAGCCGATCGAGTTATCCGCAGCATGAGTAAGGTGCGCCAACGTACTCGAAGTCGGTTTTCCGGTAGCGCCACCTGCATTACGCCGCGTTTTTGGAACCTCTTTGGAACCTTCAAACGAGATCGCCGTACCACGGCAAAGGCGCCTAAGAAAAATAGTCAGGGGTGCCAAGGGCTTATCTGGTGGGCGCACAAGGACTCGAACCTTGGACCCGCTGATTAAGAGTCAGCTGCTCTACCAACTGAGCTATGCGCCCTAACCGAGAGATTGGAAGAGGTTAGGCACTTCCACCGTTTCTTCGCGGCACCGATTTGGCAACGGCATGAGGAAAGGAAAGCCGCCTAACCAGGCGGCCTTCGGGCTGGATATAGCCGCCATAGGCGGCGCGGGCAAGGCAGCCCTTGGGCATGCGCGAGACGATGTGCCCCTCGGGATGGACGCTTCGTCATTAATGCCGGGCGAGCGCCATCCCCTGTTTATCCGCGTTTTCGCGGTGGCTTGCGCACGCCGTGATGGAGCGATTGGCTTTGCGGATGCACGCGACGCGTTGGGCCGGCCGCGACGGCTCGCGGCCGGCCTTTGCTGGTGGGTCGGAGGCATTGCGAACGCGCAATGCTCCGCGCGAAGACTGGGCGACCCCGGCCTTCACTTCCGCCGCGCGATCGGCTGGTAATCGCGCCGCGTTGCGCCGGTATAGAGCTGCCGCGGGCGGCCGATCCGCTGGTGCGGATCCTCGATCATTTCCTTCCACTGCGCGATCCAGCCGACCGTGCGCGCCAGCGCAAACAGCGCGGTGAACATCGCCACCGGGAAGCCCAGCGCGCGTAGCGTGATGCCGGAATAGAAGTCGACATTGGGATAGAGCTTCTTCTCGATGAAGTACTCGTCATGCAGCGCGATACGCTCTAGTTCCCTGGCGACGTCGAACAGCGGATCGTCGAC
>Ga0187782_10003481_pt1 | contig 11724 bp, 10 predicted proteins | sample 0715_SJ02_MP15_2_FD_132454 | JGI IMG/M metagenome (GOLD analysis project Ga0187782, IMG submission 132454) | Tropical peat soil microbial communities from peatlands in Department of Meta, Colombia - 0715_SJ02_MP15_20_MG | ecosystem: Environmental > Terrestrial > Soil > Wetlands > Peat | place...
TTCTGCTCACTGGGCAGGACATAGCTTTCCAGCGTCTCACTGTACGGTACCGACGTATCCAGTGCCGTTACCATCTTGACCGGGACCTTGAGGTATTTAAATCCCTGCTCTGCGATTTCTCCGGCGATCACGATCGACGCCGATGCGTGGCGTGGGGCCTGATCGACGAGCACGAGCCGCCCCGTCTTTTTTATCGAGTCGACGATCGTTTTGACATCGAGCGGCGCGAGCGTTCGTGGATCGATGACTTCCGCGCTGATGCCTTCCTTCGCCAGCGTTTCCGCAGCGGCGAGGGACTTTTTCACCATCCAGGCGGTTGCCACGATGGTCACATCGCTCCCGGCTCGCTTAATGTCTGCGACACCGAAGGGAACGATATGCTCGCCATCCGGCACGGGGCTCTTGTCGATGGTCAGCATGTAGTGGTGCAGATAGACCACGGGATTGTCGTCTCGAATGGCCGCGCGCATCAGGCCCATCGCGTCGGCTGACGTCGAGGGGAGTGCAATCTTGAGCCCGGGAATTCCCATCATGGCGTGGTAGGTACAGTTGGAATGCTGGCCGGCCCAGCCCGCCGCGAATCCGAAACCCGCTTTGAAGACGCACGGCACTTTCACTTGCCCACCGGACATGTAGCGCAGTCGTGGCGCCTCGTTGATCACCTGATCGAAGGCGACCAGCATAAACTCCGCCATGTACAGCTCCACAATGGGCCGCAAGCCGCTCATCGCCGCGCCGACAGCGATGCCCAGTTCGGCGGTTTCCGAAATGGGAGTAATGCGCACGCGGTCCCTGCCGAACTTGCGCACAAACGGATCGCGATCGGTCATGGCCATGTTTTGGCCGTAGAACACCACGTTGGGGTCCCGCTGCATCTCCTCCGTGATGGCGACGGCAATGGCCTCGGCAAACATCATATCGCGCGGCATGAAGGCCTCCCTTTTTTCATTCGGCTATGCATGGACGTATTTGATCGCGTCTTCCGGCGTAGGCAGCGGGCTGGCGAGCGCGAACTTCACGACCTCGTCCATTTCCGCACGCACTCCCTCCTCGATTTTCTTGGCGTCGGCCTCGCTGAGCGTGCCATTGCCGGTCAGCTGGGCGCGGAACTTCAGAATCGGGTCATTCTTCTTCGCCGCTTCAAACTCCGCTTTGTTGCCGTACACTTCGATGGCCTCGTGCTCCTGAAACTGCGTCGGCACAGGCGGCACGGTGATGGCATTGCCGTGTGGACTTAAGCGATAAAACCTGGATTCGATAAGAGACGGTCCCTGGCCCGATCGCGCCCGATCGACCGCCTGGCCGACTCCTTCGTATACCTGGAGCACATCGGTACCGTCCACGGTCGTGCCGGGAATGCTGTACGCCTGGGCCTTTTGCGAAAGCGGATCACCGGCGATGCCGTTGGCATCTTCGAGTTTGTAATGGGTATAGGCTTGATACATGTTGTTTTCCAGGATGAAGACCACCGGGAGCTTCCAGACAGCTGCCAGGTTCAGCGTTTCGTGAAAAGCGCCCTGCTTCGAGGATCCGTCGCCGAAAAATGAATAGACGACCTGGCCGGTCTTCTTCACTTGTGCGGCGTAGGCGACGCCGGCCGCATGGGCAATTCCCTGGCCGATGATTCCCGACGCAGTGGGGAAGTGGTGCGCTGGATCGGCGAGGTGCATCGAGCCGCCAAAGCCTTGGCACACGCCGTCGCGCCGCTGATAAATCTCCGCCATCAGCGCCCGCGCGGGTGTTCCCAGCACCAGCGGGTAGCCGTGGCAGCGGTAGCTCGGCATCACAGGATCGCTTTCCCCGCGTGTGGCGAGCGCGCCGACGATACTGGCCTCTGCGCCGTCGCCCAGATGTGCGTGTCCTCGAATCACTCCCGGGTGCTCGACGAAGGTGCGCTTCACGCGCTCCTCAAACTCGCGGATGCGCAGCATCTGCGTGTACATCCAGGTGAGGCGCTCCCGGGGGAGCTGGCTTGCTGCTCGCATCGCTGGTTCCTCCGTTTCTGAACTCGACTTCAGGACTCAGGCGTCTGATCGCCTGGCTCACCGATATAGCCGAGCAATCCTCCCACTTCCACTTCCGTCGGCTCGCGCGCCGCAATTTTCAGCAGAACTCCGTCGACCGGCGCGTCCAGTTCGTAGCTCACCTTTTCGGTTTCCAGCTCGACCACCGGTTCGCCCTGCCGGAGCGCGTCGCCCTCCTGCTTGAGCCAGCGGACGACATTCACCTTGGTCGTGTTCATTCCGCCGGTCTTAGGCACCACCAGATTCGTGACGATGATCAATCCTTTCCTGCGAATTCTGAAGTTCGGTACGGGCGGGTACGCAAGATTCCGGTATCAATTCCGCGGGGTGTCGAGGGCTCCGACCGGCACAACCCGCGGCAACGGCCTTCTTAACGCACTCGCTGTGGGATGTCAACTTACACACCTGGGCATCGGTCTGGCCTTAAGCTTTGCTCGGCGTGATCTCCTTGGAGGTGATTTCGTATTTAAAACTGTCGGCGTCAAGACTGTCGAGCCGACCATTGGCGGTTTCCGCCTGTGGGTACATAAGAAAGCCGAGGGGCTTTCCGCTGGATCCGGGCAGTGCCACATCGTGCGCGAAGTTGAACGCCATCCAGTTCATCTCCCAGGACCCGAACAGCCGCGCCTGCGCGCGCCGAACCATTTCGTCGTCCGGTGGCCGGTTTCCTGGCGGCTCCTCCAGAACAACCTTCCGCACGTCGGCCGGATCGACGGGAACCCAGCCGTGATCGCTCAAATACACCTCGGCGCGGCAATGTTGTGCCTTCGTGATTTTCTCTGAGGACGCGCCGAGGCTCTTGTATCCAAGTTCTGATTTCGCCACGCGGATGCCATAGACATCGCGCGCCGGCAGGCCCGCGGCACGGGCCAGGCCCACGTAGAGCGCGTTCAGATCCGCGCATTTACCCGTCAAATCCTTGGTCTCGAGCATGAAGCGGATATCACCCACGCCGCAGCCACGAGTCTTCGGATTCCGGGCCGTATTCTCGACGATCCACTCGTAGATCGCCCGTGCCTTATCCACGTCGGCGGTCGCCCCCTTGGTAATCTCCAGCGCTGTCTGCGCAACGATTCCGTCGGTGGGCAGGAGATTTGTGGAGCGCGTGAAGTAGCTCAACTCGGCGCGACTGGCCTTGGTCCCTCCCTGGCGATGGGACAAGTCCACGGTGTAATCTTTCGTTGCGACGCGACTGATTACGGTCAAGACCGGACTGACGCCCTCGGGAAAGTTGGCGAAGATGATCTCAAGACCGTCGGCTTTCTGTTGGACCTTCTGAACCGATCCACCCGGGGCCTGGAACTGATTCGACAGCGTTTTCTGGAAGGGTGTCTTCGTGGTGAGTGCTCCTGGCGCCCAGATCCGGGTCGGTCCGGAAGGCTTCAGGACTTCGATGCGCGTGGTCACTTCGAAAGTGCGCCAGCCCTCGGGCGCGACCGCCTCCGCAAGCAGTTGCCTTGCTCCCGGCAAGGCCAAGCTTGCCGATAAAGCGCTCATTGTTTGCAAAAAGTCCCGACGATTCATGTGAGAAATCCCCCTTCTGGAGCAAATTGGGTGCTGCCCTTACGGACGCGGCCAGTTTACACCGTTTGATGGTCACGTCCACTTATCGATCGACACGCTCACGGTGTAACTCAAGCTGCCGCCCTGAAAAAACGCGTTTGTCTGTCCGCCGAGCACGACCACATTGATGTCGTCGCGGTGCGGCCATCGTGGAATCACAGCGTCATCCGGCATCGCGTACCACGTCTTGTACGGCTCCAGCCCCTTAAGGGCACGTGGGTAATCGAAGCCATACGCGAAATCGCGCGATTTGTAATCCTTCACCGTTTGCGTCGTGTTTTTGTACAGCCAATCGATGAGTTTGTCTTTTGTATCGTAGCCGCGCTCTTTCAGATTCGCCGCAATCAGGGGGTCCGCCACCACCAGCCCTCCAAAAAAACCTGTGAAAACACTGAAGAGATCGCTGAACTGCTCTTCATATTTCGGTGTATCGGTGCTCGTTCCTCTTGCACCTTGGCCGGGCACGATCCCGAGCCCGCGGAACAGGCTCACCACGTTTTCCTCCGCCTTGAAGCCCTTTTGCACGTGCAGCGGAACCCAGGGGCTCGCTGCTTCGTTTTCCGCGATGATCAGGTTGTTGTAGTTGAGATTGTTGCCCTGCGATCCCATGTAGGTATCGCCCGGGACGCCGCCATTTGCCAAGTTCCGCGAAACCAGCGTCCAGGCCCGCCCGATGGCGGCGTTCGGCTGCGCGAACGGTCCCAGCGCACCGATTCCGTAATTCATGTTCAGCTTGTCTCGAATCGGCCCGTTGATCACAGCGGCGTAGGCGAATGAGTTGGTCGAGCTCATCAGCGACGGCGTTCCCGACGATGCGATGGCGAGAACCGTAGGAAAGTATTCCGGCTTGCATCCTGCCATCACGGCATTGATGGCCACCTGCTTCACCGTATACGACCAAGGCGGGTACGCGCCGCCCGCCATTTTGCCAACCACCTCATCCGGAGGATGGCTCGTGCCTTCTAACATCTCGCCGACTTCTTCTTCGGTGGGAATGAGGATCGGCAGAAAGTCCGTCATGGCGTTGTCGTGGTAGAACTGCTGCAGATTCTTCGCCGTGTCCGGTCCATACTTTACCGGACCGACGGAAACCTCTACGAGCCCTGTCTTTTCCTCATCGGCACGGAGTGGCACCGTCAGCGCCTCCACGATCTCCTTCATCATCGGCTTGCCGCTGACCGGGTCGTTCCCTTCCACATAGGCGTGAAGCTGCGCAGGAGTTTTGGCCGCGACGGGATGAGGTGTGAACGTGATGCGCAGGTTGGGCATCCCGCGTTTGGCCACGTTTAGGATGGCGAGCTCTCGAAACGCTTGCGTCACGATCGGTGTGGTCGGCACGCCCATTTTCTCCATCGTTATGCAGTGACCGACGGTCGCTGGTGTGCACGTGCTTCAATGCCCGACGGCCATGATGGCTGCATCGCCCTTGTCTTTGATCTCCTTCCACAGCACGGGATCATCTTCCATGTAAGGCCCCGCTTTTCGACGGAAGATGACGTTGACCGTTGGCATGTTTTGGTTAAACCACAGCCGCATTTGTTCAAGAAGCATTCCGCCGCCCTCGAAGCCCGTGTCGACCAACCAGACTGTTTTCCCATTGAGGCTGTCAAGCCGCCGAGCCATGGGAATGAGCTGAATCGGAGGCGGGGTACCTTTGGGATTCAGCCCCTCGACCTTCGGCGAAGGGGCGGCTGCCTTTGTAGCTTTCGCCGGGCTGGGCGCCTGTTCGGTTTCGGCGGGACGGCTGGCCAGCAGCGCCGGAGAAGCACCGAGCAGTGACAACAAGGTTCGCCGATTCATGCGTGCACCTCCATTCGGTCGGCCATTGTACACCCAGCCGCGTGGGCGCTGGTTTAGTAGGCCTGTCCGCTTTTGGTGAAGAGTGGTCCGCGTGGCTGGCCCTCGGCAACCGATTTCAGGCGGAACATCAGCTCTCCCCAGACCGTTGTGCACGAGACGAAGTAATCGGTTTCGTCTTTCCAGTCGGCATGGGTGAAGCGCACGAGGGTACCCTTGTCGGTCGGCGTCAATTCAAACCACAACCTTGTACCGCTCCATTCCTTGCCGGCCGAGCAGAGCCACTGGACTTCATGCGGCGGCGCGACGCGCGTGCGCGTCAGGCGATAGACGGTAGCGCGATTGAAGAATCCCAACTCGATCGTGTCCGTCGAGCCAGCTTCGGTTATATCCGCGGCCCACCATTGCGCAAGGCCATCCGCTCGAGAGACGAGCGGATAGACACGCTCGGGCGGAGCGTCGATGGCCAGCGAATGTTTGATAGCGGGCACGTGGTTCTCCGAAATGGCGTGGTGGCGCGAACACGTTAGAGCGAACGCGAACCAAATGTAAAGCCGGAATTGCCGGCAGACCAGCGCAGGGCCGAAACGCGGGCTTGAAATCGGCCGTCCAAGCAATCAGAGGCTAACGGGATTGCGCGGGGTGTTCTTTCTCGTCGCCATACTTGCGGCCGCATGCGCGCTGCTCGACACGCACGCCGGCGCGCAATCTGATCAAGCTTCCTCCCCAGGCAAGCCGTCGGCTGAATCGCCCCCCGCCGCTGCTCCATCGCCCGATCAACTCTCAAATCGCTGTCGTGCGAACATCCAGCCCATGTCCTCGCGAGCGAGTTGGGCAGGATGGGGAAATAATCCCGCCAACTGGCGGTTTCAGGACGCCGCGGCGGCGGGCCTTTCCGCATCGCAGGTGCCACACCTCAACTTGAAGTGGGCCTTCGGAATTCCGAACGTCCGAGCCGTGCGCTCGCAACCGGTGATCTACGATCGCCGTGTCTACGTGGGTGGCAACGACGGGACCGTTTATTCACTCGATGCGGCCAGCGGCTGCACGTTCTGGGCGACAACCGGGAAGCCCGTGCGTTCGGGCCTGGTCATCGGAAACGTAGGCTCGTCCGCCGTTGTCTTCTACGGCGATGCTTCGGGCGGCGTGGACGCACTCGACGCTCTGTCAGGCGTTTTCCTTTGGCGCGCGCAAGCCGATCCGCATGCTGCCGCGACCATCACCGGCACGCCGAGTTATTTTGAAGGGCGCCTCTACGTCCCTGTGTCATCGGGCGAAGAACAGGCGCGTCGACGTCCGGATTACGAATGCTGCACGTTTCGAGGCAGCGTCGTCGCTCTGGACGCAACCACAGGGAAGGCCATCTGGCAAACATACATGGCGGCCGAGACGCCCACCGCCCACGGCAAGGGACCCGATGGCCGTGCGATCATCGGGCCTTCTGGCATGGCCATCTGGTCCTCACCCACCATCGACGCCGCCAAACATCGCATCTACGTTGGCACCGGAGACAACTACTCCGAACCGGCAACTAAGACTTCCGATGCCGTGGTCGCGCTCGATCTCAAGACCGGCCAGCTTCTGTGGTTTGCGCAGTTCGACAAGGAGGACATCTATCGAATTGAATGCGGCATCCCCCCCGCACCGAATTGTGCGCCGCCGACAGTCCCGGAATTCGATCTGGGCGCGTCTCCGGTTTTGGTATCGTTGCCGCACGGCCAACGCGTTCTCCTGGTCGGGCAGAAGTCCGGTCTGGTGTACGCCGTCGATCCAGACGCCCAGGGGAAATTGCTCTGGCATGCGCGCGCCGGCGCCGGTGGCCTACTCGGTGGGGTGCAATGGGGGCCGGCCACCGACGGCAGCACCTTCTATGTGGCGGTGTCGGATCTGGCATTTCAGGGGCGGGGCCCTGACCCGACCAAGGGGGGAGGAATCTCCGCTTATCAGGTTTTGAGCGGGAGACTACTTTGGAGGACCGCGCCGCCCGGATGTGGGGATCGTCGGCCCTGTAGCCCCGCTCAGTCGCAAGCCATCACGGCGATTCCCGGAGCTGTTTTCTCCGGTTCGATTGACGGCCATCTGCGCGCCTACGCCGCAGGCGATGGCAAGATTATCTGGGATTTCGATACGGCGCGTTCGTTTGCTTCGGTGAACGGCGTGCCGGCCCAAGGCGGATCGCTCGATGTCGGCGGCCCCGTTATCGCCGAGGGGCTGATTGCCGTTGTCTCCGGCTATCCTGGCTTTGGCGCCATGCCCGGCAACGCCCTCCTCGTCTTCGCCGTACCCTAGTCGAATCGAAGGTTTACTTGAATGGAAAGACGATCGCGGTTCCTTGTGTGGCCGCGAGACTGGAAAGGCACACAGGGCGGCCGAAGAATCTAGCGGCCAGAGAAAGGTTAAGGTAAGATGACACAAGTTTCAGGAGATTCCATTGACGGCGACTGATATCCAGGGAACTACGAGCGGAGTTAAGACGCTCGTGCGCGTTCGGCCGCGCGGGTTTTGCGCGGGGGTGGTCCGTGCCGTGGACATCGTTGAGCTCGCGCTGGAAGCGTACGGGAGTCCGGTCTACGTCCACCATGAAATTGTGCACAACCGCTACGTGGTCGATCAACTGCGCCGGCGTGGTGCAATCTTTGTCGAAACGATTGAGGACGTGCCGGTAGGTGCCGTGCTGGTCTTCAGCGCTCACGGCGTGCCGCCGCGAGTGCGCACCGAAGCAAAAGAGCGCCAGTTGAGGGTGATCGATGCGACGTGTCCGCTGGTCACGAAGGTTCATCTCGAAGCGCTGAAATTTGCGCGGGAGGGTCGCACGCTGATCCTGATCGGTCACCGCGATCACCAGGAGATTGTGGGCACCTCGGGGGAAGCCCCGGACCGGACCGTCGTGGTTGGCAGCGTCGAGGAGGTCGATCAGCTGCAAGTGCCGAATCCGGAGCGGCTGGCGTTTCTCACGCAGACCACTCTTTCGCTCTACGATACGCAGGAAATTGTGGCGCGACTGCGCGAGCGTTTTCCGTCTATCGCCGGGCCCGCATCGGACGATATTTGCTATGCCACGCAGAATCGTCAGGAAGCGGTCGAAGCGCTGGCACGCGAAGTAGAACTCATTCTGGTGGTTGGCTCGGCGAACAGCTCGAATTCGAATCGCCTCGTCGAGGTGGCGCAGCGCGTGGGCGTGGCCGCGCGGTTGATTGAAGATGCCAACGACATTGACGAAGCGTCGCTCGAGGGCGTGAAGTCCATTGGCCTGACGGCCGGCGCGTCCGCTCCCGAAGTGCTGGTAGAGCAGGTAAGCCAGCGCCTTTCGGCATTCGGATTCACGAATCATCGCGATCTGGAACTCATTCGCGAGGACGTACGGTTCACCCTTCCCGCGGAACTTGCCGCCCGGTTGGGTCGGGCCGCAAACTAGGGTTCAGCCGACCCTAGCCTCGGGACACCAATCAACCGTAAGGAGATCACCCGTGGCGGTCAAAATCGTCCGCCAGCCGAACAAGATCGCCCTGTTGGGCTCACCCACGAGTGCCGCCGCAATGTCTCTGGGTCACGAAGGCGCTCCCGCCGCTCTCCGGGCGGCAGGTCTTATCGATCGCCTCACCTCGCTTGGTTACTCGGTCACGGACCTGGGCGATGATTCCCCGCAGCTTTACCAAGCGGATGAGGAAAGCCCGCGCGCCCGCAATATCCCTCGCGTGATCGCGGCGCTCGAAGCCTTGAAGCCGCGTGTCGAGCAGGCTGTTAAAGCGGGTGCGCTTCCGCTGGTTCTGAGCGGTGACGGTTCGGTGATTCTGGCGACGCTTGCCGCCGTCCGACGCTATTTTCGCCACGTTGGTCTCGTTTACTTTGATCGCGATGCGGGTTTGCTCACGCCCGCAACGACTTCTTCCGGCTGCGTGGATGGGATGGTGATTTCCCACGTGGTCGGGCGCGGTGCGGCAGAGCTCGTGCGGTTCTGGAGCGAACCGCCGCTGGTTCGCGAGCCGGATCTGGCCCTGTTTGGCATCGCGCGGCTCGACCCTGCCGAGGAGGAGGTGCTCGATCGGGCGCCGCTGCGGCGCTATTTGGCGGAGGAGGTCCAGAGCAGGGGAGCAGCGGCTGCGGCAGAGGCGGCGATTGATGGCATTCACGCCGGAGGACACGAGTTCGTCTTGCATTTCGATGTGGATGTCATCTCCGATTTTCAAGCCACCGACGGGGCCGGTGCCGGCGGGCTGTCGCTTGACGAGGTGCGGAGTGCGCTGGGCGTGTTCGTGAAGCAAAAACACTTGGCGGCCGTCGACATCGCTGCATACAACCCGGCAAAAGACGGAGATGGCTCTGGAGCCAAGCTCATCGTCGAATTGCTGGGGGCTGTTTTCAAAGAGCGCCTCCATGCGCTGCAACAAGAAGTGCCAGGAGCGGCCGAGATATCGGTGACCCCAGAGGCCGCAAGGGGCGAGGCTGGGCCTCCGGCTCCGGCGCCCGGTGAGACCTGGTCATCGGATTCCGTCGAGCCGACATCGGAATCCGCTCCAGGGTCGAGCGACACGGATAGAAAGAGCGAAGAGTCGTCAGGACCAAGCGGCCGATCCGATGACCCCCAGTAGTTCCATTCTGGCTTCGGGGCCCAAGGCAGTGAATCGGCTGAGAGTTCGTCCCGAGATCATTATCTTCGACGTCGACGGCGTGCTTGTGGACGTGCGCGGATCGTTTCATAAGACGGTGCTCGAGACCGTACGCTTCTTTACCGGCAAGCGTGTGACCCGTAAGGAATTCCAACGCTGGAAAAGCCAGCCGGGATTCAACGACGATTGGAAGCTGTCGACGGCGTGGGTACAGTCATTGGGGGGCAGCCAAGGCTACGAGGAGGTAAAGAACAAGTTCGTCGAGCTCTACTGGGGCAAGAACGGCAGACGCGGCAACGTCATGGGCGAGAAATGGCTGTTGCCTCGAGCGAGTCTCGCACGACTGGTTGCGCGGGCAGAACTCGCGCTTTTTACCGGCCGCGTCCGGCAGGAGACGGACTACACGCTTGAGCGATGCCGCGTGCGCAAGTATTTTCGGCATATCGTTACGGTGGAAGATGTCACCCACCCGAAGCCAGACCCACAGGGTCTGCTCCAGATTCTGGGGGGTCGCGATCCGTCAAAGGCCATCTACCTCGGGGACAACATCGATGACGCGGCGGCAGCCCAAGCTGCTGGGATTTCCTTTCTGGCGGTGCTGCCGCGGAACAGTGAGGCACGACGGACGCGCCGGCAGCAGCTGGTCGGGTGGGGAGCCGTGGCCTTGCTGGACAACGTGAGGGAATTGGAGGCTTGGCTCCGCCGCTTCGCGCCGAACTAGGACGAAACGTTCGTACCACCGGCCGTAACTCCTTCCGTTAGTGGCAAACAGGACACCAGTACCATTGCCGGATCCTAGCGCCACCCCCTATATCTAGAACTGACGGGCCTACCCGTCTAGATCGCCATGCCCGATAGTGCCAATACGAGGGCGGCCGCCGCCCGCGGTTTCGTCCGCAGCCTCAATATTCTGCTCAAGTTCGCCCGGATGTATGACTTCGGCCATCCACGGACAGCCAGGCAGTATGAGACGGCTTGGACGGAGCTGAAGACCGCCCTGGGGTCGGATGATGAGGCGGGCCTGCTGCTCGCCGTCTCGGGCGACAATCTCTTGCTCGACGGAACGCCGCTCGAATCGGCCGCGGCGGAGAAGAGCTTTGCGCGCATGCTTTCCTCGGCGGGCATCGCAAGCATCCACTTTTCGCCGAAGGTCACGCAACAGAGCTTAGCGCGATTCGTGCGCGCTTTCCCAACGGGTTCGGGATCGAAACCGGTGCAGGTTGCCGAGCAATTGAAGGCCGCCTTACAGGGCGACCCGCACATTCACGTTAACGAAGTTTGCTTCGTGCCGGCCGATTCCGCCGTGGCAAAAACCACCGTGGCGGCACAAATCGCTGCACGAACGCTCGGAATGAACTCCGAGCAGACCGATCAACTGCTGAACGATCCCGAGAAACTGCTACAGCTGCTGGTAGCCGCCGACGGCGCAAAAAGCGGCGCCGGACCGGGCCGTGGCCCAGGCGACGGGCCTGGCAAAGGCCCCGGTCTCGGTCCAGGACTAGGCCCGGGACCTGGATCCGGAAGTGGGTCAAGCGACACCAGCGCGTATTCAGGCGAAGGTCATCGCCTCGGCGCGGACTCAGGAAGCGGTCCCGTGAGTTCTTCCGGAGACGCGTACTCGGGCTCGGGGGCAGCCCTGGACGGGCCGGTGGGCTCCATCCAGGGAGGCACCGGTGGTTCGAGCCCGTGGAATATCGTGGGCGGTGTTGGCGGCGGAACGCCGATCGATCCAA
>Ga0187782_10003482_pt1 | contig 11722 bp, 8 predicted proteins | sample 0715_SJ02_MP15_2_FD_132454 | JGI IMG/M metagenome (GOLD analysis project Ga0187782, IMG submission 132454) | Tropical peat soil microbial communities from peatlands in Department of Meta, Colombia - 0715_SJ02_MP15_20_MG | ecosystem: Environmental > Terrestrial > Soil > Wetlands > Peat | place...
CAGCCGATGCTTATCGCCAGATCCTCGCCGACAACGCCAAGCGCGGTTACTTCGTCGATGCCCATATCGAGCTTGCCGAATTCGGCCTCGGCGATGCATTGCGCGGCCAGCGCCACTACGATGAAGCTGCCCAGGCCTATGAGCGGGCCGCTCGCGCGCAAACCGTCGGTCCCGAGCTCAAAATCCGATCCCTCCTCGACGCCGGCCAATGCCACGATCTCCAAGGCCAACGTGAGCTCGCCGTGCGCGATTACCAGGAAGCCATCGATGCCGGCCCCAACACCTCCCGCGCCGACCAGGCCAGAAAAGGCCTACGCAGTCCTTACAAGGGAACCTGAGGTTTGCCCTCCAGGCCCGTCCTCGGTCGCCGCAAATGAAAAACTGCGATTCGGGCTATCCTTAGGCCAGGAGGTTTCAAATGGCGACTCTGGTCCGGCCCTTGGAACGGGCCGCCCTGGCTTCCCCGCGCATCCCCTGGTATCTTTGGTGTTCCACTCTCGCGGTCACATCGGTCACCATCGGCGCGCACTGGGACGTCTCCTGGCATCGCTCCATCGGGCGCGATACCTTCTGGACTCCGGCCCATTTGGCGATCTATCTCTGCGGCATTCTTGCCGGAATCGCTTGCGGCTACCTGATTTTTTCCACTACCCTCCGCGCAGATTCGCCCATGCGCGCAAGTTCCGTGCGCATCTTCGGATTTCAAGCGCCGCTCGGAGCCTTCGCAGCCGCCTGGGGCGGCGTCGCCATGCTCACCTCGGCGCCCTTCGATAACTGGTGGCACAACGCCTACGGGCTCGACGTCAAGATCGTCAGTCCTCCCCATACACTCTTGGTCATTGGCGTCTTTGGCGTGGAGATCGGCTCGCTGTTTCTCATCATGGCGGCCATGAATCGGGCTGCCGGCGATCCGCGGCTCCAGCGGCGCCTTCAATGGATGACCCTTTATCTCGCCGGCCTGATGCTTGTCCTCACCATGTTCTTTCGCATGGAGTACACCTGGGACATCTTTCTTCATCGCGCCGGAGCGTATACATCCGTCGCGCTCGGCGTGCCGCTCTACTATGCGGCTGTTTGGAAGGCATCGCGCCATCGCTGGGCCTGCACGTGGATGACCGTCATCTATACGGCGTTTTTGATCGCCGCCATTCTGGTGTTGCCGTTGTTTCCTGCCGATCCCAAGTTGGGACCTGTCTTTCAACCGGTCACGCACTTCGTTCCGCCCAAGTTTCCGTTGCTTCTGATCGTGCCCGCCCTCATACTCGATCTGCTCTGGCAGCGTATCGGGGAAAGGAACAAGCTGCTTGTCTCGCTTCTTAGCGGGCCTGTGTTTATTCTCGCGCTGGTTGCAGTTGAATGGCCGTTCGCCGATTTCCTGATGAGCAAGGCGTCGGAGAATCGATTCTTTGCCACCGGATTTCATGAATACGCTGTTCCGTCTTGGTCGCCGGAAATTACCCGGCACTTTTTGAATCCCCAGCATGGCTTGGAGCTTTGGTCGGGGCTCGGCATGGCGATGATCTATTCGGCCGTCAGCGTGCTCCTCGGACTGATGTTGGGCAACTGGATGAGGAAAATTCAACGATGAAAGTCCGGTGCTTTCTTGTTCTGTCTATCTTTTTGGTTTGCGCCTTGGCCGCGCATGCACATGTTGGCAGCCCGGACGTCTACGCGGACGGCCAGGCCGGCCCGTATCGTCTCGCGATTGTGATTCGTCCCCCGGTGGTCATTCCCGGGGTTGCGGATATCGAGGTCCGCTCTCTCACCCCCGGCGTGCGGCAAATCGGTATCGCGCCCATGCCGCTTACAGGCGAGGCATCGAAGCACCCTCCTGTGCCGGACACGATGACCCAACCGTCGAACGATCCGCGTTTTTTTGTTGGCCATCTTTGGATCATGGCTACCGGTTCGTGGCAGATCCGCTTCGCGGTGGCCGGCGACAACGGCCCAGGCGCGCTTGCGATCCCCCTCCCCGCGGTCGCCACAGCTACACGCAGGATGCAGCGCGGGCTCGGCGTCCTGTTGAGTGTGCTTGGAATTGTCCTGGTGCTCGGGATGATCGGCATCGTCGGTGCAGCGGCGCGCGAAGCCAAATTGCCGCCCGGCGACCCAGTCATTGAAGCCAATTATCGATTTGGACGCATTGCCATGGTAGCTGCCGGTGTCTTCTTGGCTGCCTCAGTCTATCTGGGGAACGTTTGGTGGAATGCCGAGGCCAAAGCCTACTCTGGATACGTCTACAAACCACTGCGCATGCAAGCCTCTCTTGAGCGTGGCGACCGTCTAACGTTGAAGCTCATCGATCCCGGCTGGCTAACGCAGCGCAAGTTGGACGACTTCATTCCCGACCACGATCACCTCATGCACCTCTACCTTATCCGCTGGCCGCAAATGGACGCAGTCTTTCATCTCCATCCGGAGCCGGCGGGCTCAGGAGAGTTTCAGCTTGAACTGCCGCCGATGCCGGCAGGGGATTACCGTCTGTATGCCGATGTCGTGCATGCAACCGGGTTCCCTGAAACCGTCGTTGGCTCGGTCGAACTGCCGGCCCTTGCCGGTCGAAAGCTCGAAGGTGACGACGCCGTGGCCATCGCCCCGCCCGTCCCAGATTCGGCCAGTTCTTCGAATTTCGTATCCGAACGATTCGCCCTGCCTGATGGTTACACAATGGTCTGGAAGAGCTCCGGGAACATGACGCCAAACCAGCCCCTTAACTTGGAATTTGAACTGCTCGATCGCAACGGGCGGCCTGCGCCCGACGTGTCGCTCTACATGGGAATGCTCGGCCACGCAGCTGTCGTCAAGACCGATGGAACCGTATTCGCGCACATTCATCCCAATGGTACAGTCGCCATGGCGGCGCTGATGATGGCCAACAGCCAGACGCCTGCACCGGGAAATTCGCCCATAGACATGGCCGGAATGACGGGCATGCGCATGAACAATGAAGCGCTTCCGTCCACGGTGCGCTTTCCTTACGGGTTTCCGTCTCCCGGCCGCTATCGCATCTTCGTCCAGATGAAACATGGCGCAACCGTTGAAACAGGCGTATTCGACGCGAATGTCCCGGACGGTTTGCACCGGCTTTAAGATTCGAGCTACCTCCGGTCTATTCAATCGCGCGTGTTCGCGTTGGCAGGTAGCCCAGTCGCTGTCATCCTCCGCGAAGTTTCGCCCTTGCGCCAAATCAGTCGAAGGTCCTGTCCCTGGAAGTTCGCTCTCGCTGCAAAAGATGACATTCCGAGGAGCCCAAGCGACAAGGGATTTGGGGTCGCGTCCTTCTCCCCATCCGAGTTGGAACTGATCTTCCAGCCTCATCGTAAGAGACAATATGAAGGAAGTTGATCGCGTGGATGGCCCCCGCTCAGTCGCCCAGGTGTGGACCTTCATAGGAGCAACGTTCTTTCTCGTCGCGCTGCTCGTGTCGGCCATTCTCGTTCCCGATCTGCGAATTCTTCACTTCTTCCAGGCGCTCATCTACGTCGCGGTCATTGTTCTTGCGCGCCGCAACAGCCCTTGGGGATATGGAGCTGGATTCGCGATCGCGATCGTTTGGAATGCGATGAGTCTTTACGTCACGCATCTCTTTGAGGTGGGCGCCGTCGCCTTCTGGTCGTTGCTGCGCACTGGCCACATTTTGCAGATCGTGCCGATGATGGTGACGTTGGGTGGAATCGGGCACTTTATTCTCATCGTCGCAACCCTCTTTGCAATTCTTCGCTACAACTCAAGCGCGCGAAAGTGGTGGAAGTTCGTGGGTGGCAGTCTTGTTGCGGTCGCCTATTTTGCCCTCATTGTTTCTTTCGCTCACCCCCACTGAGTACCGGCCCGCGGCCCGGTTGCGGGGAAGCAAGCTCTACGGCGGGAAACTGAGTGCCCCGGCCCTCGCTCTTGAGAAACACAACCTACCCTTCATCGCCCCGCCATCGGTCGAGAATCGAAGGATCAAAGGCGAACTGTCAAGATACGAACTGTCTCAGCACAGAAGTGTACCCCAACAAAGAGTCAAGCTTCCGTCGCTCAAATGCAACCGCGCACGCCGTCCTAAGTCGCTGATTCTTAGCTCCCTCGTCGTCTTGTTTTCCTCACGCCCCGCCTTGCAGATTATTTCCCGCGTTCTGCTACTCTTGTTTCAGAATCGGCAAACCTCTAAACTTAATCGGCACCACTAACTTCACTGGTGTTGCTATGTCTTTTGTCGAGACCATTTTGGCTGGAAGTCGATGAAAACATTCCAACTTACTCCAGACCCAACCCTGGAACTAACTGAAAGTAAGCAACTTGCTTACAGGATACCGGGGGGAGAGGGGGGAGGGGGGTAGGGGTCAAAAACAAGCGATTCGTGCGGTGTTGCCCTGCTCATGAAAATGCACTGCGCTTTTCCCCGCGAGCTTCCATCGATTCATTGATCATGCACGGCGCACACCCAGCGTGCGCGCGGACTTCCGGCTAGGCGAGAGCTACGGCGATCTTCACCAATACATACCAGGTGCGGCTGGACCCAACGCTTTCCCCGCGCGGCCCCTATGCGGCCGTGGTCTCCCTCCCAAAATCTCAGCCACCGAAAAAATCGCCGTCGACTCTGCTTTTCGCGCACGTGCATGTTGGCCGCCTCACTCGTTGTCGGAAGCGACTTACATTTTGTAACTGCCCCGGTCGTTTTCGCCGTGTGTCCCTGAATAAACAAAAGATATAAGGGAGTCATAAGATAGCGCTCTAGTTCATGCTTCCTTCATGCTGGTTTGCACATACTCGGCAATAAAGGAGGTCTTCCCATGACTCGAGTTATGCTCACCGGAGTTACACTCGTTCTAACTTCCGCGACATTGAGCGCCGCGCAACCAAAGACCATTAACGACTCCAACTACAGTAAAGCTGAAGTCAAACAGATGATCCGCACCGCACATACTTCTGATCAATACCTGGCCCTCGCGAGCTACTTCCGAGCGCAACAGGAAGTCTTCGAACAGCAGGCACAGTCGGAAAGAACCGAATGGGTTCGGCGCAGTCAAAACGTCACTGGCTTGGCGGAAAAGTACCCGCGCCCCGTAGATTCGTCCAGAAACCGTTACGAATACTTCGAGTACGAGGCCGGAAAACTGAGCGCGCAGGCCGCGCACTATGAAAATCTAGTAATGAACCCGACACCGTCATCGGTCCATTAATGCAGTGACTGCAGAAGATAGGCCCAGAGAAATGCAATTCGCGCGCCTGGGCCTCACGCTATCTTTAGCTTTGTTTTATGTTTCCCTAATGTGGGCGCAGTTACTCTAAGTACATATAGCAGCGCCAGGGATGCTGGAATATGAAAGCTGAAGAGTTCATTAAGAAAATCACTGAACGCGTTCGGCTGAAGTTCCTTGGTGAGGCCCTCGCAGGTTGCTGGGTAATTGCGCTTGTCACTTTCGCTGGATATCAGCTTCACTTTAGTTCGTCTGCGGTAGGTTTTCTATTCCTCGTCATTGTGGTTTCCGAGGCGATCCTTGCCGGTTTTTGGCAGGCGACAATGTTGTCCGTGTTGGCTTGCCTTTGCTTGGACTACTTCTTCTACCCACCCCTATTCGCTTTCAGTATCAACGACCCTCAGGATTGGGTAGCACTCGCGGCATTTGAATTCAGCGCACTGGTGGTTAGCCGCGTTTCTTCGCGTGAACAGCGAAGCTCTCGAGAAGCCAGCTTTCAGCGGGCAGTTATGGAACAGCTCTACGAACTTAGCCGGAGCACCTTGCTAATTAATATGCACCAGCCGCCAGGCCCGCAGTTGGCGAAGTTGATCCAGCGTATTTTTTGCACCGAAGGGGTCGCTATTTTCGATGCCAATTCCTGCAAAACGTGTCGGGCCGGCGCGTGGCAGGAAGATGGGCCCGATATCGCAAAGGAATGCTTCCTCCAAGGCGAAGACGAAGAGGAACCACAGGCGGAAGTCTCGACAAGGCTATTGAGAATTGGCTCGAATTGCATCGGGGCCATTGCCATACGAGGCAACCTGAGCCCACTGGTCGTCAACGCGCTAGCTTCGCTGGCGGCAATCGCTCTCGATCGATGTGTGTCAATCGAAAAAGAAAGTCAATTCGAAGCTGCGCACCAGGCCGAGCGCCTTCGTACGGCTGTCCTTGATTCATTGGCCCATGCGGTCAAGACTCCGCTGACGGCCATTCAGACAGCGAGTTCAGGTCTATCCGAAGTCGGTAGACTGAACTCTGCCCAGGAAGATCTGGTGACCCTCATAGAAACGGAATCATGCGAACTGAATCAGCTCTGTACGAGGCTATTGCAGACAGCCAAGCTCGAAGCCGGGGAGTTCACCTTGGGAAAGGACGAAATTGAGGTTTGTGACTTGGTTTCAAGAGCAATGGAGGAACACCCAGGGCGCATGCAGGATCATCCGGTGGAAGTGGCGATTCAGAATCCAACACTGACCGTTCGAGGAGATAGCGAATTGCTCTCGATGGCATTGTCTCAATACCTTGAAAATGCGGCCAAATATTCATTTGCAGGAAGTGCGGTAAGGGTTTCCGCATGGGAGAGCCATTCGGAATTACTGATTTCAGTGCATAACTTTGGGCCGGCGATTCCAATTGAGGATCGGGAACGTGTTTTTGAACGATTTTACCGCGGCACTGGAACTATGCAACTGGCTGCAGGGACGGGAATCGGGCTTTCGACAGTTAGGATGGCCGCTGAGGCGCATCACGGCCATGCCTGGGTCATTAGCAACGCAAATGAAGGCACAACCTTCTATCTCTCGCTACCGCTCGAAGGGAGGAGACAGCATTGAAATCCGAAAAAAGCACCGTCCTTATCGTCGACGATGAACGGTCAATCCGGATTTCGTTGGGGACTGTTCTGACGAGTCTTGGTTATGAGATTGTTGAGGCGGCGCGGGGCGAAGAGGCGATCGCCCTGGTTCGCACTGCAAAACTCGACGCAGTCCTGCTCGACATCAATATGCCTGGAATGCGCGGCGTAGAAGTTTGCAGGGCGATGCGCCGAATTTCTGCACGGCTTCCCATTATTATGCTTACTGTGCAAACGGGCGAAGACAGCAAAGTCGAAGCTCTGGACGCAGGCGCCGATGACTACATCACTAAGCCATTTCGGCTGCGCGAACTAACAGCGCGCCTCCGCGCCGCTACGCGCCACAACACCCAGGAGGAGGATCAAAATGCCGCTATCATTGTAGGTGACGTCCTCCTCGACCCTGCACGTCATCTGGTGGAAAAGAGTGGACGCGCGGTTCATTTGACTCCTAAGCAATTCCAGTTGCTTCATTTCCTGATGGCCAACGCCGGAAAACCAATTCCGCATTCCAGTTTATTGCGTTCAGTGTGGGGGCCGGAATACGGAAATGAACTGGAATACCTGCGGACGTTTGTTCGACAAATTCGCACCAAAATCGAAGACGATCCGGCCAACCCGACTTACTTGCTCACAGATTCACACATCGGGTACCGCTTTGCAGAATCAGTGACTAAGGACCAGCGCGATGGCGTCACCAACTAGCTAAGAAAATCAGTCGAAAGAATCAATGCTCCAGAAAGACGAACCTGGCTGGTCGAAGATCGCGCGAGTGAGCTGCATCCTTCCATTTAGTCCAGCCGAAGCGAGAACGCTACACTTCATCACTCCCGGCCGACCGATGGAGAACGGATACGTCGAAAGCTCCCAAGGTAAGTTCCGTGAAGAGTGTCTGAATGAACACTGGTTCATTACCCTGGACGACCCGCACGAGACGATTGAAAGCTAGCGAAATGATCGCAACCAGGTGCGCCCACATAGCTCGTTGGGCTACCTGACACCACAGGAGTTGGCAATGGGCTGTGCAAATGTGGAAAGTAAAAGATGCTTCCCACATTCACACAGCCCCGACGGCGGCTGCGGGAAGAATTTGCAGCTAAACTCAAAGCCGGGCGCTTTCACTTGCGCGGAGTAGTGGAAGGGAACAGCTCAAGCTGGCTACCGCTATAGCGGTGCTACGAGTCCCCAAAACTCAGAATGTCTGGCGGAAAGACTTCGATGCGACTGCAGGTCGAACGGCGCGAGCTATTGTGGCGGAAGAACAGCTGCTGCAGGAGTTCTCTTGAAAGTAGCATAGCGGGACATTTGGAACCATCCTAGTTGAATACGAACTAAATTCCTGAAGCTCGTCAAAGCTCTTCGCGCTGGGCGCGGGCTTCTTTCACCATGTTCACGAACCTCCGTGCTAGTTCTCGAATACGCTCATCCTGGCGGTAGCGCAGCGCTTCTTTGGGAAGCAATTCTCCGCCCACGCCGATGGCGCTGGCTCCAGAAAAAATGTAGTCAAACGCAGTAAGCTGGTTGACTCCTCCGGTAACAATAAGCGGAATTTGCGGAAGCGGAACCTTCAAAGCGCGAACGTAGTGCGTGCCTCCGATTGTCGCCGTTGGAAAGATTTTTACGAAATCGGCACCGGACTTCCAGGCTGCGATAACTTCGGTTGGCGTCAAAGCTCCAGGAAACACGAGAACGTCCATTCTCTTGGCGTAAGCCACCACTTCGGGAATAAAGCCGGGGCTGGTGATGAAGCGTGCGCCGGCTTCGATGCATCGCCTTGCCTGTTCCTCTTCGAGTACCGTGCCCGCGCCTACGACCAAGTCCGGATAGCGCGACGCTAGAATCTCGATCACTTCAAAAGCTTCGGGCAATGTGAGGGTGATTTCAACGATTGGGATTCCCGCCGAGTAAAGGGTATCAGCGGCGAACATAGCGAGCTCGGGAGCCTTCACTCGCGCACAAGGCACGATGCCGATTTCTTCAATTCGCGCTCGAACAACTGTCTTATCCATCCGGCCTCACAATCCAAAAACAAATCAGTCGACGTCCACACCAGCGGCGAAATGCAGGCCGAACCTCTGCATTTTCTATTCGGCCGCAAAGTCAGGCTCCGGTTCCGGCAACACATCGTTCTTTCCGGCAATCCACACATAAAGCGTCGGCAGCAGGAAGATGCTCATCAACAAATCCGCGATTAGCCCGCCCACAATCACAATGGCAAACGGACGCTGTGAATCCGAACCGATCGCATGCGAGAGGGCGGCAGGAATCAGTCCCAGGGTTGCAACCAGCATCGTAATCATAATCGGCCGCAATCGGAGCACTGCGCCCTCCACGGCTGCGTCCTTCACAACATAGCCATGAACGCGCAACTGGTTGATGTACTCCAGCATGATTACGCCGGTTTGCACGGACACCCCGAAAAGGGCCAACATTCCGATCGCTGCAGACACGCTGAAGTTAGTGTGAGTAAAGAAGAGGGCCAGCAAGCCGCCCACGCGCGCAAGAAGGACATTGAGCATGATGAGCGTTGCCCATTTGAACGAGCGGAACATCGTATAGAGAATCATGAAAATGAGCATGATGGTGATAGGCGTGATGATCGCCAGGCGTGCATCGGCACGCTGCTTGCTCTTGTATTCTCCAGCCCAATCGAGATGGTAGCCGTGTGGAAGCTGAACCTGGTTATGGACTTGTTTAATGGCCTCTTCGACGGTTGAGCCTAAATCGCGGCCCCGCACGCTATATTTAATCGCAATATACCGTGACTCACCCTCCCGATAGATTTCTTCCGCTCCATCGTCGGTCGAAACCTTGGTTAACTGCGCGAGCGATACGTGCTCGCCCGAGGGCGCCAGCAATCGTATGTTCTCGACCGCCTGGCGCGTATCGCGGTACTTCTGTTGATAGCGAAGCACCACATCGAATTGTGCCTCGCCTTGCAGGAATTCGGTAACTGCGTTTCCGCCGACCGCTGTTTGAATTGCGTCCTGCACATCGGCAACATTGATTCCATAACGGGCGCATGCGGCGCGATCGACAACGAAGGTCAGGTTCGGCTGCCCGATGATCCGGAATAGTCCAAGATCTGCCACGCCCGGAATGCGGCTCATGACCGAAACAATGTCATTCCCTTTCGATTCCAGAGTGCGCAGATCGTCGCCAAAAACCTTGACCGAGAGCTCGCCTTTGACACCCGAAACAGCCTCTTCCATGTTGTCTTCGATGGGCTGCGAGAATCCCCAAATGACGCCGGGAATTTTCTCGAGCTCCTTGTCCATCGCGCCAATCAACGCATCCTTATCCTGATGGAAACCTAAACGCCATTTTTCCTTCGGTTTCAAGTTGATGTTGTATTCGGTGTTGAAGAATCCGGTCCAATCGGTTCCATCGTCTGGTCGGCCAATCTGGTCGACAACATTTTCCACCTCGGGGAAAGACGCCATGACGATGCGCGCCTGAGTTGAAATTCGCAAGCTTTCGTCCGGGCCGGTAGATGGCGCGAGCGAGCCGCGGGCCCAGATGGCGCCCTCGTCGAGATGAGGCAGAAACTCAGAACCAATGACGCCGCTGAATGCGAGAAACAGAGTCAGTCCGAAGCTCGCAACTGCGACGCCGACGGTCAGCCAGCGCTTATCGATTGCCCAGCTGAGAGCAGTGCGATAGCGAGCGGTCAACCAGACCATTGCCGGATTCTTCCACTCTCTTACTCCTCTTCTGAAAAGTATGCTGGCCAGAACCGGCGCAATAATCATTGAAAAAAACAGCGCTCCGGCAAGCGCGAATGCTACCGTCCAAGCCATCGGCCTGAATAGCTTGCCCTCTACTGACTGCAAGGTATAGATCGGAAGATAGGCCGTAATAATGATGGTGATGGCGAAGAATACCGGCCGCTGGACCTCATGCGCCGCATTGCGAATGATGTCAAACGGGGTTACCGGCTGCGTAAAACGCCCGTTCCCATTGCCACTGCGAGACGCCAGATACCGCCCCATGTGCCGGATGATGTTTTCCACCATCACCACGGCGCCATCGACCACCATGCCGAAATCCAGTGCGCCAAGCGACAGCAGGTTCGCAGGAATGTGGCTCAGATCGAGGCAAGTTGCCGCAAAAAGAAGAGCAAATGGAATGGTGCAAGCAACTATGAACGCGCCGCGAACATTGCCAAGCGAAATAAAAAGAATGGCTACGACCAGAATGATGCCTTCGGTAAGATTGTGAAGAACCGTGTGCGTTGTAAAGTGAACTAGATCCGACCGATCGAGAAATGGGATTACTCTTACCCCTTTGGGCAGGAGTTCGTCATTGAGTTGCTGGGTTTTGGCTTCAACACCCTTCAGCGCCGGATCGGCGTCGTCGCCCTTCTGCAACAACAGGGTTCCCTCCACCACATCCGGTTCATCGATGATGGTGTTTGTTATAGGGTCGCGCCAGGCTTTGCTTATCTGGCCCAGCCTGATCTTCGGTCCCTGGTCGACCACTGCAATATCTTTGATTCGTATGGGTGCACCGTTGACAGACGCGACGACAGTGCTCTCGATATCCTGCACCGTCTGAAACAGACCTTGTGCCTGGACATTAATCTGCTGCGGTCCAGTCTGAATAAAGCTGCCGCCCGCATTTGTGTTGTTAATCGCCAACTGCTGCTCGATCTGTGAAAGGCTCAAGCCATAGCCGATGAGCTTGTTTGGATCTAGCCGGATCTGGTACTCCTTGGTGAGCCCGCCAAAGGTAGCTTGATCGACAATGTGCGGAACGCTCTTGTACTGCTTGGTCAATGTCCAGTCGGCAATGGACTTCAGCTCCATCACATCGTACTGGGGATTCTTACTCTCGAGCGTGTACCAGTAGATTTGACCTGCGGGGCTCCAGTCGGTCTGTAGTTGCGGGACGAGGCCGTTGGGCAAGGTCACCATGCTCAGGC
>Ga0187782_10003484_pt1 | contig 11720 bp, 9 predicted proteins | sample 0715_SJ02_MP15_2_FD_132454 | JGI IMG/M metagenome (GOLD analysis project Ga0187782, IMG submission 132454) | Tropical peat soil microbial communities from peatlands in Department of Meta, Colombia - 0715_SJ02_MP15_20_MG | ecosystem: Environmental > Terrestrial > Soil > Wetlands > Peat | place...
CAGGTTCATGATGACTTGCTCGAGCTGGCCGGCATCGGCACGGGTGCAACCAATGTTGGGAGCGAGGCTGGTGATGAGCTCGATGTGTTCGCCGATCAGCGGACGCAGCAGCCGCTCCATGTCGCTTACGATCGCATTCACATCGATGACCTTGAGTTCGAGGAGCTGTTTGCGGCTGAAGGCGAGCAGTTGCCGGGTCAGCGCGGTGGCACGATCGGAGGCCTGCCGGATGGCTTCCGCTTTGGCATGTAAAGGATGTCCGGGACTGAGGTGATAGAGCAGAACCTCGCTATAACCGCTGATCACCATTAACAAGTTATTGAAGTCGTGGGCGATGCCGCCGGCGAGCCGGCCGACGGCTTCCATTTTCTGCGACTGACGAAACTGGTCTTCGAGCACCCGCCGTTCCGTGATGTCTTCCGCAATCGCCTCCAGAACGTCGGAGGGTTCGTCACCGCCGGCGACGGCGCGGCCGCTGATGCGGACCGTGATCATGGCGCCATCCTTGCGCTTCCAACGGACCTCGAAACCGTCCATGCGCCCGGTGCGGCGGAATTCATCTACCAGGCGCGTGTACTCGGCGGGGTCAACAAAGACATCAGTCTGCGGATCGAGATCCAGCACTTCCTGCGCCGAGCTGTAAGCCAACATGCCGATCAGGGCAGGGTTCACGTCAAGAAAGCGGCCCTCCAGGCTGGAGCGGTAAATGCCATAGACCGCGGTCTGCACCAGCGAGCGGTAGCGTACCTCTGAACGGCGCAGGGCGAGCTCATTGCGTTTGCGGTCGATGGCGGCGGCCAACTGCTGCGCCACCAGAGTAAGAACGTCCTGGTCGCGCTCCCGGAAAACGATGTTTCCGGAATAGCTCTTGAGCACCAGCGCTCCAAAAATGTTCTGGTTGACCTTGAGCGGAACTCCCAGCCACTGCAATGGACCGGCATCGCAGGGGCCAACTTCACCGCGCTTCTGCAACTGTCCTACTTCTTCGGGCGTGCACAGCAGAGGCTCGCCCGTGCGCAGCACGTATTCAACGAGGCCGGAGGGTTTGGCGGGAGCCGGCGCGGACTCCCGCTCGTCGACGAAGTAGGGGAAGGTCAGCAGCTGCGTCTCGGGATCATGAATGGCGATGGCGAAGTTACGGGCGCACAGCAGTTCGTCGACGATGCCGTGGATGGCAGCGAAGAACTGCTGCATGTCCTGCGCGGCATTGGCCTTTTCCGCGATGCGGTAGAGGGCCGAACTGAGCGCCTCCGCGCGCTTGCGCTCGGAGATGTCGCGGTAGATAGCATAGAAAGCTACGGTACGACCGTCGAGGATGAGTGGAGCGGAGGAAGCCAGAACGTCAAGCAGGCTGCCGTCTTTGCAGCGGCGCTGGGTTTCCAGGGTAATGCGCTCGCCCCGTTGAAGGCATTGCACGATCCATTGGGCCTCGGCGGCGCGATCCGCCGGAAAGATCGATTCCTGAATGGGCTTGCCTAATACCTCGGCGGGGGAATAACCGAAAAGCCGCTCGAACTCCGGATTCACGCACAGCGTGCGCGCCTGCGAGTCCACGATGAGCAGAGCATCGGATGAGTTCTGAAAAAGCTGCTCGAGGTATTGGCTCCGCACCTCAAGTGGACTCTCGGGGCTGGCCGCTGCTGGATTTGTCTTTTCTGCCGGCCCGCGATCCGTCAGATCGGGATACCAGGGGATCGTTACCGGTACGACAGTGCTGGAATTCTCAGGGGGAACGAATGTGGGAGAGGCACCGCGCTTCAGCGCCTTGCGCAAGCGTTTGGCGCGAACCACATCTCCAGATTGCGGCGACTGGGCGACACGATCACCCATCCTCAAGCTCCCCCTCACTCCGTAAGCGCATGGTAGACCGGGCTTTCGTTTACTTGAAAGTTACTGAGGTAATAGGGGATAGGCCGCCGCTACTGAGGGGCAAGAAAATTTTGCCGTCGCGTCGCTGCGGGTACTCTGCTCAGGCCTGAAACTCTGACGCTTCGGGAAAGCGCAAGTTGCACTTGGCAAGGGCCAATGTAAGGACTTCCTCGATTTTGGCCTCTTCGCAGTTGCGGGACATGGCCATCTCGCTCACGAGCAGGTAGCGGGCGCGTTCCAGCATCTTTTTTTCGCGAAAGGAAAGGGGCTTGGCCTGATGCAAGGCGATCAGGTTCTTGAGCACACCAGCCACTTCGAGCAGCGAACCGGTTCGCATGCGGTCGGAGTTCTCCTTGAAGCGATCTTTCCAGTCGGCGGTGTTGTGGCCGTTGCCAAGAGCCAGAAAATCCAGGATTTTCTGCACTTCGCCGTTACGGACGACGCGGCGGATGCCCACGCTTCCCACGCGATTGCAAGGCACCATTACCTTGAGGCTGCTGGCTTTTATATGAAGAAGGTAAAACTTCTCGACGGTGGCGCCAATGGAACGGCTGCTGATCTGTTCAATCACACCTACGCCGTGATTCGGGTAAACGACTTTGTCGCCGATGTGAAAATTCAGGTCCGCACCACTCATAAAGAATCCTGGGCCGGGGAAGGATTAGCAGGGAGAAGCGTTACTAAAATTATACTATCCCAAAATGGGCCGAAAAGCAAGGGCACCGACCCGTGGCGGCTAGCTTTGGCCGGTTGCGAGTACAGGCTCGTTTAGGTCCAGAATTCACAGTTAAGTGCTTGTGGTTATTGAGGTTATAATCTCGTGCATGAGCCACGATATGCAACAACTGCCGCGACCTGGGCGAGTTCTGGGCCTCGATGTGGGGTCGAGGCGGATCGGGGTCGCGGTTTCCGATCCCCTTGGAATCACCGCCCAAGGGCTGGAAACCTTGCAGCGCCGCAATAAGCGCAGCGATATGGCAGCTCTGGAGCAGGTGATTCGCCAATATGAGATCACGGAGATCGTAATTGGCCTTCCCCTACGCATGAGTGGCACCGAGGGGGCGCAGGCGGAGAAGATGCAGGCTTTCGCCGGGGAACTGCGCCGCCATTTTCGCCTGCCAGTACACCTGTGGGACGAGCGCCTTACGTCCGCCGAAGCGAACCGTCTCCTGCGGGAGACCGAGTTATCGATCGCAAAGCGCGCCCAGGCGGTAGACCGTATGGCGGCAGTGTTGATATTGCAGGGCTGGATGGAGCAGCGACAGCGGACCTCGGACATCTGACCGGACGCCGGAAGTCCGGTGGTACACTTTCATTTCACCCATCCTTGGCGCTTGCCTGGAGCCGGTTCCTCAATGTCCCAAGCTGAAATGCCCAGCGCGCGGACCCGTGTGGTTCGCGAACCGCATCGTGGCGTGTACGATCGCGAAACCGCATACCGCATTCTCGATGAAGGCTTCCTTTGTCACATCGGCTTCGTTGCCGATGGCCAGCCTTACGTGATTCCCACGTCCTATGGGCGCAAGGGCGACAGCCTGTACATTCACGGTTCGGCGGCCAGCCGGATGTTGCGGCACATGAAAGAAGGCCTTCCCGTGTGCGTAACCGTGACGTTGCTCGATGGGCTGGTGCTGGCCCGGTCGGTTTTCAATCACTCCATGAATTACCGTTCTGTGGTTGTCCTGGGAAAGGCAAGCCTGGTCGATGATCCGGAGGAGAAAATCGATGCTCTGCGCAGTATTTCCGAGCACATCATTCCCGGCCGTTGGGCTGACGCACGCCAGCCGAATGATCGCGAGCTTAAGCAAACTTCCGTGCTGCGCCTGCCGATAGACGAATTCTCGGCCAAGGTTCGAGGCGGACCACCGATTGATGATGAAGAAGATTATTCATTTCCCACCTGGGCTGGAGTCGTGCCCCTGCAACTGAAGGCGGGAGAACCTATCAACGATCCGCGCCTCGATTCATCGCGCTCCGTGCCGCGGTATGCGCAGCATTATTCAAGGAGTCGAGAGTCTTGAGATGCGCTTGTGGTCACACTTCGATCAGATTGGCGAATCAAAGAATCTGTGCCGTCGGCGTGAATCCGCGGCAAAGAAGTTACGCCGCCGAGTGCGCCAGCGCCACAAGTTCCTATGGGATCAGCAGCAGCTTGCCCGTGGTCTTTCTGCCCTCGAGATCGCGATGGGCTGTCTGCGCTTCGGACAAGGGATAGGTGTGCTCGATGCGTAGCTTGAGTTTTCCTGAGGCCATCATGGCGAACACCGCGCTGGAGCGCGCCACCAACTCCTCGCGCGTGGCAATGTAATTCGCCAGGGTTGGCCGGGTTACGTAGAGCGACCCTTTTTGTGACAACGTCGCCAAGTCAAAGGGAGGAACCGCGCCGCTGGAACCACCAAAGAGCACCATCATGCCGCGCGGCCGCAGCAGGTTCAGTCCCTTGTCGAATGTAGTCTTGCCCACCGAGTCGTAGACCACGTCAATGCCTTTTCCCCCGGTGAGGCGTTTGGTTTCCGCTTCAAAATCGGTTTGGGTGTAGAGAATCACGTCATCGGCGCCTGCCGCTCGCGCCAGTTTCGCTTTTTCCTCAGTGGAAACTGTGGCGATTACCCGCGCTCCGATGTTGTGCGCCATCTGCACCAGAAGCAGCCCGACGCCGCCGGCAGCAGCATGAACCAACGCCGTTTCACCACGCTTCAAAGGATAGGTATCGTGCGACAGATAATGGGCGGTCATGCCCTGGAGCATGGCGGCGGCCGCCTCGCGGTCACTCACGCCCGCGGGGATTGGCACCAACCGGTCGGCCGGTACCGCTGCATTTTCTGCATACGATCCCAGCAACCCGGTCCAGGCCACATGATCTCCCGCCTTTACAGACTTGGCGTCTTGTCCGACCGCCGTGACAACGCCCGCGCCCTCCTGCCCCAGAACAAACGGCAGCGGTGTTTTGTACCGCCCCTCGCGGATGTAGACATCGATAAAGTTCACGCCCGAGGCGGCCAGCTTCACCACTGCTTCATTCGCCTTCGGCTGCGGGAGTGGCAGATCCACCAGTTCCATCGCTTCCGGCCCGCCAACTTGTTTGACTTGAATGGCTTTCATGCTTGCGTTGGATTCGTGTTGTGCGGGAAAAGATTCGGCTGTTGCAGTGCACAATGGCAAATTTGTGGGTAGTGTATCAGCGTGACAAAGGCACGGCGCAGAGGGCCGTGCCTTTTAGTCGAACAGCAAGAATCATCTCGGGATACAGGTTATGCCTGATTAAGGTCCTCCCGCTGCGCCTCACTTGTGAGAGGGAGCGCTGCGCGGCGCCTGCCTCTCTTGCAACTGTTGCCGCTGTTGGGTATGCCTTTGCTGCAATCGTTCGGTCTGTTGCTGGTGTTTCTGCTCCATCTGCTGTTTACTGGCTTCATTGGCATGCTGTTGCGCCGCACGCTGGTGCTCTTGTTCCTGTTTCCGCTGGAGGTTCTCTCTCTCCTGTTGCTGCTTCTGCTGGAGCCTATCCTGCTGTTGCTGGTATTTCCTGTCCTGCTCTGCGTTGCCTGTGTTCGGAGGAGTAAAACGCTCAGCCGGTGGCAGTTCGTTGGGGTGGACCGCCGGATGACCGCCCCCTTCGGTACGGGGCTGTACGCGTTCCCGATTGGGGTGAGGATTATAGGCTCCTCCGGCCGACCGGGCGGGGTTGGCTTCCCGTCCGCTGAAGGCTCCCGGCCTGGCGGTGGCAGCAATCGGGGGCCTGCCATGATTGGCCGACGCTCTCAGCTCGGGATTTCCGCGAGCCGCCTGCATGTGCTGCACCTGAGCGGCAGAGGCGGCTATATGACGCTCGTGGGCGTAAGACTCCTCCTCACGGGTTGGACGGGCGATCACGCCGCCATTGCCGCCGTTGTAGCTGACGCGGTTCTCATTGATGGTGACTCTCTCGTTGTAGACGTTGTGAATCTCGGTGATGTTCACATTCATTACTTCGCGGTTATAAAAGAAATGGCCGCCTTCCCAGCGCCCACCCACGAAGCCTTCGCCAAAGTAGCCGAAGCCGTAATTGATGCCGCCATAGAAGCCCACGTGGGGGCCCCACCAGCCGTCATAGAAAACGAAGGCACCGTCAACCCATGCCCAATACGGCGGAGTCCAGAAGAAGCCGACTTCCGGAGCCAATACCCAGGTTCCCGGCACCCAGTAATAATCCCCGGCATCGTCATCCCAAGCCCAATAGCCGGGCACCCAAATGTAGCCGTCGCCCGGGCAAATGGGCTGATCGTAGATTGGAATTGGCGGAGGGCCAAAGGTGACCGCAATCCGCAGTTGCCCGAATGCAGCCGAGGAAAGGGCCAGCACTACGAGCGCGAACACGACTGCACGCCTGGAAAGAATTCGCATTGTCTTTCTCCTGCCCAACCGCCCTTCGCTTACCCGGTGCTGCTCTACTGCTGCGGGCTGCGTGGTGCGATTGGCGTAACTAGCTTAAGCGAAGCGGCTGATCTTGAAAACCCGGCTCGGCCCCATTTGTTGCAGGGATTGCCGCAGCCCGCATGAAGACCTGACTCGAATTTCCTTAGAGTCAAAACTGAGTTGAGAGGTTGGCGGATAGCGGGCCGCGAAAGCTCTCTTGGTTTCCAATCCAGATGAGGTGGAAGTTCCGCTCCATATAATGCCCTCATGGGCTGGTCACTGGCTACGGTCGTGCGCTGGTTGTTTGCTCCGCAGACGAGGGGGGAAAGCCGGCTCATTCCTCGTTGGATTTTCTTGCGTTGTCTGGGCGCGATTTATTTTTCCGCTTTCTACTCGCTGGCATTTCAGATTCGTGGACTGATCGGTCCGGAGGGAATCCTGCCGGCGGGCAGCTATCTGGAAGCGGTGGCGCAATCGCTGGGACACTGGCAACGGGTGTGGTACGCGCCGACTGTGCTGTGGTGGTCGAGCGGATCGGGCATGCTGATGGCGTTGTGCTGGGTGGGCATGGCGGCTTCCGTGCTCCTGGTGATGAACCTGTGGCCTCGCGGCCTGCTGCTGGTTTGCTTCGTCTGCTTTCTTTCTTTTGTGAGCGCAGCCCAGGATTTCTCGAGCTATCAATCGGACGGCATGTTGCTGGAGGCGGGATTTATCTCTGTGTTCTTTGCGCCGCCGGGTCTACGGCCGGGCCTGGGGCGGGATCATCCTTCATCGCGCTTCAGCCGATTTTTGTTGCAGTGGGAGTGGTTCCGCATCTATTTCGAATCGGGTGCCGTGAAGCTTCTTAGCGGCGACCCGCAGTGGCGGCATTTCACCGCCATGGATGAGTACTACCAGAACGGACCGTTACCCACGTGGATTGGCTGGTATGTGCAGCACCTGCCGCATCGGTTCCATGCTGCCACCGTCTATGCCACGCTGGCTTTGGAGCTCGGCCTGGTATGGATGCTGTTTCTCCCCCGCCGCTGGCGGATTGTGTGTTTCTTTATAGTGACTCCTTGGGAGATTGCGGTAATTCTGACGGCGAACTATACCTTTCTCAATTATCTCGTGCTTGCGCTCGGGTTTTTGCTCCTCGGCGACCGCTTTGCGCGGCGCATCACCCCCGCGCGCTGGAGGCCGGAGCATGGAAATGGCACAGCGGGCGAGGAGCGCCCATCTGTGCCATTGGAAAACGAGAGGCCAACGCTGGGCCGCTATTGGAATCTGGCCAAGCCAGGCGTGGCTGCCATTATGCTGAGTTGGATCTTTTATGTGACCACGGCGGAGTTGATCTGGGTATTCGTGAAAGCGCCGTTGCCTACGTCACCGGTGGTTGCGCTTGAGCCGTTTCGCATCGCCAATCAGTACGGGCTGTTCGCGGTCATGACTCGTGGACGCTACGAGATCGAATTCCAGGGTTCAATGGACGGACAGAACTGGACAGCGTACCCGTTTCGCTATAAGCCGCAGGAATTGAATGCGCCGCCGCGCATCTACGCGCCGTATCAGCCGCGGTTTGAGTGGAATCTTTGGTTTGCATCGCTTGGTTCGTGGCGCGAGTATACGATCGTGCCCAACACCGAAATACGATTGCTTGCGAACGACAAGGCTGTGCTGGCTTTGTTCGCGGGCAATCCTTTCAGCCGTGAACCACCCCGGCAGATTCGCGCCGTACTCTGGCAATATTGGTTCACCACGATGGCGGAAAAACGCAAAACGGGATTGTGGTGGAGGCGGCAATTGCTCGGCCTGTACGCTCCTGGGCTGGAAAAAACAGCGGACGGCAAGATTCGTGTGATCGAGTGGCCGAACGTGGAGCCCAGAGAGTGAAGGGATTCGGGAAATTTTGTAATTTTGTAATCGAGTAATTTTGCGGTTGCAAATATTTTGACGGAAACAAAACTGGGTTGTTCTGGAAATTACTCAATTACCAAATTTCCCGATTACTCAATTTCCATGTCTTCGGCTTCCAAGGCGTGCGTGATTGGCGCTGGTCCCAACGGGCTGGCGGCGGCCATCGTTTTGGCGCAGGCGGGACGGCAAGTGGATGTCTTCGAAGCCGAGTCGATTGCGGGCGGCGCCGCGCGCACCATGGAGTTAACGCTGCCCGGATTTCTGCACGACTTCGGATCAGCCGTGCATCCGATGGCCGCGAGTTCGCCTTTTTTCTCTTCTCTTCCTCTCAAGGACTACGGACTGGAATGGATTCACTCCCCCGCTCCGCTCGCGCATCCGCTCGATGACGGCACAGCCGTTATCCTGGAACGCGATCTCAACAGGGCCAAGAGCTGCCTGGGAGCAGACGGCAAGGCATGGAGCGATCTGATGCAGCCGTTTGTCGAGCACTGGCACGAATTTGCTCCGGAGGTGCTCCGGCCGCTGCCGGCGATTCCGAAACATCCCTGGCTGATGGCGCGGTTCGGAATGAGTGCATTGCTTTCCGCGAAAACTATCGCCGGCCGCTTCCAAAGCGATCGCACGCGCGCTCTGTTTGCGGGATTCGCAGCCCACTCATTCCTTGGCCTCCACGAGCCGCTGAGTGGCGCTCTTGGCATGATGATGGCAATTCCCGCGCATGCTGTGGGGTGGCCCATCGCACGCCGCGGATCGCAGTCGATTGCCGATGCGCTGTGCGCCCATCTCGCGTCTCTCGGCGGCAAGGTGATCACCTCATCGCGGGTGGAATCGCTCGACTCATTGTCCGGATATGCCGTGATTCTCTGTGATGTCACACCGCGGCAACTCGTCGTGATCGCGGGCCGGCGTCTGTCCGACCGCTACCGGCGTCAACTGGAGAAGTTTCGCTACGGGCCGGGTGTTTTCAAAGTGGATTATGCACTGAGCGAGCCGATTCCCTGGAAAGCGCGTGACTGCCTGCGCGCCGCCACCGTGCATCTGGGAGGAAGCTTCGAGGAGATTGCGGCGTCCGAGGCGGCAACGCGCGCCGGACAGCACGCGTCGAAACCATTTGTTCTGCTGGCTCAGCCCAGCCTGTTCGACCCCACGCGTGCCCCTGCGGGAAAGCATACCGTGTGGGCGTACTGCCACGTTCCCAACGGATCGAAAGTAGACGTCCTGGCCAACATCGAACAGCAGATCGAACGCTTCGCTCCCGGCTTCCGTGAGACCGTGTTGGCCCGGCGCGTTTTTTCTCCCGCGGACCTCGAAAGCATGGACGCAAATCTGGTTGGTGGCGACGTGGGAGGGGGTGTCCTGGACTTGCGCCAGTTCCTCTTCCGGCCCACGTGGCGCCACTACGCGACATCGATACGGAACCTATTCATTTGCTCGGCCTCGACCCCCCCGGGCGGCAGCGTGCATGGCATGTGCGGCTATCATGCCGCCCGCATGGCGCTGACGCGGACAGGCTAAGACCCGGTCCCATCTCGGCTACCTCGCTATTCTTCTGAAATCGATCCACGCGGAACCCACCCTTTGCAAGAAGCGCCCGCAGTAGACCGCTCATGGGCAGGAACAATTCCCTTGACACCAGAGATGGAATCGAGGTAAAAAGTGCACTCGTCAAACGGAGCGAGCGCTCGCTTTGTATCTGGACAATCAGAGGACACTCGGAAACAGGCGGGAGAAATGCCCAGACTTCTCCACGGCACCATCGAGAAGAACAAGGTCAAGATTGAGCGTGCCGCTTTGCATCTGTTTACGCGCAAGGGTTTTCACGGCACCACCGTCCGCGAAATTGCCCAGAGGGCGGGGGTGTCGATGGGCAAGCTGTACATCTACTACAAGACGAAGGAAGACATCTTCATCGACCTGGTAAATCACCTTGGCCGCAAGATGGAAACGATTCGCCAGAGAGAACTAATGCCGCTCATGGAGTCGCTGGACGCCGATTCCCTGAAGAAGCTGGCGAAGGCGATTGGGAAGGTGGTTTCCGAAAATCTGGATTACTGGCGGCTGATGTACATCGATGTGGTTGAGTTTCGCCATAAACACTTCATTCACAGCTTTCGGGAGATAGCGGGAGGTCTGCGCACTTACGCCAACGTTGTGATTCGCAGGTCCAAAATCGCTTTTCCGGAGGGCGTTGACCCATCGCTGGCGTACACGGCGATCTATCTGCAATTTTTTACGTACTTCCTGGCGGAAGAACTTTTTGGGGCCAAGCGGCACCTGGGTATGAGCGACGACGAGGCCATCGATCAACTCGTTCTTCTCTATACGGGAGGGCGCAAGAAACCGGGACATTGAATGAAGCACGGAAATGAAAAGGAGAAAGCCATGAGACTACGCTGGATGGTCACATCCTTGTTGCTGGCAGGACTTTTTCTATGGGCTGCAATGGCGGGAGCGCAGTCTCCAACCACCGGGCAGATCATGGGAGTGGTGAGGGATTCCACGGGCGCGGTGGTCAGCGATGCCAAGATCACCCTGACCAGTTCCGGCGGAGTCGAGCGCCAGACCAGCAGCGATGCCGCCGGACGCTTTGCTTTTGCCCTGCTCCCGCCTGGTGTCTACCGGGTGGAGACCGAAAAGACCGGCTTCAGCAAAGCCACCGCACAGGGCGCGGTTGTCCGCATAACGGAAACGACCAACATCGAAATCCGGCTGGAGGTAGCCGCGCAAAAAGCCGTGATTGACGTCACGGCCGAGACCGCGCTGGTGCAGACCGAGAATGCGGCCCGCGGCTCCGTCATTCAGCAGGATCAGATCCGGCAACTGCCGCTGCCGACCAGAAACTTCCAACAGCTTCTTACGTTGACGCCGGGAACCTCGGGACCGGTGCAGAACTCGTCTGAGCTGGGCCGGGGTGCGGCTCCCATCTACGTCGATGGAAATCGCTCCACCTCAAACTCCGTGGTCATTAACGGAGCCGATGCGAACTCGATCGGGACCGGTTCCACGCCCAACCTGGCGGTGCCGGCAACCGACTCACTACAGGAATTCATCGTTCAGACCAGCCAGTACGACGCTTCCCAGGGCCGCGTGGCGGGAGGAATTGTTGCGGCAGTCACAAAATCGGGGACGAACGAGTTTCATGGAAACGCTTATGAATTCCTGCGAAACGACGCCCTCAATGCCAACAACTTTTTCCTGGACCGTTACGGCATTCCGCGGCCGCCTTACAAGCGCAACCAGTTCGGGGCTACATTCGGCGGGCCGTTGATCAAAGATCGCGTGTGGTTCTTTGTGTCCTATCAGGGAAGCCGGGAGCACAACGGCACTTCGCTGCTGAATTCCATTGGGACGGTTCTGGTTCCCGACAATCTGACCAATGATCGCTCCAACGCCGCCATTGCCGCTCTGGGAACCTCGTTTGGGGTTTCGGCAGTTGACCCGACTGCACAATTCCTTCTCCAGGCGACTTTGCCGAATGGTTCGAATGTGATTCCGTCGGCGCCGGCCAATTGTGTGCCGGCGAATGGCTTTTGCACCACTCCTGTCGTTGCGGTTTCCAC
>Ga0187782_10003486_pt1 | contig 11716 bp, 8 predicted proteins | sample 0715_SJ02_MP15_2_FD_132454 | JGI IMG/M metagenome (GOLD analysis project Ga0187782, IMG submission 132454) | Tropical peat soil microbial communities from peatlands in Department of Meta, Colombia - 0715_SJ02_MP15_20_MG | ecosystem: Environmental > Terrestrial > Soil > Wetlands > Peat | place...
ACACAAGGTCCCCTGAGTTCGCTCGGGGTAACAGAGTTGAAGGAGCTGCTGCGGTTTAGGTTTCCCCGGCAGCGGGAGGGGCGGCGGTTGTGCATTTCCGATTTCTTTGCGGGCAAGTCCTCAGGGAAGATGGATGTGATTGGAGTGTCGCTGGTCACGATTGGGCCTCGCGCCTCAGCCGAAACACAGAGATTATTCGAGAGCGGGGAGTATACCAAGTATCTCTATCTGCACGGGCTGAGCGTGGAGACGGCAGAGGCGCTGGCGGAGTTGCATCACAAGAAGATGCGCGAGGAGTTGGGGATTGCTGGTGACGATGCCAAAGAGATTCGGGACTTGTTTCATCAGAAATATCGCGGATCGCGCTATTCGTTTGGCTATCCCGCGCGCCCGAATCTGGAAGATCAGACGAAGCTGTTTGCCTTATTGAAGCCGGAGGAGAACGTTGGCGTGCGGCTGACTTCGGGATTCTTGCTGGAGCCGGAGCAAAGCACGTCGGCGATTGTGGTGCATCATCCGGGCGCGAAGTATTTTGTGGTGTGAGTTTTCACCACAGAGACACAGAGGTTTCAGTCCACGCGAGATCCCTCGCGCCGCTGGAGAAAACGCGGCGCATCGGGATGACGCCGCCCAAACGATTTCGCCAGACTAAAACTGTTGAGGTGAAAGGGATCCTTCGACTGCGGTTGAGCTTCGCCCAAGGCGAAGCTCAATCCTCGCTCAGGATGACAAACTTTCAAGCAACCTAGAAGGTCGTTTGCAAACGCAGCGCGTAGGTTCGCGCAGGACCGATGGCGTTGCCGGAAAACAGTCCTCCGAAGTCGATTAATTCGAGCGTGTTGCCCAGGTTCTCGACGTCGGCCTGGAAGCGTACCGATTGTTTTTCCCGCTGAAGGATATCCACGCCCACGGAAGCATTTTGCGTGAAGTAGGGACTGATGCGGTCGCGATTAAAGTTGAGGTGATTGATCACGACTTGACCATATTCCGTGGCATATTGCTGCGGGGTCAAATCGGGTTGAAACGGCAGTCCGCTGTTGTAATCGCATCCGACGGCCACCCACCAGCGCGGGACAATCTGATAGCGGATGCGGGCACGCACGCTGTTCCGCTGGTCCTGCGAATCGGGAAAATGTCCGGTTAACTGGGTCTCGGCGCCGGTGGCGTCATCGCCAAGAAACAGACCGCCGGTGACCGGGTTCCAGACATTCCCGACGATGTAGGAGTAGCTGGCGAAGCCTGAGAATCGCTTCCATTGAAGAACTTCCAGCTTGGCCTCCGCGCCATAGAGAATGGCTTTCCTAAATGCGATAGGGAAACTGATGCCTGTGCTCAGCACCTGAGAATCGTCGGCGTAATTGTTAACGTCACGGCGGAACATATTGGTGTCCAGCCGCAGTTTCCCAAGGAATGCTTTGGTGGATCCCAATTCGTAATAGTTCCCGTGAGAAGGCTGAACCGGAAGTTGCACTGCCGGAACGCTGGTGTCCAGAGCCTCGGCAGCCGGAGAGCTGGATAAAAGGATGTTTTCGAACGATGGCGTCTGGAAAATCCGGTCGTAGGAGGCATGAATGATTACGCCGGCGGCGGGGAAGTAGCGCGAGACGGCGAGACGCGGGCTCACCGCATTCTGGTTCAACAACAATTGGTAGTGGTCCCACCGCAGCCCCGCATTGACCGACCAGTTGCGGAGCCGGATAGCATCTTGAACGTAGGCCGCTTGTTCGAGATCCGGACGGCTGCCCATGAAAGCAAAAGTTGTAGCGCCGGCGTCGAGGATTCCCAGACTGATCGGACATTGCGGGTCTGAAAGATTGGCGCAGTCGGGCATCAGGTAACTGAAGTTTTCGTGCAGGAAGATGGCGTCGGATTCGATGCCCGCTTTCCATTCCTGCCTGCCATGATGAACGGCGATGCTACCGTTGAAGTAGATCTCCTTGAAATCGTTGTGCTGGGTGGCAAGGAGGGGCCAGGAGGCTGGGTTGGAATAAAAATCAATGGAGTTGTCGCGGGCCATGCCGCGCAGCGCGCCGATCGCGTCGGAGGAAAAAACGTGCTGATAAGTGACGCTCCCCATGGTTTCAAAGTTGTCGCCGGTCTGGAGCTGGCCCCCGGGAATAAAAACGCAGTCGCTGGGCTCATCTTCCGGAGGAACGGGCGGGCAGCCGACGTTGTTGTTCGAGTTTGGCAGATAGGCTCCGTTCTGCTGCACCAGCTCGTTGGGGATTTCATAGCGCGCGAGCTCGCGGCGGACGCTGAGCGCGAGGCGATCTTTGGGGGTGAAGTCGCGCGCGAAGCTGACAGCAAAATCGCCGGTGGTGCCGCGGTTGGTGTAGTTTTCCGGGACGACGGGATTAAGGTAATGAGCCGTCATGGCGCCCGACGAGCTGAAGCCGAGAGTGTTGTGTCCCCAAGTATCCTGAACGCGGGCAAAGGCTCCGGCGGTGTCAAAGTTGCCGCCGGAAAGAATCAGATCGCCATGCAGGCCGGGCTGGGTGTCGCGCAACGTGTTCAACTCGACCACGCCGCCCATCTTGCGGCCATATTCGGCGGGAATGCCGGCGGTGTAGATCGTCATGGAGTCGGTATCGTCGGCTTCGATTTCGGGCCCGAAGCTGGGCGAGCGGTTATCGGTGAGCGGAATGCCGTCGACCACAAATTGCGTCTGATATTCGGAGCCGCGAGGATGGAGCACCGCGTTGCCTTCGTAGAGCCAGCCGGGCTGGGAGTTGACCAGGTCCTGCAACGAACGTCCAGGCAGAGATGCGGGACGGTCGGCGATTTGCTGCTGGTCAATGTGGCTGGCGGCGCCGGCGCGTTCGGGATCGAGCAGCGTGGCTTCGGCAGTGACATTGACGGCCGTGCTCACTTCCGCAATGCTGAGCTTCACGGCATATTCGGTGGGAAGCGCGGAGCGGATTTCGATGACGCCATCGTAGGGTGCGAACGACTCACGCCACACGTGCAGGCGGTAGCGCGCGAAGGGAAGGTTGCGGGCGACCAGTTGACCGGAATCGTCTGTGGAAAGCGAGCGATGCAGCTGCAAAGCTTCACTGGAGAGTTCGACCGAAGCCTTGATCGGCAGGCCGTCCGGGCCGGTGACTTTCAGACGAAGTTCTCCGGCGTTGCTCTGCCCCAGCAGGGGAAGAGCGAAGAAGAGAATACCTAGCTGGAAGAGTAAACGCACAGTGTCGGATGGGGGAACTCTTATGCTATCAGGTCCGGCGCGCAGGATTGAGTTACGAAGGGAACGGCTTTCGGGCGTCGGGCGTCGGGGTGAATGCCACCATCTGCAAAATCCCGCATCAGAGTGCGGGGAAAAGGGAATGATGTGGTCGTGCATGAAGTATCGAGTCCCGAGTATCGAGCTGCGAGTGAAAATCGCAAACAAATACATCCTTCACAAAACACCGTCCCCAAGGCGACATAATTTTTACAAATTGCTGACATCCTGATGACAATTTGCGGGCGGAGGTGCGGCAAGCTGAGGGGGATCAGCAATGGCTTCTGATCGGAGATCTTCACGCCCTCCTCAATGGAGGGAATGAGGAAAAACAGGCGTCCTCGCCGCAGGGGGTGAGGACGCCAGTTTTTTTTTGCTCTGGGCTTCGGGCGTCGGCTTTCGAGCTTCGCCTGTTGCGGAGGAAACCGAAGTCGAAGGTTTTGGGCGTAGGAGCGGACGGTCGTAGTTCCGGTAGTGGTGCAGTTTGACAAGGAAGCGAGCCAAACGCGCCCATTCGGTCGCTTGCGCTCCCTCAGGGCAAGCTACGTGGTTTCGCGCGGCTCGCCCAGGTCCCTTCGCCGTGCGGCTCAGGGCAGGCTCTTCGCTGCTGCGCAAAAGAGGCTTGTTCAGGATGACAAGCAACCTGCGCCACGTCCGTACTTCCCTCCGGTGACAACGATCCATTCCTCACTCTGTTCTTCATTTTTGTCGCAGCAGGATGTCGGCTGCCACGAAAAGTGCGAACACTACGGAGATCACACCATTCATGGTGAAAAAAGCCGCGTTGAGGCGAGAGAGATCCCCGGGCTTGACCAGGGAATGTTCATAAAGCAGAAGCAAGGTGACGGCGACGATGCCGGCCAGAGCAAGTTTGCCCAGAGAAAAAATCGGAATCAGAGCGATCAGCAAAAGCAGCATGACAGCATGGAAGGTGCGCGCAATCTGGAGAGCGCGGGGAATGCCGGTGAAGCGGGGAATGGAATGGAGTCCGGCTTCTTGGTCGAAATGCAGGTCCTGGCAGGCGTAGAGAATGTCGAAGCCCGCAACCCAGAAGGTTACGGCAGCAGTAAGCAACAGAATGCGCGGATCGAGGGAGCCACGAACGGCGATCCAGGCGGCGGCCGGGGCAATGCCCAGCGCGAAGCCAAGCGCAACGTGTGACCAGCGAGTGAAACGCTTGGTGTACGAGTAAAGAAGCAGCACGGCGAGGGCCAGAGGTGAAAGCCAAAGGGTGAGCCGATTAAGTTGGGCAGCGGCCAAAACAAAAATGCCGCAGGCGATGACGACGAAGCCGGCGACGAACGCAGGAGACAGATGGCCGGCGGGAAGAGCACGCGTGCGCGTGCGCGGATTGGCGGCATCGATGGCGGCATCGGCGAGGCGGTTGAAGGCCATGGCGGCCGAGCGTGCGGCCACCATCGCCACCACAATCCAGACGAGTTGATGCGCGCTGGGAAGGCCGGATGCCGCCAGCAAGGCTCCGCAGAGCGCGAAGGGGAGCGCGAAAATCGAGTGCTCCCATTTGATCATCTCAAGGGTCACACGCAGGTTGTGCAGGACAGGCACAGGGAAGATTGTAGAACAGTCTCGATCGTCGCAGGCGAGGTTCTTTCTCTCTCTGGCCCGAGATTCAACCAGTTTTGCCCGCGTGGCGCGCTAAGTCGATCGTTCTAAAATTCTTTTTCACCTGCGCCAATTTCGCAGATTTCCTCAATTGACAAGCGGTAGACCGTGGGGCATTATGGGTCATCAATTGCGGCTTTCCTTTCGAGGAAATGTGTAGTGGAGGCAGAATGTTGGAAGTCATTCGCAGGATTTGGTCGGAAGATACGGGTCAGGATATCGCCGAATACGCGGTCATGCTGGCTGTGATTTTGGTGTTGGTGGTGGGCACTGTACGCCTGATTGGATCCAACGCAAATAACGTCTTTTCCAATGTAGCCAGTTCGCTCCAATAACAGATAAACCCCAAAACAACGCAGGCGTAGTCACCGTTGACCCCAGGTTTCGGCGTAAAGTCTTTACCCAAGCAGAGACATTACGCGCGTGCGGAGATTTGTGTAGTGCGATCGTTGGATCTCCATGCAAACACTGTCTTCAGGGGAGATCCCTCGCCCCGCGGGTGAAAGCGCGGGGGTTCGGGATGACGCCCCAAATTACGGAGAATTCCAAGCTGAGAAGCAGCCGAAAAAAGGATCCCTGTGGACAAACGAAAGCAAACGCTATAAAAAGAAATAGCAAACAAAAGCTTCGCCGGGAGCTTCCGCTTAACGGCGCGAGACATTCCGGCGAAGAATCGATGCAAGGAAGCCAAGCCTCGAGTGCTGAACGAAGAACGGCGCCGCGCCATCCTGGACATCCTGAACCGCCAGGGCCGCGTGCTGGTCACCGAACTCTCCCGGCACTTCCAGACCTCGCAGGTTACGATCCGCAAAGACCTGGAGGCGCTGCACGCTCACGGACAGGTTCACCGCACCCATGGCGGCGCGCTGCCCGCGCGCGAGCGGGTGCTGGAAGATCCCACGCTGCGCGAAAAAGAAAAGCTGCACCGGCAGGAGAAGCTGCGGATCGCGGAAGCGGCCGCCAGCAAGGTGGCGGAAGGCCAGGTCGTAATCCTCGACTCCGGCACCACCACCACCGCCATTGCGCGTGCGCTGCGCGATTTCCGCAATCTCACGATTATTACCAACGCGGTGAATATTGCCGCCGAACTGGCCGGTACTGCGGTGGAAGTGATTCTCACGGGCGGAGCGCTGCGCAAGAATTCGTTTTCCCTGGTGGGGCCGATTGCCGAAGAAACGCTGCGCCGCTTGAGCGCCGATCTGTTGTTTCTGGGCGTGGACGGTTTCGACGTTCACTATGGCTTAAGCACGCCCAATCTTCTGGAAGCGAAAGTGAACCGGGTGATGGTGGAAATCGCCAGGCGCACGATCGCGGTCTGCGATTCCAGCAAATTTGGACGGCGAAGCCTCTCGCTGATCGCGCCGCCCTCCGCGCTCCAAGAAGTTATTACCGACCGCGGAATACCCAAGTCCGATCTGCGCACGCTGAAGCAGGCCGGAGTGGAAGTCACGATTGTCTGAGCATTCGCTCGGGACTTTACCCTGCGATCCCCTGTCCTCTGTGTTAAAGATTTTCGCTTGGTCCTGAAATCGAATCCTGGGAGAAGAAAAAGGACCAGACACAGCGGGCACAGGGGATCACAGGGTAAACCGAGGAATCCTAATGCCACGTTTTGACGTCACGATCGCCGGCGAACTCAATGCCGATCTGATTCTCTCCGGCCTTCCCGATGAGCTTCCGCCGGAGCGCGAGTTGCTGGCGGACAGCATGAGGCTGACGCTGGGAGGGTCGTCTGCCATTCTGGCCCACAATCTCGCGGCGCTGGGCAGCCGGGTGGGATTTCAATCGCGCATCGGCGACGACGATCTGGGCCGTGCGATGTTACAAACTGTAGAGCAAGCCGGTGTGGACATTTCGCGCGTGCGCATCGTACCGGGGCCGGTCAAGACCGGCCTTACCGTCATTCTGCAACGGGCAGGCTGGCGCAACATGGTGACCTACTCAGGGACGATCGCAGAGCTGGCATGGGATGACCTCGATTTCGACTACCTCGCCGACTCGCGTCACTTCCATCTCTCTTCTTTTTACCTGCAACGCGGGCTGAGGCCCCGCATACCGGAGCTGTTTCGCAAGATGAAAGAGGCCGGCCTCACCACATCGCTCGACACGAACGACGATCCTGACGACACCTGGCAGGGCGGACTGCGCGAGGCGCTGCGCTATGTGGACGTTTTTTTGCCCAATGCACGTGAGGCACAAAAAGCAACCGGAACCGGAAATCTGGAAACGGCGGTGAAAGAGCTGGCGGCGCTGGCGCCGCTAGTCGTGGTGAAACTTGGCCCGAAAGGCGCACTGGGGCAACGTGGATCAGAACGCTGCGTGAGTTCTGCGGTGCCGACCGCGGTCGTGGATGCGGTGGGAGCGGGCGACAGCTTTGACGCCGGCTTCCTGCATCAGTATGTTCGCGGCGCCGGATTGCCGGCTTGTCTGGCAACAGGAAACCTGGCGGGCGCGTTCTCCACCACTCGCTCCGGAGGCACAGAAGCCTTCCGCGATGCGAAGTATCGCGAGCAATTCTTCAAAGACCGCTCCTAGGGTAGTGATCGGGAGCGTGGCCAAGCGTGTTTTCAAAATGCCAACCATGCGTTATGAGGCAATCATGAGAGGTTTCACACCGCCGGCCTGGCAGCCGCTGTGTCACATGGTGCAGTTTGACAAGGCAGCGAGCCTAACGCGCGATTATTGCGGCGCGAAGAACGCGCCGCATCGCGCGGCTCGCCCAGATCCTTCGCGGCGCAAAGGAGGCTTGCTCAGGATGACAAGCAAACCTCGCCCTACCGATTCTGCTCCAAGTGCGGCGCATCCCGATGAACCGTTCCCAAAAAGAGCCGGCCAGACAGTCTGATTACCGTAGTCACCCTCGCCTTCAGCGGCAGTTGCACTATGATCGGGAAAGCAGCCATGAAGAAACCACGGTTTGTCATTTCGCTGACGAACGACGACAACGATTACCAGCAGGAACAGGCATCGGCTGCGGAAAAGGCGGCGCGGCGTCTGGGAGTGGACATCACTATTGTTCACGCCAACAATGACGCGGTGACCCAGAGCCAGCAATTATTGCACTTCATCCAGGGACCGTCGGACGAGCGTCCGGATGCGATCGTGTTCGAACCCGCCGGTGGAACGGCTTTTCCGCAAGCGGCGCGCGCAGCGGTATCGGCCAAAATGGGCTGGGTAGTGCTGAACCATGACGCGGACTACCTTCACAAGCTGCGCCAGGCTACCGAGGCCCCGGTTTTCTCCATCAGCTCCGATCACGTGGAGGTGGGCAGGATTCAGGGCAGGCAATTATCGGCTTTGCTGCCGTACGGCGGAGCCATTTTGTACATCGAGGGTCCGACGGGAAGCTCCGCCGCCAAAGAGCGCAGCAACGGAATGAACCGCACACGGCCGGCTGATCTGCAAATCAAGACGCTGCGAGCGCACTGGACCGAGGAGAGCGCCTACCGCGCAGTGAGCTCCTGGTTGCGGCTGAGCACGGCGCAGGAAGCGCATTTTGATCTGGTGGCGGCTCAGGATGACAGCATGGCGGCCGGGGCAAGAAAAGCCTTCGCGGAGATCGAGGCGGGAAAACGCGACCGCTGGTTGCAGATTCCCTTCACCGGCTGCGACGGACTGCCCAAGACGGGCCAATCCTGGGTGCGCAGCGGCCTGTTGACGGCCACCATCTACATTCCTCCCAACACCGACCTCGCACTGGAAATGCTGGTCGAGGCCAGCCGCACCGGCGCGCAACCGCAGGAGCGCACCCTTACCACTCCGGAGTCGATTCCTTCTCTGGAAGAACTGGCGCGACTGGGGAAGGCCAAGGCCCGCACTGCAGGTGTTTGAAGTCGAAAGACTCGGCGGTCGTTTTAGACCGCTGGCGCGCGATGTCCAGAATCACATTCTCGACGGGCAAACTATTGCGACCGTAGCCTCAGGCTGGAGCCACCTGTCGGCGGAAGGCTTCGCGCACTGGACGGCGGAACAGATACCACAGGCACAACACTGAAATGGCAATCCGCACCAGCGTCAGGACAATGGCGCGGGCAGTCGGCGCGGTCAGCAGCGGCCGTACCTCGGCAACCATCAGCAGCAGCGAAAGTTCAATCATCCCCAGCACGACGATCCGCGCCCAGTTGCGCAGCCTCCAAAAGCCCACGGCGAGGGCGCCACTGAGAATCGCCATGACCGAATAATAGACGGGCTGGATGCTCCCCATCGCCGTGTGCATTGCTTCCGGGCCTGCGCCGGAGGGGCTGAGCGCGTGCAGTACCGCAACCAGCGTGCCGTGATTGAATACCGCCAGTGCAGCCAGCACCATGTAAACCGCCGGATTCAGCGCAAGCAGCGATGCAAGGATAGTGACCCCAATCGGCCGAGTTCGCATAGGATAATCCCCTTGTCACAAATGTGAAGTGCAATTAACATTCAGTTTCACATATGTTAATCTAAATTAACATTTAGTCAAGTGGGATAATCGAATGATGCCTCGGAAACCGGCGCCGCCGCCGCCGCGCCAACTACGCAGCCGAGAATCCTTGCGGCGGATGCTGGACGCTGCGGAAGTGGTTCTCGCGAAGCACGGTCTGGAAGGCGCGACCCTCCCGCGCATTGCGGCACGGGCGGGGATTTCACCGCCGCACGTATACCGCCGTTTTCGCGACAAAGACGCACTCATGGCCGCCGTGTTTCAGCGGCTAACCGAGCGCAGCTCAGCCGCGACCGTTGCACAGTTTGACCCTGAAACGGTGCGCCCCATCGGTCTTGTGCAGCTTTCGAAGAACGTGATTGGAGGCATGATCCGTAACTTTCGTGCAGATGCGGGCCTGAGCCGCGCCACTGTTCAGTATTCGGAGGCACACTGGGAGGCAGGGTTTGTACGCAAGGCGCGGGCCTCGGAGGCGCAATCATTTCAGACGATGCTGGGCACATTCATGATATGGCGTGACCAGATCAAACATCCTGAGCCGGAACGCGCCATCCGATTCGCGTTCGTCATGGTTGCGCTTGCCTTACGGGAATTGGTTTTATTTGGTCGCACACGCCTGTTCGAGGATATTCTGCCCCTTGATGACGACACCCTGCGGGAGGAACTGACGCGGATGTTTCTTCGCTACCTCGGCGTCGATACTACGGAGAGCACGATTAGCCCCGTGGCTGGTGGCTCGCAAGCCGGGCACACTGCATAATTCCAGGGACACGGGGATACCTACAAATTGACCTCGTCCGCTACCCGCCTGACGTGTCAGCCCAGTGGTTGCGCCATCCCACCCCGTGGGGCAGACGGTTTGAGAGTTGTGGGGTAGGCTGGGTCAGAATCTGTTGGTCGAAAATAGTGCGATGCCATCAACCCAAAAGGAGTTCTTGGTGAGCGCGGCAGGATTCGAACCTGCGACCCATGCCTTAAAAGGGCATTGCTCTACCACCTGAGCTACGCGCCCACTCTTCTTCAATCTAACACATTGCCGGGTGCCAAAAATTTCGTGCCGCGTCGTTCCGAGCATCCCGCAATTTCACAACGCCAATGCCTTCGGCTGGAATAGAATAGCGATTCCTAAAAATATTGGCCTATGAGCGCCGCGAGCGAATTCGGCAGAAACGAGTTCGGCAGGAATTGGGAAGGCCGAATTGTGGAGGGAAAGTTCCCGCTGCGGCAGTGGCTGGCCGGCTCGGATCACAGTGCGGTCTTTCTGACGGAGCATGTGGGCGATGGTTCACGCAAGGCCGCCATCAAGCTGATTCCAGCCGACAGGGCGCAAACCGAGGCTCAGATTTCACGCTGGGCCGATATCGCCAAGCTGTCGCATCCGCATCTGCTCCGGCTGCTCGAATGGGGACGAAGCCAAATCGACGGAATGCAGCTTCTTTTTGTCGTGATGGAATACGCCGAAGAGAATCTGGCGGAGATTCTCCCTCTGCGTCCGCTTTCGCAAGATGAGGCGGGCAAGATGCTACGCCCGGCGGCGGAGGCCCTGGCTTCCCTGCATCGGGCGGGTTATGTGCACGGCCGCATCAAGCCCTCGAACATCATGGCAGTTGACGATCAGTTGAAGATTGCGACGGACGGCTTGGGCAAGGCCGGGGAAAGCGTCAAGGCCGCGACGGGCTACGACGCGCCGGAGGTCGCCTCCAGCGGATTGTCGCCGGCGGCGGATGTCTGGTCGCTGGGAAGAACGCTGGTCCTGGCCCTGACACAGAACCGAGGCGGCGCGGCCGCCGCCCCCGCCGATATCGAAACGATTCCGCTACCTTACCGCGAAATCGCCCGCCGGTGCCTTCAGACAAACCCGCATCAGCGTTGCAGCTTGGGTGACATTCTCAATCGCCTCGAGCGCGATGTTCCCCAAGCCCAGGCTGAGCTCCCGCCGGTTGAGGCCCGGGCGGCGAGGCCGGGATCAAGACGGTGGGCGGTGGCGATTGTGGTAGCGGTCGTTTTTGTGGGGGCGCTGATTGCGAGTCGTATTTTCATGACTCATGCGCCGCCGGTTCCTGGGGAGACACATTCCGCCAGCGCGGCGCGAAGAGTGGAAACTCCGGCGGCGCAGCCTGCGCCGTTTTCACCAAAAGAGAAAACCGCACAGCCCCTGACACGAGGCAGCGTGAATCAGCAGATCTTGCCTGACGTATCACGCAGCGCGCTCAATACGATTCAGGGCACGGTGAAAGTGAGCGTGCGGGTTTCTGTCGATGCTGCGGGGAACGTTTCCCAGGCGGCGCTCACCTCCGCCGGACCCAGCCGATATTTCGCCGAGCACGCCCTGGCTGCGGCGCGCCGCTGGAAATTCAATCCGCCAGAGAAGGATGGGAAAGCGACGGACAGCGAGTGGGTGCTGCGTTTTCAGTTTCGCAGGACGGGTGTGGAAGTGACCCCCTCCGAGATAAAGC
>Ga0187782_10003488_pt1 | contig 11716 bp, 6 predicted proteins | sample 0715_SJ02_MP15_2_FD_132454 | JGI IMG/M metagenome (GOLD analysis project Ga0187782, IMG submission 132454) | Tropical peat soil microbial communities from peatlands in Department of Meta, Colombia - 0715_SJ02_MP15_20_MG | ecosystem: Environmental > Terrestrial > Soil > Wetlands > Peat | place...
GCAACAATACGTAAGCGTTGATCTTCACGGCGGCGAACAGCAGATACATACAGAACATGCCCAGCGCGATCATGGAGCCGTGAGTAAGATTGATGACATCCATCACTCCCCAAATCAGACTTAAACCCATCGCCGCGAGTCCGTACACCGCCCCGACGAGCAGGCCGTCGATCATAGAAGCCAGGATGCCCGACATACTTCACCCTCCGTGTTCCTGCTCGTGTGGGGACGGGCGCCTTCGCCCGTCCCAGCCGAGCGCAGCTCGGCAGAGCCGGCCTCCTCAGTGGATCGGATACATCAAGTCGGCGCTCTTGCCTGCCACTGGCCACACAACTTGCTTTACCGGTTTGCCAGCCTTGTCCTTCTGCCATTGCGCCAGAACCATGGAATGGCCCACCTGCAAGCCGTGTTCACTGGCGGCGGTCGAGAACTTGGTCCGCCCGTAGAAGGTAGTGATATCGGTGGCGTTGAGCGCCTGCGCCACCTTTGCCGAATCAATCCCGCCCGCCTGTTCGATGGCGCGCTGCAGGATCAGCCCGCATCCGTAGCCACCGGCGGACTCGTAGCTGGGCGGCGCATTGTATTTCGCCGTATACGCCTTGGCGAAATCGGCGGCGCTCGGTCCGTACTCCGCCTTAAACGCCGACTGCGGTTCCCACTGTGACGGCACCATCACGCCCAGCGCCGCATCGCCCAATTCGACCCACTGTGGGCTGTCTGGTGCCACCAGCAACGTCAGCATCTTTAGCGGAACTTTGTGGCCGTAGAGCTGCCGGGCCAGCGTCGAGCCGTCGGCATAGTGGCCACCGCCCAGAAGCACGGTCGCCTTCGACGCAATCACCTTGTCGATGATGGCGCTGAAATCGGTGGTGTTGGGAGCATAGGCTTCGGTGAACACTACGTTGAACCCGAGTTGCTGCGCATAGGCCTTGGCCGGCGTCACCACTGCTACCGAGAACGAGGAGTCCTCGTAGACGAAGGCGACAGTGGCTTTGGGGTCCTTGGTCTTCAGGGCGTCGAGGGCAACCTTCAAATATTCGGGAGCGGGCGCGAACATCTGGAACAGATCCTGATTGCCCAGAGTGTAAGTTTTTGGTTCGGCCGCGCCGGTGGTCAGCATGATCTTCTCATACTGCTCCGTTACTACGGCAGCGGTAGCGGTGAGCGAGGACGAGTAGGGACTGAACAGGAAGTTTGCCTTGTCTTCCAGGATCATGCGGCTGTAGAGCTGCTGCACTCGCTTGGAGTTGGATTCGTCGTCGTAGCTGGCGAACTGTACTTGGTAGCTTTTGCCGCCGGCCTTGATGCCGCCGGCTGCGTTGACCTGGTCGCGCCACAGGTCAAACCCGCGCTCTTGCTCCACGGAATCGACGTTCAGAGCGCCGGTCTTGGAGACGGTGAATCCGATGGTGATCGGTTGTTGGGCGAATCCCGGGATAACCAAAAGAACCAGAACAACAGCGAGTAGAGTCAGCTGCTTCATAATCCACCCCGTCGGGAGGACATTTTCAAATCGCATCGCTGGCGAGAAAAAAAGAAAAGATCGCTTCATCTCAAGCTCCTTTGTGTGCGGGGCCACGCGGTCGCTACCGAACAGCCACCGATGTTCCTGTGAAGCGGAATCACCCTGCCGCGTTCGACTGCCCCCCCGCCAAGTATAACTACACTGGGATGAGCACCTTCTTTCGTGATCCCAGTCACAGTTCTGCGTGATCGACACCGCATCGGTATCGCCGTCCGGAACAGGCTATTGCGACTGCCATGAGGACTGCTCCACTAATTCCCGTTTTCTTTGCGAATGAGTGTGCGGCTCGGTGCCGGTGGCCGCGGCTTCGCGTCCATCCTAACCTCTCGGAGGGTAACTCGTCCAAAGTTCCGTAGTTAAAAGCGCAGCAAAAGCAAATTATCCATGCCAGCAATCGCAACCTCTTCGTTTTTTCGCGTTGCACGATGCCCGCGAGAATCCAGCCCCAAAGGGGCGTCCGAGCGTAGCCCAGCGGAAAAACTCGAATACTTTCTCAATGACAAAACCCACCAACCCCGACGACGACTGACGGACACTCGCAAAAAGAGGGCACGCCCGAGGGCGTGCCCGTAAGGGACCGAATTTGAGTTCCTGACTATCTCGTTATTGTCAGGCTGAACCTCGTTCTAGTTGACGGTGACGGTCACAGTGGCAGCAGCGCCGCTCTGAGTCACACCGTTCGCATCCTTCCCAGTGATTGAGATTGTGTAAGTTCCGGCCGGCGTTCCCGCCGATCCGGTCGTCGTCACGCTCAGCGGGGAACTTTGGGCTGATGCCCCGAAAGAATCGTTAGCCGCCACTGTGAAGCTGTACTGCGTTCCCGCTGTTAAGCCGGTCACGTTGTCCGTAGCACTCGTTGTGGTGCCAATAGACGTACCATTCTGATAGACCGTGTAGTTGGTCAGTGAGCAATTCGCTGGTGCGGTGGACGCCGTCCAGGTGAGAGTAGTGCCCGAGTTGGTGGTGCCAGACGCTGCCAGTCCGGTAGGAACACTGGGCACCGCCAAACAACCACTAGCGCTGCTCGAACTACTGCCACCACCGCACGACGGTAGAAGGACCAGAGCAGTTGAGAGCAGGCAGATGAGACCCAAGAGCCGCATCCTCCTCCTCTGCGTCGCCGACGAACCGAAGACAAACCCAACTAGCGTCAGTCCCGAGATAGGAAGCCACAGCGCGAAGAACTGTAACTTCATTCTCGATGGCTTTGCTGCGGGATTCGAATTCGAACTTGCGCTAGCTATGTTCCTCGGTCCCGACAGCGCTCTTTGGAAGTCGGAAGACGGGGCCACGGTAGCGAAGGTAAGCGTCGAACTGCCTCCGCTGGCGGTCACCGACACGGGATTCGGGCTGAGACCGCAAGTCGGTGCGGTCGCCCCGGTTATGACGGGGGATATGATGCACGAAAGAGTGACGGTGCCGGTGTAGCCGTTCGCTGGAGTCACAGTCACTGTTGCGGTAGATGAGCTCCCAGGATTAACCGATGTGGGATTGGCCGCTCCCGCCGAGAGCGAATAACCGGGGGTGGCTGACGAGTTGACCGTGATGGGCACCGAGTTGCTTTGCCCGGCGGTCACGGCCTGATAGTTGCCGTCTCCGGAGTAGGTGGCAGTGATGTTGTAGCTCCCGGCCGTGGGGATGGAAGTGGTCAGGCTGGCGGCAAGGGAGGCTGGGACACCCGGACCGGTAATTGGACTGAAACTTCCGTTCGTCCCCGTCAATGTAACCGTGCCCAGCAGTTGGGTTGTGTTGTAGTAGAAGGAAACTGTTCCCGTCGGGGCCAGCCCATAGCTGGTGGCCGGAGTGGTGCTGGTGGCCGGGGTGGTGACCGTAGCAGTGACGCTGAACTGCTGCCCTGTATTTACCGTCGCCAGGGTGCTGGCAACGTTGTTGATATTGGTCGGCGCCGGGGTGACTGTGACCGTAGCGGTGGCCGAGTTCTTGTTGTAACTATTATCGCCGCTGTAATTCGCGACCAGAGTATGCGTGCCGCCGACCAGTTGAACCGCCTGATCTTCCGTGTATCCCAGGCTGTTCAACGTGTAGGGGCTGGCGTCCAGCGGATTGGGACTGCCTCCATTGACACTATCGGTGAAGCCGATGGTGCCGGTCGGGCAAGCAACGAAGCCAGAAGCCGGCGCCGAAATCGGCGTCGTGCACTGTTGGCTCTGCGAGTTGTACACGTCGGCCCGGAGCAAGTACACGTCAAAAGCACCTGTGCCGTAAACGACGGAGTTCGAATATGTGGGAAGACCGGTGGCTTGGTCGACTCCGGTGACCACGCCCGGCATGATCACCGTGCTATTTTCCGGATTGACAGTCACGCTCGCCGACGGGGCCGAGTAGCTGCCGCCATAGGTCGTGTCGCCTTCGTAGTGCGCGACCACTTTGTAGGTTCCGCCCGGGAGCAAGGTGGTATTCCAGGTGACCGTGCCGTCCGTCAGCGAGTTCCAGTCAATGATCGGGTTCGGCGGCGTCGCCCCCGACGTCCCCGGACTGACGAGTATGGCAACGTCTTCGGCCTGAGTGTTGGAGGCGGAGCCGGGGTTTGGACTCACGCTAACCGTGACCGGTACTTGCGTGCCATGCGTTGTGTTCGCGGGGACGCTCAGCGTTAAGGTCGTGGTCGTGGGAGTAAAGGTCGCCTTGCCCCAGTTGTTCACCAGATTCGCAGCGTTCACCGACCCCAGACCAGTAGCCATGTCATAACCGACGGCGGTGTTGTAGCCCGAGAGCACGCCGACTTGATCTCCCTGAATATTGGTGACGCAGTTTGGAGAGTCGGTCACGCAAGGCATCGCGTTGGTCGAGCCGGCAGGAACGTCGTGAAAGGCGGTGGGTTGGTTTGACGCCAAGTTGTAAAGCACAAAGTTCGGGTTACCCGCCTGAAAATTCGGTTTCGTTAAACCCATCTTCTGGTTCACCAGCGCCATGATTCCAGCGAAGGCTGGCGAGGCAAAGGAGGTGCCGCCAGCGCCCTCCAGGTTGTTCAGATCGCAGCCCGCGCCGCCGGTTAGATCACTCTGACAAATGACGTAGAAACTTCCCACAAAGTTCGCGCTCGCGAACAGCGAAACGTCCGGAAGGCAGCGGGTATTGTTGCAGGCGGCGGGCGTTCCCGTCTGCCACGCGGGTTGGAACCCGACCCAACCGGTACTCACGCCGCCGCCGCCGCCTGTGGGGTCAAGAACTGCTGGGTAAGCGTCGTAGAGCTTTGAGTTATTGCAGACCTCCTCGGCAGTCGATCCATATCCCAGCGTCTGCCACGCGGCATTCGTGCACGACTGATTCCAGCTCGTTTCGGGGATGTAGCCCTTAGCGGATTCTTGCGTAGTCGCGGCGTTGCTCGAATTCCAGTACGCTGGCTGATTGCTGAATTGGTTGAAGTCGGTGCCACCGACGGCGACATTGAACGGCGTAGAAGCCAGCCCGTTTACGGCCAATCCGTATTGAGCCGGGGCGGGGGGGTTGGCATCGGGATTGTCGCAACCTGCCGAGCCGTTGTCTCCAGAAGCGACCATGACGCTGATACCCTCCGCCGCAGCCTGCTCCCACATGAAACCGTAAAAGGCGACTCCGCTGCTGGTAAGGTTGGCTTCGCACGAACTAAAGCTTTCACTCATGATCGGGGCAAGGTTGTTGTCCACGATATAGATGGCTGACAGATCGATGCCATCGTCGGTCTCCGTCGATTCGGAGATGACAAGATCGATGGTCGCTCCCGGAGCCACTGCGCCCGACCATTGCGTGTCAGTATCTGCCTCGCCTTCGTCGTCGGGGTCGATGATGCCGGGATTGGGACCGTTGTATATGCGATTGAGGGTGGGTGAGGGAACACCGTTCTGACCCAGCCCGAATAGGCTCCAGAAAGTGGTGTCATCGTCCGGATTGATATCGGTGCGGCCGACGATGGCGATGGTCTGGCCCTTGCCGTTGATCGGCGTGGCAGCGTTCCAGAGGGGCAGAACATTGTAGATGGTGGCGAAATCATACGGGCCCACAGCGTAGCAGGTGGCTTCGCCCGCAGGGCAAAGAGTGGTTGACGTGAGCCCCGGCGCAGGTGAGGTCAGCTGCTTGGTCTTTTCGGAATACGTCCCCACGCGGATGTTCGTTGGCTTCTTCAGGAAGTTGTGCAGCGAATTCACTCCCGCGATGACCGGAGCGAGCGCGGTCGGGATGGAAGGATTGCTGGCGTTAGCCAAGTGTTGCTCTCCGTTGACGAGGTACCTATGAATCGCCGTCCCGAAAGCCTGCTTGACCTGCCCGGCGGTGCCGGAAAACTCAATTACGGTCCGGCCGTTGCTGACTTGCGAGACCTGGAAGCCGCTGGCTTGCAGCCAGCTGGTGACGGCGGCAATATCGGAATCGGCGGGACCGAACTGCGCGCCGAATTCCGCTGGCGTCAACCACTGGTGATAACTTGGCGATTTCTTGTACTGCTGATTTTCAATCAGGTGACGCAGCGTAGTTTCCTGCTGGGGGCTGCGCTTCAGCACCAGCATCAAGCGGTGCAAAACCAAGTCGGCCGGCGCTTCGCCTTGATCGAATTCCGGGCGGGCGAAGGGATGAACGTTGTTAGGTAGAACCGTGCGGACGGAGTTATCCACCGTCTGCGTGACCAACACCGGCGCCTGTTGCGCCAACAGCGGGCTGGCAATGACGAATAGGCAAGCCATCAGGCTCGCAACCAACCAGAAGGTGCGCAAAGAATGTGAGCACGTCGAATCTTTGAAGGTCGAAGAATTTTGCGTCGAAGAATTGAGGGTCGAAGAATTGAGGGTCGAAGAGTTACACAAGGACAGCAAGGCGGATGGCGAACGTCGCATAGTCACTCCGGGGCACAACAAAATTGTTGGGGGACTGAAAGCATTATCTCTGCTTCTCCTCGTCAGATCAAGTTATTCCGCACGGGAGTACATAATTTTGAAATGTTGGATTACTTTGGTAACCAACTTCACGTTTGTTCGCGTCTGTTTTGCGCCTATTCTGCGCGTTTCTGTGTCTGTTCTGCGTAAGAATCCTTGAAGGACAGGACAGGGTCCGCCCAGAGCCAAGTCGAAGGTAGGATTCCGCCCCATACCTACCGCTAGACTTCAGCTAACTCTTCTTCCAGCAACTGCTTGTTATAGAGATCGGTGTAATAACCGTTGCGGGCGATAAGTTGGTCGTGGGTGCCCAGTTCCACAATGCGTCCCTGGTGAAGGACGGCGATTGAGTCGGCGTTGCGCGCGGTCGAAACGCGGTGCGAGATGAAGATGGTAGTGCGTCCGCGCATGATTTCGCGCAGATGGTTGAGGATCTTGTCTTCAGTGTGGGTATCGACGTTGGAGAGGGCGTCGTCAAGAATAAGGATGCGCGGGCTGCGGAGCAGCGCGCGAGCGATGGCGGTGCGCTGCTTCTGACCTCCGGAGAGCGTAATGCCGCGTTCGCCCACCATGGTGTTGTAGCCTTCGGGGAAAGTTGCGATGTCCTGAGCGATGCTGGCGGCTTCCGCGGCGGCTTTAATGTCGTCCAGCGAGGCGTCGTCGTCTTCGTGGGATATGCCGTAGGCGATGTTCTCGCGGATGGTGTCGCTGAAGAGAAACGTTTCCTGCGGAACAAAGCCGATGTGGCGTCGCAGGGAGTCGAGAGGAAATTGCCTGACGGGGCGCCCGTCGATAAGGACGGCGCCGGGTTCGGCGTCGTAAATGCGTGGAATAAGGTTGACGAGCGTCGTCTTGCCGGAGCCAGTGGGCCCGACAATGGCAAGGCTGGAGCCGGCGGGAATTCGCAAGTTGACGTCTGCAAGAACAGAGGTGCCGTTGTAGGAGAAGTTGAGATTGCAGAATTCAATTTCGCCAAGAAAGCTGCGAGCTTCGAGCTGCGAGCTGCGAGCAATCTCAGTGGGCGGGAGCAGCTTGCTCGAAGGTCGCAGCTCGCGGCTCGCGACTTCTTCGTCCGCAATCTCCGGTTGCTGCGAGAGGATTTCCTCGATCCGTACCAGGGATGCGGTTCCGCGTTGGAAGATATTGATGACCCAGCCGAGGGCAATGACCGGCCAGGTAAGCTGCATCATGTAGGTGTTGAAGGCGACGAAATCGCCGACGGACATTTTTCCGAGAAGAACCTGTCGTCCGCCCATCCACAGCACGATGACGACGGCGGCGCCAAGCATGAGTTCGAGCGTGGGCCAGAGCATTCCCATTAGCCGGACGAGACCGAGGCTGCGGCGTATGTATTCCCGGTTAGCGCCCTCGAAGGCGGCAATCTCGGCCTGTTCCTGCTCATAGGCGCGGATGACGCGGGCGCCAGAAAAGTTTTCCTGAGCGCGGGCCGAAATATCCGAGAACATTGCTTGAATGCGTTCGAAGCGTTCGTGAATGCGGCGGCCGAAATACTGGATGGCGATGCTGGCAATGGGCAGCGGAAGAAAGGCGTAGAGGGTCAGCTTGGGGCTGATGGCCAGCATGAAGCCGAGCGCGCCGGCGGTGAAGACCAGGGTGTTGGCCGAATACATGATGGCGGGGCCGAGCAGCATCCGGACTGCATTCAGGTCATTGGTGGCGCGCGCCATAATGTCGCCCGTGCGGTTGCGCTGGTAGTAGGAGTGGGAGAGACGCTCAAGGTGGGCGAACAGGTCGTTGCGCAGATCGAACTCGATATCCCGCGAGATTCCGATGACTACCCAGCGCGTCAGAAACTGGAAGATACCCTTGGCCAGCGCGATGGCGATGATGAGCAGGGAGTACGTAAGAAGTTTCTGGCGGGTCAGGCCCGAGTTAAGATCGTTGACCGCGCGGCGCAGGACTTGTGGGAAGAGTATCCAGATTCCGTTATTGAATAAGACGCAGAGCCCGCCCCAGGCGAGACCGCCGCGGTAACGCTTCAGATACGGAACGAGCGGGCGTAGTTTCTTCGGCACCATGGTTCACCGGAGCACGATCTGCGAGAGCATGATCTGGGGGAGCGTGACGTCTTGTAGATGAAATTGTAGCAGTGGTGGGTGCGGATTTTCCGAGCGAAGGTGCCAGTGCAACGAAGGCGGCAGTGAGCAGCAGCGCGGTCCAGAGCGACAGCATGCCGGCGGCGAACATCAGTCCGGAGTAAAGCAGGTCGGCGCGTTCCATCGCTTTCTCCACAGGTGAAAAAGCCGGGCAGGAACGGCGTTTCGTTCCCACCCGGGAGGAGAGAAACTCTCGTAAGAGACGCGGTAAGTCCCGTCTCAACACCAAAAGCTAGTCCGCGGGCGGAGGCGGCGCATGTTTACTCATGCGTGCCTCGCGATTGGCCTCCATCTGAGCCAGTTTGGCTTTCTGATCGGCGGTCAGAATCTGCATGATCTCGGACTTGATCCGTGCATGCTCGACCTGCAGCTGGATTATGGTCTGCGAGTTTTGCGTGGCGAGGGCGGTCGTCTTGGCTTCGTCGAACGGGCCGCTGGCTACAAGAGCATTCATGGCGCTGTGGTTTTGCCGCAGTTGCTGCATCAGCGGCTGCAGGGTTGGCTTCTCTTTTGTCCAGATCGCCTTGACCTGCTCCTGTTGCGCGCTCGTCAGATCGAGCTGCTTAAGCATGTGGCGAAAGCCCCCGCGGCCGCCATAACCATGTCTGCCTTCCGCAATCGCGGCTGCCGCCACCAGCAGCACCGCAGCGCTGATGGTGAGAATGCGAATATGAGTCGATTTCATTTGGATCTCCTTTGACCTTCTTGATCTCATAGGGTCCGGGAGGCAGCCCGGAACATCTACACGGATGAGAACACCATTCCGGAAAAGATGAGGTAAAGAGTCGGTCAATCGCGGTAAAGTTTTGTAAAGAAAGCTGCGAGCCTCGGGCTACGAGCTTACCCGGTTTGCTCGTAGCTCGTAGCTCAAAGCTCGCAGCGCTTTCAGCAATCACAAATCTTTACCTTATGAAGGGCTGCGAAGGTGTTAGATGACTAAAGGTATGGATCACGTGCTGGTGGTGGATGACGACGTCGAATTGTGCGGCCTGGTGCAGGAGTACCTGACGGCCGAGGGGTTCACCCTGAAGGCCGTCCACGACGGCGAACAGGGACTGCAACAGGCATTGACCAACGAGTATGCGCTGGTCGTTTTGGATGTCATGCTGCCGGGGATCAATGGCTTCGAAGTGCTGCGGCGGATTCGCAGCGTGTCGAAGATTCCGGTGCTGCTGCTAACCGCCCGCGGCGAGGATGTGGACCGCATCGTGGGTTTGGAAATCGGAGCCGACGATTATCTTCCGAAGCCGTTTAACCCGCGGGAGCTGGTGGCGCGAATCCGCGCCATCCTGCGCCGCACCAAACCAGCCAGGGCGGCGGACGTAGTTCCGGAAGTGTTGAGTGTGGGCGACGTGGAGCTGGATCCGGCTACGCGCAGTGTGTCGCGAGCCGGGCAACCGGTCGACCTGACTTCGGTGGAATTCAATCTGCTCGAAGTTTTGCTGCGCGAGGCGGGGCGAGTGGTGACGCGCGAGCGGTTGGTGAATGCCGTGCTCAGCCGGAAGTTCATGCCTTTTGATCGCAGCATTGACATGCACGTCAGCAAGGTGCGGCGGAAGTTGGGCGACTCCGAAGAAGACGGAGACCACATCAAGACGATTCGAGGAGTGGGATACATGTTTGCCCGGCCGGCGGCGAAAGCTAAGAAATAAGGCAAAAAAACGCCTTTGGCTGTTAGCTCTTGGCTTTTAGCTAAGAGCTAAGAGCCAAGAGCTAAGACGATGAAGACCCTTTTCCTCAAGATCTTCCTGTCCTTCTGGGCGGCTCTGGCGTTGTCCCTTGTGCTGGCGATTCTGGTGACCATTGCCCTGCGTCCGGCGCGTCATGGGATCGAGAGCCAGGGTCTGCAAACTTTGGCGGAAGCTGTGAATGCGTATCAGAGTGGTGGAGAGCGTGGCGCTCACGATTATCTGGAAGGACTCTGGCACACCCAACACGTGCGCGCTTTCGTTTTTGATGCGAAGGGCCACGAACTCGCGGGACGGCAAGTGCCGCCCTGGGTCGAGGATAGCCGCCAAGGCCGGCCGCCGCGCGATGGCCAGCTACGCCACCGCACCTGGATGGACAAACTGCTCCCCTCTCGCATAATTCGAGAGGCACTCACGCTCGATGGTAAGCGCTACACTCTGGTGCTGGAGTTGCCGCCGGGACCGAGAGTTTTCGGGCCGCGTGAGATCCCGGGACTGGGAATCACCATCGCGATCATCTCGTCGGGGCTGATCTGCTACCTGCTGGCGTGGTCGATAGCCAGTCCGGTGACGCGTTTGCGGGTGGCGGCGCAGAGCCTGGCGGCAGGCGACTTGAGCACGCGTACAGGCGCTCCGAAGGGCGGCCGGCGCGATGAACTGACGGAATTGATGCGCGATTTCGATCGCATGGCCGAACGAATCGAAGGCCTGGTAGATTCGCAATCGCGTCTGATAAAGGATGTCTCGCACGAACTCCGATCTCCGCTAGCTCGGCTGAGTGTGGCGCTCGGGCTAGCGCGGCAGCGGGCGGCGTCCGAGGTCGGGCCGGAAGTCGCGTCGGAACTTGAACTCGCGCTGAACCGGATCGAGCTCGAGGCCGACCGGCTGAATCAATTAATCCAGCGCCTGCTGACCATTTCGCGGCTGGAGTCGGGCACCGACGGCTTGCGAAAGACCACGTTGTCACTGCGCGAGTTAGTGGAGCAGGTGGCGCACGACGCCGAGTACGAAACTCCGGGGCGTAGCTGCCGCGTAACCACGCCCGCCGCCGATATCGCAGATGAATTTCTGGTGGAAGCCGACCCCGACTTGCTGCGCAGCGCGGTGGAGAACGCGGTGAGGAACGCCACGCGGTATACTGCCGAAGGCACCACGGTGGAGGTGCGACTGGAGCGGCAGCAAGCGGCCAACGGCGAAAAAGAAATTATTGTTCGCGTGCTTGATCGCGGCCCCGGCGTTCCAGACGAAGCGCTGCAAAAGATATTTGAGCCCTTTTATCGACTCGACGATGCCCGCAACCGCCAGACCGGAGGCGCGGGTCTGGGCCTGTCGATCGCCGACCGGGCCATCAGGCTACATGGTGGGCAACTGCGTGCATCCAACCGCAAAGAGGGTGGGTTACAGGTGGAAATCCGGATTCCGGCTGGTCCTCCTGTTCAGGGGTTTGCTCTTCCCGCTCATTCCTGATAAATAAATATATTTCAGCCACCAGCTTCAGTCTCCGTGATGGCCGGCAGGGCA
>Ga0187782_10003489_pt1 | contig 11713 bp, 11 predicted proteins | sample 0715_SJ02_MP15_2_FD_132454 | JGI IMG/M metagenome (GOLD analysis project Ga0187782, IMG submission 132454) | Tropical peat soil microbial communities from peatlands in Department of Meta, Colombia - 0715_SJ02_MP15_20_MG | ecosystem: Environmental > Terrestrial > Soil > Wetlands > Peat | place...
CCCCGGCTGTGGCCGGTGACTGGTTTACAGTTAGCCGCAGCGATCTCTGTGTGACCGAAGGCACGATCGAAAACGCGGGCAACGACCGTATGTCGGTGGATGTCCCGAAGATGCGCGCCTATGCCACCAGGGCAAGCGAGCAATCGATCGGACTGCGCTTCCGCTATGCCGGCCCCACGCGTAAAGAATCCGCGCTGGGTTCGGGCCAGATGCGCCGCCAGGTCGGGCTGAAGCTGCGGGCACAGGACTCGTGCAACCTGGTTTACGCGATGTGGCGTATCGATCCCGAGCCGAAATTGGTCGTCTCCCTGAAGCGCAATCCATCCGAGCCACCAGCGCGCAATGTAGCAATCACGGTTACGTCAACATCAAGCCTCGAAAGTCATTGCCTGTTCCGCGATTACAGCCCGGCGAGTCCCACACCTTGCGGGCTGAACTGAAGAACCAAGAACTGCGCGTGTTCGCTGATAACCGCGAGGTTTGGGAGGGCGACATCGGAGAAGACGCCGCCCGGCTCGATGGTCCGGTTGGGCTTCGCTCGGATAATGCGCAGCTCGAATTTGACCTGAAAGCTCGCCAATCGGAAGAACGCCGCCAAGCCTGGCCCTGCAAGGCAGGCGATTCGGACTGACTTGCTGATTTCCTTTTCGCCCAATTCGCCGGATACCTGCTGAATCGTAACTTCTGATACGAGCTATAAATATTTTCAATTTCCACAACCGCCGGTTCGCGGCTAAAGTGCCGGGTATTGGGGTGTGTTTCCTTAACCTAGGGGGTGGTATGAAGAAATTGCCATTGCTGGCCATTACGGGCGTTGTTTTATTGGGATCTTTGAGCCTGGCGGCCCAGGATGCGGCCAATCTGCAGAAAACTTCACCACGGCAGCATGCTAAGGCCATACGAATCTCAGGCAAAGTCAGTGATGACGGAGCCAGATTTGTGGACACGGATCAGCGGGTGTGGCTGGTGACCAACCCGGAAATGCTGAAAGGGTACGAGGGAAAGCAGGCCGCGGTGCGAGCTCAGCGAGGAGTCGACTCTAACACTATCCAGGTGCTTTCAATCAAACGGCCCGTCAGCTATACGGCAAATTGGAGCGATTCTGCATTCCGGCGATGATACCGGAGTTTTAACGCGCCTCGAAGTTCAGGTCCGGTAATCTCCTCGCAAGTGCTTCAGCGGTCTCTTTTGCGAGCTTGGAGGCAATTGGCTCCCAGTCGGCCTCGCGTTGCTCGACCGGAAGCCGCAGGTGCGCATCGACACTCTTTACGGTCTCCCTTAACTCCGGTATTTCTCTTCCCTGCTCCACATCTTGAAGCAGCGTGTGATGTGCCTGCTTGCGCTCAATGACTTCAAGCGCGTCCAGCAACTGGCGATGCGCAGTACCCTCCCAAATGGCAAGAATCATCGCCTCGCGCAGCCAGCGTTCTACGCGGAATTCTTCCAAAATGCCCAAGCCGGCGTGCACCTCCATACACCACTTTGCAGTCTGGATTGCAAATTCGGCTGTCCAGTATTTGGCCAGATGAGCGAGCAAGCGAAAGAGGTGATAACGCGCGGAGTAGGGACGGCGTTCTTCCCAGACTTCGTTGAGTAGTTTCCCGGCTTGCCAGGCAAGGGCAAAGGCCGAGCGGAGATCATTTATTCGCTGGTCGAATTGGCGGCGCAGCAAGGGGTGTTCAATGATGCGACGGCCAAAAGCGACCCGCAGTTCGGCGAACTCCACGGCATCGGCGATCGCGCGCTGCGCCAGAGCCACACTGCCGATGCTGTTGGCGATGCGCGAGACATTGAGCACTTCTAAAATCAGATAGATCCCTTCATCCGGTTTTCCCAAAAGATAAGCTTCGCTGTCGCGCAATTCGACTTCGCCAGTGGGGACGGATCGGGTTGCGATCTTGTCTTTGAGGCGGCGAATGGTGTAGTTCAGGTCACCGTTTTGCCGCAGGCGTGGCAACAGGAACAAAGCTAATCCTCGAACTCCGCTTGGTGCACCCTTCGGCCTGGCCGCCACCACGGCGAGCTCTGCGCCCACATTGCTGGAAAAATATTTGTCTCCGGTCAGCTTCCAGGCATCGCCCTGTTGCACGGCAACGGTCTCTACGTTGCTGCCGAGATCGGAACCACCTTTGATCTCAGTCATCCAAGTTGCACCTTGCCATGTCTTGGTGTCATCGCGTAGAAGCTGGCGCAGGAAGCGTTCCTTCAGTGCAGCATCGCCGTACTTGCTCAGCGGCAGGGCAGTTGAAAGAGAGACGGTATATGGGCAAGAGAGACCGCTGTCGTAAAACGAGGTGAGATAGATAAGCAGGAATGAAGGTAACAGTGACCTATCCTGGAATGCGCGCCACAACACTCCGGTCCGGTAGCCCTGTTGCAGCATCCGCCAGTATTCAGGCGGATAAAGAATCTCGTCGACGCGCTTGCCGGCGCTGTCGAACATCTTGATCCAGGGTGTGCCGGCGCGATCCACCCCATCGGAAATTGCTTGCCCTTCCCGCTTCCACCACTCCTCATAATCCTGCAGCACCGAATCGTACTGGTTGGGTCCAATAAGAGTGCGCACAAAGGAGGAAGGCGAACGCAGGATTTCGAATGGCATAGTTCACCACATCGATGGATCAGCTCACCACAATATCGGCAATCTTTACCGCATCCCTGCAGGCGCGGACGTCGTGAGTACGAAGGACATGTACACCCCTAAGAATCAGCAAGGTCTCCATTGCCACAGTTCCGAAAGTACGCTCTGAAATTGGGGCGTCCTTGCCGTGCCCTGCCAGAGCGCGTCCGATAAATGATTTACGCGAAACTCCCGCCAGCAAAGGATAGCCGAGATCATGAAACTCCTCGAAGCGCCGGAGCAGGGGATAGTTTTCCTCAAAGCTCTTGCCAAATCCAAATCCAGGATCGAGGACCAGGCGTTCCCGCTTCACTCCTGCCCGCAGCGCAAAGTCCGCCCACTCGCGCAATTCACGTTTTACGAGCGTAACCATATCCCCAACCGCCGGCAGACTGCGCCATTCTTCCGGTCTGCCCCGCATATGCATCAGCACGGCCCCACAGTTCAGCGCGGCCACAGTTTTTACCATTTGCCGGTCCCATCGGAATCCGCTTACATCGTTGACAATCTCTGCTCCCGCCTCCACTGCTGCCCGCGCCACAGAGGATCTGTACGTATCAACCGAAACCACGGCATTTGGAGACTTCTCTTTCAGCAATCGGATCACTGGAAGAACGCGCTGCAACTCTTCCGGTTCGCTGACTGGAGATTTCGTTGACTCTTTTTTCGGGGTAGTCGCAGAAGCGGTCTCATCCGCCGCAACGCGAGCCCCCGGCCGGGTCGATTCCCCACCGACATCAATGATGTCAGCGCCAAAATGCAGCAACTGCAAGGCATATTCGACGGCACGTTCAGGGTCAACATAGAGTCCGCCATCGGAGAATGAATCGGGGGTCACATTCAACACCCCCATAATCAGCGTCCGCGTGCCCAGCTGCAAAGGCCGTTTACCGAGATTCCATTCGAAGACCGGGCGCACTCCGCTGATTTTACCTTCGGCGATTCAGTTTTGCGCGAGTGACCTAGAGCGAGAGCATGTGCTTAAGGAATGTGCGCTCCGTCTGTTGTAGCTTGCAGTGCTACAATCGAGCAGCCGGATGCAGAGACTGCGCGCATACCTCGCGGCAACTTTTTGCCTGATTTTGGCAGTGCAAGCCGCCGCCGCGCCCCGTCATTCGCTCTCAAAACGAATTGCAGCTGTCCTGGCTAGCCCGGATCTGGAGCGCGGATTTTGGGGCATCGAAGTGGCCTCACTCGAAACGGGCCAGAGTCTCTATTCGCAGAACGCCGACAAGCTCTTTACGCCAGCCTCCAACACCAAGCTGTTCACAACGGCCGCTGCACTGGCCTTGATCGGACCGAATTACACCTGCCGGACGACGGTCGAGACCAGCGGGACTCTGGACAAATATGGACGACTCAATGGGGATCTCGTGCTCGTGGGGCGGGGAGACCCCAATCTCTCAGGGCGAGAGTTGCCATACCAATTGCACACGCAGCGTAACGATCACCCTATTCAGGTGCTCGAACAATTGGCCGATGCGTTGGCGCAAAAGGGCGTGAAATACGTAGATGGCGACATCGTTGCCGACGATTCCTACTTTGCATTTGAGCGTTATGGGGAAGGTTGGAGCCAGGACGATCTCGTCTTAGCCGATGGGGCACCGGTTTCCGCGCTCACCATTAACGACAACGTGGTTTTCGTAAATATACTGCCGGCAGACCGCGCCGGCGAGCGGGCGTTCGTGGGCATCACTCCCTTTGCTGATTATTATCAGGTTGACAATCGCATCATCACCACCCCCGCGGGCACGGGCCGCAAAATCTTCATCAATCGCGAGCCAGGAGCCACCGTGCTTACTCTATGGGGAAATTTGCCAGTGGACGACGCTGGGGCGAATGAAGAGTTGGCGATCGACAATCCAGCAGAGTTCGCGGCGGCACTCTTCCGGCAGCTTCTGGAGAAGCGTGGCATCGTAATTTATGGCAAACAGCGGAGCCGCCACACCGAATTGGCCAGCCTGTCAACCTTGACGGTGACCGCGACCGCCCCCGCCCGCGGCGGCGACGAGTCTTCACAAATGTCTTTAAGCCAGGCCATGATTCTGGCCAGTAACGAGTCCAAGCCTCTGATCGAAGATGTGCGCGTTATCAATAAGGTGAGCCAGAATCTGCACGCCGAGATTCTGCTGCGACTTCTGGGACGGGAAAAAGGCACGTCTGGAACGGTTGAAGGTGGCCTTGAGGTGCTGCGCGGCTTTCTCAATCAGGCAGGCGTGCCGCCAGAACAATACTTGTTTTATGACGGCTCCGGACTGTCCCGGCAAAATCTGGCTACTCCCCATGCCATCGTGCAGTTATTGTGTTACGCCGTATCGCAACCCTGGGGCAACAGTTTTCGAGACACTTTACCAGTAGCCGGCGTGGACGGCTCGCTGGCCGATCGCTTTTCCAATCTTGACCCCCGCGCCCACATCTCTGCCAAGACTGGCGCCCTGGGAGGAGTTAAGACGCTCTCGGGCTACGCAACCACGGTGAAAGGACAACAGGTCGCATTCGCCATCTTGTCTAACAATTTGAATCTGCCCAATAAGCGCGTCCTGGACGCAATTGACAGCATTGTGGAAGCCATCGTAAACGATTCCGTAACGAAGTAGGCGGATTGTACTGCAGGCTCACATTCAGTTCCCGCCAGCGCCGTCATTTCGAGCAGTAGTGTGACGGAATCTGCGGTTGTGACTTGCCCGAAAAGATTCTTGACCGCCCGGAGCCCGGTTCCGAGCGAGAGGCCAAAGAGCGCGATGAAGGGACTCGCAGCGAAAGTGGTCACTTGAGGGTGTGTCCTACATCACAGAACGAGTGCATCCCCCGATGTTGTACTGCAGTCGAGGCAAGCAAGCATGTGCCTGGCGATTCCGGGAAAAATTCTCGAAATTCAGCAGCAGGGTGGTTTACGCGCCGCGCGGGTGCAGTTCGGCGGCATCGTGCGGCAAGTCTCTTTGGATTTTGTGCCTGAAGCCGGGGTGGGCGACTACGTGATGGTGCATGTGGGATTTGCCATCAGCCGAGTCGACCCCGTGGAGGCAGAACGAACCTACAAACTTCTTCAGGAAATGGGGATGCTGGAGCAGGAAATGGCGCCCACCGACTCCTAGAATCCCGCTGCAGGCCTCACGGCATCTCCACCACTCTATCCGGCCTCACAGCTCAATGTGACCCTCATCACCGAGGAGATGTTCATTCCTGATTAGAGTTGCTTTGTGGACGCGGGCTCGGTAGTTAATCGGGAGCCCGGTGCACAGCGCTTGGCATGAAATACCTTGATGAATATCGCGATGAACGCATTGCGCGTGCCTTGGCTGCAGAAATCGCCCAGCGTGCCACTCGCCCATGTGTCCTGATGGAGATCTGTGGCGGCCAGACTCATACCATCATGCGCTATGGAATCGATGAGTTGCTTCCGCATGGAATCGAGTTGGTGCACGGCCCTGGATGCCCTGTCTGCGTCACGCCACTTGAGACCATCAACAAAGCGATTGCGCTCGCATCACGCCGGGATGTGATTGTGGTCTCGTACGGCGATATGCTGCGGGTACCAGGTTCCGATTCTGATTTGTTTCGCGCTAAAGCCCAGGGTGGCGATGTACGGATTGCATATTCACCCCTGGAAGCGCTGAAGATCGCCCGCTCCCATCCGGATCAAAACGTTGTTTTTCTCGCCATTGGCTTCGAGACTACGGCTCCCGCCAACGCGATGGCCGTCTGGCAAGCCCAGCGTGAAGGCCTCAGGAACTTTTCCGTGCTGGTTTCTCATGTGCTTGTTCCGCCGGCAATACGCGCGTTGATGGTATCCGAGAACAATCGCGTACAAGCCTTCATCGCGCCCGGGCATGTGTGCACAGTGATGGGATGCGGGGAATACGAGGCCCTGGTCAAAGACTTCCGCGTACCCATTGTGGTCGGGGGCTTTGAGCCGGTCGATCTTTTGGAAGCCATCCTGATGCTAGTGAATCAACTTAAAGCCGGCCACGCGAAGCTTGAGAACCAGTATGTTCGCTCGGTGAGCTACAAAGGCAATGTCGCAGCACAACAAATAATGTCTGAGGTGTTCGAGGTGGCTGACCAGAAGTGGCGCGGCATTGGCATGATTCCGCGAAGCGGGTTACGGTTGCGGAAGGAATACTCTGCCTACGACGCAAATCGGATTTTTGAACTCGATGAGCTCACCGTCGAGGAGCCCGCCGAGTGCATCAGTGCCCAAGTGCTTCAAGGGCTAAGAAAGCCTACCCAGTGCCCGGCTTTTGGCATGCGCTGCACGCCAGAAAACCCTTTGGGTGCGCCCATGGTATCTGCTGAGGGCGCGTGTGCCGCTTATTACCACTATCGCCGCCACGCAGTTGCGAGTTAGGAGGAGTTGGTGTCTGCCACTAAGTCCATTGCCGAACTGAGTTGCCCGACGCCGCTACCCGCCAAAGACACTGTCCTGCTCGGACACGGCAGTGGCGGCAAATTGAGTGCGGAACTCATCACAGAGGTTTTTCTTCCTCGCCTAAGCAATCCGGTTCTCGCCCGGCTTGACGATCAGGCAATCGTGAATATCAACGGGCAGCGCCTTGCGCTCACTACAGATTCGTTCGTTGTGAAACCGTTGTTTTTCCCTGGCGGAGATATTGGTTCCCTGGCTGTCCACGGCACCATAAACGACCTCGCAGTGGGAGGGGCTGTTCCGCTGTTTTTAACTGCCGCATTCATCCTGGAAGAGGGCTTCTCAATCGCAGATCTGCGGCGCGTGGTGGATTCCATGCACCAGGCGGCAATTGCTGCGGGAGTTCAGGTGGTGACCGGCGACACAAAGGTGGTGGAAAAAGGCAAGGGAGACGGCCTTTTCATAAATACGACGGGCATTGGCATTGTGCCCGACGGCGTCGAACTCTCCGCTGACCGCGCCCGGCCCGGCGACAAGGTGCTGCTGAGCGGTTCGATCGGCGAGCACGGCATCGCGATCCTGGCACAGCGAGAGGGGCTGGAGTTTGAAACGGCGATTCGAAGTGACAGCGCTGCTCTGCACACGCTGGTCGGTGAGATGCTTCAGACCACTCGCGAAATTCGCTGCATGCGAGATCCAACGCGGGGCGGAGTTTCCAGTACGTTGAACGAAATAGCACAACAATCGCAGGTTGGAATGGAATTAGAGGAACGTTCGATTCCCGTGCGCGAAGAGGTTCGCGGAGCTTGCGAACTGTTGGGCCTGGATCCTCTCTACGTGGCTAATGAAGGCAAGCTGATCGCGATCGTAGGCAGCGAAGCTGCCGAACAACTGCTGAACGTAATGCGTCGGCATCCACTGGGACGCGAAGCGCGAATCATCGGAACGGTAAAGCAGGATCATCCGGGCCTGGTGACAATGCGAACACCGTTAGGTACCACGCGAATTGTTGACATGCTGGCCGGCGATCAGTTGCCGCGCATTTGCTAAGGAACTATGCACGAGATGGGAATCGCAAACTCGGTGCTCCACGCGGTGCGAAGAGAGATGCAACGCTACCCTGGGGCTTATCCGTGCAAAGTATGCGTACGGATCGGTCAGATGGCCGCGATTGATCAAGACGCGTTGCGTTTCTGTTTTGAAGCGATCACTCGCGAAACTGATCTGGAAACGCTGGCGTTAGAAATTGAGGTCTGTCCTTTGCGCTATCACTGCCGGCGCTGTGGGCGAGATTTCGTGGTGCAGGACTACATATTCCGGTGTCCGGATTGCGCCAGCCTGGAAACCGAGTGCGTCGGCGGAGACGAGTTGGAATTGGCGTACCTGGAGGTGGACGAGCATGGAACGAGTACCGTTGCAACGCAAAGTACTTAGTGAAAACGATCGTCTGGCAGCTGAGTTGCGCGCACGATTTCAGGAACACGGTGTCTTGTGCCTGAATATCATCAGCTCTCCGGGTTCAGGCAAGACTAGCCTTCTCGAGCGGACCTTGGAGAACGTGACCCACGATGACCGCATTGCCGTACTCACCGGCGATATTCAAACCGATAACGATGCCGCTCGCCTGCGCAGATTCCACTTCCCTGTTAAACAGATCACGACAGGCGGAACCTGCCATCTGGATGCGCGTATGATCGAGCGCCACCTGGCGGACTGGCGGCTCGAGGATTTGGACCTTTTGTTGATTGAAAACGTCGGTAACCTTGTATGCCCCTCCAGTTATGACCTTGGCGAGGCTGCGAAAATCGTGCTGCTCAGCGTTACTGAGGGCGAGGACAAACCGCTGAAGTATCCTTCGATATTCTTCAAGTCTGACCTGATGATCCTCACCAAGACTGATCTCCTTCCCTATGTGCCTTTCGACATCAACACGGCAGCGGAAAATGCGCGCCGTGTACATCCGGGAATCGAAATCGTAAAAGTGTCTTGCCTGACCGGAAACGGTCTGCATGAGTGGTTGATGTGGTTAGCGCAACGACGCCGAACTGTTAAATCGCTTTCAGTTGCAGGCTAGCGGTATGGAAGTCCGCCGACAAATCGAGGTCTCGGGCATCGTCCAGGGCGTTGGATTCCGCCCTTATATATATCGTTTGGCCACTTCCCGGAAATTGTGCGGCAACATTCGCAACACCCCGGCGGGTGTCACCATTGAGGTGCAGGGGCCGGCGGAGACGGTCGCGGACTTTGTCGAGCACTTGCCCGCTGATGCGCCTCCGCTCTCGCGTATCACCAGCTTCGTCGTGCGGGAACTGGCATGCAACGGCGATGCTGATTTCCGCATTGTGCACAGCCACGCCGGCGAAGAGGTGCGCACGCTGATCTCACCGGATGTGGCGATCTGTCCGGATTGTCTGCGTGAATTATTTGACCCGGCAGACCGCCGATACCGTTATCCCTTCATCAACTGCACAAACTGCGGCCCGCGTTTCACCATTGTGCGTGATATTCCTTATGACCGTCCCAGCACTTCCATGGCGATCTTTCCCATGTGCCAAAGATGCCAGGCGGAATACGAAGACCCGCTCAACCGCAGATTTCACGCACAGCCCAATGCGTGCTGGCACTGTGGGCCACAACTGGAACTCTGGGATAGATCTGGTCAGAAGATTCCTTGCCGCGATCCGGTCGCGGAAGCCGCTTCGGGCTTGCATGCTGGATTGATTGTCGCCGTGAAAGGACTCGGCGGGTTCCATCTGGCCGCTGATGCCAACAATGCCGCGGCTGTCGCACTGCTTCGCGAGCGCAAGCGGCGAGTTGAGAAGCCGTTTGCCCTCATGGTGCCAGATTCAGCAGCAGCACAGGATATCTGCGAACTCGACAATGCGGCGCGCGCTGCTCTCGAATCGATCCAGCGTCCCATTGTTCTGCTTCCGAGGAAGGCCTCGTGTTCTATTCCCAGCGAAGTTGCGCCGTTCAATCGTTATCTCGGCATTTTTCTTCCATATACGCCGCTGCACCACTTGTTGATTCGCGAGGGGAATTTCAAAGCGCTGGTCATGACCAGTGGGAACCTTAGCGAAGAACCGATTGTGATCGACAATCATGAAGCCGTCAAACGGCTCAACAGACTCGCCGATTACTTCCTGTTTCACAACCGCGAAATCCTGCTGCGGTGTGACGATTCTGTGCTGCGAGTAAGCGGCGGAGTTACGCGTCAGTTGCGCCGCTCACGCGGATTCGTTCCTGTCCCGGTTTTTCTGAAAGACGCACAACCATCAGTCTTGGCAGTTGGCGGCGAGTTGAAGAACACGATTTGCCTCACTAAGGACAAGCATGCATTTCTGAGCCAGCACATTGGCGATTTGGAGAACGCGGAGAGTTACAGCTTCTTCAATGAGGCAATCGAACACCTGCAGAAAATTCTCCAGATACATCCTGTGATCATTGCATACGACTTGCACCCGGATTATTTCTCGACAAAATGGGCCTTGCAACAGAACGAAACGAGGCTTGTGGGCGTGCAGCATCATCATGCGCACATCGCAAGCTGCATGGCGGAGAATCATCTCGAAGATAAAGTGATTGGATTCGCGCTCGATGGAACCGGCTACGGCACTGATGGGCATATTTGGGGTGGAGAGGTGCTGGTCGCCGACTATGAGGGTTTCGAACGGGCTGCGCATTTTGAATATGTTCCTCTGCCCGGCGGGGCTATGGCGATCCGCGAACCCTGGCGGATGGCGCTGAGCTATCTGGCACATCATTTCGGACGGGATTTCCTCAAGCTCGACATTCCGTTCGTCGGCGAGCTGGATATGGCGAAGGCTAACGTTGTACTGCGCATGATCGAACAGAGAATCAATTCGCCATTGACTTCCAGCTGCGGACGCTTATTCGACGCGGTAGCCGCACTGATAGGAATTCGGGAGCAGGTGAACTACGAGGCTCAAGCCGCAATCGAGTTGGAAATGGCGATCCCGTCAGCGGAAGAGGATGGCGGCTATCCTCTGGATCTCACCAATGACGGCGACGGCTGGATCATCGGCACGCGTCCCTTGTTCAAGGCAATTATCGGCGATCTGCGGCGAAAAGCGGCCGCCGGAGAAATCAGCCGACGCTTCCACAATGGCTTGGTCAACGTACTGGTGCGGATTGCCGACTTATCGCGCCAAGAAACTGCCTTGAGCCGCGTCTGTCTGAGCGGGGGTACTTTTCAAAATGTATATCTTTCGCAGCAACTCGAATTGCATCTACGCCAGGCCGGATTCGACGTATTCACGCATCACGAGGTCCCGGCCGGAGACGGCGGCTTAAGCCTGGGGCAAGCGGTAATTGCCGCCGCTGCTGTCGGCCAGCGTCCGGTACACGTTGCGAGCAGCGAATCCCTCAACATTGGCTGAGCTGCGCGCTAAATCCTTCACTGGAATTGCTTCATCACCTCGGGCGAGACGCGCGGCGGGGGAGGATAGTCTTCCGAGGCGCCTTTGAACAACGCTGTCGTCTGTTCCGAGCGCTTGCTGCCGTCATGCACCGCGATTGTGTGGGGCCTGGAACCGTGATAGCTCTCCCACAGGGAAAGCCCGGCGTAGGCGCCATCTTTGCGCAGCACGTAATAAACCATATCTACGTAGCGCAGGCGAGTCATGTCATTGTTGTAATTGCGGACAATGCGTTTGAGCGCATCCATGCCGGCCTCTTGCGGCGACATGCCACGGCGCATGTTTTCA
>Ga0187782_10003490_pt1 | contig 11712 bp, 9 predicted proteins | sample 0715_SJ02_MP15_2_FD_132454 | JGI IMG/M metagenome (GOLD analysis project Ga0187782, IMG submission 132454) | Tropical peat soil microbial communities from peatlands in Department of Meta, Colombia - 0715_SJ02_MP15_20_MG | ecosystem: Environmental > Terrestrial > Soil > Wetlands > Peat | place...
CAACACCCACATGTTGCCGATGATGTGCAGCCATGAGGCATGGAGGAACATCGAGGTCAGGATCGTAAGCGATAGCTCAGGCAGGGAAAAGTGCGAACTGCCGCTGAGAGCAAGGGCAAACCGATGGGGCACGACCCCGAATTCATACAGCAAGCCGTTCAGAGCCCGGTGGCTCTGCCAACCCACCGACAACTCGAATAGGAATACGACGACATTCAGCGCGATAATGAAATAGGTTACGAACGGTGTGCCGTAGCGCGGTGTGTCGTCGCGGATCGGAATCATGCGCGGCCTTTCCGATTTGCTAATGTAGAAAGTTTGGCTTTCGCCGCCGTCTCCCAGCCGGAGGCCGGGACATTAATCCACACGGATCAGATGAATCCCGAGACTGCTAAATTGAGATTGGAGCAGGTACCAACTTACCAGATGTTGATGAGCGGAGTCCTCGTCATCGACAAACCCGCAGGTTTGACCTCCCATGACGTGGTCAACCGTGTACGCCGGATTTTGCACACTAGGGCTGTAGGTCACGTTGGCACTCTTGACCCGATGGCCACGGGCGTCTTGCCACTGGTAATCGGCAATTTGACCCGTTTAGCTCAGTTTTATACTTCCGCGGAAAAGAGCTATGAGGGAGCCATCCGCTTCGGCTTTGCCACGGACACCTACGATCGCGAAGGCAAACCTACCAGCCCCCTACAGACACTTACGTTTTCCTTGGACACTCTCCGGGAATGGGCAGGCCGGTTTCGCGGCGTCATCCAGCAGGTTCCGCCGCCATTCTCGGCGAAGAAGGTGGAGGGTGTACCTGCCTACAAACTGGCGCGCAAGCAAAAGCCTTTTACCCTCCGACAGGTGCAGGTCGAGGTGAAGGAGTTCGAGATCTTGGACCTGGACGGCCCACAAGCCCGTTTTCGTGCTCGGGTTGGTTCCGGGACGTATCTGCGGTCTGTGGCTCACGACCTCGGTCAACTGGCGGGGTGCGGAGCTCATCTCGAGTCGCTGCGACGCACGTCGGTTGGAGAATTCAATCTCTCCCAGGCCCACACTCTCGAAGGGCTAGAAGGCGCCGCCCTCCATGGTTCCGTCCGAGAAATTTGTGTTCCTCTGCAAGACGTTTTGCCGGCACTGCCATTCGTGACGGCCAACGAAGAAACTCTGGCGCGAATTCGCAGCGGGCGTAGCGTAAACCTAGCGGAGCTCTCTCGTGCCAAGCAGGTAAAGGTTTTTGACGGCGAAAGGGAACTGGTTGCTATTGCTACCCGGGTGGCTGGCACGTTGTTTCACCCCAAGATCGTGCTCGCTGGGGAGCCTTCCCGGAGGGCAGCCAAACCATCTAAAGCGGAGCAACCGGAGGGAGGATAAAAAGAGAAAAAAGATCCGTGGGCGATGCGAGCGGTGCCGACTACCCCCAGCGCACAACGAACCACACCAGTGACGCCAACAGAGAATAAAAGATTGCGCACGGGAGATGGAAAAACCACGCCGTTTTACGGTCCTCAATGTAAATCCAATGGTGCATGTTGAGCACCACGCAGGTCGCAAAAAGAGACATCGCGCTCCATGCCGCCAAGTCAATCTTCATTGGGCATCCGGCCTCAAGAGGAACGTCGTTGCTTTGCTCTCATAAGTAGCAAGCGGCTCATCTTCTCCGACACTTCAACTCTCCTTAAGCATCCTCCCCCAAATAGTAGCTCCGACGGGGGAGTCAAAGGAACCACCGTGAGACCTATTTTAGCTTCGCCGTTTTAACCACCGCTGGCTGGCCTCGGCCGGGCGGTAAGGAACGGCACGCGCTCAAAAGTCGGTCGGCAAGATCAAGTCGGCAAACCTGAACCCCGTCTGACAGGTGGCGCAAAATCCCGTGGGTGCTGAAGAGTCATTTTGGGAGGGCTGTCCGGGCACCCCTTTTTTGATTGATGCTTCTGGACGCCGCCAACTTCCTCACCTTCATTGACTTGCCGTCCGCCCGGTCCTAAGATCTCAGCTCAATGCTTGGGCAGACCATTTCGCACTATCGCATCGTCGAGAAGCTGGGCGGTGGAGGAATGGGTGTCGTGTACAAGGCTGAGGATATACGGCTGCACCGATTCGTAGCTCTCAAGTTCATGCCTGATGATGTGGCCAAAGATGCCCAGACGTTGGTTCGGTTCCGACGCGAGGCCCACGCTGCCTCTTCTCTGAATCACCCCAACATTTGCACCATCTACGAAGTGGATGAGCATCAAGGCCAGCCCTTCATTGCCATGGAATTGCTCACGGGCTTGACCCTCTCGTACCGCATCGCAGGCCGAGCACTCCCAACGGCAGAAGTGGTGGCGCTCGGTGCTGAACTGGCCGACGCGCTCGATGCCGCCCACTGTGAAGGTATTATTCATCGCGATATCAAGCCCGGGAACATCTTCATAACCAAGCGAGGGCAGGCCAAGATATTAGATTTTGGATTGGCGAAGATTGGAATGCCTCGTCCGGCAGCCGAAGGAGAGACAGCATTATCGACGCCCCCGACCGAGACTCTTGAGGAAGCGCTCACCAGTCCTGGCTTGGCGGTAGGCACAATCGCCTACATGTCTCCGGAGCAGGCGAGGGGCGAAGAACTGGATCGACGCACGGACATTTTTTCTCTCGGTGTAGTGCTGTATGAGATGGCGACCGGGAAGAGGCCCTTTGATGGAACGACGTCCGCAGTAATCTTCGATGGGATATTGCACCGGGACCCAGCGTCCCTTGTGCAATTGAATCCCTCCATACCCAAGGGCTTGGCAGGCATCATCAGCAAGGCGTTGGAAAAAGATCGCGGGAAACGGTACCAGTCTGCGCGCGAGCTCGCCGAGGACCTAAAACGACTGCTGCCCCAATTCGGCTCAGCTCAGGTCGCAAGGGCGCCTTTTACCCAGTTGATCTGGAAACCGGCGGTTGTGCTGCCAGCCATGCTCGCCGCTTTGCTGCTCGTCGGAAGTGCAGTCTGGCTGATCCGCCGCGATGCCAAAGTGCGATGGGCCAGGGAGCAGGCGATCCCGGAAATCTCGCGCTTGGTTGAGAGCGGTCAATACTTCGCTGCGTTTGACTTGGCGCAGCAAGCGAAGCGGTACATCCCGAGCGATCCCTTTTTCGCCAAACTGGATCGCGATTACTCAGTCGTCGTTTCAATTCACACGACTCCACCCGACGCGGACGTATTTATGAAGGCATATGCCGACCTGAATGGCAGGTGGCATTACCTGGGCAAGTCTCCACTCGATAACGTCCACCTCCCATTCGGATATGCACGATGGAAGATCTCGAAACAAAACTATGGAACTGTGGAAGGGGCAGCCCCTGCATGGGGCGTAATCGACTTCGTACTCGATCCTGAAGGCAGTCTTCCGTCCGGAATGGTGCGCGTCCTTGGTGGACATTTTCAGTGGGGAAGCACCCCACCCGTCGATCTATCGGATTATCTAATCGACAAGTATGAAGTCACCAATCGGGAGTTCAAGAAATTCGTAGACAGCGGTGGATACAGGAAGCGCGAGTACTGGAAAGTGCCATTCGTGAAAGATGGTCGCGCCCTGAGCTGGGACGAAGCGATGAAGGAATTGCGCGATCGGACGGGTAGGCCAGGGCCTGCCACCTGGGAACTGGGGGATTATCCCCAAGGCCAAGATGACTTTCCGGTGAGCGGAGTGAGTTGGTACGAGGCGGCAGCCTATGCGGAATTTGCCGGCAAGAGTCTCCCCACCATCTATCACTGGTATCACGCCGCCGATGTCCGCATCTTCTCTGACAGTGTGAACCTCAGCAATTTCGGAGGCAATGGTCCAGTTCGCGTGGGCAGCCTTGGTGGAGTCAATCCTTACGGGACCTATGACATGGCCGGAAACGTGAAGGAGTGGTGCTGGAATCGGTCCGGCGAACGTCGCTACATTCTCGGCGGCGGCTGGAATGAGCCGATGTACATGTTTGTTGATGACGACGCTCAGGGTCCGTTTAGCCGTTTGCCAACCTATGGATTTCGCTGCATGAAGAATCTAGCCAACGCTGGCACCAACGAAGAGGCGCTGCGACAGCCGATCGACCGTCTAACGAGGGACTACAACAAAGAGAAACCTGTTTCTGACCAGGTATTCGAGATATACAAGAGGTTCTACGCCTACGACAAGTCCGAGCTAAAGCCGACCTTGGAATCGACTGACACGAGCTCTGCATACTGGACAAAGCAGAAAATTACATTCAATGCGGCCTATGGAAACGAGCGAGTCATCGCCTACATGTTCCTGCCTAAGAACGTCGCTCCGCCGTTCCAGACCGTCATTTACTTTCCGCACTCGGGAGCGCAGGATCTCAGATCAAGTGACAACCTCGATCTGCTTTTTTTTGATTTCATCATTAAGAGTGGCCGGGCAATGCTTTATCCGATATACAAGGGTACTTTTGAGCGGCACGTCGAAGTCGCCCAGGACGCGATGAATGTCAATCGGGATTTCTCCATCCAAAGGGCAAAAGATTTCTTCCGATCCGTTGACTACCTCGAGACTCGTCCCGATGTGGACCATGCGAAGCTAGGTTTCTATGGGCTCAGTTGGGGAGCAGTTTCCGGGTTAAGGTTATTGGCATTGGAAGAACGCGTGAAAGTTGGAGTGTTAGTCGGAGGAGGGCTGCCTGCAGATCCGCTGCCGCCGGAGATCGATCCTATCAATTTCGCCCCGCGGGTGACGATTCCGGTTCTGATGATCAACGGAAGATACGATTTCGATACTCCGCTGACTACCGCTCAAATACCTTTGTTTCGGATGCTGGGGACTCCTTCGAAGGACAAGCGAAACGCCTTGTTCGATACGGGTCACGTCCCGCCGCGAAACGAGACAATTAAAGAAACGCTGGACTGGTTCGACCGGTATCTTGGACCCGTCAAATAGGGCTGAGTAAGTAACGCCGCATTCCAGATACGCTCCGTGCTGTTCAGAATCCGCAACAAACGGTGCCGTTTGACGGCCTCCCGGATTATCGAGCATTGGCGGACGCGTTGCGAAAGGGCTATTCCTGTCTTCAACTGTTACTTTAAGAAAAGTCCTCAGCTGGATAAAAGCAGGCCTTTGCGTTAAGGTAGACCACATCGCGTTGGGAGGTGACTATGGAGATTAGATCAGTTGCGACTCACGCGGTTCTCGTGAGCTCGCTCTCAGGCCTCGGCCATGCGGACTTTAAATATAGTCAGCAGTCGAAGATGACGGGCGGCACCCTGATGCAGATGACGCAAACGCTCAGCAAATTCAGCAAGAGCATGCGTCAGGCCAACGAGCCGCAGACCAGCACGACCATGGTCAAAGCCAACCGGATGCGAGAAGAACATCCAAGCGGCACGGTCGAAATCATCGATCTGGACGGCCGGCGCTTCATCTACGTTGATCCCACCAACAAGCAGTATTCCGTCGTGACCTTCGACGAGTTCAAGGCAGCCATGCAGCGCGCACAAGAACGCGCCAAGGAGGCCGAGCAGCAGCAAGCGGCCAAGAACCCCCAGGCTCAGAACGTGACCATCACGCCCAAGTTCGAAGCGCAATCGACCGGTGCCACCCGGACCATCCTGGGCCTTACAACGAACGAGACCAAGATGAAAGTTGAAATGGAGATGCAGGGCACCGACCCGCAAACCCAGCAGTCGGAAAGTGCCTCCTATATCGTGACTTCCGATGCATGGATGGCGGCGTCGATTCCGGGCTATGACGAGCTACGTGATTTTCGTGTCCGATTGGCGAAGGAGCTGGACTGGGTTCCCGCTACGATGGGCGGCATGATGGGAATGAACATGGGGAGTCCGCAAGTGAGTTCGGCCATGGAGGAGTTTCGCAAGAATGAGGCTACGCTTAAGGGGATGCCGCTCTTTCAGACGGTCAGCATGGGGATGGCGGGAAATTCCCAGGCGCCCCAAGTTCAGAATGCACCAAACAACTCTCAGGCACAAAGTCCTGCGCCGCAATCGACGCAGAACCCCTCGGTCCCAAACAGCACATCGGGAGCGATTAGCCAGAATCTGGGTGGTCTTTTCGGAGGGCTGAAAAAGAAAAAGCAAGACCAACAGCAGCAGTCGGCGGGGCAAGATACATCGGCAACGTCCGGGCAGCCGGCCCCACTGTTGGAAATGACCGTGGAGGTGACTTCGTTTTCGAGCGATTCACTGGATCGCAGTCTGTTCGACGTGCCGGCTGGTTATGCCCAAGTCGAGAAAAATCCCGATGATATTTTCGGGGGCAAGCCGGCGGTGCAGCATTGATGTGCGATATTCGCGCGCCTCACGGGCTTCGGAATGTGCGCGTAGGACGGCGGCGTCCGCAGCGGCTCACATCCCGCCGAGCCCGCCGGCCTAGAATTCGAAAACCAGCCCCGCCTGATATCGGAAATTATTCTGGTTGTTGTTGCCCGTGGTGATGTGGTTAATGAATCGCGTCAAGAAATAGTCGGCTTCGATGGGCCGGACAGCCAGGTGCGAGGTGACCTTGAAATCGATGCCTCCACCCAGCACCAGATCAAAGGCCCAATCGCCGGGTGATCCGAAAACGCACCCCACGCAATTCTTGTGGACATTCTGGTAAAAGTCGGTATGTGCGCCACCGACAAGTCCTTCAAAAAATGGTTGGAAGCGCTTGATCCGAATTTTGATTGTAGGTCCCACATTCCCGGTGAAGAGGTTTGCTTCCGCTGTGCCGGAACAGCCCGACGGACACCTCAGGCTACTCGGAGAAAAAGTAAAGGCAACGTTCTGACTGGCATACCCCTGAAACTCTGCCTTGATCCCGAGAAAGCCGGCGAAATAAAGCACCGCAGCGCCGCCTCCACCATTGAGATTGTTCGCGGGCAGGTTGTCAACCGGAACGTAATGCATATAAGAATAGTTGGCTGACAGTTCTCCAAGGTGCTGAGCACAGGCCGCCCCTCCCAACATCAGCAGGAGGAATTCAATCAGAAGCACTTTTTTCATGGGTGTCCCACAATCCCCGAACTGTCAGCCTTTATGAGGTAGCCAGCAGCTCGATTCGCGTGTATTGGCTCCTGGTGATGTTAGTGGCACGCGAGTAGGGATTGAACTGTCTCTAATGACAGTCGGAAAATTCTCTTGGCGGTTGGGTTTCAGTGTACACGCAGCCGCAGAACCCATCTCTATCTAACCCTCTCCTTTGCGATTAGGGGGTATGCTCTTGTTGTAATGTCCGATAACGGGGCTTATGTAAAACTAGGGATCCCGCCCCAGGCCCAACCGCTCGAGAGCAAACCGCCTCCTTCTTTGCCGGACTACTGAACCATCCGCATCGCGGTTCCCGTGATGATGCCGGAGGATGACGATGAGGTTGCGATGATATTTGTCGTACCGGACTCAACCGCCGTGGCAAGACCAGCCGAGTCAATCGTGGCGACAGCGACCTCGCTCGAGGACCAGGTTACCTGGTTGGTGATGTCCTCGGTCGTCTCCGGGTGTCTGCCGTTAGCGTAGACCCCGGTCGCCATAAGCTGCACCGTGGTGCCGGCATCGGCGGTCGCGGTCGAGGGGGTTAGTTCGATTGCGACCAACTTATTACTGGGCGCAAGTTTTTTCAAACCGGCGAAGCTGCTCTAATCATGCCACCAAATAAGAAAGAGGTCCGTCATGGAACGGACCCACAGTAATCTGCTTCGACAAGCTTATCGATTGAAATATCTCATAGAATGATGAAGTACTGGCTTGCCCGTTTGCCTGGTGAGCAGCTATGGCTTCTTCCGCGTCCGAACTCCAGCGACCACGCCACCACTCCTGGGTCATCGAAGTCGTTGAAGTCGGCTTGGCTTTCTCCGTGGCTGGTCTCGTATTCCTCGCCCTGAACCCTTTCTGGCGCCTGAATACCAGTGGCTTCCTCGATCCCCGCGTCTACTGGTGGAACGGCACGGGTCAGGTCCTGACCGGGGTCGGGTTTCTCACACTGTCCTTGGGGGTGGTGGGCATGGTCGCGGCTCTGCTGTCGCGTTGCCTTCCCGGCCGTCCTTCCTGGCCGTTCCTGCTGGCAGCCGTGGCCATCTTTGGGGTTGTTGTCGGGGTCGGTTTGGGCGGCTTTACGCGTAACTTTGAAGCCCGCTTTGAGTGGAGTTCCGCCGACGGCTTCAGCGTGTTCGGTCTGGAAAGCCCGGAGGCAAGCGCCTCCAGCTCACTCTCGTCAGTAGATTTGCTTTGGAGATCCCTGGTTGGCATTCAAGTTCAACCGCTATTGAGGGGCTATTTCCGCATTCTCGATTGGCAGCGCGTGAAGGGGCACGTCGGCGTGACCGTGGTGCGCATCGTTCCCATCGCGTGGCCGATCGCACTGGGACGGGAGGGCGAAACGGTCGAAGACCCGGATCAAACGCCGCTGATGGAAGCTGCCGCTAATGGAGACACGAAGGCGGTCGAACAAATACTGGCGGCGGGCGCCGATGTAAACGCCCGCGATCAGAGTGGGCAAACCGCACTCATCATCGCTTGCCGAACCCCGCACGTGCCGCCCGATTTGGTAAAGGCACTGCTGGCTGCCGGCGCCGATGTCAATACCCGCAGCCGTAATGACTACACCGCACTGTCTTGGGCCACTACTCGCGGCAACACGGAAGTCATCCGACTTCTCCGCCGCTCCGGCGCCAGCCCCTGACCGGGGTTTGGATGAACCAAATATGTTTTCGCCAGCCATTCCTGCGGGAGTGCGGACCACAAGCGATCCAAACATAGCGAGCAGCTGGTGAAGTCGGCCATCGACACGCCGAATTGCCTGGGTGGCTGGGGTTTTCCACAATTAATCGGCCCATTCAACGAACATTCACATTGTAGTCATCATTCTGTAACAGAAACGAAATAGCGTGCGCTAGGCTTGGGGTTGGAGTGTCACACTAATCGGAGAAGAAGATGATTCATATTGGAAATCTGTATCGAACTGCCCAGCGCTATGTCGCTGTTGGTGCTGCTCTTACGTCCACCTTACTGAACCTGGGAGCGCCGGCGTTCGCTGCTGAGCCTAGGGCGACTACACCTGCGACCACTACCCCGATCAAGCACGTCATCGTGATCATCGGAGAAAATCGTAGCTTTGATCACGTTTTTGCCACCTACATACCGAAACCTGGGGAGAAGGTCAATAACCTCCTTTCCGAAGGTATCATCACGCTGGACGCGGAAAAGAACGCAATTCCCGGTCCCAATTTCTTGCAGGCTCAACAGTTATCGGCCACGGATACCGATAGTTTTCTGCTGGCTCCGCCGACAGCAGAATTTCCCAGCAATATTTTGCCTGCTCCGCTCGTTGGCGGTCCGAGTGGCGCGAACGGCTACTTTACGGGCACCAGCGCTGCCCCCTCCTGTCCGAACCAACCCACGCTTTCCCCGCTCGAGTGCGCCCAGGTGTCGGAAGTCGGATTGCCGCCAAACTATTATGGAGATCTCGCCAGTGGCGGCACCCTGGAAACCAGCCATACGCCCGATCAGCGCATCACCGACGTCGAGACGTTACCCGCCGGGCCGTTCCAGCTGACGAACGGCAAGACTTTTGTCTACAACGACTACGCCGCGAGCCCGGTCCACCGCTTCTACCAAATGTGGCAACAGGAAAATTGCAGCCTGGAACACGTGACCCCAGACAACCCTTCCGGTTGCAACCACCAGTTATTCTCCTGGGTTGAGGTGACGGTCGGGGCGGGCACGGATGGCATAAAGCAACCGCCGCTCTGCTCTACTACCGACGATAAGACTCCCTGCTTCACTTACAACTACCTGCTGGACGTTCCAGCAGCAACCACCACGGGAGAAGGATCGACCGCGCTTGGCTTTTACAACGTCCAGCGAGGAGACGCACCTTATTTCACGAGTTTGGCAAATCAATTTGCCATGAGTGACAACTTCCACCAATCGGTCGACGGGGGCACGGGCGCCAATCATATTATGTTCGGTCACGCCGACGCGATCTGGTTCAGTAATCCTGACGGGACGCCAGGCGTACCCCCGGAGAACCAAGTGGTATACGCCACCTATAACGGGCAAGCCAATCCTGACAAGGGAGTGGTACAGGAAATTGAGAACCCCAATCCGCAAAAGGGCAATACGCAAAGCGCCAGCGCATCGACTAACAACTGGTGGATAGAAGACGGTTACGGCGGCGGTGGCTTTGGTTCCGCGGTCTACGGCGGCGGATCGTACAGCAATTGCGCCGATGCCAGCCAGCCCGGCGTCGGGCCGATCGTGGCTTACCTCAAGTCGATCCATATCGACCCGCGTTGCCAAACGGGTCACTACTACCTCCTGAACAATTACAACCCCGGCTGGTTCGGCAACGGCGAAAATGCCTACACGAACCAGAATCCGAACAACACGCCGTTCACAATTCCCCCCTCCTCGACCCCCAGCATCGGCGACGACCTGAGCGCTCACAATGTTTCCTGGAAGTACTACGGCGATCAGTGGAACAACTACATCCCCGACCCATACCAGCTCAACTATGGAGTCAACGGGCCGAATGCCGACGAGTATTGCAACATCTGCAACCCGTTCCAGTACGACACGTCGGTAATGTCGAACCCGGCTCAGGTGAAAGCGCACATCGGCGATGTCGTCGACCTCTACGCGGACATTGCCAACGGCACATTGCCGGCAGTGTCCATCACCAAGCCCAGTGGCTACGTCGACGGCCATCCGGCATCTTCGAAGCTCGACCTTTTCGAGGGCTATGCGCGAAAGATCGTGGAGCTGGTCCAAGCATCGCCTTACTGGCAGGATACAGCGATCTTCATCACTTTCGATGAAGGTGGCGGTTACTATGATTCCGGGTACGTCCAACCGCTCGACTTCTTCGGGGATGGCACTCGCATCCCGCTGCTCGTGGTTTCGCAATTTTCGACGGGTGGTCATATCTCCCACGCGTATGCGGACCATGTCTCCATCGACAAATTCATCGAGCGGAACTGGAGCCTCCCCCCCATTACAGACCGCAGTCGTGACAACTTCCCGAACCCAGAAACATTCGAAGGAGAGAATCCGTATGTTCCCGTGAACCGTCCGGCATTGAGTGACCTGTTCGACTTCTTCGATTTCGGGACGGTGCAGGTGAAGGGCAAGTAGGAGGGAATAACGACGGGCAGTTTGGTCTTTCTAATGGCGCGAGAGGCTTGGCTGCTCGAAACTGAACCCTGCTGAGGTACAAAGAGCCGAAGTCGGGCAAACCGGCTTCGGTTCTTTACTTGTTGATTGCGACGGTGGGGACCGTAGCAGAGCCGTGCGGGCACAGCGGACTTCCCTGCTGGCTGGCAACGGCAGTCATGCGGCCAGCAACCGTTCTAGGTCGGCGCGAAACCGGCCTAGCTTTTCGAGCCTCTCCGTGGTGGCTTCGACGATCTCCTGCTTCGCCTGGAAAACCTTCCGCCCTCCAACGTCGGTCAGGACTCCCAAGGCTTCTCCCATTTGCCAGCCGGGTGTGCCCAACATTTCCAGTCCTTTCTGTCCTGCCACCAGCAAGGCGATGCAGTTGTCTCGCACCACCCCGATGCAGTTGGGAAATCGGTCAAAGGACTTTAGCTCGAAGCCGGCCAGATAGTCTTGCCTCAGTGGCTGGGCTGGGTCAGGCATGAGGACGTTCAATCACGGTTGGGCTCAAGGCGGACATTTCGACAAGATGCACAAGGATTCGTGTGAGATTTCGGCCGCGGACTCACATCTTATATCGGCCGAGATCCTCATCATTGAGATTCTCG
>Ga0187782_10003491_pt1 | contig 11711 bp, 9 predicted proteins | sample 0715_SJ02_MP15_2_FD_132454 | JGI IMG/M metagenome (GOLD analysis project Ga0187782, IMG submission 132454) | Tropical peat soil microbial communities from peatlands in Department of Meta, Colombia - 0715_SJ02_MP15_20_MG | ecosystem: Environmental > Terrestrial > Soil > Wetlands > Peat | place...
CCGGGCGCCGCGTTATTCTTGAAGCTAAGAAAGAGCTTCGCAAGTTCTTCTACAAGTTCCACCACTCCGCGCTCGAACCGCTTGCCGTCGTGCTCGATAGGGTGCAGGATCTCGATTTTCATGCTTCCTCCAAAAAGTCGAGAAGTCCAGGAGTCGAGCAGTCAAGGAGTTAAAGACTTCTCAACTCCTCGACTTCTCGACTCCTCAACTGCCTCTTCAGATGCAGCTCAGCCACATGAACGCGGCGTTCGGCGCCACGAGCTGCTGGGCGTAGTATTTCTTGACGCGCAGGAAATCCGATTCCAGCGAAAGTTCGCGCCATCTCAGAACTCCGCTACGCTTCGCCCAGAAAAAGGTATAGCCCAGGCTGGGCACACGAAGTCCGGGCCGGGGCGGGCGGTAAAACAGCAGGGCATTGTTGCCCATGAGGTAGCCCAAGCTATCCGCTTCGCCTTCGTTCGAGGTCTGGTAGATCGCGGCGGAGACCAGCACTTTATCGACTTTGAAGACCCGCGCCAGATCCTGCTCGTCGAGCTGGTTGCGGGCGCCATTGGCCGTGTACTTGACGCGGTCCAGAATGCGGGGGTGATTGGCGAGCGTGTCGAGCACCGCCTGGGAGAGCAGCAGGTAGTTGGGGAAGTCGCCGATCTGCTGCTGCACGCTGCGCCGCGCCGCCAGCACCACGCTCACCGGATCCGAATTCACGTAATCCGACCACTTCGAGGTCCCTGACAGCGTGGTGTTCTGCGCGATGTTGGTGGTGGTGAGAATGTTGTTGAAGAGGTTGATTTCCTCATTCAGTGCGATGATGTTGGTGAGCTTCTCGGTCTTTTCGATTTCGATCTGAGCGCTGGGGTCCGCCTGTTCCCGCTCATCGTCGGTGATGGAGTCTTCGAGCGCGTGCCCGTCCGCCATGTAGAATCCACGCGCGTCCAGATCGACTTCAATCTGCTGCGCGCGCTGGCCGGCGGCGTAAGCATCCTTATAGGCACGGAAGTGCTGCTTCGAGAACTTGAAGAACACGTCATTCTTTTTCATGACGGGCACGACCGGCAGCACCTCCTCCGCAACGAACGCTTGATTGCGGTAGGCTATGCTGATCTGGGTTAGCGCCTCGTCAACGTGCAATTGATTGAGACTGGGCATTGGTTTCCTCCAAAGGGGCTGGGGGCTGGGGACTGGGGGCTGGGGAAAGTACCCCAGTCCCTAGTCCCTAGCCCCTAGTCCCGCATTTTCTATGCCCAGCGTTTTCTCGCGCAACACGGCGGGCGTGCCTCCCGCCCTGCGGCCCAGAGCCTTCTGGCGGCGGGCCGTCGCTTTGGCTAAGGGAGGCGTGTTGATCGAGGCCGAACGCGCGAGCGGACGGCCGAAAAAGCAGGTGTCAGGCGCCAGGGATCAGGTACCAGGGATCGGGCACCGAGTGCTGCGGTGAGCGGCTGACTGCCCAGGGTCCTTTCCCTAGTCCCCAGTCCCTAGCCCCCAGCCCCTACATCTTGTACGTGAACGGCATCACCAGCACGCGGATCACATCCCCGGCGTTCACCGCAGCGTCGATGGCAATGCCCACCACGTTGATGTACGTGCCGACGGCCTCGCTTACCGCCTTTATCTGGCCTTGCGCGTTGGCGATGTTCACATAAGCGCCGCGCGAAATTGCGCCGGACGCCACCACGCGCGAGATCCCGAACAGGCGGGTGCGGATGTTGCGCCCCAGCCCGCTCGCCGGAATGGAATTCGCGGGCCAGGCAGTGCCGCTGGTCAGCGTGTACACGCCGCCCGAATAGTCGGCCATGGCGTCGGGCAGGATGGACTCCTGGGCGATGCCGAGGAACGTCCCATTGGCCCCGCTCGGCACGTTGCACCCATCGGCCGACACCGTGGTATCCGGCGCCAGGCAGGTGAACTTGCCGATCTGGATGTTGTAGTTTAGATGGTAGCTTTGGTCGATTGCAGTGATGTCAGACATCCTTTTCTCCTTGCCCCGTACCGTATGGTGCGGGGCCTTGTAGGGGCGACCTCTTAGTCCTCAGTCGGTAGGGGCGAGGCGCCGCCTCGCCCCTACAACTGACAACTGAGAACTTTTCCCAGTCGCCCGATTTCTGTGCGGGCGCTTCCTTCTCATGCCCGCCGGCCCGCCGCCCTGCCTCCTGGAGTCATACGGCAGGCCGGCCGAAGGCTTTGGGCCGCAGGACGGGCGGCCGCCAGGGCCGCCCCTACATCCCCTCTCGCCGGCTCTGTCATTCTGAGCGCAGCGAAGAATCTCTGTAGTTCATCGGGTGATCGGGAGAACCATGTCTGCTTGGCGATTGGTGATTGGTGATTGAAAAACCCAATCACAGATCACAAATCGCAAATCGCAAATTGTTCACCCGATCACCTGATCTGCAGTTAGGGCGTCGGTACCGGTGCCGCCGTGGTTCCGGTAGGGTTCACCACTGGCCTTCCGGTCGCCATATTCGCCAGCGTCGCGGTGATGGTCGCGGTCACGGCCTGGGTGATTTTCGCCAGGTCGTCATCGCTGATCACAGTGCTGGTCGCTTGCTCCTGCCATTGATCGGCCGCGGCCAGTTCGGCATGGCGAAGGCCCTGTTGAGCCGCTGCGTGGGCTATTCCCACCGCGTTGAGCAGTGCCAGGTTAGCGGCATTCTGCGCGTCCGTCAGGATCTTGGTCTGCGACGCGAGCGCCGTATCGAACATCAATTTGGTGTTTGCCGGCCAAGCCCCTCCGAGGCAGGCCTCGGGTGGTGCGGACGGCGTGTTGACGGTTCCATCAGACATCGCTGTTTCTCCTTCTCCGCCCCGGACCGTCCGGTCCGGGGCTCCGCGCGTAAGAGGCGCGGGCTCATTTGAACGGGCGATCGGGTGAACAATTTGCGATTTCTGATTTCCGATTTGTGATTGGGCTTTTCAATCGCAAATCACCAATCGCTAATCACAAATGGTTCTCCCGATTCGAGCTATTCGTCTTCCTGTGCCGCCTCGACGGCGGTAACGATCTCCTCCGAGTACTGCCGCCACAGATCCGGGTTGCGCTTGGTGACATCGGAGAGCGCCACGCTCAGGGAGCATTTGTTCTCTTTGGCGTAGGCGTTCACTTCCGCCATCAGCGCCTGTTGGGCGGTGGGTTGTTCGCCTCCGCCCGCATGGCCGTGGCTACGCAGGTCCACCACGGGGCGGCCCTGCTCGACCAGGGCGCTAAAGACCACCGCATCGGACAGCGCCAGCTTCAGCGCGTGAGCGCGGTTCTTGGGCAGCACCTTGCCTGCTTTCACGGCCGCCTCCACCCTGCGTTCCGCTTCCTGAGCTCGCAGGACGGTGGAAAAACTGACGCGTCCCGCATCCGCCAGCCTGCCGGCTTCCAGCAGGTTGATCCGGCCGTCGTGGATGCTTTCGGAGAGGGCGGCGAATTGGTCTAGCGGGGCTTCGATCCCGCGCTTCGCCAGGGCGGCAATATCCACGAACGACATCCCCGGCAGCCCGATTTCGGACGCGAAAGCCTCCGCCAGCTTCTTGACGTCTTCGCCGTCGCCAGACTGGGCTTCCCAACCCTCGGGACCGTCGGCAATGCCGATCAACTCCTCACCGTCGAACACTCCAATCTTGCCCTTCTGCTCCGGCGCGAGGCCGTGCTTCTCGAGGTGCTCGTCAATGAGGTACTTCAACTTCAAAGTTTTTGCCATTTCCTTCTCCTTTGCGGACAAGGATTCAGGTTTTTTCACTGAGTCCTGAATCCTGAATCTTGAATCCTGATTTACCGGGCCTGGAACGTGGAGCTGGCCCAAACTTACGAAAGCCCGCGTGCCGTCAAGCTCACACAAGTGAATCTCGGGCATCTCTTCCAGGAAGGGCTTATTCACCAGCGCCACGCTCGTGAGGACGGTCCCGGTTGTTTTCCCTGTCACCTTGTCTTTGGCGCCCCAACGGATGGCTGGAGAGATGTAGCGATATTCCTTGGCCGCTATTAGCTCCCGCGCCCTCTCCGTCGGCTCATACCAACCGTAGAGGATGTATCTGGCATCGCCATTCCGGCCCGGCCGATTTTCGATTTTCGAGTTTCTATTTTCGAGTTCGACGGGCTCATCGAGCTTAACGATCCGCCCAGCCGACAGCACCGGCCCGCCCGTTCCGAAGGGCACTTCCGAAGCGTGCTCATAATCCACGTTGATTTCGCGAGTCGGCTTCTTCGCGAAGTTTTCCCGAATCTCGCTTAGATCATCGAGCCCGATCGAGAATTCCTTCTCTGCACCCTTCCATAGGCCGGTCACGGCAATCGGGATTCGAATCAGGCCAGTGCCTGGCGGCTCAGCCAGGAGAACCACAAACCGCGGGCAGGTAGGCAGGTCGGCGGTTGGAGCGCGGCCACCTTGGCGCCTGGGCAGTTGTTCTATCTGCCCACTGCCCATCTGCCCATCTGCCGCTGTCGCATCGGGCAACTCCATCCCTTCGCTGCGGTACAGCGACTTGAGCTTTTCGATAGCTGCTTCTCTCCCTGGCCCTTCGTACTTGTTCCCGCGATAGCCGCCGTGCAACGCCGCCCAAGCGGCGCCCATCAAGTGGTGGTTCAGCGGCCCGTTCGGGGAATCCCGCACCGGTAGGTGCCCTTTGCCGCCTTCGTCAACGATGAGGTATTGCTTCAAGCTTGCCCTCTCTGCCATGTTTTGGTCCTCAGCTTTCAGCCCCGTACCGTCTGGTACAGGGTTAGCCTTCAGCTTTCAGCCAAAAGCCGCTTGCTGACGGCTGATAGCTGAAAGCTGACAGCTATCTGTAAATCACTGAGATACTCGCCGGTGCCGATGTCCCATAACTCGAGCAGGAAAATGCAAACTCCGTGAGCTGCCCGAAGCCCAACGCGACCGACGAGCTCACGCTCGAAGTGGTCACGCTGGTCGTCCCGAGCTGCTCGATCACCGTCCAGGCGTTCATAGTGTTGCTGGTAACGGTGACAGGAGCAGCCGAGCCCAAGGTGAGGAAATTCACCCCGTCGTAGGACGTCTTGGCCTGCACCGTGCACGTCGAGTAAGTTCCGCTCACCGTGCCAAAGGTCCATTGGATCTGGGCTTCCCGCGCGCTCGTAGTAGGGGTCGCGGTGGTGGTAGCGCTCGCGCCCGCAATAGTGATGGTGGGGGTATCCACGATCACGCCGGTGGGCCGCGGCTGCACGTTCACTCCCCCCGCCGCCGCCCTCGCTCGCGGCTGTAAAACAAACAGCGAAGTCAAAAGGCCAAGCGCAAAAATCAAAAGGCAAATGCAAAAAGCAACAACCCGCGATTCGCCTCCCTTACCCGATATGTGATCCGCCATGGTTCCTCCTTCTACGCATTGCCGTTTTCGATTGCCGATTGTCGATTGCGAACGAACGCAGTACCCAATCGGCAATCGTCAATCGACAATCCTCAATGTGACGTCCCCCTGGTATCTCTCTCCAATCGACGAAACGACCTGCACCGAGATCGTATGCGACTCTCCAACCACGCCGCCGCTCACCTCGAAGACCACCGCCGTGCCGGAACTGGAAATTGCCGGGGCCGGCGTGGCAGCAATGACCTCCGCAGTCGAATCCTGCCCGGTCAAATTGCTTATGGACGTGACTGCGTTGATGCTGGCGATAGTGTTGCCGGCGCCAATATCGGCGGTGAAGTCGAGCGAAACCGCGTACTGTTCAAACGGGCATTTGTAGACCGTCATCGGCAGAACCTGAAATTGGAAAATGGAAATTGGAAAATGGAAACTAGTTTTCAGTTTCTATCCTCCAGTTTCCGCCTTTGTCAATGCGGCGGTGCCGTTCCCGTCTTCGTGCGTCCTGGCACTGTCCCTGCATGCCGGGGTAGAACGACATTTTCGCCCGCTCGGGCAAAGATCACCGCGTCGCTCACCACATCGTATTCGCTGATGGCACGCTGGAGGGTGCCCAGGCGGGCCAAGCTATCGCCGACGGTGTCAGTCTCAATCAGTGAAGCAAAGGCTGTGCGCGTCCTCGCCAGCGCATCGCTCGCGCCGCCAGGCTCCGTCTCGAGGCGCGCAAAACCCGCCAAGCGGCCAAGGGAATCGCCGGCCGCATTCGTCTCGCTGTCGGAGCGGCCGAAAACGCCCAGCCGCGCCAGCGCATCGCTCGGCGCCAAGGTCTCGCTCATCACTGCGTTATGAATTCCACTGCCACCATGCAGCGCGCTCAAAGTATCGAGCGCCGTGTTTGTCTCGCTGTCGCCCCGCAGCCAAGTTGCAAGCCGCGCCACCAAGTCTGAGGTTGTGTTAGTTTCCGAATCCGCGCGATTGAAGCCCGCCTGCCGCCCCAGCGTATCAGCGGCTGTGTTGCTTTCCGCCAAACTGGCAAAGTGCCCGGCGAGTTTGCCCAAAGCATCGCCCGCCGTCTGCGTCTCGGCGACCGTGGCGGGCTGCGCCTGGAGCGCCACTTCGCTCGACACTGGACTCGTCATGCCCGAAGAGGCTGCCGCAACTTCGTAGTAGTAGGTCGTTCCGGGCGAAACGTTGTAGTCGAGATACAAGCAACTCGCATAGCCCGAGCAGCCAGCATCGAGCCCGCTGGCGATTGGGTTCGAGCCTTCACCGCCTGAGCTTGTCCCTCGATAGACGCTATAGGTGTACGACGAGTTCCCCGCGCCGCCCGCGCTGGCCTGCCAGTAGAGGGCGATCACGTTGCCGCGCCACAGCGCCGCCGTGCGCGCGAGCGAATCGCCTGCGGTGTTCGTTTCCGCATCCGCGCGCAGCCAGTTTGCGAGACGCGCCAGAGTGTCGCTGGCCGTATTGGTTTCACTGGGGCTGGCACTGTAAGCGTGCGCTCCGCCATTGTGGACCGTCCCAAGCGAATCCGAGGCCGGGTTGGTCTCGGAATCCGCCCGCAGCCACTGTACAAGCCGCGCAAGCGTATCCGCGGCAGTGTTGGTTTCGCTCAGCGTGGGATACATGCCATGGACACGGCCCAAGCTGTCGCTCGCGGTGTTAGTCTCGGAGTCGCCGCGAGAAGCTGTCAGCGCGCGATTAAGCGAATCTGAAGCTGTGTTTGTTTCACTCGGCGTCGCGGTGTAGGCGGATGCGGCAGGCTTGAACGCCGCGTAGACGACGCCGTATTCCATCGCGGCGCCGGGATTCGTCACGGTGATGGAGCCGGAACTTGCGCCCGCGGTACCCAAAGCCTGCATGGTAATGGCGATCTCGACGCCGTTTTTGCTGTCGCCTGTAGACGGCGCGCAGGTGAAGCCGGAGCCGTAGGTCTCGCAGGCAACGCTGCCAAAGGGGCTGCTCACACTCATCTGGAGGGGCGAACTGCCGTTGCGGTTGTGGACGTTCCCGACGAACATCAGCATGAGGTCATTGTTGGTTGTCGTGGTAATGCTTCCGCTCGTGACGGGGCTTGTAAAGGTCGTGTCGGAGGTGGTGAAACCGCCAGAGGGGGATGTTGTGGTGTCTAAGCTACAAGTCGCGCCGCTCACCTCATAGATCACCAGGACGCCTGTTGTGCTGCCGGAACCGCTGACAGTGAATTCGACGGTATCCGCTCCGGTTGCCGCGGTTACCATCGCACAGCCCACAGCAAGAGTGTCGCCGTCGGTGGCCGCATTGACGGTGTACCCAGATGAGGCCATGCCGCTCGAGGTAATGACGTTCCATGTGTTGCCCATCGTGTCGCTGAAGGCAATCGCGTGGCTTTTGCCGCTGCCATCGAAAAGGCCCGCGTAGATCGCATGGCCGTTCGTGACGTTGCTCGTGAATGCCAGGCCGGTGGAACCTGTGGTGCTGTAGCCGCCATTGGCCTGAACATAAGTGGGCGTGGCGGCGCGCAGATTTGCCGCCAGACCTAGAAGCAAGGCCGCATACCATGCGGTGCGCGGCAGATGGCGACGTAGCGGCCGTCCGTCAGTTGACGGATTGCCGGCACTGCAGCCGTCCGTCAGTTGACGGATTGGCGGCGCTACACACAGAGCGAATTGGAGGGTCCGTTTCATCGTTCAATTGTAGCGGCGGTCTCTGACCGCCGGTTTTCGGCCCTGTAGCGGCGGTCTCTGACCGCCGTGCGGCGCTCGGAGTAGGGGCACGCCATGGCGTGCCCCTACAGCCGCTCAGTGCGCTACTCCATATACCCCTGTGGGCGCCTGCAAATAGAGCGAGGCGGTGGGTTGGAAAGCGGCATAAACCACGCCGTACTCCATCGCGGCGCCAGGATTCGTTGCTGTGATTGACCCGGAGCTCGAGCCCGCAGCGCCTAAAAGCTGCATCGCAAGGCCCAGCATCACCCCGCCGTCGTTATCGCCCGTGGGCGGAGTACAGGTAAATCCAGGATTCGTCGGGGTGTTATAAGGCTCGCAAGCCAAGCTCACAAAAGGACTGCTCACGCTCATCGCAAGCGGCGAGCTGCCGCCACGGTTGTGAACGTTCCCCACAAACATCAGCATGAGATCGTTGTTCGTAGTGGTTGTGATGCTCCCGCTGGTGATGGGGTTCGTGAAGCTGGCATCGGAGGTTGTGAAGCCGCCGGAAGGGGAGGTTGTCGTGTCCAAAGTGCAGGTGGCCCCGCTCACCTCGTAGATCAGGAGGACACCCGTCGGGGTGCCGGAGCCGCCCACGGTGAACTTGACGGTGTCCCCTCCCGTCGCCGCGCTCACTACCGCGCAGCCCAGAGCGAGAGTGTCGCCGTCCGTGGCGGCGTTCACCGTATAGCCAGAGGAGGCCATGCCACTCGCGGTAACGACGTTCCAGGTATTGCCCATCGTGTCGCTGAAGGCAATCGTCTGACTGCTTGCGCCGCCGTCGAAAAGGCCAGCGTAGATGGCATCGCCGTTCGTGACGTTCGCGCTGAACGCCAGCCCGGTGGATCCCGCGACGCCGTCGATTCCATTCGCTTGGATGAATGCGGGGCCCAGGCCTCTGAAGCCTATCGTCACCGCCTGCCAGTATCCCACGCCTACGGGATAACCGGTGCAACTACCGGTGGTCTGGGTGCCTTGGTAGATGAAGGTAACAGGCAGGGTGTCGCTTGGGTTGACAAACCAGCCCCATCCATCGTCTTCGTCAAGGGTGCTGGCGGGCGTTCCGTAGCAGACGGTGCTTCCCTGGTCATCCGCTAAGCTATCGGTGGAAAACAGGGGTGACGGCGTGTGGCCGTTCGCGTCGGCTACTAGGCCTGTCTCAGTATGTTCCTCTATGCCTGTCGCGTTGATGATCAGCTCATTGAGCTGTGCCGGGGTAAACGAAACGCCGGAAAGGTTCGCGGCCGTAGTTTGATCACCGCTCGCCGTGGCGCACTTATCGAATGCCGCCGAGGTGGGGTTGGCGTTTGTCACCGAAATGGTTTCAAAGATGACACCGGTAGGCGTCGAGCTGAACGTCGGCGTGTAATTGGCAGTCGGTGAACCGGTGGCTCCCCAAGCGTAGGCGATCTGCGCCGTCCCCTGTCCGCTGCGCACCGCGTAGCAGCTCGAGGAAGTGGCCCAAGTGCCAGTGGAACCGCTGATGGAAGTAATGTACTGGCCGATTCCCGTCATGGTTGAGATGAGGAGGCTTCCTGACGATGGGAAAAGAATTTCATTGTTTCCCGTCGACTGATCCACCTGGTAATGGTCCACGTACATCGTGGAAAGCAGAGGCGTCCCCGCTGAACCCTGTTTGATCACGAGGGCCACGCCGAGGATGGTGTTCGTGCCGGAATAAACCACCGGCACAGAGGTGCTTTGGGTGGACGTGCTGTACTCGGCTATTTTCCCCATGGAGAGGGAATCGCTCAGAGCCGTAAAGCCACTGCCTGGGGAAATCGAAGCATCAAATGGCACGGGGTACCCATATCCGGGCACGGTGGACCACGAGGTGTCGAGGAAGTAGCCGAGGACGATATCGCCGAGCGCCGGAGTGGCCGATAAGGTGAGCGTGATCGCTGAGCCGGTGGCCCCGGTATCGAGTGTTCCGGTTCCTCCGATAGCGGAAGGGTTGCAATTGCGGATCTCGGTGACCCAGGGAGAGAAGAAAGTCATCGGGTAGCTGGACGGAGTGGTGGGCGTGCCGGTTGTCGTGACCGTGATGCTCGTGATGTTGGCGGCGGTGCCCAGCAGGTAGTAGAGATAAAAGGTGTGATAGTTGCCCGTAATCTCGGTTGCAAGCTGCCAACTTTCGGAGCCAGAGTCACTTACAGACGGCGTATAGGCGCTGTTCAGTCCAAAGGCGAGGACACCGCAATTGTTTGCGCCCCCCAGAAACATCTGACCTGGCAAGTACCGGGGATAGATGTAGAACGTCGGCGATGCGATCCCCAGCCCCGTGGTCTTCTTATAGTAGTAGGCGTTGTCCGTCCCGCCCTGTTGGTTGGAAACAATCTGCGGCACGATCGCGAGCGCGGCCCTCTCTGCCAGTAGCGCCATCAAGGCGAACTGTAGTAAGCGTTTCATAGCGCCCACCCATCCGTAGCGCGGGCTTGCAGCCCACAGGGCTTCCAGCAGGTAGCGCAGACCGCCGATTTTGCGGTCTGCGGTTCTTGCCGCGCCAAACGAAGAGCCGCAGACCCCAAAAGCGGGGGTCTGCGCTACGCTGCTTTTCTCTCTGCCCTTCATCCTTTACCCTTTAACAGCTAAAAATTGACCGTCCACGTCACCGCCAGCGTGTCACCCGAGTTCATAGAGACCGCCGAAAAAGTGTTTTCGAAGCACAGCGTTCCGCCGCTCGAAGCGTTCAGCATCCCGGCGTTTTGCGCCGCCTGCGCGGCGGATGCCGTGAACGTGTAGCTTATGGTGTAGCTGGTGGCATTGGACGTGTGCGCGGCGGTGCCGTTGGCCCGCGCCAGGCCGTTCGTGGTGATTTCGCTGGCCAGCGCGGTGTCCGTCGCGGCGGGCGTTGCGCCCGAGTTCGATAGCGCGATGTAGGTGCACACCGCCGCCGTCGTCCCCGCCATCTGCCCGTACTGCCAGTTAATCCCCGCATTCGTCCGCAGGTTGTGTACCCACTGGTCATAGAAAATCGTCCCGTCCTTGTGCCGGGCAACGATATGGACCATATTGGGCACGCGCATCCGAGGCTTCTCGACCAGCGCCCGATGCCTGCCTACTGAAACGCCGAAAATCTCGCCCGTCGACCCCGGCTCCGCCATCTGCGGTGGCGCCGTGGCACGGGCGTCCCGCCCGTGGCCCAGCATGGGCGAGACGCCCATGCCACCCTCGAAGGGGGCGCTCATGGCATAGGCCTCTTTGCCGAAGAGCTGCTCGCCCATCTCGTTCAGCCATTCCGCCAGGCTCTTCTCCTGGCTGAAATCAACGTATTTCCAGCCTGTCCCGGCGGGCGTGCTGACTTGCACCGGGATTTCGCTCGCCTGCGCTGCGAGTTCGGGGTGTGTCAGTTGCGTGGGATCACCCCCACTCAAAAACTGTGACGGCCCGCGGTGCCATACCATCGAGCCGGCCACCATGCCGAGACAAAGGACCAACAAACCGCGACGTGCCAAAGTGATTTTTTTCTCCATGATTCAGATCCTCCTGGTGTCCTGGGTCAGAAGTTCGTTAAGAAAGCCGCATTCAGTCGCTCCCGTTTCTCGGAGCCCCGTCAGGGGCGGCATAGAATAGCCCAGGGTGTAAGCCCCATAAGCGTTAACCTAGCCCTCTCCCGAGGGGAGAGGGTGGACCGCGACCGGCGCTTTTACCAGCCGGCGCGGGCCGGGTGAGGGGTTGGTTCCCCGAAAAAACCCCTCATCCGCCCTCCTCCGTCGGGCACCTTCTCCC
>Ga0187782_10003494_pt1 | contig 11708 bp, 11 predicted proteins | sample 0715_SJ02_MP15_2_FD_132454 | JGI IMG/M metagenome (GOLD analysis project Ga0187782, IMG submission 132454) | Tropical peat soil microbial communities from peatlands in Department of Meta, Colombia - 0715_SJ02_MP15_20_MG | ecosystem: Environmental > Terrestrial > Soil > Wetlands > Peat | place...
CACCCAGCACGACTTCACCGCTGGCCAATTCCATTCGGTTGAATATTCGAGTGGCCTCGCCCGCGCAGGTGAGGCTGCAAGCGCAGGATCTGCGACTCACCGCCGATGTTGATGTGCGAGTGCAGGGGAGCCTGGCAAACCCCGTCGAATTGGGCGTCGTGCATTTCCACAATGGCGAGGCCACCGTTCGCGGGCATCGCTTCACCCTGACCCGAGGCGATCTCAGCCTGATCAATCCTTTTCGTACTCAGGCCACGCTCGATTTGGAAGCCCAGACCCGCGTCCAGCAATATGACCTTACGGTCGACGTCTCAGGCCCCTTCGGACGCCTGAAGATGACTTATCGTTCCGATCCGCCGCTTCCCACCGAGGACGTGTTCTCACTTCTGGCGCTGGGGTACGCCCCCCAACAGCAGCTAGGGTCTACTTCAGGTTTGGTCAGCTCATTCGCCGCGGGCAACCCAACACAAACCATCGGCGAAAGCGCCCTGCTCTCTCAAGCCCTTTCCAGCCAGGTGGGCGGGCGCATCCAGCGCCTCTTTGGCGTGAGCCGAATCCAGATCGATCCCAATGTGGGACTGCCGGGGCTGAACACCGGCGAGCGGGTGACCATCGAGCAGCAAGTGACCAAGGATTTGACCCTCACCTATATTACCAATACAGCTTCATCACAATATCAGATCATTCAATTCGAATATGCTTTTGGAGAAAACATCTCGCTCCTGGGCGTTCGCGATCCCAACGGCATCGTGGGTGTGGAGCTCAGATTCCGCCGGCGGTTCAAGTAAGAGCAGCGGTGCTTCAGCGCGCACGAACAACACGCCGGCATCACGCTCGCAGCCGCCGAGCACAGAAATGGCTACGTGCTGGCTTCCGGTGTGATAGCTTGCTTGAATTCTCGAGTTCTTGACTGCGACGTGAGTGGGGGTGGGAATTCGGGGATAGGTCGTTCTCCCCGAAAGGGCCTTTTAGGGGGCAAGGGCGGGTAGGGACATTATGTCCGCATCGCCCCCCTCCTCCCCTCTTCCATCAATTCTGATTAACCACTTGTGGCACCTGACTTGTGATTTGCGATTTGTGAACAGGAATTAGGGTTTTGTGATTCTCAGATTTCCGATCTGAGATTTGCGATTTGTGAATAGGAATTAGGGTTTTGCGTTTTGAAATTTGCAATCTTGAATTTGAGATTCCTCTGCCCCCTAGGCCCACTGCCCACTGACCCGTCTGGGCACTATGATATACTCCCTTGAGTGGCCACGGAGAGGTGTCCGAGTGGCTGAAGGAGCACGCTTGGAAAGCGTGTTCACGAGAAATCGTGACGTGGGTTCGAATCCCACCCTCTCCGCCAGCCCATTTCCTTGCTGCTCAACGCCGTAGCAGCCTCGGATTTTTCGTGTACCTCTGGCGTCCCCTTCGTGGATTCGGGAAATTGCGAATTGGCTGCCTTCCGTGGTAACCTGTCGGTCTGGTACGCTTCATCGAAGGGACGTTCCTCAATGAAGACACGACACACCTATAAGGGCCATATCGTTGAGTTGCGCGCCTATCCGCTGAGGGGCGGCGGCTGGACGGGGCGTGGTTCCGTTGAGACCCACCGGGGTTTCGATGTAATCGACCGGCCCTTCCAAACCGGACGAATATTCCCTACTCAGGACGCGGCCTTGGAAGCTTCTCTTCGCATGGGAATGCACGTGATCGACACGGGGTTCGATGCCTTTATTTCGGGGTGATGTCTTGGCGTCCCTTGGTACGGCATCGCCCCAGTTCGAATTCCTCGGCGATCAACTGTTGCAACAGGACCGCGTGGAAATTGGTTTGGCTTAATAACACTGTGCCTGAGGCCCGCTCCAGTTCCTGAGAAAGGTCCCCCGCCCGAAGCGCCTGGGCCATTTCAGGTAAGCTCTTGTCTTGCCATCTGAGGGCGAACTCAGCCAGGTAGTAGAGTTCGTGGCCCGAACTGCCTAGGGCATCATATACGGTCAGGAGGGCCACGCTAGTAAACGTAAACGGCTCTTGGGAACGCTCAAGTCGCGAGACTATTCTTTTCGCTTTGGCCACTTCCGCTCGGGTGTTGCGCAAGACCTTAATTGCGTCTTCCCGAGTTTCCTCGGGTAACTGGTAGCGGTCGAGCTTGACCTGAGCTGCGGCCTCTTCGAATCGCCGAAAAGCGAAGTCAGCATCCTTGAATGCTTCCATTAGAGCGTCTCTCGTCGGGTAGTCCACTTGTGCTTGAACCGACAGCGGAAAGACCAACATTATCAGTGCCGCAATGCGCATGGGGTTCCTCCTGGGATGCGTATAAACTGCGCAGGCCCGCAGGCGCAGGACGGGGAGGTGGTCTTCGAGATAGGGCACATCCGGCACCTCGGCAACGGCGGGAAGAGGACGGAGCGCCGCCCCATCGTGGCCCTCGATCCGTCCTAATTGGGGAGAGGAAGAGAGGGCGGGTGGTCGTTAGCGTGGCTGCTGTTGACAGCGGCTTTTGCCTTTGGCAGCCATTCCTTCACGCGATGTTCTTCGCCGGGCGTGTAGTGGAACTCGTAGCCCTGGTCGCAATAGTCACAGAGAATCTTGTCCGGATGAACTCTGAGCGGGTGTCCGAGCGCAACGCGAGCACCGGTTTTGATGAGTTGGACAGCCATACAAGAATTCTAGCACTACTTGCCTGCTTTTCGGTCCCGCCTCCATTCAAGGATATAACACAAGGGCACCAAGAAGGCAAGCAGGTAGTAAGTCCTCGGCACGTGCCACCAGTGCTCCAAAATTTGACCCAGTTCTAAGACGATAATGACGTATGCGGCGGCGAAAAAGAGGAAGCTGAGGACCATGGTGAAGCCCCGCCAAATTGCAGATGCCCGCACGTCAAGCAATCGCCGAGGAGCCGAACGCGGGCTCTGAAAGATGTCGCCTATGGTGGGGTCTTGCTCATACTGGCGACCGGGATTCTACCACCCGACCCGGCGTTGAACCCAAACCTTTAGAGAGCCTCAGCGGGATAATCCGCCACTCGTTGCCCATCCTCTGGGAACCTGTTATAATACGATGTCGAGGAGAATCATGAAGCACTTCGCCAGAAAATCTGAGACTCCAGCCCCAGATGACCCCGTCAGAATCTTCCAGGAAATTTGGAGAAAGCATTCCTGGCTCAAGAATGTTCGCAGCGCGTATGGAAAGGTGGTCATTGGCTATCCAGCGAAACGGATCGAGTGGCTTTCGCTAGGAATTCATCGCATTTTCTCAAACTGAGTCACTACCCGGAAGGCCCACCCGAATAGCTTGGCGATCAAATTGAAAGTTATGCGCTCGCACCGCGTTCGCCCGGCCCCGTCCCGCCGCCAGTGCCCCGTTGCGCAGGCGGACCGGCGGGAGGCCCGGTCTCGCCTGTGGCCCGAAGTATGGGCCTGGGGCTGGCTAGATGCCCTCGGATGCCGCCCGCAGCTTCCTAAGACTTCCTAAGCAATCCGCAGCCTGACCCCGCCTCGCTAAGACCTGTCTTATCAAAGTGTGTATTAGTGTATCCGAATGTATCTTGACAATCAGCCACTTGCGGTTTTACCCTAGGAATCGGGAAAAACGATGCGGATGGCATAGAATCCCACCCTCTCCGCCACGTACCGTACGGTACGTGGCTCCGCCAGAAAAACACTAGAAGCTGTTTCAAAACTCCCTGTACCCGATTCCAACGAGGATTGTCGAGGGCGCGGGAGGCCCGTGCTCGCCCGACGGCGAGGCCTCAGCGCGGGCCGTCGGGTGCTCCCCGGAGGGGGGCCCATTCAGTAGCCGGGGGTGAAACTCCCGGACCGCGCCCCGCACCCCCGCCTTCGGCACCCCCTCTCCCCGCCGGCGGGGAGAGGGGGAAAGGGGTGAGGGGGCGGCGTTTCCGGGGGCGTTGCCCTGGGCGTTGCCCCCGGCTACTCAATTCTCGCCCCTCTGGGGCTGAGACCTCGACGGCTGGCTCGGAATCCTGGTTGGCATACGATGGCCTTCCCACTGCCGGACGGTTTTAGGGATTTCAATACGTTACGAGAGGTTTTGAAACAGCTTCTAGTCACTGCTTTCAATCAACGTGGAAGACTTCTTTCATGTTGGCCCACCACTCCCCCTCGGCGCGAGTGGGGATGGGCTGTTGCATGGGCATCATGATGGCCCACCATTCTTGTGTCGTGGGGTCCGCAGCCATCTTTGCCATGTCCGCCTGGAAGTTGTCGCCCACATATTCGAAATATGCAAAGAGGGTATTATCTTTATAGAAGATCGAGTAGTTGCGAATGTTGCAGTCATGGATGGTCTTGAGAACCCCTGGCCAAACCTTCGCGTGGTACTCAACATACTTATCGTAAACTTCCGGTCTTAGGCCAATGATTTGTCCGTATCGCTTGAGGTTCATGGCCGTCATAGTGTGGTTGGCTCCTCCATGTGGCGGCAGCTTTTGCTGTCCCCGAAAAACCCGCATCGCCTGTCGTTCCGAAATTATACGTCAAAGAAAATGGTTGTGCCGAAGGCACCTTGGAGTGCGGCGGCTTGACGCCGCCGTGGGATGGCCACGGGGAGCGGAGTCCGCAACGCGCCCGGCAGGCAATACACCAGCGTCCCGCCTCGACAGGCGCGGGTTCGTAGCAGGGAAGAGCCGCGGAGGAGGGCCAAGGGCGCCCACCTGGACGCTGCTTTCCCCTCGGGACATCGCAGACCCTCACAAGACAGGGTCTGCACCAGCCTCCGGCAGAGCAAGGAAGGCGGCGTCAAGCCGCCGCACTCCAAGGTGCTTCGCGCATGTTCATGCAGGGTGGTGAGCCGAAGGCTCATGAAGACTGGGCTCAGAATGGCAGGGTCTAAGGCAGTCTATAAAGGCCGGAGCGGGCTGGCCGTGCGCCTACGGGGCCAGCGCTACAAGTCAAACTGGGACGCCACTTTCGACATGGTAACGAGCAAATCACGAAAAGAGTTGTGGTACACTTAAAGCTAGGTACCAGTTCCCGCAGAGTCGTATCCAGCGATTGACCCCGCGGGGGCAGGCGCTGGCTGCAATTATCAGGCAGGATGAGCGGCGCAACTGTACACTATCCCAGGACCAAACCATGAAGAACCTTCGCATAATGATTGTTGACGACCACGAGGTGGTCCGCCGGGGGTTGCACGCCTTGCTGGGAACACAGGCGGGATGGGAAGTGGTGGGGGAAGCGGCGAACGGTCCGGAAGCCGTCAAGAAGGTGAATCAGATCAAGCCCGACGTGGTGATCATGGATATCACCATGCCAGTGATGAGCGGGTTGGACGCGACGCGCCTGATTATGGAAACCGCTCCTGAAACCAAAGTGCTCATCTTCACCATGCACGATTCGGAACAGATGATGCAGAGCGCTCTGGAGGCAGGAGCAAGAGGGTACGTGCTGAAGTCGAATCCGGGGAATGAACTGATCGCCGCGGTGAAAGCCTTGTCTGTAAACGAGACTTCCTTCACGCTCCGAGCGGCGAGGCGCCCTGTGAAAGTCATCTGACGCCCAGCGGGTCGGGATCACACTCGCCAAATGGCCCCTGACGCCTTTGTTTGACTCCTGCATTTCACTCCTGTATTTTACGCTTGACACTGAAAGCGGGGAGTGCTTACCGGAGAAGAGCTCTAAAGAGGCCCATCAAAGCCAACGCGGCTAAGCCCCACCGATTGTGCCGCCTTGGACCTAAAGGGAGGACCGTATGGAAAAACCTGATTCGACCACGCGGAATCATCCTCAGCCAGCGGCGGAGCGCGCGGAGGCACCCACTCGGCGGCCCAAGAAAAAATCGGTTCCCGTGGTGGGCGTGGGAGCTTCGGCAGGCGGGTTGGAGGCCTTCCAGCAGTTACTGAGCCACTTGCCGGCTAAAACCGGCATGGCCTTTGTCTTTGTGCAGCACCTGGCCCCCCGGCACGAGAGCATGCTGACCGAACTGCTCTCGAGGAGCACAAAGATTCCCGTGCACGAGGTCAGGGACGGAATGGCGGTGGCCCCGGACAACATCTATGTGATTCCTCCTAACACCAACATGGTGATCTCCCACGGTGTGCTCCACCTGATGCCGCGCAGGGAGTCGGAGTTGCAGCATATGCCCATCGACTTCTTCCTCACCTCGCTGGCGGAAGACCGGAAGAGCAAAGCCATCGGCGTGATTCTCTCCGGCACGGCCTCCGATGGGACTCTGGGACTCAAAGCAATCAAAGCGGAAGGGGGGATCGCGTTTGCCCAGGATGAAAAGACCGCCAAGTACGACAGCATGCCCCGTAGCGCCATCGCCGCGGGCTGCGTGGATTTCATCCTGCCGCCGGAGGAGATCGCCAAGGAACTGGCCAGAATCGGCCGGCACCCCTACCTCATACAGACCTTGGCCACCGAGGCGGATGAACTGCTACCGGCTGGCGACGACGAAATCAACCAGGTCCTGACTTTAGTGCGTGGGGCCACGGGCGACGATTTCACCTACTACAAGAAATCCACGATCAAACGGCGAATCAAGCGGCGCATGGTCCTGCAAAAGATGGATAAGCTAGCGCAGTACATCCGCTACTTGCGGAGCAACACCCCGGAATTGCAGGAACTGTACCAGGACTTTCTGATTAGCGTGACGGGCTTTTTCCGCGACCCGGAACTTTATCAGGCTCTTCAAAGGAAAGTGCTACCGACGCTTTTGAAGAACCGTCCGGCGGACTCCGCACTGAGGGTATGGGTTCCCGGGTGCTCGACAGGGGAAGAAGCTTACTCGATTGCCATTTGCACCCTGGAATTCTTAGGCGCTGCCAAGAGCAATATCCCTATCCAGATTTTCGGCACCGACATCAGTGAAGCGGCCATCGAGAAGGCGCGCGCCGGCACGTACCCGGAAGGCGTCACCGCCGACGTTTCGCCCGAGCGTTTGCGACGCTTCTTTACGCCCGTGGCGGAAGGCCATCGGATGAGCAAGTCCATTCGAGAGATGTGCATTTTCGCGCGCCACAACGTGCTCCAAGACCCGCCGTTTTCGAGGATGGACCTGATTAGTTGCCGCAATCTTCTCATTTACCTCGAAGCGGCCGCACAGAAGAAGGTGATCCCGATCTTCGGCTATGCCCTTCGTTCCCCAGGCTTCCTCGTCCTTGGACCGTCCGAAAATCTCACCGGATTCACCGACCTGTTCTCTCCCGTTGACAAGAAATACAAGATCTACACCAAGAACCCGAGCGGCTTCATACACGTTGGCCGGTATTGGGCTCCTGACATTGTGGTCGAAAAGGCCAAGCCGGCCAAGAGGAGCAGCGAGGGTCCCCCGGCATTCGACGTGCAAAAAGAGGTGGAGCGCCTTCTCTTGTCGGAATACGCGCCAGCCGCCGTCGTCGTCACCAGTGACCTGAACATCATCCAATTCCACGGCCACATGGGCGGTTTTCTTGAGCCGGTGCCCGGCCAAGCCAGTTTGAACCTGGCCAAGCTGACGCATGGAGCTCTGTCCCTCGACGTACGCACAATCGTCCATGCGGCCAAGAAACAAGACGGGCCCGTAGTGAGGGAAGGCGTGCGAATCAAAACCGACGGCCGCCATCGGACTATCACTTTGGAAGTCGTGCCTATCAAAGGGTCTTCCTCTCGCGAGACTTACTTTCTGGTCCTTTTCCGGGAGCTGGCGGAGGTATCAAAGAAGCCCACTGAGAAGGAAGCTAAAGGGCCCCAGCGGAAATCCGAAGAGGCTGAAATTACCCGGCTCAGCAAAGAGCTGGAATACACACGCGGCCACGTGCAGTCAATCATGGAAGAGCAAGAAGCTACCAATGAGGAATTGCGGTCTGCCAACGAGGAAATTCAATCCAGTAACGAAGAGCTGCAAAGCACCAACGAAGAGATGGAAACCGCCAAGGAAGAGCTGCAATCCTCGAACGAAGAATTGACGACGCTCAATGAAGAGCTGCAAAATCGCAACACTGAGCTGAGCACCCTCAACAACGACCTTAATAACCTGGTGAACAGTATCAACATTCCCGTGGTGATGTTGAGCCGCGACCTTCGCGTCAGGCGCTATACCCCCTTGGCGGAGAAAGTGCTCAACCTCATTCCCACCGACATCGGCCGGCCCATTACCGACCTGAAGCCGAACATCGAACTTCCAAACCTGGAAAGCCTCGTCGCGGAATCGATCAATACGGTAAGCCTAAGGGAACTGGAGTTGCAGGACCGGCAAGGACATTGGTATTCCTTGCGCATTCGCCCCTACAAAACGACTGACAATGTTATCGACGGAGCGGTTCTGATCCTGATGGATATCGACGCGCTGAAATCGGAGGTGAGAGAGTTGCACCTCTACTCCGAATCCATCGTGGAGACGGTGCGCGAGCCTCTGGTTGTGCTGGACGGAAACCTGCATATCGTTACAGCCAATATGGCCTTCTACGAGACGTTTCATATTACTGCGGAGGAAACGGCAGGTGAACTGTTCTACGCTTTGGGAGATGGCCAATGGAATATCCCGGCGTTGCGTGAGCTTCTCGAAAGGGTCCTCCCTGCACAAACGACTTTTGAAGGGTTTGAGGTCAAGCACAAGTTTCCACACCTCGGGGAGCGGACCATGCTCCTCAACGCCCGGCAGATTCGAACCCGCGGGGGCGGGGCCCAACTCATCCTGCTGGCCATCGAGGACATCACCGAGCGGAAGAAGGCAGAGGAGACCATGCGGTCGTTGCCGGCGCAGATGGTAGCATCCCAGGAAGAAGAACGGCGGCGCATTGCCCGCGAGTTGCACGACAGTACGGGGCAGTCCATGGCCGCCCTGGCCTTGAATCTCACAGTGCTCGAGGGAAAAGCCTCCTGTCTCGATGAACAAGCTCGGGCAGCCCTAAACGATAGCCTCACTTTAGCCAGCCAGGTTTCGGAGGAGCTGCGGAATATTTCCTATGTGCTGCACCCTCCGGCGCTCGACGAGATGGGTTTGGAAGGGGCGCTACGCTGGTATGTGGACAGTTTCGTTAAGAGGACGGGGCTCCAGGTCGATTTAGTTCTGCCGCGCACCCTGCCTTCGCTGTCGGAACCCACTCGGTTGACGGCGTTCCGTCTGGTCCAGGAAGCCCTTACCAACACCCAGCGGCACTCGGGCAGCAAAACCGCAAAAGTCGCTGTGTCGCGGGGCGACAGTGCAATTATCCTTGAAGTGGCCGATGATGGCAGCGGCATAGCCCCTGATCACGCACTCGGTCTGGGTCTGCTCGGCATGCGCGAACGTGTTGCCCAGTTGGAAGGGAGGCTGGAAATCACCTCCGATGGCGGGGGCACTAAAGTGAAGGCGGTCTTGCCCATTTCGACGACGTAGGTGGAGAGTTCGTGCCCTCTCCCGTGGGGAGAGGGTGTCCCGCTGCCGGCGCTTTTATCAGCCGGAGCGGGAAGGGTGAGGGGTTGTTTCCCGACCACAGGCAATCGCGGCTCGCACTTTCCGCAGGAACTCTTGCGGGTCCCGCACCACCAACCCATTCGCAAGGCGCAACAACCTGATCCCCCGGGCTCTGACATAATCCTCTTTCGCGGCGTCCTTATGCATCTGGCTGGGTTGCGAGTGAACCCCTCCGTCCAGTTCGATAGCAAGTCGATGCTCGAAAGAGTAGAAATCGATGACCCAGTTTTCCAGCCGACATTGGCGGCGGAACTTAGCACCCAGCTTTCGGTCACGCAACAGATACCACGCGGCTCGTTCGGCGTCGGTTTGGCCGCGCCGCAATTCGCGAACACGTTGGGTTGAGACACACACGGGGCAAGTATAGCAGGCTTGAGCCAGTGGGGGAGAAGCGGTTCAAGCCCTTCGCGAAGTAACCCCTCACCCGTCCCGCAACGGCTGGAGAAAACGCCGTCGCGGGACACCCTCTCCCCAAGGGAGAGGGCTGAACCCGCACGAGGAGAGGGCTGGTCCAGCACGAGGGAGAGAGCTGCCCCAGCGCAAAGGAGAGAGTCCTGCCGCTTAAGATGGTATCGGCAACCCGCGAATCACACGGAAAGTGTCGCGGGCAATCAGCAACTCCTCGTTCGTCGGGATTACGAAAATACGGATGCGGCTTGAATGGGTGGAGATATCGCTCGCTTTTCCAACGGCCTCCCGGTTCCGAGCCGGGTCAATCTCGTAACCTAGTTCCGCAAGTCCCTGGCAGGCTTTCTCGCGGACCAGGGGCGCGTTCTCACCAATGCCTCCGGTAAACACCAGGCCATCGACATGACCTAAAGCAGCCGTATAGGCACCAATGTACTTCCGCAAACGATAGCAAAACGCGTCGATGGCCGTTTCCGCCTGCTCATCCCCTTTCGCCGCCGCGGCGATCAGTTCCCGCATGTCATTCGACTCCATCGAAATGCCGTAGAGGCCGCTGAACCTGTTTAAGAGTGCAGACATGTCGTGAATGGTTAATTCATCTTTCGACATCAGATAAAGGATGATGGCTGGGTCGATGTCCCCGCAGCGAGTGCCCATTAACAATCCCTCTAGAGGGGTAAATCCCATGGAGGTATCGATTGATTTCCCTTTCTCAATCGCCGTAATCGAGCACCCGTTGCCCAGGTGGGCGGTGATCAGGTTTGCCGCGTCCTTGCTCTTGCCCAACATCTTCCTGCAATAGAACGCCACGTAGCGGTGTGAGGTACTGTGGAAGCCATAACGCCGAATGCGGTAACGGCGGTAATAGGTATAGGGCAGACCGTAGAGATAAGCCTTCGTTGGCATGGTCTGGTGGAACGCCGTGTCAAATACCGCAACTTGTGGAATCTGGGGGAGGAGCTTCCGAGCCACAAGATAGCCCCGTAAGTTGTGGGGATTGTGGAGGGGGGCCAGTTCGCTACACTGTTGGATCGCTTTCTCCACCTCATCGTCGATCATTACCGAAGCTGAAAAACGCTCACCGCCGTGAACCACGCGGTGTCCCACCGCCTCGATTTGTGAAATATCCCCAAGAGCCTCGGCCTCTTTGAGAGCTTGAATTGCCCGTGAAAGAGCTGTCTGGTGGTCCAGCATCTCCTCCCTTATGGTCTGCGGCGGGTTGGGCGGCACGGTCAAATGCAACGCCGCTTCGTCCGTCCCGATCTTCTCGACGAGGCCTTTAGCAATACACCGGTCGGCGTTTGTCTCGATCATCTCCACATTAGTCTCGATCAATTGAAACTTTATTGAGGAGCTGCCGCAGTTGAGCACAAGAATCTTCATCACCCACCCCAACACTTGATGTTTTGTTTTGAGAACGACACCAGTATACCGTCTTCCGCAATGAGATTACTAATCGGGCGATCGGGAGATCTATTGGTGATTTGCGATTGGTGATTGGTGATTGAAAAACCCGATCACAAATCAGAGATCACAAATCGCAAATTGTTTGCCCGATCCCCAATCGCTGGACTTCTCGACTTCTCTACTCCCCTCGGCTATGATTTTGAGCCATGGCCTTGCTTGAGGAGAACTCGGTCCTCGTCAGTGTCCAGAACCTGCACAAGCATTATGGTGATTTAGCGGCCCTGCGTGACCTCAGTTTCGACATCCTTCAAGGCGAAGTATTTGGCCTTCTGGGGCCCAACGGGGCGGGCAAAACCACCACCATTGAAATCATCGAGGGCCTCCGCCAACCCGACAGCGGGTCGGTGCGCGTGTGCGGCCTCGATCCTGCGCAAGAGAGTATGACGCTCAAAGAGCGCATTGGAGCGCAACTTCAGTCCACCGTGCTGCCGGATAAAATGCGCGTGGATGAGGCC
>Ga0187782_10003495_pt1 | contig 11707 bp, 15 predicted proteins | sample 0715_SJ02_MP15_2_FD_132454 | JGI IMG/M metagenome (GOLD analysis project Ga0187782, IMG submission 132454) | Tropical peat soil microbial communities from peatlands in Department of Meta, Colombia - 0715_SJ02_MP15_20_MG | ecosystem: Environmental > Terrestrial > Soil > Wetlands > Peat | place...
AGGTTGCGGCCCTCGGCCACCCGGTGCACGAAGTCGGTGTACCACAGGTCCGCCTCGGCCTCGACCCGGGCGCGCTGCTCGGGGGTGAACGGTGCGTTGATCGACCAGGCGTCGGCATTGGCGTTGGTGCGCACCGCATCCGACCCGACACCCAGTCGGTCCTTCAGGTCACGGGCGATCAGCTTTCCGGTGATCACACCGATCGAGCCGGTGATCGTGCCGGGGTTGGCCACGATCGCGTCGGCGCCCATCGAGACGTAGTAGCCGCCCGAGGCGGCGACCGCGCCCATCGACGCGACCACCGGCTTGCCGCGGTCGCGCGCCTTCTTCACCTCTCGCCAGATGGTTTCCGACGCGTTCACCGAGCCGCCCGGGGAGTCGACTCGCAGCACGATCGCCGACACCGAATCGTCGACGGCTGCCTCCCGCAGGCCCGCCGCGATGGTGTCGCCGCCGGCGCTGGAGTTGCCGAACGGCAATACCCATCGACCGCCGCGGCCGCTGACGATGGGACCGGCAACGGTGACCACAGCGATTGTCGGCTTGGGTCTGCGCCCCGGCACCGACGGCAGCGCGGGTCCGCCCGGCGCGGTCGCGCGGGCATAGCGGCTCAGATATAGCCGCGGCGGTGCGGTGTCGCCGTCAGCGTCGCCGGTCTCAGGTGAAATCCCGTCGGCACCAACGAGTTCCGCGATACGCGCATATGCCTCGTCGCGGTAGCCGATGCGGTCGACCAGGCCCGCGGTGACGGCGTCTTCGCGCAGCAGCGGTGCGCGGTCGGCGAGTGCATCGAGGGAGTCCTGGCTGATCTTGCGGGAGTCGGCGACCGCCCGCCATACCTGGACGCGCAGGCTCTCCAGCAGCCGGGTATCGGCTTCTCGATGTGCTTCGGTGTAACGGTCTTGGGTGAAAAGGTTTGCCGCCGACTTGTATTCACCGCGCGTGATGAACTGCGCTTCGATGCCGGCTTTCTCCAGCGCGTCACGCAAGAACAGCGCATTGGTGGCGAAACCGATCAAGCCGACGGTTCCCGACGGCTGCATCCACACTTCACCGAACGCCGAAGCCAGGTAGTAGGACAGCGTTCCCGGATACGTCTCCGCCCATGCCAGCGATGGCTTGACCGCGCTGAACGCGGCGACGGCTTCCCGCAGCTCCTGGACCGGCCCGGCGGCGGCCGCAGGAAGCTGCACACGCAGGATCAGACCGGCAACCCGCGAATCGTCGGCGGCCCGGTGCAGCGCGGACACGGCTTCGCGCAGCACCAGTGGCCGGCCGCCGCCGCTGATGATCGCCAGTGGGTCCACGCCGCCGGCCTCCGGCGGTGTGGCGCGCAGGTCCAGTTCGAGCACGCAACCTTTGGGTACGCCGTGGTGACGGACGGTGTCGACCCGGCGCGCCAATGCGCGCACATCGTCAACACCCGGCGGTTTGGGCAGGAAGGCAAACATATGTCGAGCCTACCGATGCCAGCGGCGCCGCCGTGGCGACGGAGTGGGGATCGTACGGTGGTGGAGTGCGATTCTGCATCTCGATCCACCAGCTCGATCCGACCGGCGCTGGAGGACTAGCCGGGGCCGGCCTACGGGACTACCTGGTTCGGGCCGAGGAGCTCGGGTTCGAGGGTGGCTGGGTACTCGAACAGATCGTCGGCGAGGCGCCGCTGTTGGCGCCGCTGGAACTGCTGGCGTATGCCGCGGCCTGCACCGAGCGGCTGCGCCTTGGCGTCGCCGTGCTGGTCTCGTCGTTGCACGATCCGCTTCAGTTGGCCTCGGCGGTGACCGCCGTCGATCGGCTCAGCCACGGCAGGCTGGATGTCGGCGTGGCGCCCGGTGGCGGCTTCCGCCAGTTCGCCGCGTTCGGGGTGGACAAAGCCACCTACATCAGCAGCTTTACCGAGGGCCTGGAGCTGATGAAGGCGGCGTGGTCTGACCAGCCGCGGGTTACGTTTCACGGCCGGTTCCGCCAGGTTGACGACCTGCCGATCCAGCCGAAACCCGTGCAGCGGCCGCATCCGCCGATCTGGTTCGGCGGCCAAGCCGCCAAGGCGCTGGCCCGGGCGGTGCGCCACGGCGACGCGTTCCTGGGTGCCGGTTCGTCGAGCACCGCGAAGTTCGTCGAGGAGGTGAAAACGGTGCGCCACGAGCTGGCCGAACAGGCCAAAGATCCCGCCCAGTTCCGGATCGGCAAGCGCGTTTATCTGATGGTCGATGACGATTCGGCCAAGGCCCGCGAACGCGTACTCGCCGGTTTACACCGCATCTACGGCGCGATGCCCGGCATCGACGCGGTGCCGGTGTTCGGCACCGTCGACGACGTGCTAGTCGGATTGCGCGAAGTCATCGATGCCGGTGCCGAGACGATCCTGCTCAATCCGGTTGGCCGTGACCTCGCAGAGGATCGCGAGCAGATGGAACGCCTCGCCGCAGAGGTGATTCCGCAGCTGGGCTGAACACGGGTAACGTTCGCAATAACTACCTTTTCCTCGTCGTGGAAGTACGGCGCTTGCGGCTGGGATGTTGGGATTTTGCGACGCTTTTTGGTGTCGAACCCGATTGTGCTGCCGCTAGTTCTGCCGTGGTGCCAGCGTCGGGTGCTGGCGCAGTGCCGAATAGAACTGTGATGTTGTTGCCTTGGTAGGCGTTGCAGTCAACGGTGAAGCCTGCGATGTCCGCGCTGTTGGTGAATTGCCACGCGGCGGGGGTCGCGCCCCCGTAAGGCGCCCAGCCCGCACCGGTATTGCCGCCCGCGTTCGCGTAAACCGTTGAGGCGTAGCCGGAGCCGTCCGGGTATGCGGACGAGACTAGGGCGTTGGCCAGGCCGGAAAGGTTGCCTCCGCCTTGCTGGCTCCAATGCCACTGTGGGTAGTAGCCCAGTTGCACGGTAATCCCGGCAGCGTTGAATGCGGCGACCACGGCAGTGAGGTTCGATAGGTCACCGCCATTGTTTTCCCAGTCCAGCATTGCCAAGGACCCGCCGTTATTGCCCAGCCAGGTCTGAGTCTGCGCAGCTGGGTCGTCGGTCGTCACGTAGTGGTAGCCAATGAGTGGGAGATTGTTGTGCTGACACCATTGCTGGACCGTCGGCCAGTACGGGTCCTCGTAGTAGCTACCCTCGGACACCTTGTGACACATACCGCTAAAGCCTTCTGGGACTAGCTGTTCCAGAAAGTCAATCGCATCCTGTGCAGAGGACCAGTTGTTGTTGCTGCAATCCGGGTAGAACAGTGTCACGCCTTATGCCAATGACTCACGTGCGCGAGAGATTTCGTAAAACGGACTACTCCATCACGCTCGCGACGCACCTTCCAGCGTAATCCTTCGTCGGTCCTTACCGCAGTCGCGACCGAGCCAGCCTGTCGGAAGACTTCCCCAGCGCGGACCGGTTTGCCGCTTGCCTTCATCGGCGAATTCCCCCTAGGCCCTCTTTCGGGATCGGAATTGTCTCGCGGAGCGAGCCCCTTAGATGTAAAGGCAAGCGGCCTGCTGTAGTCAAGTGGGTCGAACGCGTCGATGTCAGGGTCTGCGGCAGTCCGGCGATGGTAAGTGCGGCTAGCCGGTGGGTCGCGGTATAAAGACAAAATGGTTCTCAAAATCGCAGTGTCACCGGATCTGATCGGCGGGGGCGTCGACGAGGGCTATGGCAAGGTCGCCGATGCATTCCGCGCCAACTTCGCGGCCGGTCGCGAGGTGGGTGCCGCCGTCGCCGTTTATCGCAACGGCGCCAAAGTAGTCGACTTGTGGGGCGGCTACCGCAACGGGATCACCAAGACGCCCTGGCAGCACGACACCGTCGTCAACATGTACTCGACAACCAAGGGCGTTGCGTCGCTTGCCGTCGCTGTCGCTGCCTCGCGCGGACTCATCTCTTACGACGCTAAGGTCGCGGACTATTGGCCGCAGTTCGCGCAGGCGGGCAAGGCGGAAGTAACCGTGCGGCAGTTGCTATCCCACCAAGCCGGGCTACCCGCGCTGGATGCACCGCTGCGGTTGGCAGACCTGGCCGACCTCGACACGCTGTCGGCGGTGCTCGCCGCCCAGGCCCCGGCCTGGCCGCCCGGAGCCCGGCACGGCTACCACACCCTCACGCTCGGCTGGTATGAGTCCGAACTCATCCGGCACGCCGATCCTGCCGGGCGCACACTGGGTCGCTTCTTCGCCGAAGAGGTCGCCGCCCCCCTGGGCCTAGCCCTGTACATCGGACTGCCCGACTCGGTAGACCGCGACCGGGTCGCACACTTACACGGCTGGCCGCGCGCGGAGGCGCTGTTGCATCTCAACACCTTCCCCGCGAGATTCGCACTGTCGCTGCTGAATCCCTTGAGCTTGGCCAGCAAATCCGCCAATATCCCGAAAGATGTCGACGTGATGAACGACTTCAACCGCGACGAGGTGCGCACCGTCGAGATGCCTGCGGGCAACGGGATTGGCACCGCTCGTTCGGTCGCGAAGGCCTATGGTTCCACCGCGACCGGTGGCCACGAACTCGGCTTGACGCCAGACACTCTCGACGCACTAACTCAGTTGGCCGGCGTACCCACCGGGGGAGTACGCGACAAGGTGCTGCACGTCGATACGGCTTTTTCGCTGGGCTACTGTAAACCCGTCCCGCACTTCCGGTTCGGGTCTTCCGACAAGGCGTTCGGCACACCCGGATACGGGGGTTCGTTCGGTTTCTCCGACCCCGACACCGGAGTCGGTTTCGCGTACGTGATGAACCGGTTGGGTTTTCACCTGTGGAGCGATCCGCGCGAGCTGGCGCTGCGCCAAGCCGTGTTCCGTGACGTACTGGGCGCACGGCCGCAGAAGTAGCCCGACTTTCGCGAGCGACTTCAGAGCTCGGTCGCCGAGCCTCCGGCGGCGGTGATCTTCTCCCGCGCGCTGCCGCTGAACTTGTGTGCGGTCACATCCACCTTGACGGTCAACTTGCCGTCACCGAGGACCTTGACGAGCGAGTTCTTGCGCACCGCTCCCTTGGCCACCAGCTCGTCGACACCGACCGAACCGCCTTGCGGGAATAACCGATTGATGTCCCCGACGTTGACGATCTCGTATTCGGTGCGGAACCGGTTGCGGAAGCCCTTGAGCTTGGGCAGCCGCATGTGAATCGGCATCTGCCCACCCTCGAAGGTCACCGGCATGTTCTTACGGGCCTTGGTGCCCTTGGTGCCGCGGCCCGCGGTCTTACCCTTTGACCCCTCACCGCGACCGACGCGGGTGCGCTTGGTCTTCGATCCGGGCGCAGGCGCCAGGTCGTGCAGTTTGATCGTCATTTGGTGTTACCTCCCGCCGTGTCGGCCGGCTCCACCTCGACGAGGTGACGCGCGGCCGCGATCAGCCCGCGGGTCTGGGCGTTGTCCTCGCGGATGACCGAATGGCGAATCCGTCGAAGCCCCAAGGTGCGCAGGCTCTCTCGCTGCTTCCAGCGGGCGCCGATCGCGCTGCGCACCTGGGTGATCTTCAGCTGAGTCTGTGGTGCTGCTTTTGCTCTGCCTTTTTCTGCGGCTTTTTCTAAGGCCATGGGTTATGCCGTTCCTTCACGTGCAGCGTTGACACTGGCGGCCAGCCGCTCGCTTTCCCGCCGGGCGCGCAGCATGCCGGCTGGGGCGACATCCTCGATCGGCAGTCCACGCCGGGCGGCCACCTCCTCGGGCCGCTGCAAAAGCTTAAGCGCAGCGACCGTGGCGTGCACCACGTTGATCGCGTTGTCGCTGCCCAACGACTTGGCCAGAATGTCACGCACGCCAGCGCATTCCAGCACCGCACGGGCAGCACCACCGGCGATCACACCGGTACCGGGGCTGGCCGGACGCAGCAGTACGACGCCCGCGGCGGCCTCACCCTGCACCGGATGGGTGATGGTGCCGCCGATCAGCGGCACCCGGAAGAAGCCCTTGCGGGCCTCCTCGACACCTTTGGCGATCGCGGCCGGAACTTCCTTGGCCTTGCCGTAGCCGACACCGACCATCCCGTTGCCGTCGCCGACAATGACCAAAGCGGTGAAGCTGAATCGCCGACCACCCTTGACCACCTTGGAAACACGGTTGATCGTGACGACCCGCTCCAGATAGTTGCTCTTGTCCGCGTCGCGGTCACGACCGCCGCGGCGGTCATCGCGGCGGCCTCGGCTCTCGCGTGTGTCACGGTCTCGGCCCTCGGCGCGAGTGTCACCGGCACCCCCAGCAGTCCCGGTCGCCTGGCCGGCTGTTCCAGCCGGTTGCTCCGCCATTATGCGGTCCTTCCAAAGTCGTTGCTTGTCATCAGAACTTCAATCCGCTCTCTCGCGCGGCGTCGGCCAGTGCAGCGATCCGCCCGCCGTAGGTATAACCGCCGCGGTCGAACACCACCGTTTCGATTCCGGCGGCTTTGGCCCGCTCGGCGATCAGCTGGCCGACCCGCACACTGTGTGCCTTCTTGTCGCCGTCCACGCCCCGCACGTCGGCCTCGATCGACGAGGCCGCGGCCAGCGTGGTGCCGTTGAGGTCGTTGACCAACTGCACGTGGATGTGCCGCGACGAGCGGTGCACCACCAGCCGTGGGCGCTCCGGGGTGCCCGAGATCTTTTTGCGCAGCCGGGCGTGCCGCCGCAGCCGGGACCTCCGCCGCTCGGCGGATACGCTCTGCCCCACCGACTTTGGTGCGGCGGTATCAGCTTTTGATTGCGCCATGACTACTTACCTGTCTTTCCGACCTTGCGGCGGATCTGCTCACCCTCGTAGCGCACGCCCTTGCCCTTGTACGGGTCAGAGCGGCGCAGGCGACGGATGTTCGCCGCGATCTGGCCGACCTTCTGCTTGTCAATCCCGGAGATCGAGAACTTCGTCGGCGACTCCACCGCGAACGTGACACCATCCGGCGCCGCGATAACCACCGGATGGCTGTACCCCAGCGCGAACTCGAGGTTGGAACCCTTCAGCTGCACGCGATAGCCGACACCGAAGATCTCCATCTTGGTGGTGTAGCCCTGCGTTACACCGGTCACCAGGTTGGAGACCAGCGTGCGGGACAACCCGTGCAGGGAACGGTTGTGCCGCTCGTCGTCGGGACGGTTCACCACGATGGCGCCATCCTCGTTGCGCGCCACGGTGATCGGTTCGGCGACCGTCAAGCCCAAGGTGCCCTTGGGCCCCTTGACCGAGACGTTCTGGCCGTCGATCGTCACCTCGACCCCGGCGGGAACCGGAACAGGCTGCTTACCAATACGCGACATGGCTTTTCCTCTCAGCCCCTCACCACACGTACGCGAGGACTTCGCCGCCCACGCCCTGTCTGGCTGCCTGACGGTCGGTGAGCAGGCCCGAGGAGGTCGAGATGATCGCCACACCCAGGCCACCGAGCACCCGCGGCAGGTTGGTGGACTTGGCGTACACCCGCAACCCTGGCTTGGACACCCGTCGCAGACCGGCGATGCCGCGCTCCCGGCTGGGCCCGTACTTGAGCTGAACGACCAACGCCTTGCCGACGCGTGCGTCTTCGGTGTGGTAGTCGCTGATGTAACCCTCCCGCTTGAGGATCTCGGCGATGTTGGCCTTGAGCTTCGAATGCGGCAGCGTCACCTCATCGTGATACGCCGAATTGGCGTTGCGCAGACGTGTCAAAAAGTCTGCGATCGGATCCGTCATCGTCATGACAGCGGTGTTGCCTTCCTCGCAGTGGTTCCCGGTCCGGGCCTGCTGCGCACCTGTTCTCGGTTTGGTTTCGTCGGGTAGTAGCCGGTGTTACCAGCTGCTCTTCTGCACACCGGGCAACTCACCCGCGTGCGCCATCTCGCGCAGGCAGATCCTGCATAGCCCGAACTTGCGGTACACCGCGTGCGGGCGGCCGCACTTACTGCAGCGGGTGTATGCGCGAACCTTGAACTTAGGTTTGCGCGCACTCTTGTTGATCAGTGCCTTTTTCGCCATCTGGTCAGTTCTCCTTGAACGGAAAGCCGAGGGCCCGCAACAGCGCTCGCCCTTCGTCGTCGGTCGTCGCTGAGGTGACGACGGTGATGTCCATGCCACGGACCCGGTCGATCTTGTCCACGTCGATCTCGTGGAATACCGACTGCTCGGCCAGCCCGAAGGTGTAGTTGCCGGCGCCGTCGAACTGCTTGGGGGAGAGCCCACGGAAGTCGCGGATACGCGGCAGCGCAATCGATGTGAGCCGGTCGAGGAACTCCCACATCCGGTCGCCGCGCAGGGTGACCCGCGCGCCGATCGGCATGCCCTCGCGCAATTTGAACTGCGCGATGGACTTTCGTGCTTTGCGGATCTCCGGCCGCTGCCCGGTGATCAACGCCAGGTCGTTGACGGCGCCATTGATCAGCTTGGCGTCACGGGCGGCGTCGCCGACGCCCATATTGACCACAACCTTCACCACGCTCGGGATCTGCATGACGTTGGCGTACTTGAACTGTTGATTGAGCGCATTCCGGATCTCGTCGCGGTAGCGCACCTTGAGCCGTGGCTGAACTTTTTCTGCCGTCGTCATGCCTGGATGTCCTTGCCGTTGCGCTTGGAGATGCGGACCCGCTTGCCAGTCTCCTCGTCGACTCGATAGCCGACCCGGGCGGGCTTGCCGTCGGAGTCGACCACCATCACGTTGGAGACGTGGATCGGGGCTTCCTGCGTGACGATCCCGCCCGACCGCGAACCGCGCTGGTTGGTCGAGATCGGGGTGTGCTTCTTAATCCGGTTGACGCCCTCGACGAGCACCTTGTTGCGGGTGGGGTAGGCCTGCAGCACCTTGCCCTTCGCGCCCTTGTCCTTGCCCGAGATGACCAGGACGGTGTCACCCTTGTGGATCTTCACCTACAACACCTCCGGGGCCAGCGAGACGATCTTCATGAAGCGCTTCTCCCGCAGTTCGCGGCCGACCGGCCCGAAAATGCGGGTTCCACGCGGGTCGTTGTCGGGTTTGATGATGACGGCGGCGTTCTCATCGAACTTGATGTAGCTGCCGTCGGCGCGGCGGCGCTCCTTGACGGTACGCACCACGACGGCCTTCACCACCTCACCGCGTTTGACGTTGCCGCCAGGGATGGCGTCTTTGACGGTCGCCACGATGACGTCGCCGATACCGGCGTACCGCCGCGACGAGCCGCCGAGTACGCGGATGCACAAGATCTCCTTGGCGCCGGTGTTGTCGGCCACCTTCAGCCGCGATTCCTGCTGAATCACTAGATCTCCTGACCTGGTTCACGTATGCACGCCCACGCGCTCTCAGGCCGGCGGACAACGCCCACCAGACCTGTCGTGCATGGTCTTCGTCACCGAAGGGCACGCGGGGCCGACTAGTTACGCTTGCGCACGCCGACCAAGGTCTGCCCACGGCAACCCCTAGAGTCTAGGTGAAGACCTGCTCAGAGCCAAATTCCTGAGCTAGCCGCTTATGCCGCCGATTCTGGGGATGTCGCCGAGGTGGTGAACACCTTCGTGCATCGCCTGACGGACTAGCCAACGCGCTGTGCGATCTTCGCCTGGCAGCCGCGTGGCGATGCGGTCCCAGTCTCCTTCTTCGGTGCAGGCGACTTGTTCACAGAAACCTGCTGCGGCTGCGGCGAGTTCGCCCAAGGTGGCTTCGAAATCGCAGTCGTTGTAGCGGAATCGACGCGCTCGGAGGTCGTTGAACATCGGCTCCATTGCAGGCCGATCCTCGGTGCGAATGCGGTGCAGTCGGATGGTGAAGGCCACGTAGACATCGCGAAGATGGCAAAGGTACTCGCCGACCGACCAGACTTGCTGGCCTCGTCGCACTCGGCGCGCTTCAGCCGGAATGGCGGAGACCGCCTCCCGTACCGCACTAGGCAGGCCGACAATGACGCTGACGGCGTCTTCGATCGATATCTCTGCATAGGCCAGCGCGCAGTCGGCGCACGTGTGGTCTTCGCAAGCCAGCGGCGGAAGTTGCTCGGATTTGACGTGGTTCTCCGGGCGCAACGTAGGCATAAGGATATTCTCCGACGCGGCCAAGTATCGACGCCTCAGAACGGTGGTGGGTCGTGCTCGGTCTCGGGTGGGGCCGGCCCGAGGTAGCTGATGCGGTCGGTCTGGCGGGCCGTGCGGGCATGGCGGTTTTGTCGGCGTTCGGTGGCGATGCGGTCGGCCCGGTTTTGCGCGCGGGTGCGGCGGCGCTTGGGCATCATCGCGGTGCGGTCACTGCAATAGTCGACGGGTGAGTCGGCTTCGGGCGCTGGGATGCCGCCGGTTGAGAGGCACAGGCTGGGAAACAGCAGCGCGCTGCCAGGAGTGGTGACATAAGTCTGCCCCGACGGCGAGGTCAAAATCACTGTTGCATCGGGTAGTTGTTGGTCACGCCACCCCCAGAACGTTTTGACCAAATGGTGAGTACGGCAGTAGCACTTGAGGTTTGAGGCGTGGGTGGGTCCGCCGTCAGCGTGGGGGATGGTGTGGTCGAGGTCGCAGTCGTGGGCCGGACGATCGCAGCCGGGCCAGCGGCAGGTCAGATCCCGGCAGCGCACGAAGTTCGCCAGCGCCGCCGACGGCACATAGCCGGGCTCCGGTGGAGCGTCGGCGGGGTGAACCAGCGGCACCAGTTTTGACGACTTCGCGAGTTCGGTGACGAGTTCGGGCGGAATGAGCCCATCAGCACCCACTTCGGATGCTGGCGCGGCGCCGCCGGCGGTGATGGTGGCGTGTTCGGCGATGACATGGATGACCACTGGCGTGGCCGCAGACCGCTTTCCGGCGCTGCAGTCTGCTCGGCCACAGCGGCACGCCAGCCGATCCGCACCCGCAGCCAGCGCCCCCAGCGCATCTGCGCGGCGCTGCTCGCGGTTGCGGGGATCGTGTTCGCATACCGTGGCCGCCAGCGCCGTCAACCGCTTATCCAGAGCATGCGCATCAGGGCTGAGCAAACTGCCGTGGATTTCGGAGATGCCGCTCTCGAGATCTGTGAACCAAACCTCTCGTTCGGCGTGGCGCTCCTTACGTTGCCGCACAGCATCGGCGTCGGCCTTGGCCACGACCTTGTCGATCTGGCCAGCCAGCCGGCGCCTGGTCATCGACGGCCAGCGCACAACATTGGCAGCCAGCTGCGCATCCACCGCGGCCAGCACGTCGCGGTCGTTGATCAAATCGGTGCGATACACGATCGTCTGGAATGTCCGAGAGTCGATATCGCCGGCTTTAAAGACCTCCGCGAGCTCCGGTAGCCGCTCCCGCATCGCCCGGGCATGGCGCAGCTGGCTGCTGGCCAGCGCCTGGCTGATCCGCAATGCCGCGGCCACCTCAGCGCACACCGCCTCCTCGGTGTCGATGGCCCACTCCTCGGTATCGGAGCAGCGCGCCAGCCGATAGCCGAACAACTCGCCCATCGTGGCCAGCTGCGCAGCCGCCGCCCGGTTCTGCGCCCGCCACGACGCGCAGATGCGGTCCAGCAGCGCAGCCGACTCCGGCGTGGTCGACGGATAGTGCCGTTCGAACAACTCATCAAACCGGGCGACCACCTCCGATGGCGACATCAAACCCGCCGCTGATTCGAACATGGGTTCGAGTGTGCCACGCCCCTCCGACAAGTAGCGCGCAGCCAGTGGAGCAGCTGGGACCGGTTGCTACGTCCAAGCTGACCGGAGAGATACGCTTTCGAAAATCTAATATCCGTTTGATGCAGCCTGTCTTGGACACCATTTTGACGAGTCATACTCGCCCGCGTGCCTGGCTAGTCCTTTCAGTTCTGTTCGCTCTGCTCTGCACGTCGTGCGCCCG
>Ga0187782_10003496_pt1 | contig 11706 bp, 14 predicted proteins | sample 0715_SJ02_MP15_2_FD_132454 | JGI IMG/M metagenome (GOLD analysis project Ga0187782, IMG submission 132454) | Tropical peat soil microbial communities from peatlands in Department of Meta, Colombia - 0715_SJ02_MP15_20_MG | ecosystem: Environmental > Terrestrial > Soil > Wetlands > Peat | place...
CCTGTCGAAGATTGTCAAGATAGGATAGGCCCAATTGTCGTTAGCACATGATATGTCCGGTTGAATTAGCGAGTGAAAGGCCCGCTTTTGTGGCGCGGCCCGAGGTAGAGCTACCTGCCGGAGGCAGGCATGCACTTCTACCCGGAGTCCGCCAACTCGTTGAAGCGATTGGTCGGGGCGTGGAGATTTGAACTCCAGACCTCCTGCGCCCAAGGATTGACCGCACGAAGAATCAATGAGTTAGCACTAGTCTGCGGCAAATAGCAGATCGTGGCGGACGTCGCCACTTCTTTGGTTTAGCTTGCTTCGTGCTTCTCTGGCTCGCTGCTGCTAGTTACTAGGGTAGGCCCAGAATTGGGCACAGCCGACAGGTTCGTGGCACGGTTCACCTCCCACTTCGAGTGACAAGGGTCAGACGCCGGCGTACCAGGCGTAGCCAGCTTCCGGAGCCGCGGAACCCAGGCCCTTGCCGAGCTTTTTCAGATTGTCCGTGAGAGTCAAGCGCGTGATGAATTTCACGCTCTTGTAGCCGAGCTGGCGGGGGACTCGCATGCGAAGCGGGCCGCCGTGGCCGACCGGAAGATCGCTGTCATTCATGCCGTAGGTGAGAAAGGTTTGCGGATGCATCGCCTCGTCCATATCGAGACTGTCCCACCAGTCGGGCTCGATCGAAAAATAGACAACGTACTTAGCCTGCGGACGGACACCGACGATGCTAAGGACGTGGGAGAGCCGCACGCCTGTCCACTCGGCGACATAAGACCAGCCCTCTTCACACGCGACCTCGGTGATTTGGCTACGGCGCGGGTAGCTGCGGAGCTGGTCCAACGAAAACGAACCTGGTCGATCCACCATTCCATCGACGGAGACCCGCCAGTCGATGAAACCTCCGGCCTGAAGGTGCTTGAACGCTTCGCTTGGCGGTGCAATTTCGTTTGGAAATGGACGTTCCGAAATCTGATTCCGCGGAAATTCACGAGCTAATGAATGCCGCGCCACCAACCGCTGGAACGCATAGTTCAGAGTTTCGCCAGGACCGTAGATTCCGCCGTGATCAGGCGGGATTAGTCCATACTTCTTGGCAATGCGCGCAGCTGCGCCCAGACCCGCCACGCCGGCAGTCGCTGCGAGTCCACTCAGGATAATTTTTCGGCGTGAAATGTCGGTCATGTGCGCTCCATACGCGTACCGGTGCGGCCGGTGACCATCGCTCGGGCACGGGTCCAGAATCCAGCAAGGCAAATCATCACGATGTGGACCAGCAGGAAGAGCACGAGAGCGATAGAGACGAGGAAGTGAATCGTGCGCGCAGTTTGCCGCCCGCCCAGCAAAGTAACGGTTGAGGGAAACGCGGCGGTGAAGGTTGGCGACATCGCGAGTCCCGTCCAGATGACCAGCGGGAATAGCACGAAGATGACTGTGAGGTAGGTAAGCCGCTGGAGGAGGTTGTACGACCAGGCTTCCTCCTCGCTGGGCCGTCTGAAACGCAAATGGCTGACGATTGCGGCCGACAATGCCCGCCAGGAAAGATCGGTCTTCCCGGGGGCCAAGTTTTTTCGGAAATGCCCTGTAAAGAAACCTGCTATTAGGTAGAGCGCGCCGGTCAGTACAGTGACCCAGGCAGCTTGGAAGTGGAGGGAGCGGCTCCAGCCATTCTGGTCTGGCAGCACGTAACCGTAGCCAGTCGGCACCAAATTCCTTGAAGAAGGGATCGGGATTCGAAACAGGGGCGTAGTCAAGTCATTGCCGGTTTCGCCCCAATAGAAACGAGGGTGAGAGATCAGAATTTCAATTCCTGTCAGGAGCAACGCAAAGAAACATAGCGTGGTGATCCAGTGAGTGATCCGCACGAGGGCAGAGTGGCGAGTATTGCGCGCAATGGTCGCTTGCGCCGGGGCGGAACTTCGGACTGAAGCTTGTGGGAACGCCTGTGCGGAATCCGGTGTCGACACCCTAGGCCTCCTGTCGGCCATCCGGCGTAAGCTTCGGTGTTGGCGCCATACTACCACGACACAGGCATCGGAGCGGTGCCAGAACCCAACTGCAGATGGCTGGATAGGTCGTCAGACAGCATCGAAGAAACTATGGCCAATTGCCGCCGGAATCTTCCGACCACATCGAGTACGCACCAAGCGCGACAAGCAAGACAACTGTGACGGCGGTTGTGCAGGCCAGCAGCATGACATTAGCGGGCGGCGCGGGCTGAACGGGTGCGGCGTGAGTCCAGGCGCCGATAATCTGACGAAGGCACGCGCTCAGCAGCGGCCACGACCAAAGCAGCGCTCCAATTAGAATCGCCCCTCCGAAGACATACGCGACTTTTTCCAATACAGCGATGGGCCGCAGGGCTCGCTCGGCCATTTCCTGTCTAGCGCGCAATTCCGCTTTCCACCAGATGTGGCTCGAGCCGGGCAGAACCGCTTCGCGCGAGGCCGCCTGCGTCTCGGCGGCGAACCACCCGGCCAGCAGCGCCACTTCCGAACAGACCGCGCATTGCGCGGCGTGCGCGCGAAGCGCTTTGGTCCATTCGCCGGTGCGCGCCGCTCGCGCGATGTCGTCTTCGTGAACACATGGAACCGGTTTCATGGGCTCTCCTGATCCGCTGTTTTGCCCGACCAGCCTGCCGAGCGCAGCACCCCCATCAAACGCTGCCGCGCGCGAAACAGCATCGGCCGCACGCTGACGGCTTTGCACTCGAGCGCTGCCGCAATCTCCTGATGGTCGCAGCCTTCCGCGTAGGCCAGCCAAAGCAATTCCCGCTCGCGCGGCGTCAACTTGAGCAGAAACTTCTTCAGGTCGGAACGCAACTCGAGATCGCGGTCGGCGCGCTTGCTGGAAGCAATCTCAGGCAAAGGAACAAACCGGCGCCGCGAAGCGCGAAAATGGTCGCGCGCCAGGTTCGTGGCGATGCGGAAAAGATAATTTTTGCGATGCGCCGCATTCGCCGGAAAATTTCGAGCGCGCAGAACGCGTACGTAGCTTTCTTGCAACAAGTCGTCCGCCAGGCTGGCATTGCCGAGCACCCGGCACAGATAGCCCCAAACCGCGGACGAGGTTTGTTCGTAGAATGCTTTGAACTCGGCTTCATTCATGCCGAGAGTTCCCTCGGCCGGCTCTTCCGCACTGGCCGCGCTAGCAGCAACGAGAAGCTCGTCGCGCAAACCCATTCCGATTGGCACGGTCACCTTGCTTCCTCACGCGCTTCCCACCGGGCCGCAGCCTGGTAGAGTTTACGATGGTCCATTGTATGGAGTATCGTCTACCGAGGGTGGGCTTTGCCATCCATCAAGCCCCAGGCCTTCGACAACCAGAACGAAATCACCGCGGAACTAAGAAAGCCCAAGCCAATGGCGATGGCGAGTGAACCCATGATCAGCAGGCCGTTGAGCCCGTCAGTACCCAGGCTCGGGACGCCGGCGCGTACGGCAAGTATCGCGATGCCAACGAACGTCAAAATCAATCCGGCCTGGATGGAACCTAGAATGCGTCCAGCGGGTCGGGCGCGCTCCATGGCCCCCGACTCCATGAATTTCTGTCCCGCTTCGCTGCGGAGATAATCGAGCAATTCCTGGCTGTTGCCAAACTTTTCGAGCAGCTTCGTCTGCATACTGGTCTGCAGCTCCGCAATTTTCTTCCGCCGGTTGTTGGTGATGATGGTCCAAATAATGACCGGGATGACGCTGAACATCACGGTGAGAACAATCGTTCCATTGGGCTCGCCACTTGGCACGGCTTGCATGGTACCTCCGAAAACTCAGTTAGATTTGGCCGGCAACAGCTGCTGTCTCATATGTTCTCTGTCCCAGCGCATTACTATTACGAGTGTGCGCGGGGAGATGTTAACCGGGATTTTCATTTTGACCCCGGGATGGCCCCTCTCGTCCTTCCTAGCGGCATCCACGGCGACCCGTGGAGCTGACCGAAACGGGGCGACGCAGTGGAAAATGCAACATTACACTCGAATCCCTTCTCTGGCAGGATCGTGTAAGTCTCCCAGAATCCTGGTACACGAAGCGCAAAACGCAACAGAACAGATACTGTGTTGCATGGCTTACTGCTCATCTCCGTTTCGCGTACTCCGCCTTGGCTTGCTTCAGGATGGGGATGTCGGGGTCGGCGTCTTTCCAGAGCATGAGGAAGTCGTGATAGGCCGTTTTTCGCTCTGGCGTCATCGCCCACGATACGCGTGACAAAGAGGCCGCGGTGGGCGAAAGCGGCGGTCCGCAGTTGCGTAGCGATACAGCGATGCGCGTCAGCGCCTCATCGGACTTTACTGCGGGAAGTTCATGCTGCGGAGAATTGCCTGGAATCGTGGCTCGGAGCGCAAAGGGTCCACTTCCGGGTCACTCTTGAGAAAACCCAGGAAGAAGGAGCGCTCCGCGTAAGCCTGCTCCAATTCGGCCAAAGCATGGCTCTTGTCGCCCAGTGCCGCGTGGACTGTGGCTAGCATGTACTTCGAGACATGGCTGTGTTTGGAAGGGTCGAGCATGTCGTTCAAGATCTGCTGAGCGTCGGCCCTACGGCCCGAGAGGGCGTATGCGCGAGCGAGACACGCCAACGCAAAGGTGCAGTTGGGGTCGATCTTCAGGGCCTTCGTCTCGGCTCCAATCGCATCTTCGAAGTGTCCCTGTTGTTCATATGCGAGACCCTGGATCCAAAGGCAGAGAGGATAGTTAGGATCGAGATCGAGACACTTACGCGTCTGCTTCACGGCTAGCAAAAGATCAGCTCCATTCCTCCCTCGGGTCGCTTGAATTTTGATGGAAGCAGCCATTAGATACCGGGAGGGGCGATAGCCCCAGCAATGTTGGGTGGGATTGCATCCACAATCTCTTCGGACAAGCCGAACTCCTCGATGAGCGACTTCTTGCGCTCGGCCTCGGCCGGTTCCGTCCTCGTCAGGCTACCGTCTGTTGCCACCTTGAATTTGCTCTTCCTCCCGATGGTGAGAATCGAATCAGGGAAATGGCGGCTAATGAAAAGAACGTCGTTGAAGAAGCCAACAGTTCTCGTCCGATCCGCACGGGCTAGGAAGAATGTGTGATCGACCGGATCGTATTCCGGCTCGGGACGGAACGGCAATGGGTGGTCACGATCAAACCCTAGGTAGGATATAATTTCGAATCCGGCTTCGATCGGCACCGCCCGGATGTCGTGGATCCCGTTACCGGTGGACGCGGGCCTGCCGGGAACAAGGGGCAAAACCTTGAACGAAGCCATCCAGGCATCTACGACATAGCTGGTCCCATCCAAATCAACAAGAACCGAACCGTGATTGGCTCCCCTCGGGTAACCTTCGACGATGACAGACCCGACGATGCGCCGCGCCCGAAACCCGAGTGCATGAGCCAGTGCGTACATAGCGCCGTTGAGCGGCCAGCACGTTCCCCCCGTCCCGTGCCGCAAAAAGTTGTTGAAGAACTCGTTGGGGTCTCCCCCCGGCAGTGGTGTCGTTTGCGACCCCGCGAACCAGATCCGCTTATGTACGTTGTCGAATGGAATGTTTCTGCAGAAGGCCGCGTACAATTGATTCAGGCCGGCCAGGTCAGGCGCGGGCCTCGTGTGCAGTCCGAGCCTCTCGAGCACGTGCTCTACCAGTTCGGGACCAAGCGCCGGCTCCGCGCCCGAGGTTCGCAACTCTTTAGTCATAGGTATCCAATCCCATGAATCGGACTAACTCGTGGAATCGCGGATCCTGCCGGACGGAATCGAGAGTGGGATCGGCCAGGATTCCGGGGCCAATCTGCAAAGAGCGGTCCTCGCATGCGGCCTTCAAGAGCTTAAATGTCTCATCGCTCTTGCCCAGTCCTGCAAACACGCTGGCCACATGTCTTGGGGACACATACTTTTGTTGAGCAAGTGCTTTCAACCGATCAATGATCCCCTCCGCCTCCGCCTTTTTTCCACAAACCGCGTAGACGTAGCCGAGGGTCGAGAAAGCATACGGGCTCGCCGAAAGAACCGCTGCCGCCCGCTCGCATTCTGTAGCGGCCTCTTTTTGCATGCCTTTCTTGAGGTAAGCGACTCCGAGATAATCGCGCGTCAACATGAAGCTGGGCTCCATGTCCAGCGTTTTCCGGAGTTGTTCGATCGCCGGATCATATTGCCGCGCCATCAACAACGCTAGCCCCAGATTTCTGTTGACTGAGAGAGAGAGAGGGTCGAGTTCCAGTGCCCGTCTGTGCTCCCTGATGGATTTTTCATACCGCCCGGTTCTCCACAATCCATAGCCATACCACTGGTGGGCAATTGCATGATTGCCATTGAGTGCTATGGCGCGCTGGAACTCCTTTTCAGCGCCGGGCCAATCCCAGGTGTAATCCGACTTCACAAATGCCAGCGAAACATGCGCTTCGCAGAGCGACTCGTCAATGTCCAACGCTTTGAGCGCCGCCTCATTAGCGGCTGGATAACCCGCAGCCGGGGAGCAGAACCCGTAGTTGGCCCGCAGGCTCTGACAGTCGGCCAGCCCGCAATAGGCCAGTGCGTACGAGGGATCTCGGGCAATGGCCTGCTGAAAGTACCCTATGGCCCGTTCAAATCCGTCCTCGGTTCTCTTATTCCACCAATAACGGCCCTTGAGATAGTTCTGGTAGGCTTCCGGATCCGCGGTGTGGATTTTGACGAGGCGCCGTTCCTCCTGGCCTGTCAATCGAAGGCGCAGCGCTTTGCTAATTTCTTTCGCAATCTTCTGCTGGAGCGCGAAAATGTCCGCCGCCTTGCGGCTGTATTGTTGGCCCCAGATGTGGCTGTTATCTGTGGCGTCGATCAACTCTGCGCTGATTGCCAAGTTTTCCCCGCGCTGCATTACTCGGCCTTTTAGGACGGTGCGAACTCCTAGTTCCCTTCCCACTCGGTCGGCGTCCGTTTCTTTCCCCTTGTATCGGAAAGCGGAATCTCGTGACATCACTTTCAAATCCGGCAACTTAGACAAGCTGTCGATGAGGCTTTCAGTGATGCCGTCGCTTAGATACTCCGTATTCGGGTCGCCACTGCCGTTCACAAAGGGCAAGACCGCCAATCGACCGCGCCACCAAGGCTGTGCAGAGGTATCCGCTGGGCGCAGCTTCGCACCCGAGGTCGGGGATGGGACAGCAAACGCACCCGATTCCAATGTCACCCCAAGGCCAGAATCAAAATCCCGCTTCAGTCGCTTGAGGTCCGCGCGCAGGTCCGCGGCTGAGTGATAGCGCAGGTCACGATCCTTACCCAGCGCCCTATGAATAATGTCCTCCAGCTTTTGCGGGACTTTTGGATTCAAGCGCGTTGGAGGTATCGGTACGCGGTTCAGGATGGAATCGAATACCACGGCAGAAGTGTCGCCTCCGAAAGGCAGCATGCTTGTAGCCATCTCATAGAGAACAACGCCGAACGAGAATAAATCCGTCCGCACGTCCAGTTCTTCTCCCCGCGCCTGCTCAGGAGACATATAAGCTACCGTGCCCAGCATGCTTCCCGGGCTTGTCAGGTGCTCCACGTTGATTTCGTGTGTCGCCAATGTATCCGCATCGGCTGCGGTGCTCTTCGTGGAACTCATCTTGGCAAGGCCAAAGTCCAGAATCTTGGCATGGCCGTCCTCGGTAACGAAGATGTTCGCTGGTTTGATGTCTCTATGGACAATGCCTTTCGAGTGTGCGGCGTTGAGCCCGTCGGCCACGCCAATCGCTACATCCAACAAGGTTTCCAGTTCCATCAGTCGACCGGCGATTGTGTGTTTCAGTGTCTTGCCTTCCAGAAACTCCATGGCAATGAACGCTCTGCCGTTCTCCTCGCCAATGTCGTGGATGGTGCAAATGTTCGGATGATTTAAAGCCGAGGCGGCCTGTGCTTCTCTCTGAAAACGCGCTAGTGCTTGCGCATCCTGAGCCACATCGTCCGGTAGGAATTTCAGGGCGACGTTGCGATGGAGTCGGGTGTCCTCGGCCTTATACACCACACCCATCCCACCACCACCGAGTTTCTCGATGATCCGGTAGTGCGACACGACTTGGCCAATCATCGTTGACATCAGTTTCCCGTCAGCACGAGGCGTTTCAGCTCTTCGGACCAGTTCAGCACCACGTTGACCTGCGATGGTTGGTTACTTGTTGCCGCAGAGACCAAAGTGCCAGTGAGCGAAACCGACCCATGCCGCCCGCACCGATAGCGCCTGTGATTTCATAAGGGCCGAGTTTTGTGCCCGTTGCGATCGTCAGGATCACGCGCACGGTACAGTTCGCCCATCCCACCCGCACCAATAGCGGAGAGGATTTCATAGGGACCCAAGTGGGTGCCGGACTGAATGGGCATCGGACCCTGTCCCTGCTAGTTGGAATTCGGACAGTATATACGACGAGTGTTACGTACCAAGCTGTCATTTAGGGCCTTCGGCCCGCGAAATGTTATGAAAGTCCGGTGGGCAAGTGCTTTGTTATCAGTGCTCGCCCCATGACTTTCGACCCTGATTTATCTCGATTAATGCTGGAGTTGAAGGTAAGCGTCGGAGCTCTCTAGTCGCTCCGGGCCAATGACGGCCTGGCCCGCTGTTGTCTCGGAAGTTTCGCTCACCCGTTGAGCGGTCGCAATCGCGCGGTGAAATGGCGCAGGAATGGTGCCTGGTGAATTATCTCGTAGCCACGAATTTGTTCGCGCCGCCGCCAAACGTCTATGATCACTTCGACCACGTACTCGATATGGCTTTGTGTGTACACCCGCCGCGGAATCGCTAACCGCACCAAGTCCATAGTGGCATGTTCGCCAAACATCAGTGTTCCAATCTCAACCGAGCGGATCCCCCCTTCCAGATATAGCTCTACCGCGAGCGCCACGCCCGGAAATTGCGCCACAGGAATGTGCGGTAAAAAGGCTCTTGCATCCAGATAGATGGCATGGCCCCCCGGCGGCTGCACGATGGGCACGCCCTCGTTCGCGATGTGGTTGCCGAGAAACGCCGTCGAAGCGATGCGATAATTCAGATAGTCCTCTTCCAGCACCTCGTTAAGACCTACGGCGATCGCTTCGAGATCACGGCCGCAGAGCCCCCCATAGGTGGGAAAACCCTCTGTCAGAATCAGCAGATCTTTTTCCTGCTGCGCGAGGAGGTTGTCATTGGTGCAGAGAAAGCCGCCGATGTTAGCGAGACCGTCCTTTTTTGCGGACATCGTGCAGCCGTCCGCATACGAAAACATCTCGCGGGCGATCTCGCGGGGAGTCTTGTCCGCATAGCCTGGCTCGCGGAGCTTAATAAGGTAGGCATTCTCGGCGAACCGGCAGGCATCGATGTACAGCGGTATCCCGTGCCTCTTGCAGATTTCCTTCACTGCACGAATATTTTCCATGGAGACCGGCTGGCCGCCAGCGGAATTATTGGTGATCGTTAGCATCACCAGCGGAATGTGCTTCGCGCCCACACGTGCAATCAGCTCCGCCAGCTGTACCGTGTCCATATTTCCCTTGAAGGGAAGAACGCGTGCGGGTTGTTTCGCTTCGCAGACCGGTAGATCCAATGCCTGGGCCCCAATGAACTCGCAGTTGGCGCGCGTGGTGTCGAAATGGTTGTTGTTGGGTACGACGTCACCCTTCTTGCACATCACGGTGAAGAGAATGCGTTCCGCGGCGCGTCCTTGGTGTGTTGGTATCACATGCCGGAAACCGAAGATGTCTTGAACGGAATCGCGGAATCGAGCAAAGCTCGGCGACCCGGCGTAGGATTCGTCTCCCCGCATCATCGCCGCCCATTGCTCGGTAGACATGGCAGAAGTGCCGGAATCAGTCAGCAGATCAATCATTATCGCCTCGGCGGGCACGAGAAACAGGTTATAACCCGCGTCTTCGATGCACTGCCGGCGCTGCTGGGGTGTGGATTTGCGAATCGCTTCGATGCTCTTGATACGGAACGGCTCGATTACAGTGCGAATCGCCATGCTTGCCTCGCTTTTCGCAGAAATCGTCGAACTTGATCTTCTGCTGGAGACCTAGACAAAGTTCCGGGGTCAGAACACATCCTACCGCACTATTCTTGCGGGACGAGTGACGGCAAAATAGGCTTATCACGAGCTAGCTGCTGCTGAGGACCAGGGTAACTGCCGCTACGTCGGCCAACCGGAGTTCGTTCTGCTTACCTAGTTGTTCGATTCTCCACATTGGAAACAGGCCAAGACTCCCTAACTCGAGGAGGGGTAACGAGCTCGACAGCCTTCTACCGCGTTCCAAAAACCTTTTCCCGAATCTTGGAACACCTGGGGCAACGCGATATAGAGTTCCGACCCCTAGCTGCTGGGCAATGGCTCGCCAGCCGAGGCCCTGGCGACAAAGGGCTGCTAGTGACGACCGTGGCGGATGGCCGACCCATCTCCAGCCGGTGAGCCATCAAGGGGTTGCAGATTGGTGTTCGCGCATGTGGCTAACTTTTCGACGAATGTCAGGCCAGAATTCTTTCACGACGATGGCAAGCGTGTCGTACCCGACCTGCGTACCCCAAACGCTTGCAGCATTTCCCCAATTCCGCTCATTCTGGGGGTAGTAGCTGTAGGTGGATATGCCTGCGGCCAGCGCACTCCCGACGATCTCGGAATAATTGAATTGCTGATGCCCCGAGTCGCTAAAGGTGACAAAGATCCGGCTGATCGCGTAACCGGTACGATGCCAAAAACTCCCTCTCCCAGACTGGTAGAAACGAGGATCCTGTCTCAGCAGTGAGGGAAAGACAGCGGCCGTCATGAAATTTTCGATCGTACCGTCTGCAAACGCCTGGCCGTAGCGCTTGGCATAGCCGGCTGCCCCTTGCCCGTAGCCCGCCTCGCTATTTTCAGCTTGGCTTATTCCAGCAAGAGCACCGTACCAAAAGTACTCAACATAATCGAACGAGCTTCGCGCCGCTACTTTGAATTTCTGCCCTGGAGTGAGAGGCGGTAGCTGGCCCACGTTTTGAACTGTGAGAAAGTTGGGAAGTGTATAGAAAAGCCTATCGTTCGATGTGCCACTTTGCAGGTTCTCCTTCGCTTTCTGACTAGTGTCATCCTTGTCGTCCGCCTTGGTTTGTTCCGGCGGGGGCACAGCCGCACTGGGCGGTTGCTGTTGTCCGACAGCGGGAAGACCGACCATCAGTAGCGCCAGGAAACCTCGGACCAGCAGTGCCCTCAGCGACGGCCGACTTCGATCAATCATCCCTTCCACCTACCGAGTTTGGTTCCTGCACAGTGTTATTCCTTCGGCACGTCCTTGCGGTTCCACCGTCCGTCTCCCACAGCTGGAACAGCGCGGCTGTATCCGCATAGCGATTGGGCTTTCAAAGCCGCTGAGGCGCTGAAGCTCGCACAAAAGACCCAACAGGCGGCTACATTTTCGGCTACACTCGCCAGGGTAAACTGATGAACACGTTCTCTAACTCATTGAAGAGATTGGTCGGGGCGCGCGGATTTGAACCGCGGACCTCCCGCGCCCAAGGCAACTGCAAAAAAACCTATCTCATTGGTTCGTCTAGCTCTGTTCTGCGTCATGGTACCCGGTTTTGGACCCAATTTGTCAGCATTTGGACCCAAATGGACCCAAGTTTTTTCTCGCAACTAGGTAGATCGCAGGCACGCGCGGTTGGCTTTGCCCTGCTGTTGTCCGCCTCGCCGTGCTAACCCTAGACGAGTGCTACTTCGCGGTCGAAATTTGGCTTCTTCTCGGCGTGGAGCTTTAGGGCCACGCCGCAGGCCGTAGCTATGCGCTCCAGCATTGTGA
>Ga0187782_10003498_pt1 | contig 11706 bp, 10 predicted proteins | sample 0715_SJ02_MP15_2_FD_132454 | JGI IMG/M metagenome (GOLD analysis project Ga0187782, IMG submission 132454) | Tropical peat soil microbial communities from peatlands in Department of Meta, Colombia - 0715_SJ02_MP15_20_MG | ecosystem: Environmental > Terrestrial > Soil > Wetlands > Peat | place...
CAACTTCTTCTTTCAGGACACCTGGAAGGTAAGGCGCAATGTCTCTCTCACTTACGGTCTGAATTACCAGCTCATGACGCCGATGACGGAGACCTCGGGACAGGAGGTCGCACCGACCGTAAACATGGGCAAGTGGTTTACTGAGCGGCAAGCGGCCATGTTGGCCGGCATTCCGGATAATCAAGTCGACGGCGGCGCGCTCATTGTTTTCGGACCCGCCGGTTCGCCATACGGCAAGCCCGGCTTGTACAGTGCCCAGACCAAGAACTTCGCGCCGCGCGTAGGCCTCGCCTTCACGCCGCACGCAGATTCGGGATTCCTGAGCAGACTCTTTGGCGAAAACAAAACCTCGATTCGCGCTGGCGCCGGTATGTACTACCAGAACTTCGGCCCAGAACTCGCCCAGTACTACAGCGCGATCGGCGAATATGGCCTTTCTACGGTGAACTCAAATCCCTTGGGCTCGGACACCGTGGCCACCTCGCCTCGGCTCGGCAAGACCCTGGCCGATATGAACTCGATCCCGGTCTCGTTCTTGGGTACCTGTTGCCTCCCCCAGAACTATATCCCTGCTTCCACCTTCAGCTTTCCAGAAGGTCCAGTGGCAGGTTCGCTTTCCCTCACGCAGGGCATTGACCAGTCTCTCAAAACTCCGTACTCGTACGCGTTAGATCTCTCTGTGCAACGGCAGTTGCCGGGCAAGATAACGCTCGACGTGGCTTACGTCGGCCATTTAGCGCATCGTCTCATGGCGTTGGATGACGTTGCCGAGCCTATGAATCTGGTTGATCCGAAATCCGGGATCAGTTACTTCCAGGCGGCGCATCAACTGTCATATTTGGGGCGCCAGAACACTCCCGACAGCGCCATTAACGCCTCGACGATCGGGCCCACTACCCAGTACTGGCAAGACATGATGCAACCATCAACTTCGGGTTACACGCTCTGCTCGACGGGTGCTCCGACCTCGAACATGCTTGAGGCCATTTATGACGTTTTCGGGCCCGGTTGCAACCTTTACAACGAGACTTCAGCAATCTACGCGATCGACACCGGGGGCTTTCCGGTGGCTCCTAAAACGGGCTTGTTCAGTTACTACGACAGCCAGTATTCCTCTCTGTATGACTGGCGTTCGATTGCGTGGTCGAACTACAACGCACTCCAGGTCAGCCTGAGCAAGCAGATGTCCCACGGTTTGATGTTCCGGCTTAACTACACCTTCGCGAAGGCCCTGGATGTTGAGTCCATGGCGGAACGAGGTGCCCAGTACCTGACCGATAGTGTGATCAACCCCTGGAGCCCGTCTCAAATGTATGGCCCGAGCGACAGCGACCTGAGACATCAGATCAACGGCTACTGGATCATCCAGTTGCCCTTTGGTCACGGCAGGGCAATCGCCGGAAACTCCAGCAAATTGGTTGACGGCATCGTCGGCGGCTGGCAAATTGGCGGAACGACGCGCTGGACCTCCGGTTTCCCGGCCAGCGTCTTCGAGGGATACGTCTGGCCGACGAATTGGGATGAAATGGGGTGGTCGGACTTGACCGGCGCGCCCATCCATACAGGAACGACCATTAGCCACGGCACTGCGAATGTTTTTAAGGATTTTGCCCAGTGGCAAAGCAGTGGATGCGTTTGTGGCTCGAGGGCTGCATTCAGCTACGCCTATCCGGGAGAGAGTGGCGTTCGCAACCCAATTCGTGGCGACGGTTTCACTTCTACGGACCTGAATCTCTCGAAACGCTGGAAGATCACCGAGGGGCAGAGCTTCGAGCTGCGCTGGAGCGTCTTCAATGCGTTTAACAACGTCAAGTTCGACATTTACAGCATTCAGGACGAGTGGGATGTTCCCACTACGTTCGGAAATTACTCTCAAACGCTCACACAGCCGCGCAGAATGGAGTTTGCAGGAATCTACAGGTTCTAACGAGTGAAGGTCCCGGGTCGTCCGGGAGAGTGGCTACGCCTGGAATTCGGAAGCTTCGGGGAAGCGGAGCTTGCATTTTGCCAGGGCGGTCGCGAGCAGTTCCTCCACCTTGGCTTCTTCGCAGTTGCGCGCCAAGGCCATTTCGCTGACCAGGAGGTAGCGCGCGCGTTCCAGCATTTTCTTCTCGCGAAAGGAAAGCGGTTTAGCTTGGTGTAAGGCGATCAGGCTCTTGAGGACTCCGGCTACCTCAAGCAGCGAACCGGTGCGCATGCGGTCAGAGTTCTCTTTGAACCGGTCCTTCCAGTCTTCGGTCCTGCCGTTCTGGCTAACCGAAAGCAAATCCAGCACTTTCTGAATTTCGCCATTGCGCACGACACGCCTCAGGCCGATGGTGGCAGCATTGTGGCAAGGCACCATGACCTTCAGGCTGCTGGCTTTAATGTGCAGGAGGTAGAACTTCTCGACGGTGGCGCCCACCGATCGGCTGCCGATCTGCTCAATCACACCGACGCCGTGGTTGGGATAAACAACTTTGTCGCCGATGTGGAAATTTAAGTCTATACCGCTCATACAGGGCACCTGAGAGAGGTTGCGAATTAGTGCGGGATTGGCTTTCCTTCCAGACCTGTTTTCTATGCTACTCGCGGGGCTGGGGGAAAGCAAGAAAGTTGCAGCGAGAATGGTGCAAGCGAGCGGCGGCCTCCGTAAATGATTGAGGCCCAATTTCTTAGCGGACGCCAACACAACAAGACCGTTCGAGGCCCCGAACCTCTGCTCACCGGCTTCGGCTCTCCATCCATCCCTGCAGAATCAGGACCGCGGCCATGCGGTCGACTGCTTTGCCGCGCTTTTCAATCGAGAGGTCGGTCGAGCGGAGCAGGCGGTTGGCTTCGGCGGACGTGAGGCGCTCATCCCAGAGATGAACCGGCAGGCGGAAGTGCTTGCGGAGATCTTCGGCCAACGCCTGTATCTTCTCGGCCTGAGCGCCTTCCGCGCCGCTCATGCGCAGAGGCAAGCCAACGACGATCTCTTTCACTTCATATTCGCGAATGATGTCATACAGGCGCGAAAAGTCGTGTTTCTTGTTCTTGCGCTGAAGCGTTTCAAGGCCCTGGGCGGTGATGCCCAGAGGATCCGAGATGGCGACGCCGATCCGGCGGGAGCCGACGTCGAGACCGAGGATACGGGGAGGGGCGGACGATTCCGAAGTCACGAGGCCAATTATAGGGTGCAGCAGCAGCGTATTGCGTGCAACAGAAAGAATCAGTTCTTCAGCACAAGGTCGCCCGCAAACACGTGCGCATGCAGGCGGTACTTTCCCGATCCTTCGTGCTTGAGGGAATTGCCCAGCCAGCCCTTCGGATCGCCAAATTGATCGCCACTCACGTCTCCAAACCGAACCGAGAGGTCCACATGACCATAGTCGGCAGGATTTCCGATCTGGATCGTCATGTTGCCCCCGGTTAGCTGGAGGTCTTTGTCCCCAGCCACACCTTCTACAGAGAGATCGCCTCCCCGCATACGGCCGTAAAGATTGGTGGACTTTGGGATCGTGATGGTGACCTGAAGTTCATGCTTCGGCACGTGCGAGAGCTTGAGATCCACCTGATCGCCGTTGCGCTTGAATTGGACCTTGATCTTGGCAGCCAGCTCCAGACTTTTCCCATCGGCCTTGATGAGAATTTTGTCGTCATCGCTGCCCACGATGCGGTAGTCGCCATCGTGCAGCTGCAGATGCAGGGTCTTACCGCTAGGCAGGTTGGCTTCGAACGGCTGCTCTCTGAGGTTCGCGGTCACCGGCTTGCTTTCGCATAAGCCCGGGCTTCTCAGAGCCAGGATCGTCCAGGAAATGAGCAGGCAGAAGATCGCCGTGGATCGGACAGGGTTGCGCATGTGAGCCCCTGCGTGCTGCATACGAAGGGCAAGGTGGGGAAGTTCCCTTTCGTTAGAGCCGTTTCGGGATAGATGGCGGCTAGTGTCCGCGTATCGCTCTGCGATAGGCCTCAACGTTCTTGTTGTGATCTTCCAGCGTTCGAGCGAAGCGGTGGTGGCCCTCGGCATCAGCGACGAAATAATAATAGTTGCTCTGCGCCGGATGGAGGGCGGCTTCGAGCGCGCTTCGACCCGGATTGCCAATAGGACCAGGAGGCAAGCCAGCGTTGCGGTAAGTGTTGTAGGGAGAACGGAACTGCATGTCAGCGTGATGCAAGGCGCCCTGGTAACTTCCGGCCAGAAGTTCGGCGTAAATGATACTCGGATCGGCGTCGAGCGCAATCTTCTTATTCAGCCGGTTATAGTAGACGCTGGCGACGAGCGGCCGCTCCTCGGGTACGGCAGTCTCCTTCTCGATGATGGAGCCCATGATCACCGTGCGCTCGACTTCATTCTGCAAACCGCTCGACACCAAGTCCGTCCCGGAGACCGGCTGTGCCTCGCGGGTGGCGATCAGCGTTGGGTCTGCGATCAATCCGATCTGACGCGCAACCAGGCGGAACTGCTTGACCATGGCTGCGGCCATGTCGTGCATGGTCATGAGGCGGGTAAATTCATAGGTTTCTGGAAAAAGATAGCCTTCGAGTGAGGGCGCGTTAGGAGCGATGTCGGCAATAAGATCGGTGTCGGACTGCGCAACTTTCAGAAAGTCGTCGGCCGGGCCGAGTCCCGCAGCCTCGATGGCTCGGGCCACGTCGAACATGGTGTAGCCTTCGGGGATGACCACGGAGTGGACATAAACGTCGCCAGCACGCAGGCGCTTCTGGATGTCAATGATGTTGGCCGGGTTGTCGAAGAGATATTCTCCGGCTTTCAGCGTGCGCTTGCGGTGGAAATCGTGCCAGAGAACGAACGCTTCTTCGCTGCGGATGATGCCGGCGGACTTAAGTTCAGCGGCGATGCGGTGGGTGGAGTAGCCAGGATGAAGCAGCACGAAGGTTTGTCCGGAAGGCTGAACGGGCGTCAGCACAGTCCAGGCGAACCAGCCGGAGGCGGCGATGACGGCAATCAATACGAGCCAAATGATCTTTTTCACGATGCCAACTCGCGATAGCCCAGAGCGACACCACCTTCACGACGCCCATAGTTTAGATGATCCGGAATCGGCTGTGACCTGACGATGGTGTGGCTGCTTTGGTGCGTGTCCAGAGGCTCCCGGATGTAAGTGGTGAGTTTTCTTGGGGATTGCAGTCCGCGCGAGGAAACCTCTTGGGGCCACTGTTAGGGCAGTACCTTGCATGGAATCACCCCCGCCACAGGCGTGCAACCTTTCCGAAGCGGTATACTCAAATAGCTAAGGGGGCTTTCTAAGTATTTCATGAGACGTGCTTCTCCTGTATGGCTCGCGGGTTTATTAGTGGCGATTTTTCCCACCACGGCCTGCCTTTTTCGCACGCGCCCGGTTGAGGAACAATACTCGAAGGCTCCGCTGAAGGAGTCGTCACAGCAGGGATTGATTGACAGCGTCAACCAGCAGGCTGAAGCCATCCGTTCGCTCAAGGCGACGGCGGACATTGACACCTCCGCCGGTGGAGTGAAGAAGGGGCACTACACCGACTACAAGGAAATCCGCGGATACGTGCTGGCGCGGAAACCAGCATCGCTGCACATGATCGGGTTGACGCCCATCGTTCGGACAACCGCCTTCGATATGGTCAGCGATGGCACCCAGTTCAAGCTATGGATCCCTCCCAGGAACCGTTTTGTGGTCGGACTGAACCAGATGCCGACGCCGAACACAGATCAGCCGATGGAGAACATTCGTCCGCAGAATTTCTATGATGCGTTGCTCATCCCTCCCATAGATACCGGGTCGGGATCGGAACTGGCGGTGATGGAGCCGAGTTATGAGACCCTTCACGATGCCAAGGGGCATCCCATTCTGCAGGAAGATTACGAACTGGTGGTGATCCGCACAAACGGTGACCGCGGAGGGGTGCTGGCTCGTAGAATCGTGTTCAGCCGCACCGATTTGAAGCCTCGCCGTCAGCTCATTTACGACGAGAACGGGAAGCTTGCGACCGACGCGCGCTATGCCGAGTACAGAGACTACGACGGCGTGAGTTTCGCGTCTCGCATCGAAATCGTCCGGCCGCAGGAAGAGTACGACATCACGCTGAACATGCTGAAGGTGGAAATCAACAAGCCACTGACGGATGATCAGTTCGTTCTGGAGCAGCCGGCGGGAGCGGAAGTGGTGCATCTGGACCGGCCACAATCGAGTCAGGCCGGGACGCAAGGGTCTGGTGGCGAACGCCAGTAGAGAAGTCAGCACTCAAGCATCGCTACGGTCCAGATTTCCCCGCGCCGCAAGGGCCTGGACGGGGGACGAAGCCGCTTCTCCTATGATCAACAGAATGATTGTTGCCAACCTCCTGCATCGGCCGATCCGGTCGTTGATCAGCATTGTAGCTATCGCGCTTGAAGTTACGCTGATCCTGCTGATTGTCGGGCTGTGCTATGGGATCATGAACGACTCCAAGAATCGCACCGCCGGCATTGGAGCCGACGTCATCGTGCAGCCGCCGGGTTCGTCGTTTCTGGCGGGAATCAGCGGAGCGCCGGTGTCGGTAAAGGTGGCGGATGTACTGCGACGCATGGCGCACGTAAAAGTCGTGAGTCCGGTCATCTGGATGATTGCCACCGGCGGCGGAATCGAAGTGATCGATGGCGTCGACATCTCCACTTTCGAAGGGTTGGGCGGTCCATTTCAGTATGTGCAAGGGGGACCGTTTCAAGGGCCGGACGATGCGTTGGTGGACGACTACATCGCGCGGCAAAGGCATGTGAAGGTCGGCGACCAAATAGAAATCCTCAATCATCCGTTCCGGGTCAGCGGAATCGTCGAGAACGGCAGGGGCGCGCGGAAATTCGTCCCTATGACGACGCTGCAAGACCTGATCGGAGCCAAGGACAAAGCCTCTGTCTTCTACGTAAAACTGGATGATCCAGCCAACGCCGAAGCGGTGGTGGCGTCCGTAAAAGCCCAGCCGGGAATGGAGAAGTACTCGGTGCTCTCGACTCCGGATTATTTGAGCATGATGACGCCGAGCAATCTGCCGGGGTTCAGGCCGTTCATCCTGGTCGTGATCGGGGTGAGTGTGATCATTGGATTCCTAGTGATTTTTCAGGCGATTTATACCGCAGTGATGGAGCGCACTCGCGAGATTGGGATTCTAAAGTCGATGGGCGCGTCGAAACTCTACATTGTGAATGTTGTACTGCGCGAAACGCTGCTGCTGGCTGTTTCAGGAATCATTCTAGGCGTGGTGGTAAGCTTGGCGGCGCGTGTGGGGATTCAGCACCGCTGGCCTCTGGTGCACATCGACCGGAGCAACGAATGGATGCTGAGGGCCGCAGTTATCGCGATCGCTGGAGCGACCGCCGGGGCGATTTATCCGGCGTACAAGGCGGCGCAGAAGGATCCGATCGACGCGCTGGCGTATGAGTAGTAGGCCGATTGTTGGTAGTGGGCTGTTTCGGTATTCACTTTTTCCTGCGAAGTGAGCGTGGCCACCAATTACGGGGCATCCAATGATGGGCATCGACCGCAACTTGCGCGACTATCCCCGCGAAGAACAACAATATTAGGAGGAGCGGTGCGATGTAAGCGAGGAACACTTTCATGCCGGAATCGTACCATCCCTGGCCTGCCGCCCGATTGCCATGGTTGCGCCGCACCGCATAAAATCCTGTAAACTTCATCATCGCCCAACTTGGGGCTTTTCTGTGAGGACGATTGGCTAAGGGCATCGCTGTCTATCCCGGTTCGTTTGATCCGCCCACCAACGGGCACCTCGACCTGATTGAACGGGGCAGCAAGATTTTCGAGGAGATGGTGGTGGCGATTCTGCGGAATTCGGAGAAAAGCCCGATGTTCAGCGTCGCCGAGCGGCTGGAGATGCTGAGGGAGCTGACGGCCGACCTGAAAAACGTTCGCCTCGACACGTTCGACGGGTTGATGGTGCAGTTCGCCAAGTCGATCGACGCCAAGTGCGTTTTGCGGGGCATCCGGGCCATCAGCGACTACGAGTATGAACTGCAGATGGCGCTGATGAATCGCCGGCTGGAACCCTCGCTGGAGACGGTATTCATGATGCCCGCCGACAAGTATTCGTACGTCAGCTCGCGACTGGTGCGCGAAGTGGCACAGGCTGGCGGACCGGTGAAAGGTCTGGTCCCGGAACTGGTGGAGCAGAAGCTGCGGGAAAAACTGGATCCGGCGTATAAGCTCGAGGAAAGACCTGTGATCGACTCTCCGAAAAGAAGAAAAAAGAAAGCATGACCACAGCCATGACGGAATCGCGACTCAGCGAGCGGATCAATCGCATCGAGACTTCAGCCACGATGGCAGTAGTAGCCGAAGCCGAGAAATTGCACACGCAGGGAATCGATGTGGTCAGTTTCGGGGCGGGCGAGCCGCACTTCGCCACGCCGCAGCACATCAAAGAAGCCGCGATCGCAGCGATCCAGGCGAATTTCACGAGGTACACAGCAGTGGCGGGCACTGCTGACCTGCGGGATGCCATCGCGCACCGGCACAACGTGGACTTCGATTCGGATTACCGCCGCGAGGAAGTGATCGCTTCGGTTGGAGGAAAGCACGGGGTGTTCAACGCGATCCAGGTTCTGGTGGATCAGCGCGACGAAGTGATACTGCCGGTGCCGTACTGGGTGTCGTTTAAAGACATGGTGCGCTACGCGGGGGGAAACTGCATTCTGCTGGAGACGGATGAGGCAGAGCGATTTCGCGTCACCGCAGAGATGGTGGCAAGGCTGATCACGCCGCGTACTAAAGCGATCGTGTTGAACTCACCCTCGAATCCTTCGGGAGCGGTGATGAGCGCGCAGGACATGACCGAGGTGGTGCGGCTGGCACATCAGCGAGGAATATGGGTGCTATCGGACGAGTGCTATGTGTATCTGAATTACCGCGACAAGAATTTTTCCGTCGGAGGACTGCGGGAGTTCAAGGAAAGCATGGTGGTGCTGGGCTCGCTTTCCAAAACCTATGCCATGACCGGCTGGCGGCTGGGCTACGCACTGGCCCCGGCGCCGGTGACCAGCGCGATGGCGAAGCTGCAGAGCCAGTCCACGACGAATCCGACCTCGATAGTGCAGAAAGCCGCCGTGGCTGCACTGAAGGGGCCGCAGGATTGCGTTGAGCAGATGAGGCAGGAGTACATGCAGCTCCGCGATCACGTGGTGAAAGGATTGCGCTCGATTCCCGGCGTGACTTGCAACATGCCGGAGGGCGCGTTCTATGCGTATCCGAATATTTCCGCGTTTCTCGGCCGCAGCGGGCTGAAGTCGGCGTCCGACCTGGCAGGGCGGCTGCTGCGGGAGGCCCATGTGGCTACGGTTCCGGGTGAGGGTTTCGGCACGAACGACCACATTCGCGTGTCCTATGCGACCTCGAAGGCTGAATTAGACCGGGGCCTCGAACGCATGCGAAAGTTCCTGGCTGCACTATAAGCCAGTCCTGAGCAGCCTGATTCTTTGGGACGATCAGATCGCGCAAAGGCCGTTCCGACCGCGGACGGTCTTTTTTGTCGACGTAGATTTGCATGGGAAACCTGTATCCATTGTTGATGCTTCCCGGATTTGATCCGCGACCATGGGGCACGCAGGACCTGTCGCCCATTTATCCCAATCACAAATTCGAGGAGAAGATCGGCGAGGCTTGGCTGAGTGGAGATGACTGCAAAGTGTCGAACGGACCGCTCGCCGGGAAAACTCTGGCTCAATTGAGTGAGCAGTACCAGCGCGCACTGGTGGGCGAGGCGGCACGCGAAAGCAAGCGGTTTCCCTTGCTACTCAAGTTTCTTTTCCCGCACGAGAAACTTTCGGTGCAGGTTCATCCTGACGATGAACAGGCCCAGCGCGTGGGCGAGCCCTGGGGCAAAACGGAATGCTGGTACGTCGCGCATGCCAAGCCGGGGGCGCAGATTGCGTTGGGTCTTAAGAGCGGAGTGACTGCGGGCCAGTTGGAAGATGCGATTCACCAGAAGCGAGCGGAGGATCTGCTGAACTGGATTGATGTTTACGCGGGCGACATGATTTACGTTGCCGGCGGGACGGTGCACACTCTGGGGCCGGGATCGGTGATCGTGGAAGCTCAGCAGCAGTCCGACACGACCTATCGGCTGTATGATTACGGGCGTCCGCGTGAACTGCACCTGAAAGACGGCATGGCAGCGGTGAAAGAAAAGGTGCGCTCCGGGAAGGTGGTGCGACCGGCGCCACAGCAGCTCGGCAAGAATAGGTATGCGCCGCTGGTCGTAGCTCCTTATTTTGTGGTGGACTTTTTTGAAGCGAAGGAAAAGCTTTCTTTGACGACCTGCGATGATTCTGGGCGAAGTTCAGTGCAGATTCTGGTTGCCGTCGAGGGCTGCGGCGCGATTGATGCACCGGGCACGGAGCCCGTTACTCTGGCGAAGGGAGATGCGGTCGTGATTCCTGCGTGTTTGGGCAACTTTGACGTGCGCCCGCAATGGACGCTGGAATTGTTGAGGGCGTATGTGCCGGGAAAGCCGCTTCCGGAGCCGGAAACTAGAATATAGAGAACACCGCAGATTTACGATTGTGTGTGTTTCGGCAGGAAGCGATACGCTGGCGCAAATTTCACAGATTTGCAATCTGAAATCTACAGTCTTCAAATTTCGAAACCTGTGGCAAAGAACCCAAATTTCTATCCCGTAATTCTGGCCGGAGGGCGCGGTACCCGCTTCTGGCCGTTGAGCCGTAAGAAGCGAGCCAAGCAGTTGCTGGCGCTCGACGGCAGGCAGACAATGATCCAGCAGACGGTGGCCCGCTTGCTGCCCCTGGCGCCTGCGAAGCGGTTCTGGATCATCACCAATGAAGACTTGCGGCCTGCGGTGGTGAAACAGCTGCCGAAATTGCCGACGGCGCAGGTGTTGGCGGAACCGGCAGGGCGCAACACCGCACCCGCGATTGGTTTGGCAGCCTTTATTTTGCTGCGGGAGAATCCGGATGCGGTAATCGGGTTATTTCCCTCTGATCATGTGATCGGCGACGAGAAGCGATATCGCGAGACGCTGGAGCGCGGAATCGAGATCGCGGCTGCAGGCGCAAACATCGTGGTGCTCGGCATCAGGCCGAGTCGTGCGGAAACCGGCTATGGATACATCGAGGCTGGAGGCGCGTATTGGGCCGACGCGCTGCGCGTGCGGCGTTTTACGGAAAAGCCGGACGCGAAGAAAGCCGCCGAATTTGTGGCCGCTGGAAATTACTTCTGGAACAGCGGTATGTTTCTGTGGAGCGCACGCACCCTGGTCGACGCGTTGCGGGAACATCTGCCGAAGACGGCATCCGTGCTGGAAGAAATCGCCGCCGCTTTCGGAACGCGCAAGTTTGCGGCTGCATTTCGCAGACTGTATCCCAGGTCCGAGAACATCAGCGTGGATTACGCGATATTGGAGCCGCGGTCGGCGAAAGGGGAGCAGGCAGGAAATATCTTCTGCTTGCCAGCGGATTTGGGCTGGAACGATCTAGGCTCGTGGACAGCGCTGCATGAACATCAATCCAGCAAAAGCAACGCAGCCGACGGCAACCTGGTCGCTGGTTCTGGCTCTTTTGTCCTGAACGCACACGGAAATTATGTTTACGCTCCGGGCAAGTTCGTGGCGGCGGTGGGAGTGAACGATCTGGTCGTGGTGGTGACTCCTGATGCCTTGCTGATTACGACCCGGCAGAACGCCCAGGATGTGGGCAGGGTGGTGAAGTATCTGGACGAGAAAAAGATGAGGAAACTGGTATGACGCAAG
>Ga0187782_10003500_pt1 | contig 11703 bp, 8 predicted proteins | sample 0715_SJ02_MP15_2_FD_132454 | JGI IMG/M metagenome (GOLD analysis project Ga0187782, IMG submission 132454) | Tropical peat soil microbial communities from peatlands in Department of Meta, Colombia - 0715_SJ02_MP15_20_MG | ecosystem: Environmental > Terrestrial > Soil > Wetlands > Peat | place...
ACCTGGAAACCGGGATGCAGCTCTTTCAGGTGGTTGAGGCTTTCGAGAAAAAGGCCGGCGCCAACAAGGAGCAGCAGTGAGAGGGCCACTTGCGCGATGACCAGCCCTTTGCGCAGCGCCACTGCCGTGCCGCCAATTACTGCGCCAGCCTGGTCCTTCAGGGTCGAAGCCAGCTTCGGCCGGCTGGCTTGCAACGCGGGAGCGAGGCCAAACAGGAAACCGGTCAAAAGGGAAACGACAAGAGTAAACAGGAGAACGCGCCCATCGGGCGTCGCCGAAATCGTTAATGTGGCGACGTTGGTGGGGAGGAACGTGAGCAGCGCGCGGTCAATCCACAGGGCCAGCAGGACGCCCGCCGCTCCGCCGGCGAGCGAAAGCAGCACGCTTTCCAGAACCAACTGGCTGACAATCCGGCCGCGGCTTGCGCCCAACGCCAGCCGCACCGCGATTTCCTTCTGCCGCGCCGTGGCCCGCGCGATCAGAAGATTCGCCAGGTTGGAACAGGAAATGAGCAGCACTAGTCCCACCATGCCCATCAGCGCAAGGATCGGCTTCGATGCCTGCTCGCGCAAATAGGAGTGGCCTTTCGAAGCGGGAAGCAGGTTCATCCACATGCGCAGAAACTGCTGGCGCGTGTAATCGGTGGCTTTGGCGAACTCCTTCTGCTGCACTTCCATGTTCAGGATCTGGTGAAACAGCGGTTGCAAGCCGGCCCTAGCCTGCTCCAGGGTCTCGCCTGGCTTCAGACGCCCGAACGCCTGCACAAAGCGGCCGCGCCGGTCGTTCAGCGGATACCATGGACCGTTCGTCACCTCGCGCTTCATCATCATCGGGATGCGGATCTGCGGCGAGTAGCCTTTTTCCACTCCTTCGAAACCGGCCTGGCTGACGCCCACGATAGTCATGGGATAGCCGGCCACCATCACTTTCCGACCGAGGACGCCGGGATCGGCGCCGAAGCGCGTGGTCCAATAACTGTAGCTGAGCACCACCAGCGGATGGCCGCCCTGGATGAGATCGTCGGAGGCCGCAAACACGCGGCCCAGCGCGGCGCGAACCCCCAGCACCGGAAAGTAGTTACCGGAAACCAACTCGGCGGAGACCACTTCGGTGCGGCCGCCGGTTGTCAGGCCGAGCTCGGTGAGATATCGGCAAAACATGCCGCTGAAGACCTGGTTCTTGTCGCGGAAATCCTGATACATCGGGTAAGAGATGGCGTTGTCCCCGGTGTTGCTGCCGTAGTGATGTCCTTTGGCGCTGAACAGAACGAGCTGCTCGGGGTGCTTCACGGGCAGCAGCTCCAGCATGACCTGATTCACAAGGCTGAAGATCGCGGTATTCGCGCCGATCCCGAGGGCGAGCGAAGCCACGGCAACCGTCGCAAACAGAGGCGACTTCCGCAGCGTGCGGAGGGCGTAACGCAGGTCTTTGAGGAGCGTGGTCATCGAACCTTATACTACGCCACCAGCAGAAGGTTACGCGCGGAGTGTGCGGGGGAGCACATCTAAGACCCCAGCCAAATGCTAGGCGGCTTCTTCGACCGCGATCGTGATGCGCTTCCCGAGCGCGCGGAACGCGGCTTCGAGCTGATCGAGGCGGGAACTGTGCAGCAAGTCGAGGATCCGATCCACCTGGGGAAGATGCCAGTTCAGACGGCGGGCAAGCTCGGCCTTGCCGACCCTTTGCGCGCGCATGGCGGAGTACAGGGCGAGCTTGGCCTCCGTCAGCGCCGGCCGGTCACGCATTTGGCGCGACGCTTTACGGGCGAGGGCTCTGGGATATCGCGCCGGTCCTCGATGTATAGGCTGAGGGCGGTTTCGAACGAATCGACGGCGTGCATGAGGGCATCGTCCTCGTCCTCGCCAAAAGTGTGTGCCTCGGGGACGTCAGGAAAATTTACCAGGATCGTCCCGTTGGTGTCGCGGCTGAGTTTTACCGGGTATTGCAACATGCCGATGCTCGTCTATTTCAAGCCCGCTGATCAATTACCCTGCCGAGTAATCCTTGAAATCGGCTAACACCGCTTTTTCCATCGCGCGCGCGGCTTCGATCAGCCAACCGCGCGGGCGCTTTTTGAGGTCCGCCAGAAGAACGCGCGGACGCTGGGTGCCCAGGTGAATATTCGCGGTCTCCCAGCCCATGGCGTGCAGCAGGCGCAGGGTGTCGCGTTCAGCCGGCAGCGAGGAAAGCTCTATGCGCGAACAATCGGGCGCCAGCCGGCGCACGATCCACCTCTTCTGTAGCCGCACGAACGGGTCCGGGCAGCGCACCGACCGGTCCAGGATCTCCTGGTAGTGGATCGGCGCGGAGCCCTTGCCCTGGGCGGCCCAGACGCACGCGGAGGGGGCCAGCGCCTTCGCTTCCCGCGCCACGGCTCCGCCGCGCCACTGCGCGACAGCGACGTAGCGCTCGCGGCCGAGGCTGCCGAGCCCGGCCACGCGATGCGAGATGCGACACTCGAGACGCCGCTCCGGCATCATCCGCTCAATGCCCTTGACAGCGCCGGCGGGCGGTTCTTTTCGCACGGCGGCCAGGCCGAACAGTTTCTGCCAATAGGCCTCGACATTGTGCAGCCGGGCAGTCGCCATATTCCGGAGCACGGTATGATGCTCAGCCAGCGCGAAGGGCTGTCCGCCCGCCGCCAATGCCTCCTGGTAGCCTTTGAGAATGGCCGCGATCCCTTCCTTGAAATCGCAGTCCATTTTAGCCAGCAGCGCACTGGCGGCCAGGCGCACCAGATCGTGCGTGTAGGGCAGGCGCCAGGCTTCGTCGAAATCGTTGATGCCCCAGATCAGCCGTCCATCTACATCGCGCCAAGTCCCGAAGTTCTCCACGTGCAGATCGCCCACCGCCAGCGCCTTGGGCGCGCGCGCGAGTCCGGGGCAAATCTTCGGGAAGACCTGCGCCCATCGGTAATACGTGGCGCGCAGAAACGGAAACGGCTCGGCGCGCATTTCCTTATGCTTCAAATCGAGGTCTCCCTGAATCAGGCGGAGGTGCCGCCCGAGCCAGCTTTCGTAGCGTTCGGTGGCTTTGTGGATGTTCATAGAGGCTCCTTTTCAGCATAGCCAGCTTTCAGCCCTCAGCGTGCAGCATTCAGCTGACGCGCCGTTTCACGGCCGGCCCCGGTGCTACATTTGAGCAATGCCCCGTGAAATCGGACCCGGGCGCCGCCGGCTTGCTTCGCCTGCCGCCCTCATCGCCGCCGGTGCCATTCTGGTGGCGCTTCTCGTGGGGGCGCGCACAATCGCGTCTTATGCCATTGAGGTTGCGTGGTGGAAGGAGCTCGGCCAGTTCCGCACCTGGCTGAGCATGCTGGCTTACAGCGTGGCGCCGCTGGCGGCGGCCACGGTCGTCGCTTTCGTCGCGCTATGGATCGCGCATGCCCGCGCGCTGAAGTTCGCCGGCACGCGTCTGGGCAGCCATCCCCTCTATGCGCGCCTGACCGCGCTCGGTGCGCTGGCCTTGGGCTATTTGATCGCCGCCTCTTCGATCGACACGTGGACGGTTATCCGGTTTGCCGGCTCGCGCGGCCTGGCCATGCCTGCGGCGGCGTGGCACGACGCCGTCTTCAGCCGGCCGCTCTCGTTTTATCTTTTCGATCTCCCGTTCTACGATCTCCTGCGCGGGTACGTGCTGGCGCTGGTGATCCTTTCAATCCTGGTGTACTGGGTGGCCGCGCGCGGCTGGCAGTTACGCCGCAGATTCCCCGACCTGATCAACGCCCGCGAGATGGATGCCAGTTTCTTCCGGCTGGAGGGCGGTCTGGAATCGCGGTTTCTGCGCGGCGCCGGCGTGGCTCTGTTGCTGGCGATGGCAGTGAAGTTCTATCTCGGCCGCTATCAGATGGTGTACAACGAGCATGGTTCTTTCATGGTCGGCATCGACTGGGTGGACCGCAACATCGGTCTCCCGATGCAGTGGCTACTGGTGCTGGCCGTGCTGGCCGCGGCCGTGCTGGTGTGGCTCGGCCGATGGATCAACGCCGCGTTCATGGCGCTGGCGCTGGTGGTGGCGTTCGCCGTCCCGCGGATCGTGACCGCAGTCTACGTAGCGCCCAACGAAATCTCGCTCGAGCGGCCTTACATCCAGACGCACATTCACGCTACGCGGAGCGCTTACGGCCTCGAAGAGAACCTGCACGAAGTGGAGTTTCCGGCCCAGCCCGACGCGCCGGTAGACATCGCGCGGAACCAAGCCACGCTCGAAAACGTGCGCCTGTGGGACTGGCATGCTTTTCACGATACCGTGACACAGATCCAAGCCCTGCGCCCCTACTATGTATTTCGCGAACCGGATGTCGATCGCTATACTATCAATGGCCGTTACCGGCAGGTGCTACTGTCGCCGCGCGAGCTGGATGTGAACCAGTTACCCAACGTGCGGGCGAGCTGGATCAATCCGGAGATCATCTACACCCACGGTTACGGCCTGGTGATGGCCGACGCCACGCGGATCACGCCGGACGGATTGCCGGTGCTGTTGATTCAGGACGCCCCGCCGCGCATTTCGACGCCCAGCCTGAACCTGACGCGGCCGGAATTGTACTACGGCGAAGTTACTCATGAACCCGTATTCGTGAATACCGCGCAGGAGGAGTTCAATTATCCTTCGGGCGCCGACAACGTGCGCTCGCACTATGAAGGCAAGGGCGGCTTCCCCATTTCTTCATTCGGCATGTGGCTGGCGGCGTCGCTTTATGAGAGCGAGCCCAACATTTTACTCACTAACTATCTCACCGATAACAGCCGCATGATGATCCGGCGCAGAGTGCGCGAACGCCTGCACGAGCTGGCCGGCTTCCTCGAATGGGATTCCGATCCTTATCTGGTAATCACGGATGCCGGCCGCCTGGTGTGGATGGTGGACGGCTACACCACTTCCGACGCCCACCCGTATTCGCGCGCCGCGGAGGTCGCGGATATTGGAGATGTCAATTACATCCGCAACGCGGTGAAAGCCACGGTGGACGCTTACGACGGCGAAACGCACTTGTACATCTTCGCTCCCGGCGATCCCATCATTGGCGCTTACCGAAATCTTTTCCCCGATCTCTTCCTGCCCGCCTCCGCCATGCCGGCGGATCTTCGTGCCCACGCGCGCTATCCGTTGACGCTCTTTCGCGTCCAGGCGGAAATCTACCGCACGTACCACATGCTCGATCCACAGTCGTTCTATAACAAGGAAGATTTATGGGACTTGGCGCGTCGGGTCACCAGCCAGGCCCAAGGGTCCGAACCTGTGTCTCCCACCTACGTGGTGGCCGCGCTGCCGGGCGAGACGAAGGCCGAGTTCCTACTGCTGACGCCGTTCACGCCGCGAAATAAGGACAACATGATTGGTCTGATGGTGGCGCGCTGTGACGGCACCAACCTCGGAAACCTGGTGGTGTTGCTGCTTTCCAAACAGAAGCTGATCTACGGGCCGATGCAGATCGCCTCCCGCATCAACGCGGACGGGAATATCTCAAAGGATCTGACGCTGTGGAACCAGCAAGGCTCGCAGGTGATTCGCAGCCAGACGCTGGTGCTGCCGGTGGGCGATACGTTCCTGTACGTGGACCCGATTTATATTCAGGCCACCGAGGCCCGCATGCCGCAGTTGAAAAAGATCGTTCTGGCCGTGGGTGACCGGTTGATTTACGCCGATACTTACGATCAGGCCCTGGCTCAGCTCTCGCCAGGCGCGCAACAACTGGTGGTGCAGGCCACGGCCCAGCCGGCGGCAGCCCCGCAACCTTCCGTCACCGCGCCCGCTCCCGATCCGCGCCTGGCGCGCATTCGCGAGCATCTGCGCAGGTACCGCGATCTGGCCGGCGCCGGCAAGTGGGCGGACGCGGGCAAGGAACTGGAAGCGATCGAAGCCGAGGTTGGCAAGTAAAAGGAGAGCCGAGGGCCGTGGGCTGTGCTAGGCGTTGGAAAACGCGGCAAGCTTTGACAAAGTGACCCCTTCCGGGGAGGGTTTCTCGGCGGCGAAGGCCATCACGCAGTTGCGACCGTGATCTTTCGCGACATAGAGAGCTTCATCGGCTTCTCGAATCAAAAGGTCGGCATCACCGCTGCTGCAGGGTTCGCGGCTCGACACGCCGATGCTGCAGGCCACGCCAAAGGAATCCCCGCCCGCCGAAAATGGTTGGGCTGCGAAAGCGGCACGGATTCGCTCGGCTTGGGTTAATCCATCGCGCCGGTTGCAGCCCGGTAAAACGATCAGGAACTCCTCGCCGCCATAGCGTCCCACAGCGTCGTAAGGCCGCGTGGCCGCCTTCATGCGCCGGGCCGCCTCCTGAAGGACTGCGTCGCCTGCCAGATGGCCCCGCGTGTCGTTAACCTGCTTGAAGCGGTCCAGATCCACCATCAGTGCAGCCAGCGGCCGCGATTCGCGCTCTGAGCGCGCGGTCTCCGCAAGCAGGATTTCGAATACACGGCTTCGGTTCAGAAGACCGGTCAGAAAGTCGTGCGTGGCCTGCACGCGGAGCTCTTCGCGCGCTTGCATGAGTTGCCGTTGCAGATCCAGAATGCGCCGTCCCGCCCGCAGGCGCACTCGCAACTCCTGAACGTTGAATGGCTTGGTCAGATAGTCGTCGGCGCCGGCTTCCATCGCCTCCACCAAATCCTGCGACTCGGCGCGGGCCGTCAGGAGCAACACGTAAACATATGGTTCGCGCCCGGCCGCGCGGATCCGCCGGCATACGTCCACCCCGTCCATACCGGGCATCATCCAGTCAAGCACCGCCAGACGCGGAGCATCCGCAGCCTGCAGCGCATCCCAAGCCTCCAGTCCGCTGCCCGTGACCCGCGCTTCGTAACCCCACCGGGTGAGCATACTCTTCAGCATGGATTGGAAAACAGGGTTATCTTCGGCTACCAGCACCGGCACGGTGCTGCCCCTGCCGCTCGCGCCGTCCATCGACGGCATCGTGCCAACCGATTCCAAGGATCCTCTCCCCGGAAATCTTATCGGCCCGAAACCGTCGCTTCTACAGTGGCCGGCGAGCCCGGCATCAGCTCCTGTGTCCGACCGCAGCCGCCTGGGCCAATTTGCCCGCAGCCGAGCGCATCGACTTCACGAAGTTGTCCAGGAATGCCACCCTCTCGCAACACCGCTGGCAAAACAACAGATGTTCTTCCAGTGGTTCCGCGTCCGCTTCGCTCAGCTTGCCCATGGCGTACTGCTCGAGCGCCTCCTCGTGGCTGTGAACCTCAGGCATCTGCCCGATCTTACGACAAAACACAAGTTGCAGAGTATCGATCTTTAGTACCTGATTACCTACGTCCGTACTAAGCGTAACAGGCCCTCGGCGGTTGAACTGGCAGCAAGACAACCCCATATCTTCAAAAAGGGCTATGGGCGACCAGCATAGTTCTGCTTGGCTTGGCCCGCACGAGTCAGCAGAGTTCTCAGACGCGGAATCCGCCTTTCGTCAACGCTCGACGGAGATAACGTACCAGGTGGTCACCGGATCTCCGATCGGCAGCACCCATTCGCCAGCCGAGCGTTTCGCACGAATCGCGCTTCCGGAAACGCATCCCGCACCGTTCAGGGCCGAGGCCGTCACGGCCGTTGCTCCCTGAAGGTTCCTCAGCCGGATGGTCCCGGTGACGGGCTCGATTAATGTTGGTGAGCCGCCCTGGTTGATCAGTCTAGTCCGCGATTCGTTCCAACTCATGCCACTATTGGCGACCCGTGAATTGGCGCACAGCAGCATCTTCGCCGATTGTGATAGAGGCCGCGAGTCCAACGAAGTTAACGTGATACTCGCGAAGTTATTGTCGATGTCAGCGGAAACGTTCCGCAACACCTTTCTTGTTTTCACAAAACCAATCAGCGCCTGCGCCCGGTCTGTGTTGATGGCGACCAAGCCATGCCCCGCCGTCCAGCCCGACCACGAAAGCTCGCCGGTATCGGAAACGATGTCGTCCGGCGAGTCGATCTCGGCTAGGTTCATCGTCGAAGGACCATCCAGCGAGCGAATTCGAACACTGTGTTCCAGCGGGAGCGCCAGCGGAAAGCCTGGCGTAAAATACGGCCGCTCGGAAGGCGGCAGCCGGCGGCTGTCAATCACCTGGTCCATCGAGTAAGTTCGCTGGGAGACCTCGCGCGCGCGGCTTACGTCGCCGCGCCGGAAAATCAGAGCGCCGGCGGCGAACTCCGTCATCCTTACAGGGTCCAGCGAGATATCGAACGGATCGCCGATATAAGGTTTCCAATCCGCCGGCTTCTTCGGCTCGAATGTGTAAGTGAGGATCGCGTCCCAATCCTGAAAGCTCCCGTAAGCGGCGATGATCGGGATACCTTCGCTCAACCACTCGTTCGGGAACGGGTGATTCGTCTCGGTTACCGTGTACGGTTTTCCTGCGACGGCGGTTCGCGAAAGCTGCACCACCGTGGAATGGAGAGGGTCGTTCACCATCGGTGTGTTGAGCGGAGGCGGCAGTTCCGGATGCTCCCAGTACACGTGGCCGTCGAGCGCGTCGAGCTGTAAAAGGGAAGCCAGCATCGGATAGCCGCTCGAGTAGTGATTGTGATCCGCGGTCCCTATGACCGGGGCTTTTACCCCGAGATCGGTTTTGAGGTAACGGTTCATCTCCCCGTAATACCGCTCCTCGATATCCATGTAGAACCGGACTTCCGTGCGGTATCTGTCTTCGGGAGCGAGCGAAACCTCGGGACCATTCAGGAGCGGAACCGGCGCATCGGCCGCCAGGCCGGCTGAATGACGAAGACCGGCCAGTTCGTCCGCGCTCAGCTTCCGGCATAGCCACGCGGTGTATTGTTTCTCCAGTTCCTCCCGGTAGTATGCGGTCGGCGCGTGAAAACCGATTCCGATGCCGTTCTCATTCGCGATCTCGACGATCGCCACCGCGGTTTCGTTGCGGTACTCTGACCCCGTATACGGGTTGAGATGAGTTAGTAATTGCTTAGCGTACTGCTTTTGCAATTCAATAAGACGCGGATCGTAAAGAACGAGGCCTTTACCCCACCGGATCTTGTCGTAGTCAGGGACGCCGTCGCCGGATTTGTAAGCCCGTCCTACATTGAGGTTGAGATCGATGTAAATGCCGCGGCTCTTCAGTTCGGATATCAAAAAGTCGAGCCGGTCCATCTGCTGCGGGTCGAATGACTGCGTATTGTCTCTGGTTGAGTCGATGATGCCGCGTGGCGCAGCAAGATCCAGGAAATGGAGGCGCACGCAGTTCACCCCAAAACGGGCCAGCGTGCTGGCCCACATCGCGATGTCCTTTTTTGGCGGAAGCAGGATGGAACCGGGGCTCCAATCCGTGAGGTGCACGCCCCAGAAGCGTATCCGTTTGCCGTCGCCGGTTGCAAAATGGCCGTCCTGAACCCGAATAAACCCCGCCTTGCCGGCCGGCGCGTCGAGCAAAAAAGAGACATCGGCGGGCGAGGAACCGGCCCCGCGGTGATCGATCACGAACGGCCGCAATGCGCTGTCGTTCCATTGCGCGAAGACAGTGGGGGGAATCAACAGCGTAAGTAAGCCAATCGCGTATCGGCGGGCAGCGCGCGCGGCCGCGAGAGATGGTCTGTGCACCTGTTTTCGAGCCGAATTAATTCTAGCCTCGCGGCGTGAATCTTAAATCAGACTAAAGTCGGACGCGCGCTATTTAGAGGTGGGCGAGGCCCCGCTGCAACGCAGCGACCACCGCCTGGGTGCGGTCGGTCACCTCGAGACGCTGGAGAATGACGCTGACGTGGCATTTCACCGTCGCCTCCGAGATCTTCAGGGCGTCGGCGATTTTCTTGTTGCTTTTTCCGCGCACCATGAGCGCGAGCACCTCGCGTTCGCGCGGGCTGAGATCGGAATTAGGCGTCCGGTTGGCCAGGCTGCGGGCGACCGGCGGTGGCAGGTAGCGGCCGCCCGCGTGAACGCGGCGTACGGCGTCCACCAGCGTTTCATAAGACATCGCCTTGATGACGTAGCCGGCCGCGCCCGCGGCGAGCGCCTGGTGGATGTCCTCGTCGCCTTCATACGTGGTCAACACCACGCAGCGCGCGTTCGCGTCCTCGCAGCGTATCCTGCGTAGTGCTTCCACCCCGCTGATGCCGGGCAGCCGCAGGTCCATCAGCGTGATATCGGGGCGATACTGGCAAAATGCCTGCACGCCCGCTTCTCCCGTCTCTGCCTGGAAGCAGACAGTCATATCTGGCTGCGCGGCGATAATGGAGGCGATTCCCAGCCGCATGATGGGATGGTCCTCCACCACCAGCACGCTGAACTTGCGCGCTGCAGTCATTGTCTTAGGGCTCCCTGCCTCTCCGGCGCCGGCGAGCGTACCGGGACATCCATGCACAATTCCGTCCCTTTACCGGGCGCGCTGCGAATGGCGAAGCGTCCGCCGAGGCGTTCGGTGCGCTCGCGCATCCCGATGAGCCCAAAATGGCCGCCGGGTTCCGGGACCACCTCATCGGGATCGAAACCGCAGCCATCGTCCTGGACCCTCATCCTGATTCTGCCCGGTTGGAAGTGCATGTTGAGCGAAACCTCGTGCGGGTGTGCGTGGCGTATGGCATTGGAGACGGCCTCGCGAGCCACCATCATGATGTCGTGCTCGACGAGCGGATCGACAACCACGGGTTTGCCGGATGACTCGAATCGCACCGGCACCTGCGAAGCTGCGCAAGCCTGGCGGGCCATCTGATCCACCAGGCTGCTGATTTCAGAACGGCCGCCGCGGTGCAGATTCCAAACTGCGGCGCGGGCCTCTTCCGTAATCGCGCGTACCTGGGCGCGGGCGCAATCGAGCAGGTTGCGGGCGGGGGCGCCATCGGGAGACATTGAGGCGAGAGCTTCGAGCAGCGCCGAAACGCCCGTGCATCCCTGGATCAGAGTATCGTGCATCTCGCGGGCAAGACGGTTGCGCTCGCCGAGCACGGCGTCGAAGCGGGCATGCGCCGCGCGCATGCGCGCCTGGTAGGCGGACCATGCCGCGCCGGCCACGCACGCTACGCACACGAGATAGAACGACCACGCATGGTAGAAATGCGGGCGCCAGTTCAGCGAAACCGAGGCCTGCGACATAACGCCCGGTTGGCCGATGTCGAATGCCAAGAGGCGAAACCGGTAGCTGCCGGCGGGAATGTTCGCGTAGCTGACCCGGCGCGCTCGCGTCTCCGTCCAGCCGCTGTCGAATCCCTCCAGTAAATACCGGAAGCGGACGCGGTCCTGCGAGCGGAATTCAATCGCGCCGTATTGGATTTCGAGCTTGCCTTGCCCTGGGGCCAGGACGACATCGCCCGAGGTGCCCACTTCGCGGCCATCCGCCGCGACGCTATAAATAACCGCGGGCGGAGCCGGCATCTGACCCTCAGGATCCGGGCCGATCCGCACCGCGCCGGCCGTGCTTGGGAACCAGATCTCGCCGTTCGCTGTAGTGCAGCCCGCTGGCTGAACCCCGCCGTACATCTGCGTGGTTTCGAGCCCTTCGGAAGTGCCATAGAGTTTCACGGCCGGCCGGTGCGAGGGATCGGATGCCGTGAGTTCCAGGTCGCGCCGCGAGATCGACGAGACGCCGTTCGGCCCGCTCAGCCAGAAGGCCCCGTAGTGATCCTCCAGAATCTGGTAGATGCTGTTGGTGGCCAGCCCTTGCGCCGTGGTGTAGGCGGTCAATTCGCCGGATTTCCAGCGGAACAAGCCGCCGGTGCGCGTGCCGAACCAAAGCGTCACCTCCGGGTCTTCGTGAATCG
>Ga0187782_10003501_pt1 | contig 11702 bp, 10 predicted proteins | sample 0715_SJ02_MP15_2_FD_132454 | JGI IMG/M metagenome (GOLD analysis project Ga0187782, IMG submission 132454) | Tropical peat soil microbial communities from peatlands in Department of Meta, Colombia - 0715_SJ02_MP15_20_MG | ecosystem: Environmental > Terrestrial > Soil > Wetlands > Peat | place...
AGCCCGTCGATGTTCGGCAAGGGTCATTTCGCCGCGAACGTCCGCACCTACGCCGGGATCCTGAGACATCCGCTCGACATCACGGGTCCCCACTCGCCGCTGCTCATGATTCTCGGGCTGGCCGGTTGCGTGCTTCTCGTGGCGCGCCTGGTCCGTGGCTGGCGCGCCGGGGTGCTCGAGCGGCCACGTCTCCAGCTCGCTTGGTTCGTGGCGGCGCTGGTCTCGGCGGAATTCGTCCTGACCTTCGCCTACTCGGCCGGTCAGACGCTGCAGCCAGCGTCGGCGCGTCTCTTCATCTGGCTCGACACGTTCCTCGCGTTCGTCGCCGCATGGATGCTGACCCTGGTCGGAGAGCGCCTCGGCATCCTGCGCGACGTGCTGCGCGAACGGTCCGGTCCCGTGCTCACCGTGCTCGCGTGCGCCGCAATGTTCGTGCTGCACCTGCCGGTGGCTCAGGAAGCCCGCTTCATCAATGCGCTGATCCTCACACGCCAGGCCGCGCAGACGTGGCGATTCTTCGAGCAGCTCGGGGACCGGCGAATCCTCATCCTCACCGACCGTCCCGGTCTATACACGATCATGGACTATGGAGCGCTCGACATCTCCGTTGCGACGACCAATCGCCAGTGCCTTTACGAGCTCTCGAGGCACCTCTACAGGGACGTCTATCTCATCCAGGAGATGGACCTCGAAACCAAGAAGCCCAAGAGCGGGTTCGATGCCTGGTCGGACGTGAAGCTGGAATCCGTTCTCGAATTTCAGAACACCGAATCCGTCTACGTTCGGGTCGCACGCGTCATCCAGTGATGGCCCACGGCGGAAGGATGCGAGGGTGGGCCAGGTCGGCGAGCCGCTCGGGGTCGGTCTCGCCCGCGACCAGCGCATCGAGGATGGCGCGGCCCGTCAATCCGAGCACATCGCTGATGGTGCCCGTTAGCTTGATGTGGCGTCTTCGAGCGTTTTCTGGATGCGCTGGGTGTGCTGCGCCACCTCGCGCACCAGTGGCTTGCGCGTGCGGGCCAGCTCGCGCACATGCTGAATCGCGACCGGCGGCACGAAGCTGCCGCGGATCAGGCCGTGCGCAAGCAGGGCTCTCAGCACCATAAAAACGCCGACCTCGGTGCCGACGCGGCGCCGTCAGACTAGCCCGTTTCATCCGGCGCGGGTGGTTGCCACCCGTGGGCAACTAGAACGTGTCCGTGCTCGTCTCCGTCTCCGTTGCCGAAACGCGCCCCGTCTCCGTCCGGGTTCCGGTTTCCGAGCCCGTCGCCGCCGTCGCGGTCACGGTGTCCGTCCCCGAAAACGCGACGGCCGTGACGGTGAAGGTCGCCGTCCCGGCGCCCATCATCATCATGGCAGGAATCGTCGTCGTCGCGGTTTCGGTCACGGTCGCCGTCCGGGTCACCGTCGTGCCCGAGGTATCGGTGGTCGTCTCGGTTTCCGTCCCCCGGACCGTTTCCGTCCTCGTTGCGGTCGCGCCTCCCCCGCCCCCTGCCGCCGCGTTTGTCGAGCTGGTGCTCGTCTCGGTCACCGTCTCGGTGGCAGTGGTCATGACGGTCAGCGTCGTTCCGTTGCCGAGGCGCGCGGTCGCCGTCTCCGTCGTCGTTTGCGTGCCGATCACGGTGTACGTCGCTCCGCTCCCACCCCCTCCGCCGCCGCCCCCATCGCCGATGCCGCCCACGACGGCGCTGGTCGAGCTGTTGCCGCCGCTCGTGCCGCCCGGGTTGCCCGTGCTTCCGGTGCTCGAGGACCCGTTGCTAGAAACGCTGACCTGGGGGCTCGAGCTTCCGCCGCAAGCGTAAAGTGCAAGGCCCACGCATACAAGCACGAAATTGCCCTTCATTTTGCTCCACCCTTTTCGCGACGCGCGGCTTCTCCACCTATTCACATGGCAGCGAGCCGTCAAGACATGCGGAAGAGCGCACCCGACGCGCAGGGACTCCCCTCTCCCCACCGAAGTACCCTCACGCTCCACCTCCCAGGCACAAATCCGTGGGGCGCCCTCGGGGGCGCAGCTTCCTCGCGGTGGACCCGCCGCGCCGCTGAGTACACTCTGACGCGAATCAAACGGCTGCGCGCGAACTGTCGAGCTCTGCCATTCGGCCAGGGCGCCGCCTCGGGCCCCATCGGCCCCGTGGGCCCCTTCGGAGGAATCTCGCGGCGTCGGCGACGAGCAGCACCAGGAGGACCAGGTAGAACGCGTCGACGTCGTAGCGGTAGCGATTGAAGTCGCCGAACGAAATGAGAAGGGTGACCGCGGCCGAATACGCGATGGTGAGGAGGATGAAGGCGATGGCGACTCCGCACGATCGTTCGCTCTCCGAGGACGCGCGGGCGCCAACCAGGCGACCAAGACCGTAGAACCACGCGAGAGACAGAGCGACGACGAGCGCAAGCGAGCGCCCTGCCTTCGGCCCTGTCTTCTGCACGCCCGTGACCCCATCCAGCGCGGCATTCAGCTCCTCGAGCCTCTTGTAGTTGGCGCCGAACATCACCCAGTCGGCCAGAGCGGCCGACGAGACGTATTGCCCCGAAATGCCTGACCATACGCTCCGCCAGTAGTCCGCCCCGTAGTGGCCGAGCAGATACAGGGCGTCGGGGCGGTAATAGTGCTCCGCCACCAGGACGTGCTCGAGCGCGTGCGGATTGGTGACGCCCCCCGGAAGCACGTCGAGATCGAGAAGCGGGATGCCCGTCGGCGCATGATCCAGCCGATATCGGCCGTAACCAGTCGCGTCCGTCGTCAGGCCCCGATAGTCGGCGACGGGGGTCAAAAGGCCCTTGATCGCGAGCCGATGACGCTCGCCTGCGGGCAATTGCAGGTAGATCTTCTTGCAAAGGTTTTCCCAGAGCAAGGCTTCCCCGAACGAATGACCCACCAGCCACGACGTCTTCGCCGTGTTGAGGAAGACGATGAACAGCGGCACCACGGCGGCTTTGAGGATCACCTTTCGCGACGGGCCCGAAGGGCCGATCGGGGGGCGCAGAAGGAGCAGGCTCGCGGCCGCCGCCATGAAGAGCGTGCCGAACGTCGAGCGGACGAGAGCCACGCCCGCCAGCACCCAGAAGAAGAGAATCACGGCCCCCGGCGTGCCGAGCCGGTAGGCTCGAAGGAGCGCCGAGAGGCAACACACGAGCAAGAACGCCGTGGGTAGCGGGTAGAAAAGCCAAGTCTCGTAAAGGATGGCCGTGGGCCGCGCCTCGAAGAGGCACACGGCAATCGCCGCGAGCGCGGGGGGCGCGCCGAGCCACATGAGGACGCGCAGCAGCGTCAGGGACAAGAGCACGCCGAGAGCGACGTAGAGACCCTCGAGCAGCACGCTGGCGTGGGCGAGCCCGAGGAGCTTGATGCTCCCCTGCACGACCAGGATCTGCATGGGCGCCTGGTGGTGCAAGTAGAGCACGCTGCGCCAGAAATCGTGCTCGACGAGCCACGGAGGCAAGTACTGGAGGAACTGGCCGGGCGGCGAGCTGTCGAACTGCACGTGAAACGCCGAGCGGTACACGATTCTCGAGATCGCGAAGACGAGGACGACCGCGACGTGCGCCGCAATCCACCCCCGCAGGGCACCCGGGTCGCGGCGACGGCCCTCGAAGGTTGTCGCAACGTCGCGGCGCGCTCCGAGGCTCACCGGATCTCGACCCCTTCCAGGTGAAAATACGTGGTCGCATCGACCCACAACTTGACGTAACGCGCCCGGCGCGGCGTGAAGACGGCTCTCCAGACGGCGAAGGGTTCCGTCCGACGCCCGACTTCGACGAAGTGCTTGTCGTCGCCCGCGACCTCGACGAAAAGGGGAAGGCAGCGCGCGTCGCAACAATCGGCGCGGTTGACCACCGTCACGCTGCGGATGGAGCGGTCTTCCAGCAGATCGATCACGATCCAGGGTCGCGGTTCGAGGTCGGTATGGAACACGAGATTGAAGCGCCCGTGCGCGCCCAGGACGCCGGACGTGCCGTAATCGGGCACCGCGCTGCTCGCGGTCCACGCGTACTTTTCCCAGGGGCCCGCCCAGGGAATATTCGCCGCCATGACCGCCAGGACAGCGGCCGCGCAGAGCAGCGCGAACCCCCAGCGACTCCAGCGCCGCACCCGCGCGACTGCGGGCTCCCCTCGGGCGACGCGCAGCACCTTCCCGAGCAGGATCTCCGCTTCGACCAGCGGCTCCGCGTCCAGCCGCTGGGCAGGCTTGATTTCGAGGCATTCCAGAACCGACCGCACCCGGTTGCCGGAGAAGGCTCGGGCCAACATGCCGCCTCGATCCAGCACGTCGATGGCCGTTGCGACGTCCGACGGATCGGGCCCGCCCGTGTCCATCGCCCGCGCGACCAAAAACAGGGCGTGTGCCAAAAGGACCTGTCCCAGCGGGAGATCGGGGCCGCCGGGTCGGTTCGGATCCAGGGCCTGCCCCGCCATCGCCAGCGATCGCTCGGCGCGTGCGAGCGCGGCCTCCGAGCCTGCCCAAGCGCCGCTCGCGCCTGCCCGATCGAACCCCGCCCGGTCGGGTCTCGCGTTCGACCCGCTCATGCCGGGCCTGGTGCCCGCATGTGGCGCCATTCGATCTGCGCGGAGATCGGTGCCACGTCGCCTGAGATACCGCACCTCTCGAATTCGCAACAGCGAATTTGCTTTGGCGTCGTCTTCATGGCGATCTTCATGTTCATGGCGATCTTCATGGTGATCTGGGGATCCATGGCGATCTGCGGCTCATCCTGAACTAGATTCGGGCGGACATTCGGGCTTCGAAGCTTCGCTTCGGGTCTCGAGCAGCCGCCGAGACCCTCGACGGCGTTCGGAGGCCTGGATCCCCAACGAACATGACGGCGGCAGTGCCACGAGCAAACGCAGAGCGTCGAAACGTGCGCCGTATCCCGAGGTCGAGCCGCATCGGCGCTGCGCTCGTCGCGGGCCTCCTCGCGTTTCACGCAGCGAGGGCGAACGCTTCAAGCTCGGGCGACTCCGCAGCGGACCAGGCAGCCGGCTCAGTCGCTCCAGCCGCGCTGCCGAGCTCCTCTTCCTCGAGCGGCGCCTCTTCCTCGAGCGCGGCATCCTCTCGCTCCGCGAGCGCCTCATCTTCCGGAGGCGCGCCCGTGACCCCCGCGACGCTGGGTCCCCCGAAGGGCGACGAGCCGAGGGGCTCGAAGGCCGTGCTCAACGTCGCGGTTGCGGGCAACCAGGTGGACTACGTCACGCGTCGCTTCGAGCCCGCCGGCTTCCCGCTCATCGGAGGCGACAGCGACATCGGCTTCCAGTTCGGGGGGGTGGGAACGCTTTCGTACTTCGCCGACGGCGTCGCGCCCTACCGCTGGAACATGGACCTGGTCCTGTCGGCGAGCGTCAAGGAAGGGCCAAGCGGCGGCGCGGAGATCGCACAGCAGGAATACCTCTGGCAGATCGACATTCCAGGGCTGCTCGGCGGTCGGCTGCGGCTCAATCCCGAGGTCTCGTACAACCATATCATCAACTACGGCTACTTCGGGCTCGGCGACGCCTCGAGCGGTGCGCCGCCCGCCGCGTCGAACCCGAACCCGGGCCGCTACTACGAGTGGATCGAGTCGATCCTGCAAATTCGTTCCTCTGCGCGCGTCGCGATCCGGGGCCCGGTCGCCGCCCTCTTCGCCGTCCAGTACCTGTACGTCGCCCCTTCGATTTACGGGAGCAGCCTGCTCGCGCACGACGCCACGGCGACAACGACCGACGGAGCCCCTCTCATCCGCGGCACGCGACCGCTCAGCCTGCCCTCGCTCGCGGCGGGCTTCAGCTACGACTCGCGAGACAACGAGATCTTTCCGCGGCGGGGAATGCTTCACGAGGTCGGAGTGCGGCTCGAGCAAGGTTTGCCGTTCGGAGGCGACGTCCACTATGCGGAGGCGGGGGCGATCCTCCGCGGCTACGTTCCCATCGTCGGGCCCCTGGTGGCCGCAGCACGCGTCGTCGCCAACTTTCAGTTCGGCAACGTTCCATTTTACGATCTGTTCCAGGCGGGACCTTTCGATCAGAAGGAGATGCCCGGCGGCTCGGCAGGGATCCGGGGTGTCCCGGTCGGTCGTTATCTCGGACCCATCAAGATCCTCGGCAACATCGAGCTCCGGGCGATGCTCGTGGAGTTCACGGTGCTCAAGCAGAAGTTCACGATTGGCAACGACATCTTCTTCGATACAGGGCGCGTTTGGAGTGATTACACGTTTCACTCTCCACTCGACGGGAGCGGTCTCCGGTTGAAGTACGGCGTGGGCGGGGGGCTGTACCTTCTCTGGGGGCAGGCCGCGATCCTTCGCATCGAGGCGGGCTATTCGCCGGACGCGGTCTCCGAGAATCCTTCTCTGCCCGTCGGGATCTACGTCAACGACGGCACGATGTTCTGATGGCGGTCCGAGGCTCCGAGGACGACGCTCCGACGGTGGTTCGAACCTCGGACGACGGCACGATGTTTCGGGGTGACTCGACGGGCCGCGAGCTCGGCCTTGGCCCCTCGATCGTCGAGCCTCGCGCTTATCGAGCTCCGAAACGAAGCCGAAATCTCGCCGCGGTACGGTCTGCGGGCGCCATGAAGATCTGACTCGAACCGCGATGGCTTCGCTCTCGCCCCGTAGCATTGCGCCCACCTCGCTGGATGCGCCGGTCTTGCGCGACTCGGTCGCCCGCCACCGCGCGCGCCTTCTGGCCCGACTGGAGCAGGGAGAGGACGGGCTCGCGCTCGGCGAAGCCAATGCGCGGTTTCTCAACGCATGCTTCAAGCTCCGGTTCGAGGGCGCCGCGCGAAGCGCAGGCCTGCCCGGCGGCGTGACCCTGGCGAAGGCAGGGAGCTTCGGGCGAGGCGCAGTCGCGCTCCGGAGCGACGCGGACGTCGTCATCGTGGTCGACTCGGGCGTCGTCGATGCGCGGTCCGCGTCGGAGCTTGCGTCCGCGCTGCTCTATCCGCTGTGGGACGCCACCCTCGCGGTGGGCCACCAGGTGCTCTCCTCGAAGGACGCCGTCGCGCTTGCCCAGCGCGATCTCGCGATGGCCACCGAGCTGCTCGACCTTCGGCTGCTGGCCGGGGATCCCGCCCCGCTGGAGCAGCTTCTGGCACAGACGCGGAAAGGGATCTTTGCCGAGGACAATATCGACAATTTCATCGATCGGCTCGACGCCGAGGCAAGCGCGCGTCACGAGCGGTTCGGCGGGTCGCTCTTCTTGCTCGAGCCGGACGTCAAGAACGGAGCCGGCGGTCTTCGCGACCTGGACGGGGCGCGCTGGGCGGCGCGGGCTCGATACTGGATCGGCGAGCAACCGAGCGAGGGCCCGCTGCGCGCCTGGGGCGAGCTCGTTCGTCTCGGCGTGCTCCTGTCCCGGGAAGCCCGGGAGATTGCCGAGGCCGAAGAGTTTCTCTGGCGCATTCGCAACCGCCTTCACGCCCGCGCCGGGCGCAAGAGCGACCGCCTGGGGTTCGAGGACCAGGAGGCGCTCGGCGTCACCATGGGTTTCGGGGATCACCGCACGCAGGCCGCCGAGCGACTGATGCAAGCCTTCTACACGCATGCGCGCGTCGTGACGAGCGCACGCTCGAACCTGCTCGAGCGACTGCGTCCTCCGCGCAAGCGGACGAGACCGGCGCCGCCGGTGGATCTCGGCGGCGGCGTGCAGCTGTTCGATGGGCAAGTCACGATCGCCGACAGCGGAGCGCTCGAGAGCGACCCGCCGCTCGCGCTACGTGTCTTCATGGCGTGCGTGAGGCACAACGCGCCGGTGCTGCCCAGGGCCCGTGACGTGGTCGCGCGAGCGGTCGCAGACCCCTCCTGGTGCGGGCGTCTTCGTGCGTCGCCCGAGGCCGCAACGCTGTTCGTGGAGCTCGTGTGCACGATGCCCGAGACGCGAACCCGGCGGGGTTCCGTGCTCGGCGAGTTGCACGACGTCGGGCTGCTTCTCGCGATGATTCCGGAATTTGGGCCCGTTGTCGGACGCGGCCACCACGACGTTTATCACGTGTACACCGTCGACGTTCACTCGGTGGCGGCTGTCGACCGGCTCCGGAAGCTCGCGCGAGGAGAGCTCGCCCACGAGTTTCCACTGGCATCGCGGCTCGCGGCCGAGATCGCTCGACCTCGCCCACTGATGCTGGCGACTCTTCTGCACGACATCGGCAAAGGCTACCCGGACGCCGACGGCTCGCAGAAGAACCACTCGAAAGCCGGCGAGATTCTGTGCCGATCCATCCTGCCGCGGCTGGGGTTCACCGACGAGGAAATCGAGGAGACGTGCCACCTCGTCATGCACCACCTCGTCATGTACCAGGTCGCCACGCGGCGGGACATCGACGACGGCGCGACGATCGAAGAGTTCTGCCGCTCCGTCCGAGGGCACGAGGGGCTGCGCAATCTCTATCTTCTCACTGTGGCCGACGTGGGCACGACGTCGCCGACGGCGATGACCTCGTGGAAAGCTCGGATGCTCGAAGAGCTCTACTTCGCCTCCGAGGGCTATCTGACGGGTCACGCGCCCCAGGCCGACCGCGAACGCATCCGGCGGGTGCGCGAGGCGGCGCGCGCGCTTTGGGAGGGGCCCAAGTCGGCGATCGACGACCTCCTGTCGTGCCTGCCCGAGCGCTACCTACTGGCCAACCGCGCGGAGTCGATCGTGCAGCACGCCCACGTCGTTCACGACCGAGGACGTCGGGGCTCCTGTGTCGCGCGCGTTCCGTCGCGCCATCCCGAAGCCGCCGAGCTGTGCATCGTCGCCGACGACCGCCCCGGGCTGCTCGCCAGCATCTCCGCGGCGCTGGCCGCCAGCCGCCTCGAGGTCCTCACCGCGGAGGTCTACTCGCATCCGGTCGGGGCGGAGCGTGAGGCGCTCGACCTCTTCTGGGTCCGCGATCGCGACGGCGGCACAGGCGGAGTGGAAGCCGCCCTGCCGAGGCTGGCTCGAGACCTCGAGGACGTGTGTACGGGGCGCGTGGCGCCTGCCGATCTGCTTCGCCTGCGGACCGGCTCGTCCTCGCCGTGGCGCGAGCGGCCGAGCCCCGCGGTAGCGACCGAGATCCTTTTCGACGACCGTGCGTCGACCAGGCACACGATCATCGAGGTGTTCGCAAAAGACCGGCCCGGGCTGCTTTACACGCTCGCCGAAGCCTTGCACGAGCTGGGGCTGCAGATCGCGCTGTCGAAAATCAACACGGAAGGTACGCGAATCGCCGACGTGTTCTACGTGAGCGAGCTCGATGGAAAGAAAGTGGCGCCGGGCGCTCGGCACGACGCGATTCGAGACGCGCTGCTCCGCGCCGTGGGGTAGGCCGCGCCCTGAAGGGAGCGCGCGGCGTGCGCCGGGGATCAGGCCGCGTTGGATACGATTCCGAACGCCGCGACGCCACGGCTGCGCAAGTCGCGGCGAACGCCTGCGGTCTGGCTCGGGTCGCCCAGGGTGCTCGCGACCAACGACGCGGCCCACTCGTCCAGCGCCATCGCGCTGCACACTGCGAAGTCGTCGCTCTCGCCGCTGAGGATCTGTCGCCATGCGAGCACCTGGGAGGCAAACGCCGGTGTGCGCACGAGGCCGCGTCCACCGGGTGCGACGAGCCGCGCCGCGATGAGGGCGCCGCAGGCCATGTCCCCGGCCGAACGATCTTCCATGCGCTCGAGCCCGACCAGCGCGCGAAGAAAGTGGGCCGCGTCCGGGCTGGCGCCGCGGGCGAGCATCACGTCCACCATCACGTCGACGAGGGAGAGGAATGGGTCCGTCGGGCGAGGCGGGTCCGATGTCCCGTCGCCCGCCGAGGCCTCCGTTGCCCGGTCGTCGTGGTCTTCGCCTGCCAGCCCATCGTTTTCGCCCGCCGGTCGGTCGTCGGCGGTCGGTGCCCCGGGCCGCGCGTCCTCGACGGTGAGCCCCGTCCGCGGCCCCGCGACGAAGGGCAGCTCATCGACCGCATCGAAGTCCAGATGGTCGACGATCTCGATGTCGAGCGTGGACGCGTCGTCCTCGTCGGCGGTGATCCACGAGAACGGGGCGAGCGGGCACGTCGCCTCCACGGACCCTTCGGACGCGCACGAAACCCACGCGCACGCTGTGTGATCCCACGCCCGGCTCTCGCATTCAGTTGCTCGGCTCGCTTCGTCGTGACCCACCCGATCCTCATCGGGAAGCTCGGCCTTGCCCGCAAGCCCGCTCACTGCATCGTTTACCACAATGTGCGATGCTATTGGGGCGGGCGGCTAGAGGCCAACTTCTGCGCCCGAGCGGGCCCGACGCCGATGCTCGAGAAACCCCTGGAAATGACCCCGCCGGCCGTCCGAGAAACGCTGGCCCCGCTTCGCAACGACTTTTCCCTCGCGGTTGTCGCCCCGGGCAACGCGTTCACGATCGGGGCCGTCATTCGCGTCGCCCACAACTTCTTGGCGCGCGAGGTGTTCGTCGTCGGAATCGAGACCTATTACCCCAAGGCGTCCATGGGAATGGAGAAATACGAAACGATACGGCGTCTTGAAAACGCTGCCGAGCTCGCGCTCGCGTGCGCCGGTCGGCCCATCTGGGCCGTGGAGAAGGACCATGCGCGCCGTTCGATCCAGTCGATCGCGAACTTTCCGCGGGACGTCGTCTTCGCGTTCGGGAGCGAGCGCTTCGGCCTGCCGGAGGAGATCCTCGACGAGGCGGACGAGATCGTGGGCATTCCCACCTACGGAGTGAACCATTCTCTTCCGGTCACGGTAGCGGTCGGGATTGTCGTGCACGAGTGGGCGAGGCGCCATTACGTGGAAGGAAAGACCCTGTAACGCGCGGTCCCCCACGGGGCCCCCCCGGGCTCTCGCCCCCGACGATTCCACAGCCAAAACAAGCCTTCCTGCCCAGGCTTGACACAGCTTGCTTGGCAAGTATAAGTGCGCCTCCCTCGCGAGCCAGGGCCGGGGACGTGCGCCTTGCGACGGCCCTCGCGCAACGACGAGAGAACGACGATGCCGACGATCAACCAGCTCATTCGCCATGGCCGCCTTGCCGCACGGGTGAAGACCGCCTCTCCGGCGCTCCGATCGTGCCCGCAGAAACGGGGCGTGTGCGTGCGCGTGTACACGACGACGCCGAAGAAGCCGAACTCGGCCCTCCGCAAGGTGTGCCGGGTCCGGCTCACCAACGGCATGGAGGTGACCTCGTACATCCCGGGCGAGGGGCACAACCTGCAGGAGCACTCGGTCGTGCTCATTCGCGGCGGTCGAGTCAAGGACCTGCCGGGCGTGCGCTACCACGTCATCCGTGGAACGCTCGACGCGTCCGGTGCCATCGGGCCGTCGTCGACGAACAAGGTCAACCGCAACCGCAAGCGCTCGAAGTACGGCGTCAAGCGGCCCAAGGCATGAAGTGAGCTCCTGCTGAAGAGGTCGTGCGACACACTGTCGCGACGCGCTTCCGACTCCAAAGATTCAAAGATCGAAGATTCGAAGAGACCCCCCCGATGCCCCGCCGACGCGAAGTTCCCAAACGACGGATCATTCCGGATCCGAAGTTCAAAGACAAGCTGGTGTCCAAGTTCACGAACACCTTGATGCTCGCGGGGAAGAAGTCCACCGCGGAGGGGATTCTCTACGGGGCGCTGGACGTCATCCGCGATCGCTACAAGGAGGAGCCGCTCGACGTCTTCCGCAAGGCGCTCGACAACGTGAAGCCGAAGCTCGAGGTGAAGAGCCGGCGCGTCGGCGGCGCGACCTACCAGGTCCCCGTCGAGGTGCGGCCCGAGCGG
>Ga0187782_10003502_pt1 | contig 11702 bp, 9 predicted proteins | sample 0715_SJ02_MP15_2_FD_132454 | JGI IMG/M metagenome (GOLD analysis project Ga0187782, IMG submission 132454) | Tropical peat soil microbial communities from peatlands in Department of Meta, Colombia - 0715_SJ02_MP15_20_MG | ecosystem: Environmental > Terrestrial > Soil > Wetlands > Peat | place...
AGGAGTCACTCGTGTCAGAACACTTCGCGGCATTCCGGGGCTTCCTGCAGCGCGCGCTCATCGAGCCCCTCGGGCGGCTGATGGGGGCGATGCGGCGCGCCATTCGCCTGCTTGGAGCGGCCGTCTTACGCCTGCGCGTACGGCTGGTGATCGCAGCGTTGCTCGCCGCTGTCGCCTACGTTCTCTACTTGCACCCGCCGGTCGCCGGCGTGCACCACAGTGAGGTACTCGTGCGCAGCAACCTGTTAGACGGCACTTCGCGCGCCTACGACGCGGGCAGCGTTCTGCTCATCCCCGGCATCCATCAGGTGCGCCGCTATGCGACCCGCGACCAGGTGTATCGGTTGGCGGAGGGGGCGCGCGCCACGGGTCCGGCACCGTTCCAGTCGAACGAAGGCCTCTCAATCGGCGTCGATCTGACGGTGCGCTGGGCGATCGATCGCGCGCGCATCGCTCAGATGTCGAAGGAGTATCCCGACGACCTGAACGACGATCTGGTGCGCCCGGCCGTGCAGGGGATCGTCTATCCCTTGCTCGCACGACATTCGGTGCGCGAGATCTTCTCGAGCCAACGGGAGCAGATCCAGCAGGAGATCGCCATCGAGCTCAAACCGAAGCTTGCCACGCTCGGTCTGGTCCTGCGCGGGGTGGACATGGGGCAGGTGGACCTCCCTGCGGAGTACCGCGCGCAGATGGAGAAGCTTCTCGCCGAGGAGCTGGAAACCGAGAAGATCCGCTACACGCTCCAACTCAAGGAGGCGCAGGTGCAGGAGACGCAACTCACGGCCGAGGCCGACAAAGTGCGGCGGCAGAAGGCAGCCGAGGCCGCGGGCGCCGAGCAGGTCATCGCCGCCCGCGCGCAGGAGGAGACCATGAAGCACGTCCTGCCCTTCAAGCAGAAGCAGATCGAGCAGCGCCAGCTCGAGGCCGAGGCGGAAAAGCTTGCGCGGATTCGCACCGCCGAGGGCGCCGCGGAGGCACGGCGGATCGAGGCGAAGGCCGAGGCCGACTCACGGCAGAAGCTCGCCGACGCCGAGGCTTATCGTCTCGAGACCGTAGGCAAGAGCAACGCCGGGCAGATGGAGCGCGAGGGCGCGCTCATCGCCCGCTACCCGCTCCTCATCCAGAAGACGCTTGCCGACAAGCTCTCCGACAAGGTGCAGGTGATCATCGCCCCGACGCCCGCCCCGGGCCAGTTCCTCGGCTCGAACCTGGTCGGGCTCGACGCCGCGAGAGGCGCCGCGGCAACCTCGATCCCCGTGAGCACGGCAGGGGCGGGCCCCTGAATGCTGCTCACGCTCGCCGCCACCCTCGCGATCGTCGCGCAGGATCGCACACCGCTGCGTGCCGCGCCGCACCCGCGAGCCACCGGGCTGACGACGCTCTCGCAGGGAGAGGTGCTCGAGATCCGCGATGAGCGCGCGGGCTATCTCAAGGTCTACGACTATCGCCGCGAGCGCGGCGGATTCGTGAAGAGCGAGGCCGTCCGCGAGATCGGTCTCACCGAGGCGGATGCGCCAGGCCTGCTCGCGGTCTTGCGCTTCCTGCGCGACAGCGCCGGTTCCGAAGCGCTGGGGATCAGCTATGGGGCTGCGTATCTGAAGGCGGCACCGGCGGGCGTGCTCACCGCTGAGCCCTTCGACGCCATCGCGCGCATGGCCGAGCGGCTGGCCGATGCAGCCTCGGGAAGCGGCGTTCGGCACGCAGACGCGGCTGCGCACCTCGAGGTGGTGGAGCAGTTCGGCGTTCACATGAGGAGCTTCGAGCGCAACGGCCGGATGCAGATCTGCTACGACGGCGAGTTGTTTCGCCGGGTGCTTGCCTCGCCGCGGGCCAGCGCCGAGGAGCGTGCGCGCGCGGTACTCGCGCTCACGCGGCCGGATTGCGTCGATCCGGCGATGGGGATCCTCCTGCGAGTGCCGCTCGACGAGGAACGCAGTGTGCTCCTTGAAAAAGTGGAGCAGCGGTCCTTGAGTGCCATGACGCGCAGTCGTCTTCATGCGCGGCGCGCGGCAGTCTGGGCGGCCATCGCTTACGAGAAGGCGCGCCTCGGCCAGTCGCCTGAGTCTGCGGCGCAGCGCGCCATCGCCGAGATTCTTGCCGTGCGCCCGGACGATCTCGGTGAGGAGCACGGGGGGGAGTACCTCGATGCGCTGCTGCGGGTGGGCGCAATCCGCTGGGCGGCCGTCGCTCCCGCATCGCAGGCGGGGCCGCTCCTTCTCAGCACGCTCCCGGGCGAGCAGGGCCAGACCTGCCTTGTGCTCGCAGACGCCAACCGACCTGCCGTACCCCTGGTGCGACGCTGCACGTACGGGATTGTGTGGACGGTCTCGGCCCAGCCGATCGCTCGCGGCCGTGCGCTGGTGCTTGCCGTGCAGCCGCTCGAGAGCTGGCGCGAGCTCTGGGTCTTTCGTGACAGCTCCGCGGGATGGGCGATCGATGTCATCCCGCCCGGTGCCGACGATCCCGAGGAAGGCTATGTGGATTTCGCCGGCTTCACTCCGGGCACACGGCGCCTGCTCATCGCACGCGAAGTGAAGGAGCGCGACCGGTTTCGCCGCCGCTTCGAAGAGCTGCGCCTCGAGGATCTCGTTCCGGTGAAGCAGGCGAGCAGCCCCGAGCTGCTCGTGGACTTCGGGCGTTGGCAGGACGTTACCTGGCGGCGTGACACGCTCGCGCTGCACTGAGAGCTGGGCCTCGCCGCGCTGGCGATGGGATACTCTAGACTCCCACGATGAGGCAGGACAAACGACGCATGTATGGCCGTGCATTGACTCTCATGTGGCTCGCACTCGCGGGGAGCTCCGCGTACGGCAGCACGTATCCGCTGCCCGACGGCGGTTCGCCCCTTATCGGCGAGGACGCGAACGTGACGACGGTGTACGAAGACACACTGCCCGACCTCGCGCAGCGCTACAGTCTCGGCTATTACGAGATCATCCGCGCGAATCCCGCCGTGGACGTGTGGATCCCTGGAGCCGATAAGCACCTCACGCTTCCGGGAAGGCGCATCCTGCCGCCCGGACCGCGCGAGGGTATCGTGGTAAATCTCCCGGAGCACCGGCTGTACTTCTACCCGAAGCCGCGGCGAGGCGAGCACCCGATTGTCATCACCTACCCGGTCAGTGTCGGCAAGATGGACTGGCGCACACCGCTCGGCGTGACGCGCATCGTCTCCAAGGTCCGCAATCCCCCGTGGTACCCACCGGAATCCGTCCGCAAAGAGCACGCCGAGCGCGGCGAGCCGTTGCCCAAGGTGGTGCCAGCGGGTCCCGACAACCCGCTCGGAGCATTTGCCATGCGCCTCGGTATCACGAGCGGCAGCTACCTGATTCATGGGACCAACAACCCCGTGGCGGTCGGTATGCCAGTGACGCATGGCTGCATCCGCATGTACCCGGAGGACATCGCCGCACTTTTCCCGCTGGTGCCCGTCGGCACGACGGTGCGCCTGATCAATGAGCCGGTGAAGGTCGCCTGGATCGAGGGGCAGTTGCTGATCGAGGTGCATCCTCCCGTCGATGCCGAAGGCCAGTCGGTTGAGCCGGACCTGCAGGTGCTGGAGCCGCTTCTCGACCAGGAGCTCGGCAACGACACCGCCGCGATTCACTGGGATCTCGCACGCGAGACGCTGCAGGCCGCAACCGGCATGCCGACGCTGGTGGGTCTCGCCGCCGAGCCCGATCATCAAGATGAGCCCTTACCTGCGCCGCAGGCGGCCGCGCCCGCGACGGGCGCGATGCATTGACCTGCAGCTGCGGGCCGACAAGACCAACGGTCCGGACACGACAGCCCGAACCCGCGCTGCGCGTCGCCACCGTTCCCGGAGCTCGGCGACCACGCGCGCCAGCGTTTGCTCGGCAGCTCTCTGTGGGCGACGAACTCCACGCAACGAAGCAGCCGTTGGTTGCACTTGCTATGCTGAAGTGCGGGTGTTGAAGTTCGTGAACTCCAAGAGGAACACCGGGGAGAACAACCGTGCGTCGCCTTTACATTGGCGCCTGCTGTGGCGCGTTTCTGCTCGCCGGATGCCCGAGTCATACGCCGAAAACCACCGCCGGTCTCGGCGATCAGCTGCCACTTTCACCGGGTCAGTACCCCGGGACACTCGTCTACAAATCGCCGAACCTGCAGGCGGGGAAGTACAAGTTCCTCTTTGTCGATGATGCCGATGTCTACCGTGCGGCCGACGCCGATTTCGGCAGCGCCAGCGAAGAGGACAAGGCACGACTCGCGGCGCAGCTCACCACCGACTTCAGGAACGAGCTCGCCAAGCGCAAGTACCCCCTCGCGACTCAACCCGGTCAGGGTGTCGTGCGACTGCACCTGACGCTCGCGGGACTCAAGGAGAGCAAGCCAGTGGCCTCGACCGTGCTTCGCCTCACCCCGCTCGGCCTCGGCATGAGCGCCGCCAAGACCGTAACGGGACAATCCTCGGCGCTGATCGGTTCAGTGACGGTCTCCGGGGAGATGTTCGACACCGAATCCGGCGAGCCGATCGCGGGCTTTGTGGCCACTGAGAGCCCGATCGCCCTCGACATCACCTCAGGCCTCGGCAAGCTGCGCGCCGCCGAGCTTGGCATCACGCGCGGCGCCGACGACTTCGGCGATGCCCTCGATCGCTTCCTGAACCGGCACAAGTAGGGAGAGCGAGCGCAGGTCAGGGGATCGTGGCGATTCAGTGCGGCGCGGAAGCTGACATGAGCGCCGAGCGACATGCCGGCGTCAGGTTGCCCGCCTGCTCGCGCAGGCATGCGACTCCGCGGCCTCCGCCGAGCTGCACGTTAGAACAGAGCTTCTGAAAGTCCGCACCGCACTGAACCCGCAGCAGGCGCGCTTCCTCGCGCGGCGCGAGCGGGTGTGCCGTCGGCGGCACCGCTGCGGGTGCGCTGCCGGCTGCGGCCGTGGTCGCCGCGGCGACACTGCTCGAGGCTGGAGCGGTGCCCGAGCTCGCAGCCGCCGGCGCGAGCGCGGCTTGGCACCCGGTCGAGACCTGCTGGCTGTGCTGCAGCAGGCACTGCAGCGCATCCTTGGTTCCCGGCGGCACGTCGGCGCAGACATTCTGGTAGTCGCCGCGGCAGGCACTCTTGATGGCAGAGCGCTGCGCATCGGTGAGCTGCTGTGCAGCGAGCGGAGCGCAGGCGCTGCTCACAAGCAGCAGTCCGACAGCAAGGTTCGCAAGTCGTTTCATCATGGTGACTCCGGAGTTTGCAGTGCGATTAGCGCCGGCGTGCGCCGCCCTCGCGGCTACCGTACTGCTCCCGGCCGCCGCCGCTCCAGCGGCCGCCACCTGCCTGGCGACCGAGCCGATCCTGCTCGAGTTGCTGGTAATTGCCGCGATCCATGGAGCCACCCGCGTTAGTCCCGCCCCGACCCTGCGCGCCGCCGGGCGTGTTGGCGTTGGCAGCCGGAGGATTCGCATGGTTGGCGGGCGGCTGGACCGCGTTCCAGCTGCCATCGACGTACTTGGACCAGCCGCTGTCGGTATGTTTATAGACGTTGCCGTCGTGGCCGGCATAGACATCGCCGCCTTGTGTCTTCACCGCGCCGCCACTGCCGCCGGTAACCGCGTTCTGGTAGCCGGCGCCTTTGGCGCCGGTCGATGAGTCGAAGCTTCCCGCCCGGCCATTGCTGTTAGCGCGGCTTTGGGTATTCACCGTCTGATTCGGGCCGGCGAACGTGCTCGAGCCCCAGCGACCGTACGGATTGACGTTCTGATTCGTCGAACCGGAGACGCCGGTTCGGGCGTTGTAGTAGCTCGCATTGGCACTGCCGCTGCCGTTGCTCCACGAGGCGCTGCCGTGCGCGTAGCTGCCGGTGCTCGGGTTGTAGGCGGACCAGGCACCTGCGCCGCCGTTGGGGCCGTAGATCGCGCCGCCCTGTGCCCAGGCGCCCGTGGTCGGGTTGTAGTAGATAGCGCCTTTGGCGACACCGCCGGCGGGTCCGTAGATGGCGCCGCCGCGTGCCCACGCGCCAGTGCTCGGGTTGTACCAGACCGCGCCCGCATACGTGTATGGATAGGGATAATAGATCGGCACGGGTCCCGGAATGATGACCGGCGGATAGTAGTAACCGGTTCCGTAGACTAGGACTCTTGAGCTCACATAGCCGAGCGTGTAGCCCGCCGTGAAGCCGAAAGTGACGTATAACGGTGTCGCGGCGTACACATGCACGTACGTGACCGGGTAGAGAGGGCTGCTGGCCGGGATGGTGTAGATCACCGTCGGGACGCTCTCGGCGAGCACCCAGGGTCCGGCAGGGGCGGGCGCGAAAAACCAGGCGCCACCTTCGCATGCGTAGTAGGTTGTATTCACCTGCAGCACGTAGGTGTTGGTGTTGACCGCGTATAACATCGTGGTCGGGGTGAGGGGCACGAAATGCGGCGGTCCGGAATAGACTACGGTGAGTTTTGCGGCATCGCGCTTGAGTGTGGCGGTCTGTGGGATCTGCGCCGCGAGCACCGCCTCCTGCGCGGCGATGGTGCCCGGAACTGAAGCGAGCACGGCAGCGTCGGGTCCGGTCGGGGAGATGAGCGAGAAATCCGGCGGCAGTCGATCGGTGGCAAACTCCCAGGGGCCGGAAAAGGTGCGCGCCGAGAACCAGCGGCCGGACAGCAGCACGTAGTAGAGGTTCTCGGCGGCGTGATAGAAGAGCACGTTCGCCGTGTTGACGACACGCTGCAGCCCGGTGCCCGTTACCGCTCGCAGGCTCGGAGCCCCCGCGGTGACGATGATCTCCGCCGGCTTCTGGCTCACGAAGATCTGCGGTGCCACGTACTTGGACGGCGGAGCTTTTGCCGGGATGTATCGGGCCACATTCTTGAATTCGGGCTCTCTCTTCAGTGCCTGAAACGTCTCGGGCAACTGCGTCACCAGCTCATACGGGCCGCCCACCTGCGTGGCAGAGAGCCACACGCCGTTGTTGAGGAGGAACCACATGCCGTGTTCGACGAACACTGCCCAGTTGGTATTGACCGCGTAGGTGAGCACGGACTTGCCGGCCGGGACCAGCACCGGCTCACCGTCGAACACCACGAGGCTCGCCGGGCGATCGGCGTAGAAGATAACCGGGGCGGAGTTGTTCACCGCGACGGTGGCCACCGGCAGCTGCTTGAGACTCAGCAGCACGGAAGCGAGTGGCACCTCGCGGATCTGCATCTGTGGCAGCGCTTCGCGGATCTTTGCTTCGAGCGCCGCCGCCTGCTGCGTGTCGAGGGCGGGGAAATGACTCGAGAGCAGCTGCGGATCGGAAAGATGGACGATGCCATGGGCTTCGTCGACCGTGGTGGCGAGCCTTAGCTCGATGGTTCCCATCAGCGGCTGGCGCTGCTCGGGACGTACGATCGAGAGTGCCGCGCGCGCTTTGAGCTGCTTGCGCTCGGGCCACTCGATGGCCTGTGGCTGATAGACCGTGACTGTGTTCCCCTCGCGCTCGATTGTGTGTGGCCAGGCCGCGGCGGCCGCGGCCTGCGCGGCGAGCGCCTGCGGGTTGGGCTGCTGCGGCAGCGCCGCTGGCGCAAAGATAAACCCCAGCGCCGCGACTGACACGGCTGCAGCCGCGGGGGACCGTGCAGTGCCGCGCGCACGCCGCGCCGTCGTCAGAAGGGCCGAGAGCAAGCGGGTCATGACGTTCCCTCGTTCTTGTTTTGGCGGACCCCGGACGCCGGAGCACGGCACGGGCGGAGCGGGATTCTAGTGATGCGTGCAAGGCGCGGTCAACGAAGGCAGACACGGTCCCACTGCTGCATTACACTCGCCGCACTCGCTCCAGCCGCGCTCCGATCCTCGATCGATCGCGGAACCTATAAACGGACACCAAGATTACGGAGCACGCTCATGGCGGACAGCCGAATGGGTGCCGCAGCCAAGCCGCTGGTATCGCCGGCGGCCTGCGCCATGCTCGCTGCCCTGAGCGCTTGCAAGGTCGGACCGAACTTCGAGCGCCCTCCATCGCCGGTGGCCGAGCACTGGATCGGCGAGCCACCCGGAAGCGCCGCGGAGCCAACCGCGATGGCGGACTGGTGGAAGCTTTTTAACGACGCGACCCTCGATCGTCTGATCGATGTGGCCTACCACAACAACCTGTCGCTGCAGGTAGCCGCGGCGCGCATTCTGCAGGCGCAGGCACAACTCAACGTCTCGATCGGCGAGCTCTTTCCGCAACAGCAGGCGCTCGGCGGACAGGTACAGCGCGAGCGTCAGGCTGCCTCGACACTGCTGCTCCCGGGTCAGAATCCGATACTCGACACCAGTCAGATCGGCTTCAGCGCGAGTTGGGAGCTCGACTTCTGGGGTAAGTACCGCCGTGGCATCGAAGCCGATCGCGCGGCAATGCTGGCCTCGGTGGCGGCTTACGACAGCGGACTGGTGAGCCTCACCGCCGGTGTGGCCAGCACCTATTTCAATATCCTCGTTCTCGAGCAGCGCATCCAGGTGATCGAAGAGAACGTGAAGACCCAACAGGAAAGCCTGCGCATCGCACAGGCTCAATTCGAAGCAGGGGAGACCAGCCAGCTCGATGTGGAGCAGGCCGAGACCCAGCTGGCGCAGACCGAGGCGCAGACCCCGGGACTCGAAAGCTCGCTGCGTTCGGCCAAGGACTCCCTCGCGGTGCTCCTCGGCGTGACGCCCGATGCCGTCGACGCCATGCTCGGACCGACGACGCCCATCCCGGGAGCGCCGGGTGCGGTCGCGACCGGCATGCCGAAGGATCTGCTGCGGCGGCGCCCGGACGTGCGGCAGGCGGAGCTGACCGCCGCGGCGCAGAGCGCCGCCATCGGTGTCGCGAAGGCGAACCTCTTTCCCGCCTTCTCGCTCACCGGCAGCTTCGGCTTTGCGGGTACGAATCTGCGCGGCAACTCGACCAGCGACCTCTTCAATTGGGACAACCGCGCGGCTGCCGCCGGCGCCTCGTTTGTTTTTCCGATCTTCAACTACGGTCGTATCGTCAACTCGGTGCGCGTCCAGGACGCGATCTTTCTGCAGGCGGTCCTCAGCTACCAGAATACGGTGCTGCAGGCGGAGCAGGAGGTCGAGGACGCGCGCGAGGCGTTCGCTGCTGCGCAGGCGACGTTGGCCACACTCATCGAGGCGGCCAACTCGGCGCGGCGCACCACCGAGCTCGCAGTCGTGCGCTACAAGGAGGGGGCGGCCGACTACACCACGGTGCTGACGGCCCAGCAGCTGCAATTGCAGATCGAGGACGCGCTGGCGAGTGCGCGTGGCGGCGTACCGCTCGCACTCGTGAGTGTTTATCGGGCACTGGGCGGGGGTTGGGAGTTGCGCGAAGGCAAGCAGCTGCTGCCGGAGGACACGCGCCGGGAGATGGAGCGCCGCACCAACTGGGGACACCTCCCGGACAGCGGCGCCGAGCTGCCGACGACCGAAGAATCCGCGGCACAACCTCCCGGGAGCGCCGATGCGCACTGACTCTCGGGCTGAGCCTCGCGCGCTCACCATGCTCGTTGCAGGGCTGGTGGCGGCCGCAGCGCTCAGTGCCTGCGGCAAGCGCAACGCGTACCAGCCGCCGCCGCCGCCAACCGTCACGGTGAGCAGACCGCTGCGCATGCCGGTCACGGACTATCTGCAGCAAACCGGTTCCGTGTCGGCGTTCAAGACCGTCGACCTGGTGGCGCGCGTCGAGGGCTACCTGCGCAGTGTCAACTTCAAGGACGGCAGCCTCGTCAAGGCGGGACAGCTCTTGTTTGTCATCGAGCCGGAGCCGTATGAGGCCAAGCTCGCCTCCTACCAGGCGCAGCTGCTGGACGCGCAGGCCGAATACGACCGACAGCTGCGCATGATCAAGCAGAATGCCACCTCGCAGGCGAACGTCGACAAGTGGCTTTCGCAGCGTGATCAGGCCGCGGCGGCCGTGACGCTTGCCAAGATCAACCTGGGCTACACGCGCATCACCGCGCCATTCGACGGGCGTGTCGACCGGCACCTGGTTGATCCCGGCAACCTGGTCGGTACCGCGGGCACTGCGACCAAGCTCGCGACGATCGAGCAGATCGACCCTGCCTACGTCTACTTCAGCATCAACGAGCGCGACTTGCTGCGGGTGCGTGCAGCGGCCGAGGCGCAGGGCAAACAGATCCACGAGGCGCCGCGTGTGCCGGTGCAGGTGGCGCTGCAGACCGAGGACGGTTACCCGCACGAAGGCACGCTCGATTTCGCCGCCACCGGGCTCGATACCGGTAGCGGCACTCTGCAACTGCGCGCCATAGTCCCCAATGCCAGCCGTATCCTGCTCCCGGGGCTATTCGCACGGGTGCGCATTGCGCTCTCCGAGCCGGTAGCGCGCTTGATGGTGCCCGATCGGGTGGTCAGCAGTGATCAGGTCGGGGGCTACCTGCTCACCGTAGGTTCCGACCACAAGGTGAAACAGCAGCGCATCGAGACCGGTCCGCTCGACAACGGGTTCCGCGCCGTGCTCGCCGGCCTCGATGCCAATAGCGAAGTCGTCATCGACGGCTTGCAGAGCGCGATACCCGGCAATGTGGTCACGCCGACCGAGCGGCCGCTCACGCCGCCGACCAGGCAGGCCGGTACCGGTCCCTAGCGCCCGCATGCTCGCCAAATTCTTCATCGAGCGGCCAGTGCTCGCCAATGTCATCGCGCTGCTCACCATGCTGCTCGGCTTCGTGGCGATCTTCACCCTGCCGGTGTCGCAGTACCCGCCCATCACCCCGCCGACCGTGCAAGTGACGACGCGCTACCCTGGCGCGAACGCCAAGACCCTCATCAACACCGTCGCGCTGCCGATCGAACAACAGGTGAACGGCGTCGAAAACATGCTCTACATGCAGTCGACGAGCACCAACGACGGCAACTACACGCTCACCGTCACCTTCAAGGTGGGCACGGACCTCGACTTTGCGCAGGTGCTGGTGCAGAACCGGGTCGCTGCCGCACTGGCGTCGCTTCCGGACGCGGTACAGAACAACGGAGTGGTCACCAAGAAAAAGTCCACGGCCATCCTGCAGATCATCGCCCTCACCAGTGACGACCCGCGCTTCGACAGCCTGTTTCTGAGTAATTACGCCTCGATCCGCATGCGCGACGTGCTGGCGCGTCTGCCGGGCGTCGGCGACGTGAACATATTCGGCATCGGCCAGTACAGCATGCGCATCTGGCTCAACCCGCAGCAGCTGCTGGCGCGCTCGCTCACCCCCAGCGATGTCATGAACGCAATTCGCCAGCAGAGCCAGGAGGTGGCGGCCGGTCAGGTGGGCACCCCGCCGGCTTCTCGCGGGCAGGATTTTCAGCTGACCGTGAACGTGCCCGGCGCGCTGAGTGACGTCACGGAGTTCGAGGACATCATCGTCAAGACCGATCAGGCGGCTGGCGGCAGCCGGGCCATCACGCGCGTGCGGGATGTCGCGCGCGTCGAGCTCGGTGCTCAGACTTACAGCCAGTCTTTCACCATGGACGGCAAGCCTGCCGCCGGCCTCGCGATCTTCCAGCTCCCGGAAGCCAACGCCCTCGATGTCGCGCAGGCGGTACAGGCCAAGGTGGCCGAGATGGCCAGGGATTTTCCCTAGGGACTCAACTACAGCATCCCCTTCGACACGACCAGGTTCGTGTCCGCCTCCATTCACGAGGTCTATCGCACGCTCTTCGAGGCAGGCCTGCTGGTGCTGATTGTCATCCTGGTGTTTCTGCAGAAATGGCGGGAGACGCTCGTAACGGAGACCACGGATA
>Ga0187782_10003503_pt1 | contig 11701 bp, 11 predicted proteins | sample 0715_SJ02_MP15_2_FD_132454 | JGI IMG/M metagenome (GOLD analysis project Ga0187782, IMG submission 132454) | Tropical peat soil microbial communities from peatlands in Department of Meta, Colombia - 0715_SJ02_MP15_20_MG | ecosystem: Environmental > Terrestrial > Soil > Wetlands > Peat | place...
ACGCTGCGGTGCGATTGCGCCCGCTGACTTCCGACAGGAGGCTGCGAACAATGGCCTGCCTCTATTTGAGATAGCGGAAACCAGCGGCAATTGGTGGCACCGGTTCGCGAAAAAAGTTGTTTTGGAGGAAAAGGTGCTCTTGGGAAAGACCATTGCATGCTAGCTGGAGCCGTGATAGGTTGCCCTCCACTAGACGGGACGCTCCCTCGCCCAGTAGCTGGGTCCCATGACCCACGACTCGAGTTCTACGCCTAACATCACCGAACTCCTTCGAGCTTGGGGAGAAGGGGATCAGTCTGCCCTGGAACGCCTTACGCCTCTGGTGTACGGGGAACTCCACCGTTTGGCGCGCTGTCAAATGTCCCGTGAAAACAAGGGCCACACCTTACAAGCCACGGCGCTCATTCATGAGGTGTACCTGCGATTGGTTGATTTCCAGAAGGTTGAGTGGCAGGATCGCGCGCACTTCTTTGCGGTCTGCGCTCGCCTGATGCGGCGGATTCTCGTCGATTTTGCGCGCTCGCGGGATTCCCTTAAACGCGGTGGGGACAGCAAGAAACTCACCCTCGAGGAAGACTTGTTTGCCTCTTCGGATGCGCCTGCGCACCTGCTGGACCTGGATGACGCGTTGCTGAAACTGGCAAAAGTCGACCCGAGGAAAAGCAGCGTGGTGGAACTGCGGTTTTTCGGCGGGCTCACCGTGAAAGAAACTGCGGAAGTCTTGAAGGTCTCTCCCGATACGGTCATGCGCGATTGGAGCTTAGCCCGCGGGTGGCTGCTCCACGAGATGGAACAGGGTCAACGCCATGGAGCCTGAGCGCTGGAGCCGTATCGAAGAACTTTATCATTCGGCCATGCAGCAGGAAGAGGGGCAAAGAACGGCCTATCTGGAGCGCTCGTGTGCCGACGATCAAGAACTCAGGCGTGAAGTCGAGTCCCTTCTTGCCTACGTGAAGCGAACCGGAAAATTCATCGATAAACCTGCGTTGAACTTCATGGCTGAGGCGCTGGCGGCTGGGGGTAGGTTGCCGAGCGAAAATGCCGATCAAGACCGCATGATTGGCCAACGAATCTCCCAGTACCGAATTGTTGCAAAGGTGGGAAGCGGTGGCATGGGCGACGTGTACCGCGCCGTTCGCGCCGACGAGGAGTATGAGAAGCAAGTTGCGGTCAAGCTGGTGCGTGGCGGCGGGAATTCGGATCTGTTCGCCAACCGGTTCCGAACCGAGAGGCAGATTCTAGCCAGCCTGGACCACCCCAATATTGCGCGTCTATACGACGGCGGCACAACCAACGACCGTGTGCCCTATCTGGTCATGGAGTTTATTGAAGGCGAGCCGATCACGGCATACTGCGACCACCAGCACCTCTCGATCGCCCAGCGACTGAAACTCTTCCAGCAAATTTGCGCCGCCGTGCAGTATGCCCACCAACATCTCATCATCCATCGGGATATCAAGCCGGAGAACATTTTGGTCACGGCGGATGGCGTCGCGAAACTCATGGACTTCGGAATCGCAAAAATCCTGGATCCTGAAGCCGACTCCGATCAGCGCAACGCCACGCTTACAAGCCTGCGGGCTTTCACACCCGCCTATGCCAGCCCTGAGCAGATCAAAGGCGAGGCCATTACGACCGCCAGCGATGTCTATTCGTTGGGTGTGGTGCTCTACCAACTGCTCACCGGCCACATGCCCTATCACTTGCGCAGCCGCTCGCCGCATGAAGTCGCCCGCGCCATCTGCGAAACGGAGCCGGAACGCCCAAGTACGGCCATAAGCCGCGTGGAAGAGGTCTCCGTTGAAGGGGGTCCCACTCCACCGACGGCGGAAGCAGTCAGCGCCGCACGCCGCACCCAGCCTCAGAAACTCCGTCGCCTGTTATCGGGAGACCTGGAACACATCGTTCTCAAAGCGATCCGCAAGGAGCGCCAGAGCCGCTATACCTCTGCAGAGCAGTTGGCGGAAGATTTGCGCCGGCATCAAGAGGGCTTGCCGGTGTTGGCACGAAAAGGGACTTTCACGTATCGCGGCCGGAAGTTCGTCCTGCGCCACAGAACCGGAATAGCCGCGGCCTTGCTCGTCGTGTTGGCCCTGACCGCGGGAATGATCATTACCATCCAGGCCCGCCGGAGGGCGGAGAAGCGTTTCAATGATGTCCGCAAGCTCGCCAATTCCCTGATGTTTGAGGTTTACGAGTCCATTCACGAAGTGCCAGGCACAACAGCGGCGCGAAAACTGATAATCCAGCGGGCGCAAGAGTATCTGGATAGTCTCGCGCAGGAGTCCACATCGGATGCGTCCTTGCTCCGGGAGCTGGCCGCAGCTTACGGCAGGCTTGCTGATGTCGAAGGCAATCCGGAGCAAGCGAATGTCGGCAATACGACAAAGGCACTCGAGCATTGCCGGCAGGCGGTCCTGCTTTCGGAAAAGGCCTCTGCCCTGGAGCCTTCCAATCGCGAGATCCGCCGGGAACTCGGGCAACATTATCTGGACTGGTCCCGAGCGTTGAGCGAAAACGCGGGGAAAAAAGAAGACAGCAAAAGCGCTCTCAATAGAGCAATTCAAATCCTCGAGCCTTTGGCGACCGACCCGCGGGACACCAAAGCGCAGGCGGCGCTTGCAGACGCATATCTCAGCATGGGGTCCTTTCAACAGAACGGAGGAGACAACAATTTTTCGGGCGCTCTCGAATCTTTCCGCAAGGCCCTTGGCATTTACGAGCGGCTAGCCTTGGCAGAGCCTGACAACAAGCTCTGCCAAACGAAGATTTCTCTCGCCCATCGGCGCATCGGTGCGACGTTGATTATGCAGAAAGATTGGCCCGCAGCCCTGGCGGAGTACCACACCACTGTAGCCATGGACGAAGCAGATTTAGCGGCTCGCCCGGACAATCGCGACGCTCAGATGGCCTTAAGCGTCAGTTACAGCAACACCGGATTTATCCTCGTGCGCCAAGGTAATCTGGACGCCGCTTTGGAAGATTACACGAAGGCCTTGAATCTGCGCACCGCCCTTGCCGCCGCAGATCCGAAGGACATAGCCGCTCAGATGAGTGTCAGCAATACCTACAACTATCTCGGCGCGATTTATTGGCGAAAGGGAGATACCGCACAGGGACTTGCCATTTCCAAGAAAGTGCTGGCTCTGCGCGAGGCGCTTTTACAGAAAGACCCGGCCAACGACAATTCCGTCTTTGCCGTAGCCACCACCCAGCAAAGTATCGGCCACAGGTACGCCGACTTGGCTTCCCAGGCCCACAGTAGTCCTAGCAGAGAGTTGGCGTATTGCCGAGAATCAGTCCCTTTTCTTTCGCAAGCCTTGCCCGTCCTTGTCAAGCGCAAAACGGAAGGGAGACAGGTGGGTGCTGACGCCCAAGATTTCGAAACCTTGCAGCATGACCTTGATACGTGCCGCCAAACGATAGCCCGTTTGAGCGCTGTTGCCTCTCCGCAATAACACGGCTCCAACAGCAGCTTAATTCGCCTCTCGGGAAGACTCTGGAAAGAAGTCGGAACACTTGACTTCGCGTTAGGTCGCAAAGAGTCTGGGGGCAACTCGTTTCGATAAGCCCTATACGTCGAAGGGTTATTCTCCCTCCGATTTGGTGCCGAGAGCGCCTGGCGCGGGCACATGGTAATATTATTAGAACGTAAAACACCCGAGTAATTCTTCCCTCGACCAGATTTGCCCGGTTTACCCCCCCCCCATCGCTAACTCTCTATCTATCAATCTATTAGGCGAGCCTCGCGCTCGAACCGATGATGAATAGCACCTGCAGCTATCGCTCAGAACTATGGCATAATGTGAGCGATAGAAAAACCACCTATCGCTCATGCCTTGGAATTGGCAAAAACCGGATTGGCCTGCGTTTTGTTGGGAACGCGAGAGCCTGGACAATGCCGAGAAGCAGTTTCTCGTAAGCGGAGGCCTGTTTGTCGGTACGGTTAAGCACCTGGGGAAAGAAGAGCACGACCAACTCACCATCGAGGCCATGAGCACGGAAGCGGTGACGACTTCCGAAATCGAAGGCGAGATTCTGGATCGCGCGAGCGTGCAATCTTCGCTCCGCAAGCAACTAGGCCATGCCGCAGATGAACGGCGCGTCCGGCCTGAGGAGCGGGGCATCGCGGAGATGACGGTTGACCTGTACCGGTCCTTTGCCGAGCCGCTCACCGAGGAAATGCTGTTTCGCTGGCACCGCATGGTGATGAGTGGCAGCCGCAACCTGAGAGATGTCGGACGCTACAGAACCGGCGCGAAACCTATGCAAGTGGTTTCCGGGCCCATTGGCGAACCGAGAGTGCATTTCGAGGCGCCGCCGTCATCGCGCGTGCCATCGGAAATGGAGCGATTCATTGTGTGGTTCAATCGAACAGCATCGGGACGCGAAGAGCCGCTGTCAGCGCTGACGAGGGCGGGGATTGCGCACCTGTATTTTGAGAGCATCCATCCGTTTGAGGACGGCAACGGGCGCATCGGGCGAGCCATCGCAGAAAAAGCTCTGGCGCAAAACCTGGGTCAGCCCACGCTCATTGCATTGGCGGCAACGATTCTTGCCCGACGCAAGAACTATTACGACGCGCTCGAAGCCGCGAATAAGGAAAACGAGACCACGCACTGGCTGATGTGGTTTGCCAGCGTCGCCATCGAAGCGCAGCGCCGTACCATCGCACTTGTGGAATTCCTGATCGACAAAACGAAGCTGCTCGACCGGCTGAAAGGCCAACTCAATGCTCGGCAGGAAAAGGCGCTGCTGCGCATGTTCCGCGAAGGCCCAGGTGGATTCAAAGGCGGACTTTCAGCAGGCAAATACAGCACTATCACCGGAGCTTCGCCCGCGACGACAACGCGCGACCTCGCCGACTTAGTCGTCAAAGGCGCGTTGGTTCGCGAAGGCGAACGCCGCTATGCGCGATATCATCTGGGCGTACGCTTGCGTCCAGTTCCTCCTGTTACGGTGAATGAGCAAGGCGAAATACCTAAGCGGGAGCAGCGCGGGACGACGTGATCCTCCGTGGAAAAGCGGACGAACCTGCCAAATCTGCAGTGTCAGACCGGAGGGTTCCCAGCGACTACATACCCAAGTGCTGAGTACCCAGCTAATCGCTTCTTGTACATTCGAGCCAACATTGGGACGAGCACGTCAGCGTAGTCGTACACGAGCACTTCCCTTTTGTTCTCTTGCAGCCGATGGAGCCGACCTACGTATTGCTGAAGCGTTCCTCTCCACGAGATCGGCATCGTAAGGAAGAGTGTGTCAAGACGGGCATCATCGAACCCTTCGCCGAGATAGCTCCCTGTGGCCAGAATCATTCGAGGCTCGTGGGGCCTAACGTGTGAGAGCGATTCCGCGATTTGCTTTCTTTGCTTCGTTCCCATACAATCTTTCAAGGCAAAGATGTGCTGACATATTCCGCGCAAGCGTGGCAAGCAGGAGGCCATCGCCAGCCTTGCAAAGCTCAGCAAGCTTTTCCATGTGCCAGGCATGATGTCGCTGGACATGAACCTGCCCTTCCGTAGCGAGCAGGTGAAACGGGGCAAGCTTTAGGTCGCTGACTGACTGTACCGGCCAGCAGTAACGGCGATATGAATTTACATAATGATCCGCGGCTTCGAGGCGTTGCTTATATCGCTCATAATCTCAGATCATTTCTCATTTAATGTGCGTGTCGCTCTCCACCTGCCGGACGTAGAGAAACAGCCCTGCCACGGTAAGAAGAATAAACATGAGGGCAATGCCTAATCCCTTGCGCCGATAGTCGCGCTCCGCCAAAGCGGCTTGGCCTGCTTGCAGATTTTTCGCGGCGATGTTCAGACCGGCCTGTACATCCTGATCAATAAGTTCTTTTTTGAAACTGTGAATGGTAACGCGCGCTTTCGTCAGAGCATCGCGGGCCTGGTCTTCATCAAGGCGAGCCTGGCCGACTTCCATGCCAGAAGATTCCGCCATGCCCAGTAGCTTGTCAGCATCTTTGATGGCCTTGTCCAAACGGATCAGACTGTTCAGGATCTCCCCACGCTGTTGATCGCAAATATCTCCGGGCTTGTGGCAGCGCATGCAGACGGCCTGCGGGCCAGTCCCCAGTCTCGCATCTGTCGCGTGAATAATTCCATGGTTGCTATGGCAAACCACGCATCCAGGCAGGCCGGCAGATTGAAAAGCCACTCTGTGGGTGCTCTTCTGAAACATTTGATCCTGGAATGCGTGGCATTTCGAACACACATTGTGAACGCTATCCACACCCGGGGGAGTCGCACCATGGTTGCCGTGGCAGGTGGTGCAGGTTGGTGCACTGAGGTCGCCACGGATGGCCAGCGCGTTATGATGCACGCTGTTGTTGTACTGTGCGAACTGATCCGTGGGGATGGAGTATCCCTTCATATACGGAGCGTCGGCGTGGCAGTGCGCACACGTCTGTGCAATGTTCAGGGGATGAACTTTCGAGCGCGTGTCGCTAGGTGGCCTCAGATCGTGCACGCCATGGCAATCGATGCACACCGCTACCTTGCGATCGCCTTTGGCAAAAAGCTTGCCATGCACACTGGTCTGGTATTGACTGAGTTGGTCGGTGCGCAAAGTAGGATTGTATTTGCGCATAAACGCCGCATCGGAATGGCAACGGCCGCACAGTTGCGGGATCTGACTGCGCTCGATCTTGCCGCGGAATCCAGCCGCCTTGCTCATGGCATCGGGGTCGGCTTTAGTGGGATCGCCGCCATGACAATCCGCGCAGGTCAACCCCTTCTGCGAGTGGATATCGCTCGCGAACTGCTCGGCTGTGACCTGCAGCGGCGGATCCAGCGCCCCGTGACAATCGAGGCAGGTATTTTGGGCTTGCGAACGCGCGCTGCCTGCGAGGAGTAATGCCGACAGCAGCATGAATCCCGTTTTCGCTATTCCTTTACTTCGCCAAATATCCATAGGTTGTCATCGCGATGATGTAACTGAGCGCGAAAACTCCCGCGCCCATAATGAACCGACGGCCACGCCCGCGAGCGGCTTGATCTAAGAACGGAAGAAGCAACCAAAGTACGCCCGCCAAACCGAAAAGCAGGATGCCGGCGACTTCACCGTCCACGAACCATATTTTTGCGGGAATCCTTTTGAGCGTTTGGAACATGAACATGAAATACCACTCGGGACGAATCCCTGCAGGAGCGGGGGAAAACGGGTCCGCCTTAGTGCCTAATTCCCATGGCAAGATCGCCGCGAGAGCGCCAAGAATTCCCAGCGTGACGTACCAAGCCATGAATTCGCGCAAGAAAAAGTTGGGGAAGAATTTCATCTCGCGCTTCTGTTCCGGCGCGGCTTTCCAGCGCGACTCCAGGCCGGGCGGAATGCTGATGCCAAAGTACTGAACTAAGGCCAGGTGCACGAGCACCAGAAAAGTGGTGAGCAAGGGCAAAACAGCGACATGGAATCCGAAGAAGCGCGTTAGCGTGGCGGTAGTTACGTCTTCTCCCCCGCGCAGGAAAACCATTAAGCTGTGCCCGATCACAGGGAGCTGCCCGGTAATCTCTGTCCCCACTTTGGTGGCGAAGAACGCCAACGTATTCCAGGGGAGCAAGTAGCCGCTGAAGCCAAATCCCATCACCAAGAAGAACAGGAGCATGCCGCTGATCCAGGTGAGTTCCCTCGGTTTACGGTACGAACGCAAGAAAACCACGCTAAACATGTGGATGAACGCGCTGAGGACCATCAGGTTTGCAGCCCACGAATGAACCGAACGCACCAGCCATCCAAATTGCACCCGCGTCATGATGTACTGCACACTTTCGGACTTAGGCGTCAGTGTTACTATCACTTTATATAACTAATTGGTATGGATACCGGGATTGTCCGGCGGAATCCTCAAAAACGCAGCAAAAACAAGGGAAATCCTGCTTTTCCAACCAGTCGGCGCCCAGGAACTTTCAATCTCTGATAGCTCCTTTTAGCGCTTGGCAAGCCCTGTTCCGCCCACCTTTAGTAAAAACAGTAAAAAGGAACCGAGCGCTAAAGTCAACAGCAGGGCTCAGGCAGACTTTGTCAGTAGGCCTATCGCCCCTACCCCGCTGCCATCGGTCGGAGGCCAAAAAGCTTCCGCATTGTCGAACCTTGACACCTTCACATATTGTGAAGTAGTCTTGATTCGTGCATATCGTTACGCGTAAGCATCTGAAACAGGCAATGGAAGATTACCCGGATGCGGCGGACGAAATCAAAGCGTGGATTGGCATTGTAGAAAAGGTTCGGTGGCACAATCCTGTGGAAGTTCGCAGTACGTTCAAGGATGCCGATCCTGTTGATGATTACGTTGTCTTTGACTTCAGGAATAATCGATACAGGCTTATAACCATCATCCACTATGCAAAGACGACTAACGAAAGAAGGACAGAAGGGCACGTCTATATACGATCTTTTTTGACACACAAGGAATACGATAATCGCAGCAACTGGGATAGGAGGTATGGAAGAAAATGAGCACGGTTCTCGCAAACCCGGCGGAAATGATTGCGCACGGCGCTCCTCGCGTCATCCATAATGATGATGAACTTGAGGCGTATACTGACGCGCTCTTCCAACTAACGGCGCTGGACAATCCCTCTCGCGCTCAAATGGAAGCAATTGAACTCCTAACATTGCTAGTAGAGCGTTACGAGCAAGAGCACTACCCGATTCCGGCTGCTGATCCGGTTTCAGTGGTTCGGCTTCTCATTGAAAAGCAGAATCTCACACAGCGTGATCTGATACCTCAATTTGGCTCGGAGAGCGCAGTTTCGATGTTCATGACGGGACAACGGAATCTCACTATAGAACAAGTGCGGAAGTTGAGCATTCGGTTCAAACTTCCTGCTGATTTATTCATCCCAAAAGCATCCGCTCCCGATAGCACCAAACGAGTAGTAAAGCGGCACGCACGTTCTCGATAAGCGTGGGGACCATCGATGCTTCCATATGCCGGTCCGGCTCTGTATGTGTCCGGCTGCCTGCCGGAGGTGGTGCCCAACATTGTGAAGATCGACCTCTGCGCCACAACTTCGAATCAGGACGAAAAGAACTAAAACGATAGGTAGACTGACCGACAACTGAAGCCAACTCGTGCGCATGGCCTTGGAGCAATACCGCGATCTGCCCGTTAACCAGGGAAGTTGGGTCGGGATGGCGACGAACCATGAAGCCTTGTTAGCAACGCTGCCAGATGCGGGCCGTCTTCTTGAGCAACTCCTGTAAATTCCAACCCCATTCCGTTAGCGCGCTCCACATGGCGCACAACGGCCTTGGTTCTGATTTGCCCTTCTCCGACAAGAAAATTAATCTGTGCCTTGGTTCCAACAGACTGCGTTCTAAGCGTCTCAACAAAGATTCCCCCAAGGCTCAGATTCCGAACGGGCAGAACATCATTACGCCCGACGCGACTCCAATACACCCAAACCGGCTCCCGCGTTTGGACGCGTAAGTTTTCCTCCGGGAGTAGGATGGCATCTCTAATGGGCTGTGCATATAAGACCACCGGCCCTATCGATGCGACCTTTTTCACCTCTGGGGTGTTGCAAGCGATGATTGGAAATGGCCACGCGGTGGGTGTAGCGGCCCAGATAACGCAACACTTGCATGGGACCGCCAAAGGCCGACTTAGCATAGACGACCCAGTCCTGGCGGTGCAGGCGGCGAAGCAATTGCGCGAACGGTTGGGGATCAGCGAGCGTGGCGGATAGGCCTGCACAGTGGAGTTTCTGGCTGCGGTAGAGACGCTTCAGACCGGCAAGAAATTTCCCGCGAAAGACGCGACTGAGGACTTTCACCGGTAAGAAGAACCGATCACGAGCGCGAACGTCGAAGATGATTAGATCCGCACAACTCCTGTCTCCGGGGCAGGGACATTCTTGAACTGCGTGAAGCGGACACAGGCCCGACTCCGGGAATGTGAACACCTCATATCCGCGCTGGTCAAACAGGCGCCACAGAGTGAACCGGATAAGGTCATTGTCATCGAAAATGACAGCTCGCCGTCTCAGGATTAAAGCTCCCTCTCTGGTTGCTCTTCCAACCTACTGATCTTTTCTGGCACCCAGCAAACCGCTAGCGGTACAGGCAGCCCATTGAAACTGGAAGAAGTTAGGCTCGGATGTGACGGCCCTCACGTTCCAGGGTGCCCCCCGTCACAGCCAGAATGCCATGGCAGCTTAAGAATGCCGTTCATTTGAACGCTTCGATGGTTCAGGAATCACAACTCTCTGCCCACCATGGGCAAAGGCTGGGTTACGTGGAAACAAATCCGGACGTTACCGCTAGGCTAGTTTTCGGACTGGTGTTCACCCTCGTACTGGGATCGTTGCTGATCCTCGTCGTGCCTTCAGGAAAGGCTATTCCCGCATTCTCACGTAAATACCAAACTTCCTGTACCACCTGTCACAACAATTACCCAGAGTTGAACGATTTCGGGCTGGCGTTCAAGAAGCGTGGGTTTAAGTTTCCCACGGACGACGAGACCTTTGTGAAGCAGGAGCCGGTATTGCTCGGCTCTAAGGCGCAGAAGGAGGCGTTCCCAAACGCCGTGTATCCGGGTGAAATTCCGGGAACAATTCCAATCGCTTTTCGCTATTCAGGCAACTTCAACTGGAATAGCAGCCAGCCGCAGCCCGTGGAAGCGACAGCGTATGTGCCGAGGACGGACCTCTTCGTGCCCAACACCTTCACGATCATCAGCGCAGGGAGCTTGGGGCAGAACTTCTCGTTCTGGGTTGACGACGACATCAACGCAGCCGGCTCTGGCGCGAATGGGGGCATGGGAGACGGTTATTTGAAGTACAACGATATCGGCCGAGTGTTTCATTTGCCGAAGGACTCGTTGAACGTGCGTTTTGGTCAATTTGAACTGGATCTGCCGTTCACCCAGGCACGGACGCCCTATCTTTCAAATTATGATGTTTTCACCGAGACAACGTTGGGGCAGAACTCTTGCACTCTGACGCCGCAGCCAGTTCCGTGCCAAACGGTGAATAATTCTTTCAACTTTGCGACACCGCAGCGTGGCATTGAAATTGGTGGCTATCCCAATGACGGACTCTTTACCTGGTCGGTGGCCGCCGTGGACGGCACGGGTTCCGCTTATGGCCTCCCGGGAACGCTCGTAACGAGAAATACCAAAGACGTCTACCTCCGTACCTCCTACCAATTCAATCTGGAGCGCGATCCGGAGAGCCGGCACGCCGTTCAGGCCGCTGGTGCGACCGGTCCTCACGATCACACCTCGATCCGCGTTGGCGGTTTCTATTATTACGGCTGGAACCAGCAGAATTTCGGCGGCAGTTCTTTTGGTTCGGTTGGACTCACGAATACGATCACGGAACCCTTCTACCGGGCAGGCGGAGACGTGCGATTCAAATATCGCAGCAAGCTGGAAATCTATGGGGTCGGCTTGGTCGGACATGATGACAATCACCTGCTGACTGTGACCCCGACTGCGACCGGGGAGGCTGGGACGCTAACTGACACGCGTGCCGTCACGTTCACCGGAGGATTTGTTGCTGCGAACTTCTGGATTTACCCATGGTTGATTCCGACCCTGCGATACGACTTTGTAAACTCCCCTTCCGATTACTTCAACGGCGTGTCGGCGGCGCGCACCAGGAATGATTTCCGGCCCGGGTACCAGATCCTGGTCAGGGCGAACATTAAGATCGTCGGCGAATATACCCGTCACTGGGGCGTGCCG
>Ga0187782_10003504_pt1 | contig 11700 bp, 9 predicted proteins | sample 0715_SJ02_MP15_2_FD_132454 | JGI IMG/M metagenome (GOLD analysis project Ga0187782, IMG submission 132454) | Tropical peat soil microbial communities from peatlands in Department of Meta, Colombia - 0715_SJ02_MP15_20_MG | ecosystem: Environmental > Terrestrial > Soil > Wetlands > Peat | place...
CACCAGGCTTCGGACGTTGTATCGGATCGGAATCATCGGGTCCCGTTCAAGCGACACGTCGCACGGCGTCGATCACCCGCATTCGTGAGGCGCGCCATGCCGGAATCGCGCCCGCCAGCGCGCCGAGGGCGGCGGCCACGACGACGCCGAGCAGGGCGTTCGGCGCTTCGAGCCGGAAGTAAGGAAACATGGAGCCCATGTTCTCCTCGAGGAAGCGGCTGACGCCGAGATTGATGAAGGGCCACGCAAGCGCCAGACCTGCAATGCCGCCGAGCAGACCCATCGCGAGCGCCTCCCCCATGACCCAGAACGCGATGTGACCAGGCAGAAAACCGATCGCGCGGAGCACTCCGTATTCGTTCGTCCGCTCGCGCACACCCATCGCGATCGTGTTGCCGAGGATGAGCGTCATGATCGCCAGGATCACGCCGGAGACGATATCCATTGCGCGGAGGATCGTGGCGAACATCCCGAGAAAGGCGGCATTGAAGCTCCGCTCGTCCTGCGACAGCGTGGGCGTGTCGCGTTCCTCGAAGCGCTTGTCGAGGGAAGAGCTGATGTCGGCCACGCGAGCGGGCTCGTCGACCCGGCTGACGATCCAGCCGATCCTGTCGCGGCGGTTGGCGGGCAGCGAATCGTTGAGGTAGTCCCAGTGGAAAACGGCGGTCGAACGATCCACGGACTTGGCCGCCGCCAGGTAGATGCCGTCGACCGTGAATTGCCAGTCGCCCGGATAGATTCCGCTTTCGAGCGCGATTCGGTCCCCCACCTTCCATCCGAGCTTGCGCGCGAGCACATCGCCGACGATGAGGCCCTGACGGTCGTGCTTCCACGCATCGAGCTGGTCGGATGGCACCTTCATCTCGTCGTAGACTTCGAAGAACGTCGCGCGGTCGACTGCGAGCGTGCCGAAGAACTCCCTGTCGTGCTTCGGGTCCTTGCCGCCGAACCAATTGGCCCACGTGGCATCGCGCACGTGAGGGGCTTGCCGGACGTCGTCGACGTAGCGTTTCGGCAGATCCATGACGAAGGTCACCTTGTGACGGGTGACGATGCGATCCTTCGCGGCTCGCTGGCCGCCGCTGGCCCAGGCCCAGATGATGGTGCGCAGAAAGAGGAACGCCAGGACCGCGACGGCGACCCCTGCGACCGTCAGCAGAACGCGGAAGCGGTTCCGGGTGAGATTGCGGACGGCCAGCGACGCGAATGTCACGATACGAGCCTTCCCTTGTCGAGCCGACGGATGATCTTCGCCCGTTCGGCGGCCGCCGGATCGTGCGTCACCATGAGGATCGTCTTGTCGAGCTCCGTGTTGAGCTTCTCGAGCAACCCCAGGATGTCGTCGGCGCTCTTGCGGTCCAGATCGCCGGTGGGCTCGTCAGCGACGATGATCGTCGGGTCGTTGACGATCGCGCGTGCGATCGCGACTCGCTGCTCCTGTCCGCCCGACAGCTGACGAGGGTAGTGCTCGATGCGGTCCTCGAGACCGACGATGCGAAGCGCCGTCTGCGCGCGCTTCTTGCGCTCGGCCGACCCGAGGGGCGTGAGCAGCAGCGGCAGCTCGACGTTCTCGAGCGCCGTGAGCACGGGCAGCAGATTGTAGGACTGGAACACGAACCCGATCGTGCTCGCACGCCATTTCGCGAGCGCTGCCTCGCCCATGCCGTCCAGGCGCGTTCCGGCGACCTCGACGGTGCCCGAGCTCGGCCGGTCCAGGCCTGCGATGAGATTGAGCAACGTGGTCTTGCCGGACCCGGAGGGGCCCATCAGGGCCTCGTAGGAGCCCGTGGGCACGTCGAGGTCGAGATTCTCGAGGACCCGAATTCCCTCGCTCCCTTTCTCGTACGTCTTGGATACGCCTCGAAGCTGCACCATCGCGGAGGCGTCCTCCATCTTCTTTGCCTGGGTCGTCATTCGGGATTCCTCTCGCTTATCGCTTGACCGTCGCCCAGGGTGGCCGGCGGATCGCTCACCACCTTCGTGCCTGGGTCCGGGCCGTCGAGCAGCTCGACGCCGCTGCCGAAAGGCGGGCCCAGCCGAACCGGTACCATCCGCACGCGCCCCGAATCGATCACGTAGACGACCTTCGCCCCTGCGCGATCGGCGATCGCGGCCGCAGGGGCGATTTTCTTCGGTGGGTCGCGCAGCTGCGAAGGGTTGAGCGGAGCACTGAGGAAGGAAACGCGAGCGGCCATTTCGGGCAAGACCGTTTCGTCGCGGTCCAAAAACCGCACTTTCACCGTCGCCGACGCCTTGGCTCGATTCAGCTGGGGGCTGATTTCGACGACTTCCCCGCGCCATCGTCGGTCCGGGTAGGCGTCGAGCACGATCTCGGAGGGGCCGCCGACGCGCACCAAGTGCAGCCGTCCCTCGGCGACGTCGGTCTCGACGACGATCGACGAGAAGTCCGCGATCCTCGCCATGGGCGTGCCGGGCGTGACGACGTCGCCGGGTTGCAGGGGCTTGGTGATGATCGTGCCTGCGATGGGGGAATGGATGGTCGTGTTCGCCAGATTGGTCGAGAGGGCGACCACTTCCGCCTGCGACGCCGTGACGTCGGCGTCGGCGGCTCGCACCTGCTCGTCGAGCGATCGGGCGCGGGCCGCCAGATCGTCGGCCGTCGCCGTTGCGATCGCCCCGGTGTCCGCCAGCTTTCGCTCGCGGTCCCGTTGCAGAACGATCTCCGCGAGCTGAGCACGAGCCGTTGCCGCGCGAGCCCGGGCGGCCGCAACGCGGGCCTGAGCGCTGGCGACCGCGACGCGCTGATCGCTGGCCTCGAGCTCGAAGAGGATGTCGCCAGCTTTGACGGCCGCGCCTTCCCTGATGTTCGCCTTGTCGACGCGCCCGACCAGCTTCGAGGACACGTCGACCTCGACTTGCGGGACCACGTAGCCGGTGGACGTGAGCTCGACCTGCGCCTGCGCCGGCGATACGAGAGCGATTTCCGTCACCGCCACCGCCGTCTTGAATACCTTCGCCTCGAGCGTGGGCACGCCGAAATGCCAGCCCGTTGCGGCCGCCACGCCCGCTCCGACGATTGCGGCGGCCCACGTCAGCGAACGCCGAAACGACACTCTCGACGACGGCGGCCGGTTTCGTCCGCGATCGATCCGGAGGGATGCGAGATCCGATGCCAGGCGATCGTTCATGTCAGGCCGGGTGGAGCATACCTCGTCACACCGGGTCGTTCTCCAAGGCGCGACGTTCGAAGCAGTCGTCGGGCAGGCCGCGGTTCGCCCTCGTCAATCGGGTCGCCGCGATGAAGCGCGACGTCACCGGGTCGTGGTAGCCGCTGGCGTCGGGCAGGTCCGGAAGCACACCGCGGTGGTAGCGGACGATGCGGGCCATCAGCAGGTCGCGCACCCATTTGCCGACGAGCGACGCCATGCCGACGAGCAGGTGCCTTTCTTCCGCGTCACGCACGAATGCTATGCGCCCGAGCCCCGGGACGTTGTACTCGCTCCGGGCCCGTCCTTCTCGGGCGACCGCATGAAGCCAGCCGCTCATCGGGCCAAACGCAGCGGGGTAGCGATCGAAACCGCCAACCTTTCCGCACGTTGCAACCACGTCTTCCCCGGCGCGCGCGCGTTGGTGGAGCGCGAGGCGTTCCATGGCGTGCAAGTCGAGCTGGAAGCGATTGAGGCCGCGCGCCACTCCTTCGTTGAGCCTTCGCGCGCATGTGACGACGCACGTGACGGAGAGAACGTCGACGCCCTGCTGAGCGAGCTTCTCGAGGTCGCGCTCGACCTGGGACACGAGATTCGAATCGGCCGCGAAGCGCTCGCCCGCGGCGCTCCAGCACTGCTCGGCGTGGTCGGGCGGGCAGGGCTCGCGGAGGGCGGACGCCGAGTCGAGCGAAAGCGCGTGAACGAGCGCGTCGGGCTCGTCGACGGCGTGGAGCCCCATTCGCCGGCCAATGGCGCGCGCCCATGCCTCCCCGAGGGCGCAGTCGCGGTAAGAGACCAGCTTCTTCGAATCGCCCAGCCGCGCGCGCATTCCGCCGCGAGCACGTCGCTCGGCATGGTCGTGACCCGCCCCGGACGTACGTGCCACGACCGCGGTGACTACGAGCGGACCCAGGCGAGGTCCTAGCCCGTTCTCGTCGATGCCGATGCGAATGGCGTCCACGTCCGCAAGAGCCATACTGCCGCGGCTCCTCGCTGCCAACCGTCAGGGGCTCCAGGGTTCGCGCGCGTCGAGAAGCATCTGTGCACGGGGCGAACGCAGCGGCGCCGACCGGACCGCGACCCAGCCCACCCGTCCGTCGAGCCTTCGCGCATCGTCGACGAGGATTTCCCACTGGCCTGCAGCCGGGTCATACACCGAGTGAAAGAGGACCCCCACGTTCATCGACCCGGTCACCGACCCGGTGAGGTCTTCGTTGTGCCGCGAAAGAAACTCGAGCGAGGTGGCGAGATCGGCGAGACCCTTGCGACGGAACGACAGCCCACGCCGAGCCGCAACTTCCACCGTGCCGGCCGGTGCGACGTCCACCCAGTGCAGTGGCTGGGCAAGGCGGGCCGGTGAGCGCTCGGGGCGCAGGAGCACCCAAGCGAGCAGCGCGGCGAAGCTCGCAACCCCCCCCAGCACGCCGAGCGCGATCGCCCGCGGGAAGGTGACCCGCCGGACTTCGCTCCGGTCGCGCGTCGCAAGCAGCCAGGCCGGTAGGGCGGCGGCGAATGCGAGCGTCACGGTCTGAATCTGCATCCCCGAGGTGATCCACGGCGGCATGAAGGGCACCGAGGCGATGATCCCGACCGACGTCGCCCAGAGCAGCGACGTCTCGGAATCGCGGCCGCGCCGGGCGAGCTTGATCAGCGCGACCACGAAGGCAACGACGAGGGCGGCGCCCAGGGCTCCCATCGCGACGGCGTTGACGATGCTGAACGTCCCCAGACTGTCTTGCCAGTAACGCAGGACGGCGATCGGACCCCCCGATCGCCAGAGGCCGTCGATCCTCGCGCCGTCCTCGAAGATGGCGTCGTCCGGGTTAATCCACACGTAAGAAAAGGCGCCGAAGGGTGAAACGAAAAACGCCGCGAGTGAGCGGCCGAATGCCAGCGGCAGAATCCACGGGTGATCGCGAATCTCGTCGAAGACGATGCTCCACTCGGCCGAGACGCGGTCACGGGGCGTGAGCTCCTCGAGCCACCGGTGCGTGTGGGGCAGATACGTGAAGTCTTCGCCATGGAGGAGTCCGTAGAAGATGGGGGGGTAATCGGAGAACGAGGCCCCGTTGCCCGCGAGGGCGAGGGAACCCTCGTGAAGGCCGAAAGCGATCAGAACCGCGCTGCTCAGCAGGGCGACCGCGCGCGTGCGGCGGCCGACCGGCGCAAGGCCCGCCGCCCAGGCGACGAGGGCCGGAAGGACGAAGAAGCAGCCAGCGCGTGCGAAGAGGCCGAATGCGAGTGCGAACACTCCGAGCGTTGCGGCGAGAAGTGCGCCGGGAGCGTCGGTCACGCGGAGCGACTGGGCGCGCCACAGCAGCGCAAAGCCCGCGGCGCCGAGCGGAAATCCGAAGTGCTCGGTCTGGATGAAGCCAGTCCAGCGACGCTCGAAGAAGACCAGCACGAGATAGACGACGAGAGCGGACTTCCAACCGGACGTGCGCCATACCTCGATTGCGGGCAGGGCCATCGAGACGGCGCCGACCACGGCGAGGAGGCCGAGCGACCAGCGGAGGTCGCCGACGCACAGCTTGAGGAGGCCCGCAAGCAGGGCGGAGAAGAGCGGCCGGCGCGATGAGACTGCGGAGAATCGCTCGCCATGAACGAGGCGAAGGGCGTCCGAATAGAAGTCGGCGGAATCGCTCCATGGCAAAATGCCGCCCAAGACGGCATTTCGACCTTCGTAGCCCAGCGTCCAGAGGCGGACGAGGAAGGCGGCCGTCAGGATCGCACCGATGCCGACCAGCGCCTTCGCTCGAATGGGCTCCTCGAACCGGTCGAACGCCCAGAAGAAAATCGCCAGAAGCAAGGGCAGAGCCACGCAGTCGTAGAGGGGCAGCCACTTGAAACCGGCGAGCACGAGCGCATAGAGCAGCATCGCCCCGAGCGCCGCGGCGACGGCAACACTTGGGGCCGTCGGCGTCGTCGTGGGAGTGCGGGTCACTGCGGTGACCGACGATGAAAACGCCGGCTCGGAACGGCTGCGGAGGGGGGCTGGGACGCCGGCATAGCCGGTAGGCCTCGGCGGGGGCGGAGCGGCGGGCACGGGTGCGGCAGCGGCAACTCTATCCGAAGGCCGGGCCGGAAGGGGTCGAAGAAGCCGCTGATTGACGGCGGTAGCCGGGGTGCTTAACGTGCTTCGCCCCTCAGGAGCACGCCCACCGCGAGCGGTTCGTGTTCATGCGTACGGAGGCGCTCATTCACGTGAACAAGGCGAGTCTCAAAAAGTTCAGAACGCTTCTCACGGACAAGCGTGACGAGATACTCAAGAAAGCGAAGCAAACCCTCGAGCAGGACATGACGCTCGACACGGATGACTTGCCCGACGAGATGGATCTGGCGTCAAGCGAGTACCTTCAGTCGTTCACGTTCCGGCTCCGAGGTCGCGAGAAGAGCTTCCTCGACAAGATCGAGAAGGCGCTTCGCAAACTCGACGAAGGGACGTTCGGGATTTGCGAGGAATGTGGCGAAGAGATCTCGGTCAAGCGTCTCGAGGCGCGCCCCGAGACGACGCTGTGCATCCGCTGCAAAGAGGACCAGGAGCGGATGGAAAAGGACTACACGTGACGGAAAAGGGCAATTCGATGGCTCGAATGGATCGACGGTGTCTGAGGGCCACGTGGACCCGCACCCGCCTGGCCGGTGCGCTGGCCGCGGTCGCCATCGGCTTGGCGGCGGTCGCGACATCTGCGTGCTACGTCGAAGAAGGGCCCCCTCCGGTCTACAGTGGCTACGAGCCCCAGTACTACGACGGGTACGTCGTCTATTATGACGGGGTTGGCAGACCTTACTACTACGTGAACGGCGCGGTCTTCTGGGTACCTCCCGCGTCCCCGTTTTACGTCGGCCTCGTCGATCACTGGCGGTTCCACCGTGCCGAGTACTATCGGTGGTACGGCGCTCACGGCTATCGGTATCGGGGGTATCGCCGCCGGTAGCTCGAGCGACTCGATTCGCTCCGCTCCGTGCGGGCAGCGAAGCTCACCCTCGAGCGGCGATTCGCGCGGGTGCCGTTCGAGCCAGCACCTCGCGCAAGTACTTCCCCGTGTGGGAGCGATCCGACTGGACCACCTGTTCCGGAGTTCCGGCGGCGACGATCTCGCCCCCACCGTCGCCACCTTCGGGACCCACGTCGATCACCCAGTCGGCGCAGGCGATGACGTCGAGGTTGTGCTCGATCACCACGATGGTGTTGCCCTGATCGCGCAGATCCGTGAGCGCCGACAAGAGCACCTCGATGTCGGCGAAGTGCAACCCGGTGGTCGGTTCGTCGAGGACGTAGAGCGTGCGCCCCGTGGCCCTGCGCGCGAGCTCGCGCGCGAGCTTGACCCGCTGGGCCTCTCCGCCCGAGAGCGTCGTCGCGGGCTGACCGAGCGAGACGTAGCCGAGGCCGACTTTGCGGAGCGCCTCCAACTTGTCGGCGATGCGTGGAACGGCCCCGAACAGATCCGACGCTTGCTCCACGGTCACGGAAAGTGCGTCGGCGATCGAAAGGCCTCGGTACTTGACTTCGAGCGTCTCGCGATTGTAGCGGCGACCGCCGCAGGCATCGCACGTCACGAACACGTCCGGCAGAAAATGCATTTCGATGCGGAGCACGCCGTCGCCCTGGCACGCCTCGCAGCGGCCCCCCTTGACGTTGAAGGAGAAGCGGCCCGCCTTGTACCCTCGGGCTCGCGCGTCGGGCAGCCCCGCGTAGAGCTCGCGCAAGAGCGCGAAGATGCCGGTGTACGTTGCCGGGTTGGAACGGGGCGTGCGGCCGATGGGTGCTTGATCGATCGAGACCACCTTGTCGATGTGGTCCAATCCCTCGACACGGTCGCACTCTCCCACGGGAGCGGTTGCGCTGTAGAGCTTTGCCCGCGCCGCGGGCAGGAGAGTGTCGACGACGAGGCTCGATTTGCCGCTGCCGCTCACGCCGGTGATGCAGGTCAGGAGGCCGATGGGCACTTCCGCCGTGACGTTCCGAAGGTTGTGCGCTCGCGCTCCGATGACCCGGACGCATGCCTTGGTGCGGGAGCGCCGCTTGGCCGGCACGGGCAGTTGGCGCTTGCCGCTGAGCCAGGGGCCGGTGATCGACTGTGGCGACGCCATGAGCTCCTGCGGCGTGCCCTCGGCGACGATCTCGCCGCCGTGCACCCCCGCGCCCGGTCCCATGTCGATGACGTGGTCCGCGGCGAGGATCGCTTCGCGATCGTGCTCGACCACGATGACCGTATTTCCTAGGTCGCGCAGCCGAGCTTGGGCGTCGATGAGCCGGGCGTTGTCGCGCGCGTGCAGGCCGACGCTCGGCTCGTCGAGCACGTAGAGGACGCCGACGAGCGCGGCGCCAATCTGGGTGGCGAGGCGGATACGCTGTCCTTCGCCTGATGACAGCGTTTGCGCGCTGCGATCGAGCGTGAGGTAATCGAGACCAACCTCGATGAGAAACCCGAGTCTCGATGCCACGGCTTTGAGGAGCGGCTCGGCGATCGCGCGCTCGCGTGGAACGAAAGCCTGCGCCGGCGGCGTGTCGTCGCCCGGATCCTTGCCCAGGGTCTCCACGAAGTTGCGGACGTGCCGGAGCGGCATCGCGCCGACCTGGGCGATGTCCTTGCCACCCAGCTTGACGGCGAGAGCTTCGGGGCGCAGTCGTTTCCCCTTGCATTCGTCGCACATGCGGGTCGCTAGGAAACGTCCGAGCTCTTCGTCGGCGATTCCGCCCTCGCTGCGATCCGGATCGTCCTCTTCCTCTTCGGCGTCGGGACGGACGTCGGCAAGTGACGCGAGTCGCTGCTGCAAGCGCGCAACGATCCCCTCGTAGCCTTTCCGTCGCGGAGAAACCGGGCCGCGGGCGGCGTCCTTCCTCCGATTCTCCGCGACGCGGCGCGAGGCCCGCTCTTTCGGCCCAGCGGCCGCTCCTGCTCCAAACAAGATGGCCGTCTTCTGCTCGGAAGGCAGCTTCGACCACGGGACGTCCGGGTCGACGCCCAGCGCTTCGACGGCGCCCGCAAGCTCGGCGGAAAGCGCAACGCTGCCTCGACGTCCCCAGGCGAGGACGACGCCTTCGCGGAGCGTTTGGCGAGGGTCGCCGATGCAGCGCTCCGGATCGACGACGTCGCGAGCGCCGAGGCCGTCGCATGCCGGGCATGCGCCGTGCGGGCCGTTGAACGAGAACATCCGTGGCTCGATGGGCGGGAGCGAGATGCCGCAGTCCACGCACGCGAATCGCTCGCTCATCCAGAGGGGCTCGTCGTCTCCCGGCTGCACGAGAAGGCGCCCTTCGCCCAGCTTGAGCGCCAGCTCGACGCTGTCGGTGAGCCGGCCTTTGAGGCCATCGCGCAAGACGAGCCGATCGACGACGACATCGAGGTCGTGCGATCGCGCACGATCGAGCTCGATCTCGTCGCCGAGATCGACGATGGATCCGTCGATGCGGACACGTACGAAGCCCTCGCGACGGAGGCGTTCGAGTTCGAGTTTGAGCTCCCCTTTCCGCGCGCGAGCGACAGGCGCGAAGATGTTCAGCTTGGTTCCCTCGGCCATCGCGAGCACGCGGTCGACGATCTGCTGCACGGTCTGCGCCTCGATGCGTTTGCCGCAGCTCGGACAATGGGGAACCCCGACGCGGGCGTAGAGTAGGCGCAGGTAGTCGGCAATTTCGGTGACCGTGCCCACGGTGGAGCGCGGCGATTTCGAGAGCGGGCGCTGCTCGATGGCGATGGCCGGGCTGAGACCGTCGATTCGCTCGACATCGGGCTTCGAGAGCTGCTCCAGAAACTGGCGCGCGTACGCGCTGAGCGACTCGACGTAGCGCCTCTGGCCCTCCGCGTAGATGGTATCGAACGCGAGCGACGATTTACCCGAGCCGCTCGGTCCGGTGAAGACGACGATCTTGCCGCGGGGTAGACTCAGGCTGAGATTTTTTAGGTTGTGCTGGCGCGCACCGACGACGATCAGCCGATCCAAGGGAACAGCAACGGCTAGCACGGCGGCCCATCACGCGCTCCCGTGTGATAGCTTCGAACCCACGTGCCCGCGCGCGGACGCCGCGGCCTTTCGCCTTTTCGCCAGCCCCCGCCCACGAATTTCCGACGACTTGGTAGTCATGTTCAAGGTCGAGTGCGAGTCCTGCAAGGCTCCGTATCAAATCGACGAGCGACGCGTCCCGCCCAGTGGCCTGAAGATGCGGTGTCCGAAATGCGGGCACTCCTTCATGGTGAGCGCGCCGAATGCGTCGGACGTGCCGGGAGCGCCTATCGTCGGGGCTCCCGGTGGGGCAGGGGGGCCGCCGGCGCGCGCGGCCCCGGTGCGTGCAGCCCCGGTGCCCAAGGAGCCAACGCTCCCTGCGGCCGCACCTCCGAAGGGCCCGCCTCCGGTGCCGGCTGTGGGCGCACCCGCGAGGCCGCTCCCGACGGGCGCATCCCCTCCGAAGGGCCCGCCTCCGGTGCCGGGTGTAGGCTCGATGGCCAAACCACCGCCGATGCCGGCGGTCGCGGTGTCCTTCAAGGGACCACCAACTCCGGTTTCGGCCGCGGCGACGAGGGGCTCGACACAAGAGTCACCCGCTCGATCGGAGGTCGGGCTCGCGCCGGTTTCCCACGCTGGGCGGCCTGGTGGCGCGCCGGCCCCGCCGCCTTTACCCGCTGCTCGCGCTGCTGCTCCTCCGCCCGTCGGACAGTCGCCCAAGGCGCCGTCGCCCCCGCTCTCCGCGGCAAGAGCCGCGATCGGCGTGCCGCCGGGGCCCTCGACTGCCGCGATAGGGTCCTCGCAAACGCCGACTCCCCGCGACGCCTTTCGCAGCGCCTTGCCCTCCGACTTTCCTGCGGCTCTCGGATCGATGGACGAGTCGGACCTTCCGATCGTGTCGGCCGGGCTGACCCATCGCTCCCCCATTCCCGACCCCACCCCGCAGCCGTCGCTCGGCGACCGTCCGCAAGGTTCCCCGACGACGGCCCGATCCGGAGCGCGAGGAGGCGCGCCCGACGAGATCGACTTCGATCTGCCGCAGGCTGCGGCCGATCTGCCGGTCGCCGCTCCGGGCGCACGAGGTGCACGCGCCGTCCAGCAACTTCAGGAGGCGAACGATCTGCCCCCCGCGCTGTCGGATCTGCCTGCCGTCAGCGCCGACCTTCCCGCGCTCTCGGATTCGCGTTCCAGTCGCCATGCATCGCTGCCGGCTCCGGCAGCTGCGTTGCCCGCGAGGACGCCGGCGTCTCGATCCGCAGGAGCTGCGCTGCCGGCACCGCTCGCGGGGACCCGGAACTTCGGCGAGATCGATCTGCCGCTGGTGTCCGACTCCCTGCCGCTGGTCGTGCCTGGTGAGCTGCCGCAAGTCGCGGAGACGCTGCCGCGAGTGGCGGAGTCGCTGCCGCGGGTGGCGGAGATGCTGCCGCGGGTGGCGGAGACGCTGCCGCGAGTGGCGGAGTCGCTGCCGCAGGTGACCGAGTCACTACCGCGCGTGGCGTCCGGCGACCGCTTCGGCCAATCGCACGATGTGCACGAATCGGACTCGGCCGGCGGATTCGGTGAAATCGATCTGCCGCGCGAAATG
>Ga0187782_10003505_pt1 | contig 11700 bp, 10 predicted proteins | sample 0715_SJ02_MP15_2_FD_132454 | JGI IMG/M metagenome (GOLD analysis project Ga0187782, IMG submission 132454) | Tropical peat soil microbial communities from peatlands in Department of Meta, Colombia - 0715_SJ02_MP15_20_MG | ecosystem: Environmental > Terrestrial > Soil > Wetlands > Peat | place...
TCCTCGTGCCGGGCGAGATTGCGAACCACCTCAGGTGGTGCGTTGGCGACCGGGGCCAGACGGGCACTGAGCTCCGCCAGCGCCTTGGTTTCGATCCGCTTGATCAAAAGGCACAGCACGTCGTCGAAGGTGCTGATTTGTGCATCGTTCAGCCGGTCGACATTGCCTAAAAACAGATCAGTGACGCGCTGCAATGTTTCAGCATGCTTTTCTTGCGAGCCGCCGTTGATTGCGGCCTCAAGCTCGGCGATCAACGATGCGTTGTTGCTTATCGGCATGTTCTGCGGCTGCGAAGTAGTAACAAACTGTATACGCAACCGGTCCATAAGAATGGGTAAATGGCGCAGGGGCACGGCGATGATAACTTTGGTCGGGAGTCGCATATGTGCCGACGTTGCGCGGACGCCGCGGCGGTGAGCCCGAAGGTGGCGCGCCGACGCGTCCTGAAACTCGCGGCAATCGCCGCTGGCCTCGCGCTCGCACCTCGCGCCTTTGCCAAGAATTCCAAGACGCCGCCGAAGCCGGAGAATGTCGTCTCTCCCGAGGGCGCGCTCGCGCGCTTGATGCATGGCAATGCCCGCTACGTCTCGGGTGTGAGCAGACGGCACAGCTTCAAGCACGAGCGCGAAGCGCTGCGCAGCGGGCAAAATCCGTTCGCCGGCGTGCTCGGCTGCGCCGATTCGCGGATCAGCCCGGAGTTTTGTTTCGACACGGCCCGCGGCGATCTCTTCGTGTGCCGCGTCGCCGGCAATTTCGCCGGCGACGCGATGATCGCGAGCTTCGAATATGCCGTCGAGGTCCTCAATACTCCGCTCATCATGGTGCTCGGCCATGAAGCGTGCGGCGCCGTCGATGCAACCATCAAATCGATCAAGGACGGCACGACCCTTCCCGGCCATCTGCCATCGCTGGTCAGCGCATTGAGCCCGGCGGTCGAGGCCGTACGCGGCGAATCCGGCGATATGCTCGCCAATGCAATCCGCCGCAATGTGATGCTCAATGTGGAAAGACTGAAGACGGCCGGGCCGATCCTCAGCGCGGCCGTCGACAGCAAGAAAATCCGCATCGTCGGCGGCGTCTACGAACTCGCCTCCGGACGCGTAAAAGTCCTGACCTGATAAACTGCCACGCTGGGCGATTCGTGAGCGCCGGCTCTACGGTGCCGCGGCGCCTCGGCGATCCTTGCGCGCCGCGACCACGAGTGCCGGCGTCGGCACCGCATAGGCGCCGTCTTCGGCAAAGCCCGAAACCCGTTCGCGCACATATTGGCTGATGCGCGCCAGGTTTTCCGGCGTCTGCCGGCCAAGAACCGCGGCAGCACGGACGCTGCCATTGGCGAGAACGTACATGATCGCGTCGGGCGAGGAGACGCGCCAGAACAGCGGCACTTCCGTCGTCGACACATTGGCAAAGCCGGCAAGGCGGAGCATCTCGGCGGCATAATGCGGGTCGCCGCAGCTGAAGAAGTTCGGGCCTTGCGGCAGTCCGACGTCGAGCGAGCCGTGGGCGCGGATCGCGTCGTAGATCATGGAGAAGCCGAGGCATTTCGCCGCCTCGCACCAGGAGGCGTAGGCAAAGCGGCCGCCGGCTTTGAGAACGCGATGGGCCTCACGGGCAGCCTTGTCGGGATGGGGCAGGTGCGGCATGCCGAAGGCGTTCAATACCACGTCGAATTCCCCATCGCCGAAGGGCAACGCCTCGGCGTCGCCCTCGACGAAGCGGATGCCCGGGAACGTCCGCTCTGCCATTCGCACCTGGGCAGCGGAAAAATCGACGCCGACCGGATCCGCGCCCCGCTCGCGCGCGGCCGCAGCCACGTAGCCCGGACCGGATGCGACATCGAGAACCTTTTCGCCGGGCTTCAGGCCGATTGCCCGCAACAGCTCCGGGATGCAGCCTCGCGTGAGTTCTCCCATGTGGCGATGATAGGCGACAGTGACGGATTCGGTGCTCCAGCCGGCGTGCTCGAACTCCCGAAACGCATCGGATGCGGTCATCGATCGAGCCCCTCTAGCTCGCCACGGAATTTTCGGAGACCTGTCGCGGTCGCCAGATCGCCGTATGGGTGATCGCGGCCACGCTTCGCACGCCGTCGGCGACCACCACGGCGTCGAACTCGACGATCGCGTGGCCCTTCGAGACGATGTTTGAGCTGATCTTCGAACGGACGGCGAGCTGTTCGCCGACGCGCGCGACCGAGTAATTGCGCACTTTGCTGCCGACATGAATCCACGGGCCCAGCACGACGTTCTGCACCAGGGCCTGATTGGCCAGCCTCAGGATCTGACCGGGATGCACGAGGCCCTCGGCACGGTAAATCGGCTCGGTCTCGCAAATGTCGTCCAGATAGATCGACAGCATGGCGCGGGTGATCGTCATCGGCGCAATGCCGAGAGCGCGTCCGGGGGCAAGCGAGCCGTCGCTTGCGGGCGGGCGCTCGATCGGAGGTATCCCGGCCGGCAACGCGTCGACCGCAGGCGGCGCCGGCTGCTTCGACGGCATGAACGCGCGACCCGTGGCGCAGCGCTCGCCCGCGCTCTCCACGCAGAGCGCGACCTCCGAGCTTGCGTCTTCCACAACGATGACCCGCGCGATGGCGCCGTCGTAGACGGGCTTGATGAAACGACACTCGGCTGCGCCACTTTCGAGCCAGGCCCGACCCCACAGCGCCACCGGCACGTGCGCCATGTAGGCGTATACTTCCACTCCGGGCACGAGCCCGCCGCGGAATCCGAACCGCTGAGCGATCGAGTCGTCGTGTATCTTGTTCTCAGAAGCCGCCGCGGTGTTGAAGGCAATGACCTCGTAGGCGGCAAGTGGCGCGTGCATCGGTCCCCCCACTCCCACCATGGCCGGCCCGGGGTGCCGAAGCAAGCCGTCTTTCAGAGTTTGCGGCGACCGGTGCGCGCGCCGCCACACCCATGCGGTCTCAGGGCTAAATCTGCGATTCAGTTTCCGCTATGGTAGCCGTCGGAAAACAGCCGGTCGCGACAGCCCGTCGTCGATCGCGGGACAGCGGGAGGAGCGACAATGCGTGGAGTGACTTTCCTGGGCGAACGTCGGTTGGAGCTGGCGGAATTCCCTGATCCGACGCCGGGACCTCATGACGTCGTCCTCGAGATCAAGGCGTCCGGCATGTGCGGCAGCGATCTGAAGTTCTACCGCGCGGTCGGCGGGGCTTCCTCGCTGGGCCTCGGCAATGTGAGCGGTCCGATCATCGCCGGTCACGAGCCGTGCGGCGTGGTGGCGGCAGTCGGCACCGCGGTCGACGAGCCTGCGGCGCGCGTCGGCGCCCGCGTCATGGTGCATCACTACTCGGGTTGCGGCGGCTGCCCGCATTGCCTCACGGGCTGGTCGCAGATGTGCGTCAAGGGCAGCACGGTCTATGGTGCCACCGGGCACGGCGCCCACGCGCCCTACATGAAAGTCCCGGCCCATACCCTCGTGCCTTTGCCGGACGAACTCAGCTTCGCGACCGGTGCGGCGATCTCCTGCGGCACCGGCACGGCGTTTGGAGCGCTCCGGCGCCTCAATTTACCGGGCGGCGACACGATCGTTATCGTCGGCCAGGGTCCAGTCGGTTTGTCCGCAACGCAGCTCGCGGCGGCGATGGGGGCGCGCGTGATCGCCCTCGATGTCAGCCCCGAACGCTTGGCGCGCGCCAAGGAGTTCGGCGCCGACGCAACCATCGATCCGACCGCCGGCGATCCGGTCGCCGCCATCCAGGCGCTCACGCACGGCTTGGGCGCCGACATGGCGCTCGACGCATCGGGCGCGTCCGAGGGACGGTTGACTGCGGTGCGCGGAACGCGTGCGTGGGGCAGCGTATGCTTTGTCGGCGAGGGCGGCGACGTAACGATCGACGTGAGCCGCGACATGCTCCGCAAGCAGCTTACCATCATCGGTTCCTGGACGTTTTCCACGGTCGGGCAGGCCGATTGCGCACGCTTCGTCACCGACCGCAAGATCGACGTCGAGCATCTTTTCACCCATCGCTGGCAGTTGCCGCAGGCCGCGGAGGCCTACCGGCTGTTCGACCGTCAGACCACCGGCAAGGGCGTCTTTCTGATGTAGCGCCGGCGCCAGGCCGTTCCGCGGCGCCATCATCGGAGTCCCGGCGTCATAGCTCACGCCCCGGTGACGAAGGCTTTACGGCTTCGCCGGCACGATACGGTCGGGCGCGGGGAAGCCGACCATGTCGAACTGGCAAGAGGAGAAGGCGAAGAAGAATCGCCAGGCGCTGGCACGCCTCACCACGGCGCTGCCGCGCATCTTTCCGCCGGTGGTTCTCTCCCACGCACTCGGCCGCCCGTTCGTGCCGCCAACGCCGCGGCTTGCGATCGATGCCTACTGGCGCGCCCATCCGCTCCGCGCCGATCGATTGGCGCGCGCCCTCGCGGCTCGCGGGAACGCGCCCGACGGCTGGCTCTGGCAGGTCAGTCCTGACCGCAAAAGTGGTTTGCCCGCCACATTCCGGACACCGCCTGCGCCCTATCGCGAACGCGCCCACGCGCGAGGGCCCGGATTCTGCTGCGTGTGCGGCCAACCGGTCTATCGTTTTGGCTGGCACGCCGATCTGTGGCGCGCCGGAGCGAACAAGAACGCGACTTGGCACTGCGCGTGCGTCACTGCCTGGCAGTTCTGGAATGCCCCGAGCGAGCAGGTCCGGCTGTTGCGCCGCTTGCAGGCGCGGCGCTGCGGTCAGACCGGCCGGCGGCTCTGGAGAACCGCCGAAGTCGACCACCGCGTCCCCCTGTTTCGGGTGTGGAGCGAGCATCGCCATACGCCGTGGCCGGCGCTGCTCGACTATTGGGGTCTGCCGAACCTGCAGGTGATCAATCGCGACGCCCATGCGGCCAAATGCGCGGCCGAAGCACGCGATCGCCGCGCAACGCGGGCCCTGCGGGCCGAGGTCGCGGATCGATCATGATTAGTCCGCCGAGCCAGCCGCGCGGCACTTGACGGACTGCGGGTCGATGCTGACCCGCCTTGCCCAAGCTGGTACGCTTGTGCGGCGGCGGAAAGCATCCACCGATCGGAGCAACGAACCATGCCGACAACAGCTCGTTCCGGCCGCAGCGGGCGAGCCGCAGCGCCGAAAGAGGCGCTGACGCTTCGCTCGGTCGATGTGCGGCCGGTCGTCGTTCCCCTCAAGCGTCCGGTCGTATCCAAGCTCGGCACATTTCACGATTGGCCGATGATATTGATCGACCTCTACACCGAAGAGGGAATCGTCGGCCGAAGCTATTTGGAGCCGTATCTGAAGCAGGCGATCAAATACATCGCTCCCGCGATCCGCGATCTGGCCGCTGCCCGCAAAGGAAAGCCGATTCGCCCGCTGGACGACTTTCAGCACGGCCGTCGGTCGCTCAACCTCGTGGGCTACGAGGGCGTGACCATGATCGCGGTCGCCGGCCTCGACATGGCGGCCTGGGACGCGCTGGCAAAAGCCGCCAATCTGCCGCTTGCATTATTTCTAGGCGGCGGGCTCGACTCCGTTCCCGCCTACAACAGCAATGGGCTTTGGCTCAACGATGTTTCGGCGCTGGCTGACGAGGCAGTCGAGCTGGTGCAGGAAGGCGGTTTCGCCGCGCTGAAGCTCCGCCTCGGCCGCGAGCGCCTTGCCGATGACCTTGCCGCCATCGAGGCGGTCCGCAACGCGGTCGGAGCCGATGTCAAGCTGATGGTCGACTTCAATCAGGGCCTCACGCTCGGCGACGCGCTCCGCAGATGCCACGCTCTCGACGATCGGGGGCTGTATTGGTTCGAGGAGCCGATCGCCTACAATGATCTGCTCGGTTACGCCCGGTTGGCCCGGGAGCTGGCGACGCCGATTCAGCTTGGCGAGAATTTCTACGGTCCGAAAGAGTTGGCGCGGGCGCTCGCGCTGCGGGCCGGCGATTACGTCATGCCCGATCTGATGCGCATCGGCGGCATATCGGGATGGCTGCGAGCAGCCCCGATCGCGGCCGCCGCCGGGATCGAGGTGTCGACCCACCTCTACCCGGAGATTTCCGCGCACCTCTTGCGCGTCACCGAAACCGCGCATTGGCTCGAGTGGCAAGACTGGGCCGATCCCGTCGTGGCCGAGCCGTTCCGTTTGGCAAACGGCCGGCTCAGCATTCCAAATAGACCGGGTGCCGGGCTGGAGTGGGACGAAGCGGCGGTCAGGCGTTTTCACCTGAACGAGCAATAGCCGGCCGGCGTTTTAGGGCTGAGCCCATTTGGGGAAGCCGACTGTCGGCGATGTGGCCGACGACGGCGTCCAGGCGAGCCTTGGCTACCTGAGATTCGCACCTTTGCGTCTTTCACGCCGGCGTAGCGGCGAAGGTCCCATCCTCTCCAATAAAGAGTGCGCGGCATCCGGTGTGCGCGCGTTCTTTCGCGATGCGGCAAAAGCGGTAGCGCCTAAACCCGCGCCAGCGGTGCTTTGTGGCGCGGCAATCAAACCGCGGATCTGTCTTGAGTGGCTGCGGGATAGCTCCCGGCGGGAATGCGAAATTGGGATTGTGCATTTCAGATAAGACGCGTACGTTGCGCAAAAAAAAAGGGCTTCGTTGCCGTACAGGGGAGGTTTTCGTCATGGCAGTCGCCGACATCTTGTCGGGTCCCGTACCCGAATCCATTCAGCGCACTCAATTACGCCGGGCAGTCATCGCCAGCACGGTGGGGACCACCATCGAATGGTATGACTTTCTGCTCTATAGCGTTGTCACCGGCCTGGTATTCGGGAAGCTCTTTTTTCCACAATCCGACCCGCTGGTGGGCGTCCTGCAGGCTTTTGCGATCTACATGGTAGGGTTCATCGCGCGTCCGATCGGCGCGGCGATCTTCGGCCATTACGGCGACCGCATCGGTCGCAAGGGGGCATTGATCGCGACCTTGCTGATCACCGGTATAGCGACGTTTGCCGTCGGGTTCGTTCCCACCTACGACTCGATCGGCATCTGGGGTGCGATCATTCTGACCATCATCCGCTTCATTCAGGGGGTCGGCGTCGGCGGCGAATGGGGCGGCTCGGTGCTGCTGTCCATGGAATGGGCGCGCACCAACCAGCACCGCGGCTTCATCGCATCGTGGCCGCAATTGGGCGGGCCGGCCGGATTGCTGCTCGCCAATTTGGCGGTCTTGGTCTTCAGCGGGATTTCCGGCGATCAGTTCTTGGTCTGGGGCTGGCGTATCCCGTTTCTGCTGAGCATCGTCATGGTCGCCGTCGGGCTTTACATCCGGCTCGGCATTCTGGAAACGCCGGCGTTCCAGCGGCTGGTGGCCGAAAACCGCATCGAGCGCGTGCCGGTCTGGGAGGTGATCAAGCGGCAGCCAAAGGAAATCATCCTTTCCGCCCTGGCACGGACGGGAGAGCAGGCGCCGGCCTACATCAGCCTGGCGTTTGTCTTTACCTATGGTCAGCAGGTGCTTCATGCCCCGCGTGACTTCCTGCTGAGTGCGCTCGTCTGCATGGGCATTGTATCGTTCGTGACGATCCCGATTTCCGGACATCTATCCGATCGGATCGGACGCCGACGCATGTATCTGATCGGCTGCGTCGCCACCGCGTTTTTCGGCTTCATTTATTTCGCCATGCTGAACTCCCTGATACCGGCCGTGATGTTCCTCTCCATCATGATCTCCTGGATACCGCACGACATGATGTACGGTCCGCAGGCGGCCCTGATTGCGGAGTGCTTCACGCCGCGGCTGCGCTACAGCGGTGCGTCGATCGGCTATCAGCTCGCCTCGGTCACGGCGGGAGGACCGGCGCCCCTCATCGCCACGGCGCTGTTGGCGTGGACGGGCGCAACCTTTACGTCGGGTTACGTGATCGCCCTCTACATCGCGTTCTGTGCCGTCGTCAGCATCATCGCGACGCTGCTGATGGACGACCACACCAACAAGGACATCTCGCAGGAACGCGCATAGCCAGATGGGCTCTCTGACCGCAGACCTGGGCCGTTTCGTCGCCGATCTCAGTCTGCGTCACGTACCGTCGGAAGGCACCAACATTGCCCGCACCGGAATCGCCGATTGTTTCGGCGTTCTGGTCGCGGGCGCGCGCGACCCGGCGATTGCTCTCGTCGACCGCGAGCTGGGCGGCGGTGACGGCCCGGCTTCGCTCATTCCCTCGGGCGCCCGGCGGGCCGCGGAGAGCGCCGCATTGGTCAACGGCGTCGCCGCCCACATCCTCGACTATGACGACGTCGGCCTCGACGGCCACCCGAGCGCGGTGCTCGTGCCGGCGATCTTCGCCCAAGGCGAGGCCAGCGGATCGAGCGGCGCCGAGATGCTGACCGCCTACATCGCCGGCTACGAAATATGGGCCGAGCTGGCGCTGCGCGAACCCTCGCCGCTGCACCGTAAAGGCTGGCACCCGACCGCGGTGCGCGGACCCATCGCCGCCGCGGCGGCCTGCGCCAAGTTGCGCAGTCTCGATGCCGGCGGCGCCGCGACCGCGCTCGCCATCGCGGCGTCGATGGCTTCCGGCGTGGTGGCCAACTTCGGCACCATGACCAAATCTTTGCAGGTTGCTCGCGCCGCGCAATCGGGGGTGATTGCCGCGCGCCTGGCGCAAGCCGGATTCACCGCCTCGCTCGATGCGCTCGAGCATCCATCGGGCCTGCTTGCCGCCTTGTCGCCCGAGGGCAAGGCCGAACTCGACCGCCCGTTCATTGCCGCGCAGAAGACCTGGCACATCGTTCGCCAGGGGTTGAACATCAAGCGCTATCCCGTGTGCTACGCTGCGCACCGTTCGATCGACGCCGCGCTCGATCTAGTCGCGCGCCGCAACCTTCAACCTGGGCAGGTCGAGCGCATCCGTGTCTCGACCGGCAAGACGCAGCTGCAGATGCTGCGCAACGGCCGCCCGCAGACCGGGCTCGAGGCGAAATTCAGCATGCAGTTCGCGATGGCCGCCGCCCTCGTCGCCCGCAAGGTGGGATTGTCCGAACTGACCGACGAATTCGTGCTGCGGCCCGACGTGCAGGCGATCTTTCCGCTCGTCTCGTTTGCGACGACGACCGCCACTACCGAAGACCTGCCCTTCGCCCCGGCCGACTCGGTCGAAATCACCACCAAGAGCGGAGAGACGTTCGATAGCGGAGCGGTCAAATACGCCAAGGGCAGCCACCGGTGTCCCTTGTCGCGCGACGAGCTGTGGGACAAGTTTGCCGATTGCCTCGGCGCCGATTTTCCCGACGCGAGAAAGTCGCGCGCCTTCGCGAACCTGATGATCTTCGATCGGCTCAACGGTGCCGGCGACCTCGCGTTGCAGAATTAAGCGGCGCGGCTTCCGCGTCTATGCGTTCGCCGGCACCACGATGGCGCGGCATTCGCCAAATCCGATGCGCCGGTAGCCGGGTTTGGCGCAATGGGCGCGGAAGATGACCTCGTCGCCGTCCTCGACGAAGGTGCGGCTCTCACCGCCCGGCAACGCGATCGGTTCGCTGCCGCGCGCAGTCTGTTCGAGCAGGCTGCCCCAACTCGGCTTCTCCGGGCCGGAGACGGTGCCCGACCCGATCAGATCGCCGGTTTGCAGGTTGCAGCCGTTGCACGTGTGATGCGCTATCATCTGCGCCACAGTCCAATAGCTCGTCGCGAACGAGGTGTGGGTGACACGCAGAGCTGCGGTGCCGGCGCGCCGCATCGCGGCGCTCGCCAGATAGGCTTCGAGCGTGATGTCGAAGCCGCCATGCGCGCGGTCCTCGGCGTCGTCCAGATAAGGCAACGGCGCCGGGTCACCGGCCGGCCGGCGGAACGCGGCCGTGCGGAACGGCGCCAGAGCCTCGAGCGTCACCAGCCAAGGCGAGACGGTGGTGGCAAAATTCTTGCCGAGGAACGGACCGAGCGGTTGATATTCCCAGCCCTGAATGTCGCGCGCGGACCAATCGTTGAGCAGGCAGACACCGAAAACATGCCCGTTCGCCTCTCGCATCGAGACAGTGTCTCCGAGTTCCGACGGCACGCCGACGTAAAAGCCGAGCTCGAGTTCGAAATCGAGGTTGCGCGAAGGTCCGTAGCTCGGGACTATTTCGTTTGCTCGCTTGCGCTGCCCGTGCGGGCGCTTTACCGGCGTCCCGCTCACACGCACCGAAGATGCGCGCCCGTGATAGGCCACCGGCACGTATTTGTAGTTCGGCAGCAGCGGATTGTCGGGCCGCAGCGCTCGCCCGGTGTTGGTCGCATGGAAGATCGAGGCGTAGAAATCGGTGAAGTTCGGAATGCGCGCGGGCAGCAGCAGCTCGGCCCGTGCCATCGGGCTAAGATGCCGGCGAAGATCTTGCTGCCCGCGCTCGACGCTCAGAGCCCGCGACAGCGCCAGGCGCAGGCGCGACCAATGATGCGGCCCGAGCGCCATCAGCTCATGCAGATCGGCCACCGCGCACGCCCGCGCGGCCTCTGCAGCGGGCCCCGCGAACGACGATGCCGCCGCCGCGACGTCGAGGATTTGATCGCCGATCGCCACGCCGATGCGGGGCGGTGCTCCGACGGCCGGCCGGTAGGCGCCGAACGGTAGATTTTGGATCGGAAACTCCGCGTCCGGCGCATTGGCGGATTCGACGAAACTGCGCCGCGCCGGGTCATGCGTTTCGTCGAGCGGGACGCTCGTCAACCGATGCCGCCCCGATTCCGTCGTTTCCAATGTGCAGCCTTGGCGAGAAAGTCGTTATAGCAACTTACTCTATGGCAGTCCGAATCGGCAATCGAAGGGCAAGCCGGCAGCTACCCGATTGACCGGCGCTTGCTTCCGGTTTGAATCTCCTGCCCGCATCGTCGCGTGCACGATGCCGGCGAGGCGCGGAGGGCGATCATGCATTACAATGAGCTTTTCAACAGTTGTGCCGCGCTTTTCATCGTGGCGACCGCGTCGTCGAAGACGATGGTACCGCTGCGTATCCTCTCCATCGTCGGCAACTGCTTTCTCATCATCTCCTATGCGGCGACGCACGCCTGGCTGTTGCTGGCCATCCAGGGGTTGGCGCTGCCGCTCAACGCCTATCGGCTTCGCCAGATGCTGGTGCTGATCAAGAATGTGCGCGCGTCGACCCGCGGCGACACCTCGATGGACTGGCTCAAGCCGTTCATGGTCAGCCGCCATTATCGCAAGGGCGACATCCTCTTCGCCAAGGGCGAGACCGCGAACGAAATGTTCTGCACCCTGACCGGCCGCTACCGGCTCATCGAGCTCGGCATCGAGGTTCAGTCCGGCCAAGTGGTGGGCGAGCTGGCGATGCTGGCGCCGGACAACCGACGCACGGCGACGCTCGAATGCATCGAGGACGGCGAAGCCCTCTCGATCAGCTACCGGCAGGTCGAAGAGCTTTACTACCAGAACCCGACATTCGGTTTCTATTTCCTCCGTCTGGCCACGGCGCGGCTGTTCGAAAATATCGGCCGGCTGGAAAGCGAGCTGGCGCGTCAGCGCGCTGCCGCCGGCTGACGCCGACCCGCGGCCGGAGCCCACAAACAGCAGCCTCGATCGGGAAAACCGCCGCGGCGCGCGGAAATTCGCGCCGTCTGCCCGCTTAAATTATGCGCCGGATGTCGTTAGGTTAGGCATTCCAGTGTGGCGGTTCAGAAGTCCGCATCATTCTTGCCGCGAACTCGTCATGCGGACTTCTGAACCAAAGCCACACTAGTGTCCCGATTCCGAAGTTCGCATCATTGTGCGGCAGCCTCGTTTGCGAACTTCGGAATCGAAGGACA
>Ga0187782_10003506_pt1 | contig 11698 bp, 14 predicted proteins | sample 0715_SJ02_MP15_2_FD_132454 | JGI IMG/M metagenome (GOLD analysis project Ga0187782, IMG submission 132454) | Tropical peat soil microbial communities from peatlands in Department of Meta, Colombia - 0715_SJ02_MP15_20_MG | ecosystem: Environmental > Terrestrial > Soil > Wetlands > Peat | place...
TCGGCACGTCGCTTAAGGACGGCATTGCCGCGCTGCCGCCCGAGGCCGACGGTGTCGTCGTCTGCCTCGGCGATATGCCCCAGGTCGACGCCGCGATGATCGACCGCCTCATCGGCGCGCTCGATCCCGACAAGGGCGCGCTCATCGCGGTGCCGACCACCGATGGCCAGCGCGGCAATCCGGTGGTCTGGTCGCGGCGTTTCTTCCCCGATTTGATGACGCTCGAGGGCGATGTTGGGGCGCGCCATCTCATCGGTCGCTACGCCGAAGCCGCCGTCGAAGTGCCGCTATCCGGCAACGCGGCGCTTGTCGACGTCGACACGCCCGAAGCCCTTAACGCAATCAAGAAGGAACTGGAGGGAACCTACCGCCGCTGAAGGCAGATCAGCTCTTGCGGTTCTGTGCAAGGCGACTAGACCTCATCGGGTCGAGGCCCCGGGTGCTTTACAGCGATGCGCGTTAGGGCGCGCCGGATCCGCAAGTGAGCCGCGTTCATCAAAGCCTCGACGTTCACCAACTCGAAACCCTTCCTGACTAGCTTTAGCCGTCCTCTGGGGAGGGGGTTCTCATGATCAGCCTAGGGCGGCGTCTTGCGCTTGCCGGGGTGACGGCATGCGCCTTGATCGCCGCGATCGGCGCAGCCGAAGCGGCCGGCGCCTTCGCGGTCGGGACCTGCGGCGCTTACGGCTACGCATACGACTACAAGCGGGTGGCGGATGCGCGGAGCGCCGCTACGCGCAAGTGCTCCGGCGCATGCAAGATCGTCGGCGCCATTCGGCGCGGCTGCGCCGCGCTTGCAGTCGATGCGAAAAACCCCTGCGGCTCCTTCGGGTGGGCGATCAATTCCCATCTCGGCAAAGCCGAAAACGCCTCGCTGCGCCGCTGCTATGAATTTGGCGGCCATGACTGCGTGGTGCGTGCGTGGGCTTGCGACGAAAAAGGCTGAGCGGCTGCGCCGAGGCGCAAATCCTGTCTGCCCAGCGGGACTTATGGCAATGCCGGCGTGGCGGCGGCGAAAGCCTGAAGTTGTGCACAATCATAGATGAAATTCAGGCCCGCAGCCGGGCAAAAGCCACAATCAAAGTCATAATATTGCGACATTTCCTGGCAATTGCAGTTCTGCCACCTATGGGAGGGGATGAGAATGTTTCGACATGGAATTATTATAGGACTTTTGGCGGCCTTGGTCGCAATCGCCGGTCCGGCCACCGCGCCGGCCCAACTTATCAGCGTCAACATCACCGTCGCCCCTCCGGTCCTGCCGGTCTACGAGCAGCCGCCGATTCCGGCGCCCGGCTATCTGTGGACGCCCGGATATTGGGCGTGGGGTCCTGACGGCTACTACTGGGTCCCCGGAACGTGGATTGTCCCGCCGGTGGTTGGGGTGCTCTGGACGCCGGGCTATTGGGGCTGGCGGGACGGACTGTTTCTTTGGAATGAGGGTTACTGGGGACCGCACATCGGCTTCTATGGCGGTGTCGCTTACGGCTTCGGCTATGGTGGAGTGGGCTTCGACGGCGGCGTGTGGCAGGGTGGGGTATTCTCCTACAATACCGCGGTGACCAACGTCAGTAACGTCCAAGTGACGACGTACAACAAGACCGTCATCGTCAACAACAACGCCGCCAAGACGAGCTTCAACGGCGGGCCCGGAGGGATTGAAGCGAAGCCGACCCGAGAGGAAGAGGCGGCCGCGCACGAGCGGCACACTCCGCCCACCGCGGCGCAGACGCAGCACCAGACGGCGGCCAGCACCAACAAGGCGCTGCTTGCATCCGTAAACCACGGCAGCCCTGCCGTGGCTGCGACCGCCAAGGCGGGCGAGTTCACCGGTAAGGGCGTCGTTGGGGCGAAGAATGCTCCGACTGAGAAGGCGGAGGAGCACAAGGGCGCGCCCGAGGCGACGGAGCACAAAGGCGCGGCCGAGCCGAAGGCCCCGGGAGCCGCGCCGAAGGAGCACAAGGCTTCACCCGGCACCGCCGCCAAGGAGCCCGGCGAGCCGAAAGGTGCGGAAACCAAGCCGAAGGCAAAGAGCGAGAAGCCGCCGCCCGGCAGCTCGGCCAAGCAGCCCGGCGAGCCAAAAGGTTCGGAAACCAAGCCGAAGCCGAAAAGCGAGAAATCGAAGGAGCCCGGCAGTTCTACCACCGAGTCCGGCGAGCCCAAGGCGCACAAGCAGGCGAAGACATCGAGTACGCCAGGAGCAGGCGCTCACACGAGCACTCCGAAGCCTCCGGGCGGTGCGGCCGCCAAGACGGCCGGCGGTCCGCCGCATCCGGCTCCTGCTCCCAAGCCGGCGCCAAAACCCCAGCCCAAGAAGAAATCATAGGGTCAACAGCGCACCACCTTCACGGTGTGGCGACGCGGCGAATGGTGCCGCGCCGCCCAATCCTCTGGGAAAACCGGCACTCACCTTTCCGGATCATGCTCTAAGCACTTGCCGGATTCCGCGCGGCCAGGGCGATGGCGATGAGCGCCGCGCCGCCGAATACCATGTTGATTCCGACCAAGAGACCGAGTGCCCAGGCAGCCGTTCCGGGCAGCCCGGCGAAAATGATCGCGGCAAGCAACAGGTCGATCACGCCGCTGACGAGCATCCAGCCCCAGCGTCCGGTCAGCTGACTGCGGTGCTCGATCGCGTACATAATCGAAGCGACGCCTTCGATTATGAAGAATGCGATCAGGATCAGGGTCAGCGATAGGGCTCCGCTGAGCGGCCACAGCAGCAGCACGATACCAGCGGCAATGCCGACCAGCCCTGAAATCAGCGACCACCAGAAACCGGGCGCATGCCGCATCCAGAAAGTGGTGACCAGCCCGACGATGCCGCTGATCAGGAACACCCAGCCGATGATGATCTCGACCGCAAGGGTAGCGAGCGGCGGCAGCAGAATCGCCCCGACGCCGAGAATGACGAGGATGATACCTTCGACCAGAAACAGCACCCAATGCTCGTGGAGCGCGCTGGTGAACGCGTGTCCAATGCGTTCGGCATCGCTCGGATGATTCGTCGTCATTGGTTCACTCCCGCAATTGCACCGCCGGTGAGGAAGTCCGCGGCGGAGATTCCCTGTGCCCGCGCGGTGCGTTCGCGCGGGTCGCGCCGGTTAGTCTTCGCGCACGGTTAGTCTTGCACAAAATCCGAAGCGTGAATAACTATATGGGTGCAGCGTCGACGCCTCATGGGCTCCGTTGCGGACGGCCACAGCAACGACGGGCGACGCCGGATGTACGCGCGCCTGGTTGTTTGTGGCCGTTGGCGCTTTAGGATGGGTTTGCGCGAGCGAACACGGCGGCCGCGATGACGGTCAGGCCTTGACTCGCTCGATCAGCGCCATCGCCGCGGCCGGAGCGCGAACCTTGCCTTCGTGAATGATGTAGCAAAAGACGTCACGCGGCGCAGCTTTGGGCGCGTTTGTCGATTCCACCGTCCGGAGATCGTCCGGCATTTTGCCTTGCGCCCACAGTCGAAGCCGGCCGGCCCAGGCGTCGAGGTCTTTGACCGGATAGGCGGTCGGGATGGAGTCCTCGCCCTTCTGCAGCCGGGCATAGACGAAGTCCGCGGTGACGTCGGCAATCGACGGATAGGTGGCGTGGTCGGTGAATACGACCGCGACCGCGAACTTGCGCACAAGCGCGATGAATTCCGCGGTGCAGAAGCTGGGGTGCCGCACCTCTACGACGTGGCGCAGCCGGCGGGTACCGGCGGTCTCCGGCAGCAGCTCGAGGAATTTGCCGAAATCGCCGGCATCGAATTTCTTGGTCGGAGCGAATTGCCAGAGCAATGGCCCCAGCCGGTCGCCCAACTCGACAACGCCGGTATTGATGAACCGCTTGATCGAGTCGCCGGCTTCCGCCAGCACGCGACGGTTGGTGGCAAAACGGGGTCCCTTGACCGAAAAGACGAATCCATCCGGAACGGCGGCTGCCCACTTGCGGAAACTCTCGGGCTTCTGCGAGCCGTAGAAAGTCGAATTGATCTCGATCGCGGTCAGTCGGCTCGCCGCATAGGCGAGTTCCTTCGCCTGCGGCAGATCCTTCGGATAGAACACGCCGCGCCACGGTGCGTAGTTCCAGCCGCCGATGCCGACGCGGATTTTTCCAGATTTCGCAGGCATCAGGCCGCCCTAGTGTCCCGATTCCGAAGTTCGCATCATTGTGCGGCAGCCTCGTTTGCGAACTTCGGAATCGAAGGACACTAGCAACTTATTGATCTAGAGCATGATCCGGAAAAGTGGATACCGGTTTTCCGAAAAGATCATGCTCCAACGAAGAAAAACTAGACCATGATCCCTTTCAGCCATGACCGGATCATGGTCCCAGGCGATCGTGCCGCGGCTCATCAGGCTCTATCGCCGAACAGCTCCGCAGCGAGCGCCCGCGTCACCGGGCGTCTCCGCCGGAGCGCTTCATTGTCGAGTGCGATGACCGCCGCGCGCGCGGCCGCAAAGGAGCGCTCGATGCGGGTCGAAAGGTAACCGACCATGCCCTCGTCGAGCGTCAGCTGGCGATCCGTGGCGAGCTTGACGATCAGTGCGCGCAGCATCGGATCGTCCGGCGCTCGCAGCGTCACCAGCGGCAGCGCGCGCAGCCGCGATACGAGGTCGGGGATGGCGAACGGCCACGCAGCCGGGACCGCCCGAGCGGTGAACAGCAAGAACGCGGTTTCCTCGCGGGCGAGGTTGATGAGATGAAAAAGGCTGCGCTCGTCGGCCGCCGCCGCGTTCTCCACGACCAGCGCGCCGGTAGCGAGCGCGGAGGTCAGCGCGGCCTCGCCGAGCGCACGGCCTGACACGATCCGGGCGCCTGCGACCGACGCCCAGATCGTGGCGAGATGCGTCTTGCCCGATCCCTCGGGTCCGATCAGCGCGACGGCATTCGCGGGCCATTCCGGCCAGCAGTCGATGAGCTGGAGCGCGCTTTCATTGCACTGCCCCGGCAGAAAGTCCTCGCGGGCATAGTTCTCCACATGATCGAGCGTGAGCGCGAGCTGGCGCGGGCGCACCGGCATGCGCTAGCTCCACCGCACGCCCGCGGCGAGCGGGCTTGCGCGATAGCGGCGGAGAGTAAAGCAACCGGCAGTCAGCAGCGACTGCGGACCGACGACAACCCGCAGTACGGCGATCCAGAACACGACATGGCACTCGAACTGCATGGCACCCCTCGCGCCGGCGCTTAGTGCCCGACGCCGAACGAGTTCATGTGGCGAACCCACTCGGCGAGATAGAAGCCGATCGAGAGCAAGGTCAAGAAAGCGACCAGCAGGACCACGATCAGCGACAAAATTGCGGCATTGAAGCCGAAGCTCTGTTCGGCCAACACCAGCGCGGCGAGCAGGATTTGCGCGACCGTGTTCGCCTTGGACACCGGTAGCGGCCGCACCGGCATCGGCTTGCCGACGAGCCAGGACAACATGAAGCCACTGATGATCATGATGTCGCGCGAGACGACCAGGATGACGAGCGAGATCGGAAGCCCCCCGGCGATGCCGAGGGCGACGTAAATCGACACGATCAACGCCTTATCGGCGAGAGGATCCAGATACGCGCCAAGCTCGCTCGCCATGTGAAAGCGCTTGGCGAGGAATCCATCGACCGCATCGCTGATCCCCGCTGCGAGAAACAGGGCGAAGGCGACGACCATCTCGCCGGAGACGATCGCCCAGATCACGATCGGAACCAGGATGATGCGCCCCAAGGTGATAAGATTTGGAATGCTCAAACTGTGCCCCGGCTCCTTGGAACGTCTCCCTGCGCTGGCAAATCCGGGTTGCCGAATTCGGCAGCTTCGAGCGTCTCGTTCAATTATTGCCCGCCCGTTGCGGGTGTCCTTGCTCCGATTATATAGCCGGGCTCAGGCGCTTGCGCACCACGCGATTCCCACGTAGGAGCCGCCGGCTGCCGGGCGCCGACCGCGTCCCGTTGGATCCGCGGGCTCGCGAACGCGATGACGGCGCGGCCATTGGTGCCGGCGCTACGCGCAGCGGGGCCGCCGCCGATGATGAGCGTTTCGGCCCGCGCGGTTCGGGTCGACCCCGCTCAGGTGAGATGCATGACCAGAAAGCGTGTGGCGGTCCTAATTTCCGGCCGCGGCTCGAACATGATGGCATTGGTCGAGGCGGCCAAGGCAGTGGACTATCCGGCGGAAATCTCGCTCGTGGTATCGAACCGTCCGGACGCCGGCGGTCTCGGCCGCGCGCGAGCGGCGGGCGTGGCGACCGCGGTTGTTGATCACACCGCGTTCGGCGAGGATCGCGAGGCCTTCGAGCATGCGCTGGATACGCAGCTGCGGGCGCACCGCATCGAGCTGCTGTGCCTGGCAGGCTTCATGCGACTGCTGACGCCCTGGTTTGTCGCGCGCTGGAGCGGCCGCCTGCTCAACATTCACCCGGCGCTGCTGCCGCGATTCAAAGGGCTCGACACGCACCGTCGGGCGCTCGCGGCCGGGGTCACACGGCACGGGGCAACGGTCCATTTCGTGGTGCCGGAAATGGACTCCGGACCGATCGTGACGCAGGCCGAAGTCCCGGTGTTTGCAGACGACACGGAGGAAACATTGGCCGCACGCGTCCTGGACGCGGAGCATCGGATTTACCCGCAAGCGCTGCGGGCTTTGGCCGAAGGGCGCGTCAGCCCGACCACACCCTCCGCCGACAACGCGGCGCGCTAAAAAACAAACCCCCGGCCAGGAAACCGGGGGTTACAGAATTCAAGCCTCCGATGCCGGTTCACGCAACCTTGAGATTCTCCGCGGAAGTTCTGCCGCGATTTGTCACAAGCTCGTATTCGACCACTTGGCCCTCATTGAGCGTACGCAAACCCGCCCGCTCGACCGCCGAAATGTGAACGAAAACGTCCTTGTCGCCGGTCGACGGCCGGATGAAGCCGTAGCCTTTGGTCGCATTGAACCACTTGACGGTGCCCTTCTGCATCGTCTGTCTCCTAAGTCAGTCCGTAAGTCAGCGAAGATACCAAGCGTCACCGCACGCCGCGTGCGGCTGCCGCGATCTGCGCTACAAGCCAGATTTTGGGGAAAAGAGTCCGAAACGTTCGTATCAAACAAGACACCCCCGGCCCGACGGCCAAAATCCGATTGCACCATCAAGCAAGACGCACAAATGCGGCGCAAGCATGGCTGCGATGAGCCGCGCTGGCGTCACGAGTCCTGCTGCGGAACATTGCTAACGAACCTCTACGCCGATCCTTGAAAAGCGGAACGTCGGCGCAATGGGCCGTCGCCCCACCGCCGGACTTTGCAATCGCAAGCGCATGCTATGTCAGTGATCGTGCGTTTCTGTTCGGAGCGATTGCGCGTTCGACTTCGATCGGCGCAAGCGGCGCCGGAGCGCGCCGAGCGCAAGCACCAGTGCGGCTCCTGTGCCTGCGGCAACCGTTTCGATGTGCGGCGCGAGAGCTGCGCCGAATTCGACGGTCGAATAGCGCGACACTATCGGATCGGTCGCGATGAGCTCGCCCGCGATCCAGCCGAGCAAGGCGGCGCCCACCCAAACAAGGATCGGAAGGCGGTCGAGCAGCGCGATAACCAGTGCGGCGCCGGCCAGAACGATCGGAATCGAGACCGACAGACCGACTAGCAGCAAGGCGAGATTACCGTGCGCCACGGCGGCGACCGCGACCATATTGTCGAGCCCCATGACGATGTCGGCCACGGCGACCGTCCTGACTGCCCGCCACAATTGCGTCACCGCCTCGATCTGCTTGCCGTCGGTGCGCTCCGGAACGAGCAGTTTGGCGGCGATATAGAACAGCAAGACCCCGCCGATCAGCTTGACGCAGGCGAGCCCCATCAGCTGAGAGACAAGGGCGGTGAAGACGAGCAGCAGAAACGCGGCGACAGCCGCGCCGATAATGACGCCCCAGAAGCGCTGCCGCGGCGGCAACCCCCGGCAGACCAACGCAATGACCACGGCGTTGTCGCCCGAGAGCAAAATATTGATCAGAACAATCTGCAGCGCCGCGACCCAAAACGCGCCGGTATCGATACCGTCGGTGCTGGCGGGCAGCCCATGGCTCCAGAGCCCGGGATTCACATATTGCCCGATCCAACCCACTGCCGTTTCTCGTTGGTCGCCATGCGCGGACTCATGCCGCTCGGCCTTGGTGTTCCGCCGGGCGGCGGGCCGATGCGACAGCCCCCACCCGGCCGGAGACAAAGGCGGCCGACGCCTTCTTCACCCGACGATTTCGTTGCCGGCAAAGAACTGCGCGATTTCCGTCTTCGCGGTGTCAGGAGCATCCGACCCGTGCACCGAGTTCTCGGCGATCGACTTGGCGTGCGTCTTGCGGATGGTACCGGGGGCGGCCTTCGCCGGGTCGGTAGCACCCATGAGATCCCGGTACGCGCTGATCGCGCCTTCTCCTTCCAGAACCTGCACGACGACCGGTCCCGAGATCATGAAGTCGACGAGTTCACCAAAAAACGGCCGCTGGCGATGCACCGCATAGAACGTCTCGGCTTGCGCGCGGCTGATCAACAACCGCTTCTGCGCCACAATGCGAAGCCCGGCTCTTTCGATCATCGCGTTGATGGCCCCGGTCAGGTCGCGGGCCGTCGCATCGGGCTTGATGATCGAAAACGTGCGCTCGATCGCCATCCGTATTTCCTTTGAAGCGAATTGACAGGGCGGAGCTGGATTGCGCCGGCTTATAGCCGCCGTTCGAAAGCCCAGCAAGCGGATCGCCGAACGAGCCCGGACGTCATTTGTCGAGCGCTTGCAAACCGTGCGACCCGGTTGTGGCCGCCGCGCGGCACGCGTGCCTTAGCCTCACAACCGGCGCAGGAAGTCGATCATCGCGGCGTTGACCTCGGCGGCACGCTCCTGTTGAGTCCAATGACCGCACCCCGCCAATATGATCTTGCCGCGCAACTGCGGCACGTATTCGGCAAGAGAAGCGATGACCTTGTCGAGGCCGCGAAACGCGACGACGAGATCGCGGTCGCCGGCGATGTACAGCGCCGGCACGGTCACCTTGGCGCCTGCGAATGGCGCGAGCAGCTCCCAATTCCGATCGATATTGCGGTACCAGTTCAGGCCGCCGCGAAATCCGGTCCGCGCGAATTCGCCGGCATAAAAATTCACGTCTTCATCGGTCAGCCACGCCGGTAGAGCGGCCGGCGTCGGCATTCGTGTGAGAAACCCGCCGTTTCGCGGAACCATGCCGACCCCGGCCGCAGCGGCAGACGGCTTGTCGCCGGAGGCGCGGCGCGGAACGTCGCCGGAGCCCGAGAACAGGGTCTTGACGACGCTCGCGCGCACGTCGCGCTCCAGTTCGGCCTCGGCTACGCCCGGCGTCTGGAAGTAGAGCTGATAGAACAGAGCGTTGTCGTCCTGCGGCATGACCGACGTCGGTGCGCGCTGCGGCCGCGGCAGGAACGGGACGCTCAGACCGATCACGGCACGAAACCGATCGGGGCGCAGCAAGGCCGCGTGCCAAGCCACCGGAGCTCCCCAGTCGTGGCCGGCGATCACTGCCCGATCGACACCGAGCGCGTCGAGGAGCCCCACCATATCCCCGACCAGATGAAGCAAGGTGTACTGGTCGATCGCCTGCGGCCGGTCAGACCCACCGTAGCCGCGCATGTCAGGCGCGACGACGCGGAAGCCGGCGGCCGATAGCGCTGCAAGCTGATGGCGCCACGAATACCAAGACTCCGGGAAGCCGTGACACAGGACGACGAGCGGCCCCTCACCCTGCTCTGCGATGTGCAGGTGGATGCCGTTTGCCTCGATACTGCGATGTGCGACACCGGTACTCATCATTCGATCTCCACCGCAGGCACCCGCGGGTCCCCACGACTATCAGACGGCCATGCAGGCTGCCAGCTTCGCCGCCGCAGCGTGATCGCGGCCTCGCTTGCTTAAGGAAGCGCTCTTGGGGGCAGCAGAGCTGATCAGCTGCTGTCGTTGGCCTTTTGCGGCTTCGGCTTTACCGGCTTTTTCTTTACCGGCTCGGGCGGCGGGGCGGGCTCCTCCAAGCGGTCCATTTCGGCGAGTCTTCCGCCTACGAACCGATAGACGCCCGGCCGCGGGCCTTCCTTGAAGGTGAGTATCGCGCTTCGCTCTCCGTTGGCTGCGGCGCCGAGATTGACATTGGCGGGCGAGCCGAGCCGTGAAACGACATCGCATTCGCTCATACCGATGCCGACGCCGCCGCCGACCGTGGGCGGTGCGGTCGGGCCCGGCGCGGCGCGATTGGGATCGGCCGGGGCGGCGCCGGTCTGCGGCGACGATGCGCCGCTTGGGCAGGCGCCATTGGCATCGACGAGATCGTTGGCCGTAATCGGACGCACCTGCTTTTCCTCGCCCAGCTGAGCGTAGGTGTACCCCCCTTTCCGGCCAAGCAGATCGACCGGTTTCGTGAACCAGCTGCCGCCGGTATCGTTGGTGCAACCGCAGAGCGCGATCGTCAGCGTCAGCGCCGCCAACCTGCAAGAGTCGTTAGATGGCAGATTCAACCGAACACCTTTGGCCGATGGGAAGGCAGCATGCGCCGGTTTGTGGTGTGACGGTGGCAACGTTCCCCACCGCACCGGTTTGCTTTCCGCCGCCACCCTACATCCTCGCCAAGCAAGCGGGCAAAACGATAAGAAACCATGAAAAAACAGCGCCTTGGAAGCGCCCCTGGGGGTCGCGAGGGTCGAAAATGTGATCGCCGTCACAAACTTTCTCGACGCTTGGCGCGATATTGCTCGAGCGGAACCTACCAGGAAATGGGGATATGCATCTGCAATTCGTGGGCTGCGGCGACGCATTCGGCTCGGGCGGGCGATTCAATACCTGCTTCCATCTCGTCGGGCGCGAGACCAACGCGCTCATCGATTGCGGCGCCACCTCGCTCGTCTCAATGAACAAGCTTGCGATCAATCGCAACGACGTGACCACCATCTTCGTGTCGCACTTTCACGGTGACCATGTGGGCGGCATCCCGTTTTTCATCCTCGAAGCGAACTACGCCCTAAAGCGCGATCGCGCACTCACCGTCGCCGGCCCGCCGGGGCTCAAAGCGCGCTACCCGCAGATCATGGAAAACGGCTTTCCGGGCACCAAGGGGCTGGAGTTACGATTTCCCCTGATGCTCAAGGACCTGGAGATCGGCAGGCGTAACGAGGTTGGGAGCCTGCGGGTGACCCCGTTCCACGTCGTGCATGATGATCGCGCCGGCCCGTGCCTCGGATACCGCTTCGAGGTGGAGGGGAAGGTGATCGCATATTCGGGCGACACGGAATGGACCGATACGCTCATCGACATCGGGCACGAGGCCGACCTTTTCATCTGCGAAGCCTACACGCGCGACAAGCCGATCACCCCGCACATGGCGCTCTCGGCACTCGAACGCCGGCTTGACCAGATTCGCCCGAAGCGTCTCATCCTCACGCATATGAGCAGCGACATGCTTGCGCGTCGCGCCGAGCTTCCCTTCGAAACCGCCGAGGATGGAATGATCATCAAGCTGTGAGGCACCCGCGCCCGGCGGGTGTGAGTCGGCGCGGCGGCTGAGCATGATCCGGAAAAGTGGATACCGGTTTTCCGAAAAGATCATGCTCCAACAGAGAAAAACTAGTGTGGCGGTTCAGAAGTCCGCATCATTCTTTCGGCGCGCTCGTCATGCGGACTTCTGAACCAAAGCCACACTAGATCAATACGTTGCTAGTGTCCTACGATTCCGAAGTTCGCAAACGA
>Ga0187782_10003507_pt1 | contig 11698 bp, 6 predicted proteins | sample 0715_SJ02_MP15_2_FD_132454 | JGI IMG/M metagenome (GOLD analysis project Ga0187782, IMG submission 132454) | Tropical peat soil microbial communities from peatlands in Department of Meta, Colombia - 0715_SJ02_MP15_20_MG | ecosystem: Environmental > Terrestrial > Soil > Wetlands > Peat | place...
GCCGGGCATCGTTTTCAACTTTTCACAGTACATCGAGGACAACATCGAAGAGGGGATCTCGGGCGTCAAAGGTGTGAATTCGGTGAAGATCGTCGGGCCGAATCTTGAAGTTCTGACGAATCTCGCCGACCAGGTACGCGATCAGATGAGCCAGGTCCGTGGCGTTACCGATCTTGGCATCTTCCCGGTCCTTGGCCAGCCCAACCTGAACATCAAGGTAGATCGTGAGAAGGCCGCGCGCTATGGACTCAATTCTGGCGACGTGAACTCAGTGATTCAGGCCGCGATGGGCGGAGCAGTGGCGACCGAAGTTCTGGAAGGCGACCGGCAATTTGACCTCGTGGTGCGTTATACGCCGGACTATCGCGACAGCATCGACAAGATCCGCAATATCAAAGTCGCTTATACAGCCCCTAACGGCGCCAATGCTTATATCCCGTTGAGCGAACTGGCAGCGATCACGCTCGATACGGGAGCGTCCTGGGTTTATCACGAGAGCGTGCAGCGCTTCATCCCGGTGAAATTCAGCGTCCGTGGCCGCGACCTTGGCGGTACGGTCGAAGAAGCGCAAGCGCGAATCGCTAAGAACGTCCAACTTCCTCCCGGATACCACCTGATTTGGGCTGGTGAGTTTGGCGACCTGCAGGAAGCGAAGAAACGCCTGGAAATCATCGTGCCCATCAGCTTTATCCTGATTGCCGGGGCGCTGTACAGCCTGTTCAACAATTTTCGGGACTCTATTCTGGCGCTCGCCGGTATTCCTGACGCGGTGGTCGGCGGCATCCTGGCACTCTACGTCTCCGGACTCAATTTCAGCATCTCGGCTGCCATCGGCTTCGTTTCGCTGTTCGGTGTTTCTGTGATGGACGGCATTCTGATGATTACTTTTTACAATCAGGAATTGGCTCACGGCCTTAAGCCCGTAGACGCCATGTACCGGGCCGCAACCACCCGTATGCGCCCGCTGCTGATGACGGCGCTCTCTGCTTGTATTGGCCTGCTTCCAGCGGCAATCTCTACGGGAATTGGCAGCCAGGTGCAGCGCCCGCTTGCCACTGTGATCGTCGGCGGCATGCTCGTTGGCCCCGTCATGCTGCTTCTCGCTGTGCCCGCGCTGCGAATGATCTTCCTCGGCGGCGAGCATCACCTGACCGTTCATCAGGCAGAACCAAAGGAACCAGAATGAAGACCGCGCGCTTTCTTTTCCTTGTGATGATCGCGGCTGTCTTGCTGCAGGGCACGAGTCTCGCGAGCCATGCGAGTCCGGCATCCCAACAGACGCCCTCGCAGCGCGGCCAGCAGTCCGCCGGCGATGAACAGAAAAATGGTGAGGTTCGTCACGAAAAAGGCCAGGTGGGCGCGGAGGAAGCTGGTGAGCGCGCAAAACTGCCGGCAGGTGTGTCGAGATCAGCCGAGCGTCGTGCGCGCACAAGCTACTCGAAGCCGCTATCGAGTCATCAGCAGCATCCAGCTAAGACGCCAGCGGCCTGCAATCCTCGCACGGCTATGCCCGAAAATGGCATGGGCTTTCAGCTCACGGGATCAACCACATCGAGTGGCGGGCCAGGCAAGACAGTCAACCATCGCAGCACGCCTGTTCCCCCAGCCACTGGCGCGGTAAACGGGCAACAGTTTAAGAATGCCCGCGATCCCGGTGCACATCTTGCCAGCAGCGGAGGACCGCTAACGGCAACGAGAGGCACGGCAGCGATCAGCGGAACCAACATAAAACGCAAACCTTAAATGGCCATGACTGTTACTCGCAAAACACATATCATTGAAGTCACCTCTGGCCTTGTTGCGATCCTGGCGTTGCTGATTACTCTCGGTTGTGCGGTCGGGCCGAACTTCAAAAGACCCGCCGCACCCAACGTGCCTGGCTATACTCCTGGCCTTCCCACAACCACGAGCGGCAGTCCGAACATCACGGGTGGAGAAGCACAGACTTTTGCCCAAGGGCGCGACATTCCCGGAGACTGGTGGACCTTATTTCACTCGAAGCCCCTCAATGACTTGATCGAACGGTCCCTCAAGAACAATCCCAACCTCAAGTCGGCGCAAGCGGCGTTGTTGGTTGCGCGCGAGAACACTTTGGCCCAGCGTGGCGCTTATTATCCCAGTGTTTCGGGCAGTTTTTCCGCCACTCGGGCGAAAACATCAAATGAACTTTCGCCCGTGCCCAACGCCAGCGTTTTTCAGTACAGCCTGTTTACTCCAGAGGTCAGCGTTTCGTTCGTGCCAGATGTTTTCGGCCTGAACCGACGAACGGTGGAGTCCCTGAAGGCGCAGCAAGAGCAAGCGCGATTCGTGGTGGCCGCGACCAATATCACCTTAAGCTCCAACGTTGCCACCGCCGCCATTCAGGAAGCTTCCTTACGCGCGCAGATTGACGCCACAAATCAGCTCATCGAAATCAACACCAATATGCTTCACGTATTGCAGAAGCAATTCATTGCAGGCTATGTTGGCCGGCTCGACGTTGCCGCACAGGAAGCACAGCTTGCCCAAGTCGCCGCCACATTGCCGCCGTTGCTCAAGCAGTTGGCTCAACAGCGTGACTTGCTCGCCGTATTGTCGGGCGGCTTCCCCAATGAGGATCTGGCCGAGAAATTTGAATTGTCCAGTCTGCAGCTTCCGCAGGAACTTCCCTTGAGCCTGCCCTCCAAACTCGTGGAGCAGCGCCCCGACGTTCTTCAAGCTGAGGAGAATCTGCACTCAGCCAGCGCGCTGATCGGCGTCGCACGCGCGAACCGGCTGCCGAGCTTTAACCTGACCGGCGATGTCGGCAGCATGGCGCTGGCCTTTGGCAACATCTTCAACGCCGGCAACGGCTTTCGGGATGTCACTGGTAGCGTCACTCAGCCGATCTTCCAGGGCGGAACTCTGATGCACCGAGAACGCGCCGCCAGGGCCGCTTACGTTCAGGCCGACGAGCAATACCGCAGCACCGTGATGACTGCATTTCAAAATGTCGCGGACACGCTGCATGCGCTCGAACAGGACGCCGACGGCTTGAAGGCTGCCGTCGCCGCAAGAGATGCCGCCAAAGTGACGCTCGACCTGACTACGAAGCAAATGCAGGCCGGCTATGTGAGCTATCTAGCTCTTCTAAATGCGGAACAGGCCTATCAGCAAGCTGTGATTAACTTAGTACAGGCTCAGTCAAATCGTTACGCCGATACCGCTGCACTGTTCCAGGCTCTCGGTGGGGGATGGTGGAATCGCCCGGATGTGCCCAAGAGTTGAGGCAGAGACCGATTCACGGCACACTTTACTATCCGCTCAGACGACTACTAGGTGAGTAATTGATCTCTTAGGCGCAACCCGAAGAAGTCTCAGTCACAGTGATCGTGGCTCTGGATCAGCACCTCGGGGTTCGCATTCCCCAGGAGGCTGCCAAACATTCTCCACAAGTTAACTCCTATCAGGGTAAGATTTCGACTTACCAGGAATGTGGGGAGAGCGCGTGCCGACCTACTGCGGTGACGCTGCCTTAGCGGAGAGTTGCTGCCTGAGCTGCTCCGCGAATTCCTTTGTCTGCTCTTCGGAAAACCGTAGCTGACCGTCGAGAACCAATCGCAATTGGCCCGCGCCGCCGGCTTGGAACTGCGCTTTCCGTATGGTTAACGCCTCGCGAGCGGCAGGTGGCAGAATGGCCTTGAGGTCCGTGCCCTTCTGCATGGCGGAAAGAACCAGTTGGCTGATATGCCCGAGTAGCGCGGCGCCCAGAGGTCTGGTCGTGAGCGAATCGCGGAAGACTTCGTCGGCGTCAATGTGGCCAAGCTCAGTAACCAAATGCAAATCCCCGCTTGCGTCGGCAGAAGGACTCAGCTTGACCTCAATCGTAGGATCGCCAGCGGCAACCAGCAACTCTCCGCCCTCGCTTCCCCCGGGTGGGCAAATCCAACGTTCGTGATGCAGGTGAAGGACGGCGAGGCCGGCCGCAGCCTGAGGGAGAAGCATGGCCTCTCGAACTTCCATGCGCTGCCCGCAGCGGGGAGCGCTGGTCAGCTGCGAGCGGAGAATCTCGGTGATGTTGTCCTGCAAATCAGAAAGATCGACCACCAGTCTGAGATCAAAGAGACTGCGACCGTCGGTGACGGAGGTGCGGGTGGCCTCGCCACCAGCCAGCATGGAAACCGGCTGGCCCGCAATCTCGGCCGATGTTGTCACTTGCAGAAGGTGGAAGGTCAGGTCTTGCTCCGTACCGGGAAGGATGCTCATTTCGCGCGCCAGCGCCATTTCTTCGCTTTGGAATCTGGCCAGGGCCTTATCAATACTCCCGGCCACGCTGCCCAGGTTCGCCGGCGTTTGGGAGGCCTGGAAAATCCCATTCCAGGCGCTAATCTCCTTGCCGAGGTCGGAATCTGCGTTCTCAACCCCTTTGATCAGGCCCTTCAGTCCCGACTTTTGCGCGTCAGAAAACGAGCTTAGAAAATTCCGGGTACCTACGCTCGCTTTGTCGAGAGAGTGATAAACAGTAGGACCGTAATCGGACGGCGGCGAGGGGGCTGAGCTTTTCTCCAGAAGTTGCTGGAGAGTCTTAAGGGTGGTCGCGGCCGTTTCGACGTCCTGCTGGATCTTGGCATACGCGGCGGTCTGCTCGGGGGTCGCTTGTACGGCCATCAGGTGGTCGAACTTCTTGAGATCATCAATGGTCAGGTCAGCGCCTTCGGTGGGATCGGGGCAGTCGTGCACGCAGATGAAGGGTCTGGTTCGCCCTCCGCGCCCACCGCCGTGCTGCGCGAACAGATCCGCGGTCCCAGAAAGCAGAACAACTCCTACGACCAGCGAAACCGAAGCGAATACAGACACAGGAATTGCGCTCACGTCATGGAGAGTCGAACTAGTTCGCAAAGTTCCTCTGCATCTCATGCGGGCCTTTTTTCCCAAACGCATTGGCGTGAAGACACGTCCGGATCGAGGTGTCCTCGGCGGCAGGGGGTGTTTCCTTTCAGGCCTGAGCGAGAGCAGCACGACTGAAAGCTACTAATTGACGCTACTTGGCTTGCTCCGCCAGCTTTTGCGTCACCAGGAAACTCCAGACCGTCTCATTCGCGTTCAGATCCTGGCTAGTCTTGCCGATCGTCTTTTCCACTTCGTACTGCTGGCCTCCGGGCCAGGTATTTCCCGCTCCCTTTACGCTATAGAGCACGACCTTGGCGTTCTGCTGGCAGCCGACGTAGCTGTCAACTTTCGTCTCCATGCCACCCTTCTCTCGGGCGGGCAAGTTGCTCTTCTCCGGCTTTTCTGAGCAGCGATCAATTTTCGCCCACGCCTTGGCGCTGTCCTCGGCTGAGATCGTTGCCAGGTTCAGGTTGTGTTCGGTGCCGCCGCCGTAAGGAACGACCGGATCGGAAGTGCCATTGATCATTACCATCGGCACTGGACGAGCAGGCAGACAGATCATCGTCTTCGGCATGGCCGCACCCACCGCGGCGACCGCCGCAATTCGGTCGCTCAAAGCGCACCCCAAACGCAGGCTCATGAAGCCGCCTTCGGATAGGCCCGTCGCATAGATGCGGGACGCATCCACGGAAAACTTCGTGCCAAGGTAATCCAGCATCTGGTTGAAGAAACCAATGTCATCCGCGGGAGCCGGCCTTCGTTCCTCGTCGGGTTGCCGATCGGATGGCTGCCCCCCACCCCCGCCCGGATAACCTCCTCCTCCTCCTCCTCCTCCCGGATACCCGCCGCCGGGATATCCGCCTCCGCCATAGCGCCGATGTCTGCCGGGTCCCATGCCAGTGGGTTGCCGCTCTTGCGACCGCACTCCCACATTCCACCGGCCGTGCAGGGCGAAAGGATAGACCGCAATGATGCCATCCTTGTCCGCGAGCTCGTCAAAGCGCGTGAGCCGCTCCATGTCGTCGGCATCCTGATTCATGCCATGGAGCAGGATGACTACCGGATAGTGGCGCTGCGGGTCGTAGCCGCTGGGCAGCCGAACCATGAAATTGCGGTCCACATCGTCGACGGTGACCTTTTCCTTGGTCTCCTGCGCCCAGAGTATCTGGGCGAGCAGTACCGCGATGCAACCGGCGGCGATGCGTGCGGAATAGAATTTAAGAGACTTTCCGAATTTCATCAAGAATCCTTACAACGCTGCTCGACAAACAAAAAGTCACGACGTTGCGTTAACCTTCGCGCAGCACGCCTGTGATGCGCGCAGCTAACGGTTCAGTGTGTCCAATTAGGGTGCGAGCCCCTTTGTCCCTGAGCTTTCGCCTATTTCTGATCTGAAGAGTCCGGCGGCGCTCCCGAGTCCTGTCCTCCGTGGCGATGTCCCTGCCACTGCGCGTGCTCGCTCTGCATCTTGTCCCACTTCTTTTGCTGATCGGGATCCAGAAGCGTGCGAATCTGGTCATTCGTTGATTTGCGGATGTCCATCATCTTCGACCACCGGTCATCTTGGGAGACCGAGGAGTCCGTGCGCAGCTTCTCCATTTGCGATTGTTCTGACTTCAAGATGTCCAGCACTTTGGGCTGCTGGTCCGAGGTGAGCTTCAGTTGCTTGGTCAGCATCTCGGTCCGCTTCGCTGGATCAGGATGACCGTGACCCCACCCGTGCTCGGGCGGTCCGCCGGCCTGCGCAGATTGCGGTTGATTGCTTTCGTTGGTTTGCGCGAGGGCCGAGCCCGTGATCATGCAGGCGAGGGCCACAAGCAGAAGCGCAATTGAGAGGTTTCGGAACATGGGATCTCCTTCGTCGGAACTTTGAAACTGAGATATTGCTATGAACCAGATTATGTACTCGAAGTTGTGAGAGCGGGGCTGCCTTTACGAATCTTTACTAAGGTTTACAAAGAATTGCACATACGGGTCAGCCAGTGCAAACTCACGCCGCTCATTCCGAAAAACAATTTGCGTGAGATCTGTTTAGATTCACGGGAAAATCGCGACTCAGGTGCGGCCAACAGACAAAAATTTACAGCTGCCCGCGAGGCGATGCAGCTATGATCGCATCAGAAAGACTGGGTGCCCACCGCTGGGACGAAGGATCGATGATCACCATAAGTAAGCTGAGGTTTCGTTGTCTGCTGGTGGGGGCGTGTCTGGGGCTCACCGCTGTCCCGGTTCTTTCTCAGACTCAAACCACCGAGCCTCAGCCAGTTCCAGCTTCGCCCGCGCCAATTCAGGCGACCGCACCGGTAGGAGTCATCCATGGCGTTGTGAAATCAGGCAACATGCCGATTCCAGGCGCAGCCCTTTCCATCACAGCCACATCCTCTTCCCAGACCGTCTCGACCTGGACGGATGTTGACGGCAGCTACTCCGCTACCGTTCCAGCCTATGGTTCTTACGCCGTGCGGGTGCAGATGACCGCATTCGCGAACGGTACTCAGGAAGTCGTGGTCGACGCTGCCCACCAGAATGTGCAGGCGAATTTTGAGCTGACGCTTTTATCGCGCACGCGTGAAGCAACTCCTCCGCCCAGAAGGCCGGCCGCTCAGGGCGCGGCTCAACGCGGATTCCAGAATCTCTCCATATTGCAGAGCATGAACGGCCAGGATACCGCGGGCGCTCCTAACAATGACGTTGTCCCGGCCGGCATGCCGGTTCCGGGCATTGATCCGAACAGCGCCACAGAATCAGTCGCGGTTTCAGGCAACATGTCGAACTCGTTCAACGGGATGAGCGGAGATGAACTCCAGCAGCGCATCAATGACGCTCGCCAGCAAGGCGGAGGCTTCGGCGGCGGTGGAGCCGGGTTCGGAGGGCCGGGAGGATTTGGCGGCGGTGGCCCCGGACGTCCCATGACCATCGTTGGCCGGCGCGGCTTTGACATCAATCATCCTCATGGATCGATTTACTACGGCGTGGGCGATGGAGCTCTCAATGCCGCTCCTTATTCGTTGACCGGCGAACCTGTGATCAAACCGGCCTATCTGCAGAACAGCTTCGGCGGCTCGGTGGGAGGGCCGCTCAACATACCGAAAATCTATCACGGCGGGACTAAGACATTTTTCTTCGCCAATTATAACGGCCGGCGTGGGGAGAATCCCTTCGATCAGTTCTCTACGGTGCCGACTCTGCTGGAGAGACAAGGCAACTTTTCGCAAACGGCGCTGAACGGACAGCCGGTGGAAATCATCGATCCGGCAACGAACACTCCGTTTCCGAACGATACGCTGCCTTCGATCAACCCGATTGCCGCGGGTCTGCTGCAGTACATTCCACAGCCGAACCTTCCGGGAAACTTTCAGAACTTTCATTTTGTGACCTCGACGAACAATAACAGCGATGATCTGAACCTGCGCGTGAACCACACCTTGGGAGCCGCTCCTGCCGGCGGACGGCGCGGAGGACGCGGAGCTCCGCGCAACAGTCTGACTTTTGGCTTTCACTATCACGGCTCGAACGTGAACCTGACCAATCCCTTCCCCAGCGTGGGCGGCAACACCAGCGTTCGCAGCTTCGACGTGCCCATCGGCTACATTCGCACCCTTGGCAAGTTGACTAATAGTCTGCGCTTCGACTTCAACCGCAGCCGCACACACACGCAGAATCTTTATGGCTACAACGACGACATTGACGCCAATTTGGGAATCACGGGAGTCTCGTCCAATCCGTTTGATTGGGGGCTGCCCAACCTTTCTTTCACCAATTTCGCCAGTCTGCAGGACGTCAATCCGCAGCTGCTGCGGAACCAGACTTACACCTTTTCGGACTCGGTCGTCTGGATTCGCGGCAAGCACACCTGGCGTTGGGGCGGCGACTTTCGGCGGGTTCAGGTCAACACCGAAACCAGCAGCAACGCACGCGGCTCGTTCCTCTTCACCGGAATCAACACCGGATACGATTTCGCCGACTTCCTCTATGGCGGACAACTAAACGGCCAAACCGCGGATGGCCTGCCACAACAGACCTCTGTGCAGTACGGAGCAGACAACTATCACTTCCACGGCAACTACTGGGATCTGTATGTACAGGACGAATGGAAGATGCGCGGGAATCTGACGCTGAATCTGGGCGTGCGTTATGAGTACGTCTCGCCGCTCGCGGAAGAAAACAATCGAATTGCGAATCTTGATCTCTCCCCTGGCGTGCTGAATCCGGCCCTCGGCACGCCGGCCGTAGCCGTCGTTTTGTCCGGGCAGAGTGGACCTTATAGCGGCAGTTTTCCCGCCAGCCTTGTGCGCCCCGATCGCAGTAACTTTGCGCCGCGCCTCGGCATCGCCTGGAAGCCCCTGCCCAAGACTGTAGTGCGCGCGGGATACGGCATCAACTACAACACGGGCGCATATCAGGGCATTGTGCAGCAGTTGGCATTCCAGCCTCCGTTTTCGACCACGGAAACTAATATTCAATCTGCTGCCGGAAACCTGACGTTGGCGAATGGTTTCCCTACCGCCTCTAGCGTCGGCATCACCAACAACTACGCGGTGAATCCCAACTACCGCCTGGGATACGTGCAGATTCGAAATCTGGATGTTCAGCAGCAGATTCGTCCGACGTTGCTGCTCAACATCGATTACACGGGAACCAAGGGCACTAACCTCGATATTCTGGAAGCTCCCAACAGGACCATATTGCCGACGCTCGGGATTCAGACTCTGATCGCCGGAGTGCAGCCCTTTACCTATGAGAATTCTCTCGGCGACTCGGAGGCCAATGCGGGATCGGTGCGCTTGCGCAAGCGCTTATCGAGTGGCTTTTCCGTCGGTGGAATCTATACGTTTTCCAAGTCCATCGACAATGCGTCGTCCATCGGCGGGGGCGCCACGGTTGGGTCGGGCAGCGCCGGACTCGGAGCCGGAGGCACGGGCGCAGGCGGGGGCGGGTCTTCCGCCTCTCCGGGCAGCGGGGTAAACTCCGTGGCGCAGAATCCGTTTGATCTCGCCGCCGAGCGTGGGCTCTCGAGCTTTGATCAGACTCACAAGTTCACCGCAGATTACCTGTGGGAATTGCCGTTTGGACACGACCGACGTTGGCTCACCGGGAATAACCCCATGCGTGCCATCCTCGGCGACTGGCAATGGAGCGGCGACTGGACCATCGCTTCCGGGCTTCCGTTCACTCCACATTTTGTGGGGAACCGGGATGAAGTTAACGGTGGCACGAATGGTACGCTGCGGCCAGATCTTGTCCCGGGACAACCAATCAGCCTGCCGCACCCTACGACCATGAAGTGGTTCAACACCGCGGCATTTGTCCCACCGCCCGAGAATAGCCAGGGACAAGTGGTGGCATACGGGAACGCCCGCCGCAACTGTATTATTGGTCCGCCCACGCGTGTCTTTGATATGGCTTTCACTAAAGTCATCCCGCTAAGGGAGTCGCGCGTGCTTGAACTGCGGGCACAGGCCACCAACATCTTCAACATACCGAACTATGCCTCGATTGATACTTCGGTGACCTCGCCCACATTCGGGCGAGTGACATCTGCCGGCGCCATGCGGCAAATCACGATGACCGCCCGGTTTCGTTTTTGAGAGAAATGTTTTTGAGAGAAATAAAGATGCCTTTCCATCCAAGTCAAAGGACGAAGAACAGCAAAGTCGTGGCAATTGTGGCAGGGCTCGCCTTTCTGTGTTCTTCTTTGCCTGCGCAGCAGCCAGACTACACCTTCCGCGTGCAGTCAGAGCTGGTGCTGGTCAACGTCACCGTCCGGGATAAGAACGGAAACATTGTCCCCAACTTGAAGCCGGAAAACTTCACCATTCTGGAGGACAACAAACCCCAGAAAGTTGCTTCCTTTGATATCGAGAACATCGATGCAGTGGCCAATCAGGCGGTCGCTCAGGCTCAGCCGCTAGCTGGTTCTCCTCCTCCTCCAGCCGCCTCCGATGCAACTCCTGCCGCCACAAACGCTGCGGATCAATTCAAAGATCGCCGGCTCATCGTTCTGTTCTTTGATCTTTCGGCTATGGAACCGGACGAAATCGATCGCGCTGTGACCTCGGCGGAACATTATGTCGATACCCAGATGGCTCCTGCGGACCTGGTCTCGATTGTGTCGCTGGGGAGCGCGCTGCTGGTCAATCAGGATTTCACTTCCGATCATGTTTTGCTGAAGAAACAGCTGCAGGCTTTCAGTGCAGGGAGCGGTCAGGGTTTCGAAGAGGGAACAACCGGCACGACGGAAGGGACACCGGATACCGGGCAACCTTTTACCGCGGACGACACCGAATACAACATCTTCAACACGGACCGCCGGTTGGAGGCATTGCGCTCGGTCGCAGAGAAACTATCACATGTGCAGCAGAAAAAGTCGCTGATCTACTTTTCCAGCGGCATGGACCGGACCGGCATCGAAAATCAATCGGAACTTCGCGCGGCCATCAATGCAGCAGTCCGATCGAATTTGGCGATCTACACCATGGACCTGCGCGGCCTGCAGGCGCTGGTCGCCGGAGGCGAGGCGCAGAATGCCAGCCTGCGCGGGGTTTCAGCCTATTCCGGCCAATCCATGATCAACGCGCTGAACTCGAACTTCAGCACGCAGGAAACCCTGGTTACGCTGGCGAGCGATACGGGAGGCCGTGCCTTTCTCGACTCGAACGACTTCACTCAAGTTTTCAAAGGAGTGCAGCAAGACACCTCGAGCTATTACCTGCTTGGTTATCACAGCAGCAATCCGGCCAGGGACGGGCGCTATCGCCGCATTGTGGTCAAAGTGAACGTGCCCGGCGTCAAGGTGGATTATCGCCGCGGCTACTACGCGCCCGCCGATTACCAGCATTCCACCAAGGAA
>Ga0187782_10003509_pt1 | contig 11695 bp, 10 predicted proteins | sample 0715_SJ02_MP15_2_FD_132454 | JGI IMG/M metagenome (GOLD analysis project Ga0187782, IMG submission 132454) | Tropical peat soil microbial communities from peatlands in Department of Meta, Colombia - 0715_SJ02_MP15_20_MG | ecosystem: Environmental > Terrestrial > Soil > Wetlands > Peat | place...
CGTCATCGACTTCGCGGATCTTGCGGGCAGGCGAACCGACCACAAGCGCGCGATCCGGTACGACCGCACCTTCCGCCACCAGCGCGCCGGCGCCGACGATGCAATTGGAGCCGACCTTGGCGCCATTCATCACGATCGCGCCCATGCCGATCAGCGTGTTGTTGCCGATCAAGCAACCGTGCAGGATGGCGTTGTGACCGACGGTGCAACCGACGCCCACCGTGAGCGGGAAGCCCGGGTCGGTGTGCAGCGTGCAATTGTCCTGGATATTGGTACGCTCGCCGATCTCGATCCATTCGTTGTCGCCGCGCAGGACCGCACCGAACCAGATGTTGACGCCGGCTTTGAGGCGTACGCGGCCGATGACGATGCCGCTTTCGGCGACGTAATACTGGTCGGAAGGCGGCACATCGGGCGCCTCCCCGTTCAAGCTGAACAGCGGCATGCGGTGCTCCGGTCGTCGCCGGCGGCGACAGGCGTTCCCATCAAAATACCGGCGTCTCCCGGTAGGTGCCCCAAAGCTTCTTCAAGGCGTCGACGATCTCGCCCATCGTGGCGCCATTCTCGACCGCCTCGATGGTGATCGGCATGATGTTCTGCCGGTCGTCCGCGGCGACCGCGACCAGCCGGTCGATCAGGACCTTGTGCTTGGCGGCGTCGCGTTCGGCGCGCACCCGCCTGGTGCGCGCCACCTGGCGCTCGGCGGTCTCCGGACCGTAAGGATGCGTCTCGATGTCGTGGACGTCTTCGGCGTCGGCGAAGCGGTTGACGCCGATGACCGGCTTGTCGCCGGTCTGCTTGCGCAGCGCCGTCTCGTAGGCGAAGTCGGCGATCTGCTTCTGGAACCAGCCTTTCTCGATAAGCTCGATCGTGCCGCCGTTGTCGTCGACGTAATCGAGGATTTCGAAAATGCGCTTCTCGTATTCGCTGGTCAGGCTTTCGACGAAATAGGAGCCGCCGAGCGGATCGACCACGTTGGCGACGTTGATTTCCTCGGCGATGATTTGCTGCGTGCGCAACGCCATGCGCATGGCGTCTTCGGTGGGAATGGCGAACGCCTCGTCGTAGCCGTTGGTATGCAGGGACTGGCAGCCGCCGAGCACCGCCGAAAGCGCCTGCAGTGCGGTTCGCACGACGTTGATCTGGTATTGCGGCTTGGTGAGCGTCGCGGCCGCGGTCTGGCAGTGGAAGCGCAGCCGCATGGAATCCTGGTTCTTGGCGCCGAACCGCGTCTTCATGATCTTGGCCCAGGCGCGCCGGGCGGCGCGAAACTTCGCGATCTCTTCGAAGAAGTCGCCCTGGCTGACGAAGTAGAACGCCAGACGCGGCGCGAACTTATCGACGTCCATGCCGGTCTTGAGCACCTCCTCGACATAGACGATGCCGTTCGCCAGCGTGAAGGCGGCTTCCTGCAGCGGTGACGATCCGGCCTCCGAGATGTGGTAGCCGGAAATGTTGATGGGGTTGTAGCGCCGCATGTTCTCGGCGCAGAAGGTGATGCAGTCACGTACGATGCGCACCGACGGCCCGATCGGAAAGCAATACTCCTTCTGGGCCATGTACTCCTTGAGGATGTCGGCCTGGATCGTGCCGGATAGCTTATGCAGGTCGAGCCCGCGCCGCTTCGCCATGGCGACATACATGGCCAGCAGGATCCAGGCGGTCGGATTGATCGTCATCGACACTGAAATATTTTCGAGGTCGATGCCGTCGTAGAGCGCCTCGACGTCGGCCAGCGTGTCGACCGCGACTCCTTCGCGGCCGACTTCGCCTTCGCACATCGGATGATCGCTGTCGTAACCCATCAGTGTCGGCATGTCGAAGTCGGTGGAAAGGCCGGTCTGCCCTTGCTTGATCAGGTATTTGAAGCGCTTGTTGGTATCTTCGCCGGTGCCGAACCCGGCAATTTGGCGCATCGTCCAGTGCCGGCTGCGATACATCGTCGGATAAGGGCCGCGCGTGAACGGATAGCGCCCGGGCAACCCGATATCCTCGAGCGGCACGTCGGCGATGTCGGCGGCCGTGTAGACGCGCTTTACCGGAACGCCGCCGCTGGTAAAGAAATGCTCGCGCCGCTCGGCTTGCTTGCGCAGGAACGCTGCGACCTCGCGCTGCTCCCAGTCGGCGATTTCATGCGCGACTGTCTCAAGCGATTTTGCATCGAGCATCCGGTTCATGACGTACTCCCCTGGATTCGCCGAGAGTGGTCCCTTCGATAAATTCCCGCGCCGCCGAATAGGGATCGATGCGGCGCCGCACAAGCTCGCTCACCAGCAGGCCGTCGGCCGTCGCCAGATCGTCGGTCAACCGCTGCAGCAACATCTTTTCCGCGATCTTGCGGAGCCGGAATTGTGCAATGGACAGCCGGCGGTCGCGCCCGGCGGGCGTCTCGAACGTCACGCTGCGGTGCGCCCCGACCGCTTGCAGGAGCGCCTCGAAACCGAGTTCCGACACTGCACTGGTCGCGATCACCGGAACGGTCCACAGCGGCGGCTTTGCGGCCAGTCCGAGTGTGAGCATGTGCTTAAGATCGGCGACGGTGCGGTTGGCGTCGCTGCGGTCGCATTTGGAGACGACGTGGATATCGGCGATCTCGAGAACCCCGGCCTTGATCGCCTGGATTTCGTCGCCGAGGCCCGGCGGCGAGACGACGATGGTCGTGTGCGAGGCTTTGACGATCTCCACTTCGTCCTGGCCCACTCCCACCGTCTCGACGATGATCGTATCGAAGCCGGCAACGTCGAGAATGTCGACGGCGTCGAGTGTTGCATGCGCCATCCCCCCGGTGGCGCCGTGCGTCGCCATGGAACGGATATAGACGCCCGGATCGCCGGCCATCTCGGTCATGCGAATGCGGTCGCCGAGTATGGAGCCGCCCGAATATGGGCTGGATGGGTCGATCGCGATCACGCCGACCTTGCCGACCTTTGCCCGTAATTGCCCAGTCAATTTGCCGACCAATGTCGATTTGCCGCTGCCCGGCACCCCGGTAATGCCGATCACGTGGGCGCGGCCGGCAAGCTGATAGATGCGGCCGAGCGCATTGCGCGCTTCCGGATTGCCGTGTTCGGAGCGGGAGATCAGCCGGGCGATCGCCGCGCGCTCGCCGCCCTGAATGCGGGGCACGAGGTCCGAGGAGGGAACGAAGCGGCTCAAGATCGCGCCTTTCCGAGCTGCGCATACATCTCGGCAAAGGCTTTGCGGTCGTCGACGACGCGCCGGGCCTTGAAATCCGTCCTTGCGATCGAACCCGGCTCGGCTATTTCGACCATGGTGCGCAGGCCGAGCATGTTGCGCAATTTGCGCTCGACTTCGCTGCGAAATCCAGCGATCGCGTCGCCGCCGGTCTGGTAGGTAACCGCATCGGCCTCCACGCGCAGCACGAGCTCGTCCATGGTTGCTTCGCGGCTGATAAGGATCCGATGCTCGCCGCCGTAATTGGGGAGCTCGTTTAGCGCCGCGTCGATCTCGCTCGGATAAACGTTCTCGCCACGGATGGTGAACATGTCGTCGATGCGGCCAAAAATTCCTTGCGGCAGGCGCGGGTAGGTGCGGCCGCAAGGGTTGGGATCATTGGTCCACAGCGACAGGTCGCCGGAGAGCAGACGGATCATGGGCTGCGACGTCCGCTCGAGGTGCGTGTAGACCGGCGTGCCGCGGGCGCCGTAGGGGACCCGGCGCATCGTTTCCGGATCACAGACTTCCGTATAGACGATGTCCTGCCAGCACAGCATGCCGGCCGTCTCCGCGGTTCCCGCGATATTCATCCACGGCGCCATTTCCGCCATCGAGCCGCAATCGATCACCCGGGCGCCGTAGAGCTCCTCGATCTTGCCGCGGACGCCGGGAATGGAAGCCCCCGGCTCACCGGAGAAGAACATGGTCTTCAGCTGGAAATCGCGTGGGTTGAGACCTTCGTCGGCAGCGACTTCCGCCAGATGCAGTGCGTAGGTCGGCGTGCCGTAGAACGCCGTCGGCTTGATCATATTGAGCCACTGCGCGCAACGCGCGGTCATGCCGACGACGCCCGCGCCGAACGGAAAGCAGCGCGCGCCGAGGCGCTCGGCGCCGGCCAGCGCCCCCCAGCTTCCCATGTAGAGCGAGAAGATCGCCGCGACGCAAATCGTGTCGCCGGGCCGCAGCCCCATAGCCCACATGACCCTGGCATGCGCGTTGGCCATCGATCGCCAGTCGTCGCGGCCGATGGCGAACGCCGTGGGTCTGCCGGTGGTGCCGCTGGTGCCGTGAATATGAAAAATCTCCGGTTCGGGAACGCACAGATAATCGCCGAACGGCGGGGAGCATTCCTGCGCGGCGCGCAGGTCGCGCTTCTGCACCACCGGGACCCGCGATTCAAAATCTTCCAGCGAATTGAGATGCGATGGATGAAATCCGGCATCATCCCATCTGCGCCGGTAGAACGGCGCGTGCTCGTACGCATAGCTGCATACGGCTCTCAGGCGCTCGAGTATGAGGCGTTCGCGCTCCGCCGCGGCCATGGTCTCGCGTTCGGCAAACCAGTAGCGGCTCGAGTTGTCCGGAAAGTAGCTTTCGTCGTAGCTGGGCGGAAAGGTCCACGCTTCCATTTCGGGTCAACGCGCCCCGCGTTCCGCCACGAGCTCGCGCAGCCGCGCCACGATTTTCTCCGGCGGCGTGTCCTGCAGCAGGACCTCCCGAACCCCCATGTCCTTGAGTGCGGCCGCATCCTCGTCAGGCATGACACCGCCGGCGACCACGATCATGTCGTCGGCGCCTTCCTCTTTCAGTCGCGCGAAGATTTTCGGGAAAACCGTCATCTGCACGCCCGACAGGAGGCTGATACCGAGAATATCGGCGTCCTCCTGGATGGCGGCCGTGACGACCTCATCGGGAGTACGGTGCAGGCCGGTATAGATCACGTCCATTCCGGCATCACGCAGCGCCCGCGCGACGATCTTCACCCCGCGGTCGTGGCCGTCGAGCCCCACTTTTGCCAGCAAGACCCGGATGGGGGCGGTCATCGCTACCCTCCCGATTTCGATGTTTTTTTCATTGTAATCAGTATTCGACGACGCGCAACATGGCGATCTATACAGTGCCCGCGGACGCGCCGCGCACGCGCCGACGAGACGGTCCTGCGGCCCGCTATCAGGCGACGCGCTCTGGCGAACGCGAAAGCACGTCGCGATCCGATTCGCAGACCACGCGGTTGCGGCCGTGACGTTTGGCCTGATAGAGGCAGGCGTCGGCCCGCTCGATCAGCGACTGCGCCGTGTCGGTCGTACGCAGAAGCGCGACGCCGATCGAGACGGTTACCCGCCCGAGTCGCTCGCCGCTCGATCGCTTCATCAGCTCCTTGATCATCACGGCGCGGCGAATGTGATCGGCGACGGTGAGTGCCGATTGCAGCTCGGTATTCGGCAGCGCAACCGCGAACTCCTCGCCGCCGTAGCGCGCTGCGACATCCTGGCCTTTGACGTTGTGCTTGACCGCTGTGGCCACCAGACGCAGCACTTGGTCGCCGGTCAAATGCCCGAACTTGTCATTGAATGATTTGAAGTGATCGACATCGGTCATCAACAGCGACAGCGGCTCGTTGCGCCGCCTCGCCGCGCCGATGGCCTTGTCGAGTTCGCTGTCGAAGCACTTGCGGTTCCACAGAGTCGTGAGCGGATCGGTGAGGCTCTCGGCTCGCAGCGCATCGAGGTTTTGCTGAAGTTCCTCGATCTCCTGCCGCGAAGCCGCCAGGCACGCTTCCAACCTGCTGTTGTTGATCTCCATTTCCTTGGCGCCTTGCACCAGGCACTCGACGATGCTGCGCAGCGCTTCGCGGTCCTCTGTGCCGGCAAGTTTCTTGCCCGCATCGGCAAGGCTCTCGGAATAGCTCGTTGCCGAACCGGCGGCGGCGTCGATCATGTCCAGCACTTGCTTGATCTCGTCGAGCACGCGCGAGCCGACCTGATCGATGCGCTCGCTCGCGCGGGTCGGTGCCACATAGGCACTGTAGAGGCGCTCGAAATCCGCGTCGCTGAGCGTTCCCTTGTGCGCCAGCGTCTCGTTGACCGCCTGATTCAATCCTGGCTTGTAGCCGGTCGCATAATGGTACCAGAACTCGAAATTTCGCGGCCGTGCCGGCTGACGCAGGGCGCGGATCTGATCGAGGGCGATTTCGGCGAAGACGCGAGTCCGGTCGTGCTCGTCTGCGGGCACGTTCATGGCGCATCTCCACTCGCGCGAGACCGCGCCGCAGGCGGCGCCAGGCTGCTGAAGTTTTCAGCAAGTTAGGCGACACCGATAAATGAGCGGTAAACGCCGGCGCGGCTGACCAGCCGCTAAGCCTTGACCCGCACGGGCCGCAGCAGGAAAGCCGGCAGATGCGCGGCCTCGGTGTCGTCCGCCCGCAGCCGCGGCGAAGGCGGCGACAGCGGCGGCGTTCGCCGCGGACGCGCCTCTTCGAGGCGGGGCGCTGCCGCAGCCGGCCGATGCGGTTGCCGGTGCCGATCTCCGCGGCCGCGACGGTGCTGGGGCGCAGCCGACGTCGCGGGCGCGCTGACCGCCGGGGCGAAGGCGTCGGGCTGCTCCATCCAGCCTATCGTCTGGCCGATCAATTTCTCGATTGCGGCGACGGCCTTGATGTCATTGGGCGCCGCAAGGGTGATTGCGGTGCCGCTCCTGCCGGCACGGCCGGTGCGGCCGATCCGATGCACGTAGTCGTCCGGGTGATGGGGGACATCGAAGTTGTAAATGTGGCTGACGTCGGGAATGTCGAGGCCGCGCGCGGCGACGTCCGAGGCGACCAAGAGCGCCACCTCGCCCTTGCGGAACTGCTCGAGCGCGGCCATGCGCGCCGGCTGATCCATATCGCCGTGCAGCGCCTGAACCGAAAATCCGTGGCGTTGCAGCGACCGATACAGGGTCGCCACTTCGCGCTTGCGGTTGCAAAAGATGATGGCGTTCTTCAACCCGCTCGCCGTGCGGATGAGGCGGCGCAGTGTGTCGCGCTTTTCATGCGGCTCGCGGCCGGACCTGGCCAGCAACTGTGTGGTCGTGGCGACCGTGGTCGCCGGCCGGGAAACCTCGACGCGGACCGGGTTGTGCAGGAACTGTTCGGTGATGCGCCGGATTTCCGGCGGCATGGTGGCGGTGAAGAACAGTGTCTGGCGGGTGAACGGAACCAGCTTGCAGATGCGCTCGATGTCGGGAATGAACCCCATGTCGAGCATGCGATCGGCTTCGTCGATGACCAGGAGCTCGACGCCGCTGAGCAGCAGCCGTCCACGCTCGAAGTGGTCGAGGAGCCGGCCGGGCGTAGCGATCAGCACATCCACGCCGCGCGTGAGCTTCGAGTCCTGATCGTCGAAGGACACGCCGCCGATCAGGAGGGCGACATTGAGCTTGTGGTTGGCGCCGTACTTGGCAAAGCTCTCCTCGACCTGCGCGGCGAGTTCTCGCGTCGGCTCGAGGATCAAGGTGCGCGGCATGCGGGCGCGGGCGCGGCCTTGTTCGAGAAGCGTCAGCATGGGAAGGGTGAAGGCCGCGGTCTTGCCGGTGCCGGTCTGGGCGATGCCGAGCACATCACGGCGCGCAAGCACGTGGGGGATGGCTTGGTCTTGAATCGGTGTCGGGTTTTGGTAGCCGGCCGCCGCAACCGCGGCGAGAACCTTTTCGGATAAACCGAGATGGGAAAACGACATGAACCCTCGGGTCACGGTCGGCGCCGTGCGCGCAAACCTGTGTATTGAACGGGGAAACCGGCAGAATGATCGAATCCACCCTGCTTCAGTTTCGCGGAACATAAGATCGAACGCGCGAAAGTCAACCTGAAAGGGTCTATCCGCAACGCGTCGAGTTAAGCACATAACGTGACTTTCTTCGACTAAAACGCAAGGAAAAGACTGATGTCCGACGCCCTGGCCACCGTGCTCATCCCCGGGCTGAACTGTTCGGCTCGGCTCTACGCGGACCAAATCCCCGCGCTATGGCGGTTCGGAGCCGTGCAGGTCGCCGATCACACGCGCGACGACAGCATCGCCGCGATCGCGCGGCGCGTCCTGGCCGAAGCTCCGCCGCGCTTTGCGCTCGCCGGGTTGTCGATGGGCGGCTACCTCGCCTTCGAGATCATGCGCCAAGCGCCCGAGCGCGTCGCCAAGCTGGCGCTGCTCAACACCGGGGCTCGCCCCGAGACCCCCGAGCAGACCGCGCAGCGGCGCCCGCGGATCGAACTGGCCACGCGCGGCCGCTTCGCCGAGGTCACGAATGAGCACTTTCCGCTGCTCGTGCACCGCGACCGGCACGACGATGCGGCCTTGAAGAATCTCGTGCGCAAGATGAACGAGGAGACCGGGCCGGAGGCTTTCCTGCGTCAGCAGCGGGCCATCATGGGGCGCGCGGATTCGCGCCCCGGCCTTGGCGCCATTAAATGCCCGACGCTGGTGCTGGTCGGCGATGGCGACGTGTTGACACCGCCCGATCTGGCACGCGAAATGGCTGCGGCCATTCCGGGATCGCGGCTTGCCATCGTTGCCGATTGCGGCCACCTGTCGACGATCGAGCAGCCGGCGGCGGTCACCAAGACCCTGCTCGAATGGATGAGCTCGTGACAGGTATACTGCCGCATGGCCTCGGTGCTCGATCTCATTGGTGAAACGCCGCTCGTCGAAGCCACGCATTTCGATTGCGGCGCGTGCCGGCTGTTCTTAAAGCTCGAGAGCGCCAACCCGTCCGGCTCGATCAAGGACCGCCCGGCGCGCGCCATGATCGAGGCGGCCGAAGCCGACGGCCGGCTCAAGCCCGGCGGTACGATCGTCGAGGCGACCGCCGGCAATACCGGGCTCGGTCTCGCTTTGGTCGGCACGCGCAAGGGCTACCGCATCATGCTGGTCGTGCCGGACAAGATGGCGCGCGAGAAGATATTGCACAGCAGGGCGCTCGGCGCCGAAGTGGTGCTCACGCGCTCCGACGTCGGTCGCGGCCATCCGGAGTATTATCAGGACCTCGCCGAGTCGATCGCGCAGCGCACGCCCGGCGCGCTCTTCATCAATCAATTCGCCAACCCCGCCAACCCGCTGGCCCACGAGAGCGCGACCGGTCCGGAAATCTTTCGCCAGATGGAGCGCAGCGTCGATGCCGTTGTGGTCGGAGTCGGCTCCGGCGGCACGCTGACCGGCATCGGACGCTTCATGGCGAAAAGCTCGCCGCGCACGCGGATGATCCTTGCCGACCCGGTCGGCTCGGTGCTCGCGCCGCTCGTCGAAACCGGGCAGATGCCGAAAGCAGGAACCTGGGCGGTCGAAGGCATCGGCGAGGACTTCGTTCCGCCCAATGCCGATCTCGATCTCGTGCACAAGGCCTATGCCATTTCCGATCAGGACAGTTTCTCCGCCGCGCGCGATCTCCTGCGCAGCGAGGGCATTCTCGCCGGCTCCTCCACCGGGACGCTGCTCGCGGCGGCGCTGCGTTATTGCCGCGAGCAAAGCGCCCCGCAGCGGGTGGTCAGCCTGGTGTGCGACTCCGGCGCCAAATATCTTTCGAAGGTTTTCAACCCGGTTTACGCCGCCCAGGAGGGATGGGGTCACGAGCGCCACGGCCAGGTGCGCGATGTCGTCACCAGCCGCTTTGCCAAGGGCGAGGAGGTGGTGGTGCATCCCGACGACACGCTGCGCACCGCGTTCGTGCGCATGCGCGCAGCCGATGTCTCGCAACTTCCCGTGGTCGACGGCGAGCGCATCGTCGGGCTCCTCGACGAGAGCGACATGCTGGGCGCTGTTTTGGAAGGCTCCGACCCGGCGTTCGAAACGGCGGTGAAAGAAGTGATGGTCACGCGTCTCGAGACCATTTCGGCCGATGCACCCCTGCGCGATCTGGTCCCGCTGTTTCGACGTGATCTCGTCGGCATCGTGATGGACAACGGCCACTTTCTCGGCATCGCGACCCGCCTCGACCTCATCAACTATTTTCGCATCGCGAAAGCGAGATGAGCCGATGACGCGCCGCAATACGCTCGGATTCGATACGCGCTGCGTCCACGCCGGCCAGGAAAACGATCCCACGACCGGGGCGGTGATGACCCCGATCTATGCGACCTCGACCTATGCGCAGGCGAGCCCGGGCGTGCACAAGGGCTTCGAGTATTCACGCACGCAGAACCCGACGCGCATGGCATTCGAGCGCTGCATCGCCGACCTCGAAGGCGGCAGCGCGGGCTTTGCGTTCGCCTCCGGGATGGCGGCGACCGCGACCGTGCTCGACTGCCTGGACGAGAACTCGCACGTGGTGGTCGGCGATGATGTTTACGGCGGCACGCGCCGGCTGTTCGACATGGTGCGCAGGCGATCGGCCGGCATCCAAACCACCTATGCGGACCTTTGCGACGCCGACGCTCTCGCCGCGGCGCTGCGTCCCGACACGCGGCTCGTATGGCTGGAAACGCCGACGAATCCCATGCTCAAGATCGTCGACCTGCAGCGCATCGCCGCCATTGCGCGCGCGCGGACAATCCTGACCGTCTGCGACAATACCTTTGCCAGCCCGTGGATCCAGAGGCCGCTGGAATTCGGCTTCGATCTGGTCATGCATTCGACCACCAAATACCTCAACGGCCATTCCGACATGGTCGGCGGCATCGTCGTCGTGGGCGAGGATGCCGCTTTGCGCGAGCGGATGGCCTTTCTGCAGAACGCTGTCGGCGCGATTGCCGGTCCGTTCGATTCCTTTCTGGCGCTGCGCGGGGTCAAGACGCTCGCTCTGCGCATGGAGCGGCAATGCGCGTCGGCTCTGCGCATCGCGCAGTGGCTTAGCGAGCATCCGCGGATCGCCCGCGTGCACTATCCGGGGCTTGCCGCGCATCCGCAGCACGAGCTGGCGCGCCGGCAGATGCGCGCGTTCGGCGCCATGATCACGGTCGAGGTTTCCGGCACGCGCGATGATGCGCGGCGTTTTCTCGAACGCTGCCGGCTGTTCACGTTGGCGGAAAGCCTCGGCGGGGTGGAGAGCCTGATTTCGCTGCCGGCGCTCATGACCCACGCCTCGACGCCGGCCGAGGCTCGGGCCGCGCTCGGCATCACCGATCGCTTGGTGCGCATTTCCGTCGGCATCGAGGACGCCGACGATTTGATCGCCGACCTCGAGGCCGCGCTCGGCTGAGTGCATGATCCGGAAAAGCGATGCCGGTGTTCCCAAAGAGATCATGCTGCAACGAAGAATCCAGACCGTGATCGATTCACCTGATCGGATCAATCTAGCGCGCTTGCGATCCGATCGAGACGGCTGGACTCTGCGCAGAGGAGGGCTATGCTGAACGCCGGGCCAGGGAGGAGAACTTCATGAAGTTTCTCGCAAGTGCGGCTGGCGCGCTCGGCCTGGCACTGATGCTTGCAACCACTCCGGTCGCGGCGACCATGATCGATCTGTCGACGTGGACCTGCAAGAAGTTCCAGGCCGCCGACAAGGAGGACATCGGCGTGATCCTGGCGTGGCTCGACGGCTATTATCGCGACGAGGACGATCCCCCGGTCATCGATACGGACAAGTTCGTGGCCAACGCCAAGAAGCTCGGCGAGTATTGCGCCGCGCATCCCGACGCCGGTTTGATCACCGCGACCGACGAGCTGTTTTCGAAGTGACCGTCAGCCCGCGCGGCGGCGCCGCGCGGCGGGGTGGAGCAGAGGCCGGTGCGCGCGGTCTCGCCGAAGGTGTGCGAGAATTTCAATACGCTTTC
>Ga0187782_10003511_pt1 | contig 11694 bp, 10 predicted proteins | sample 0715_SJ02_MP15_2_FD_132454 | JGI IMG/M metagenome (GOLD analysis project Ga0187782, IMG submission 132454) | Tropical peat soil microbial communities from peatlands in Department of Meta, Colombia - 0715_SJ02_MP15_20_MG | ecosystem: Environmental > Terrestrial > Soil > Wetlands > Peat | place...
AGGGAGGGGCGGAGGAGGAGGGAGGGGCGGAGGAGGAGGGAGGGGCGGAGGAGGAGGGAGGGGGCGGCGGCGGCGCTACGAGCGGCGACGCGAGATTGCAACGGACTGAAATGGTCGCTCTCCCTGTTTCGGGAAACTACGTAAGGGATAAACGAAACGGCCAGGGCACGGCTTTTTGGGCTATCTCACCTTCGTTGACGGGAGACGTTACCGAAATGTATGGTGCATCCCGAGTGTCCTCGCATTCGGCGAGCGGCGAGCGGCTTGAAAGCAGGCCCGCCAGCGTCGCGCCCGTCATCTTCGGTCCGCGGGAGCGCCCGCTTCTGGGCTTCTTCCATGCGCCTGAGCGCGGTTCGCAGCGACACCTGTCGGTCGTCTTCTGCAATCCGCTCGGCCATGAGGCGATGAGCGCTCACCGCACGTACCGCCATCTGGCGGAGCGGCTGGCGAAGGCGGGCTTTTGCGCGCTGCGCTTCGATTACGACGGAACCGGGGACTCGTCGGGACGACCGACCGATCCCGATCGAGTTCGCGCATGGATGGACAGCATCAAGGCCGCCGTTGCCGAGGTCCGCGCGATTTCGGGGGCTTCCCAGGTGGCGCTCTTCGGCGTCAGATTCGGGACCACGTTGGCTGCTCGAGCGGCTGCGGAAGAAGGGGGCGTCGAGGCGCTCATCCTCTGGGCCCCCATCCTGACGGGCCGCGCCTATGTTCGGGAGCTTCGCGGCTATCGATTGCTGAAATCCGCGAAGATCTCGTCCGTCGCACCGGACGATGGCAGCGAGGAAATTGCAGGATACCGCTTCACGGCGGAGACCCTCTCCCAGATGTCCTCGCTCGATCTCCTCACTGGCAGCGAGCACTTCGCTCGGCGCGTGCTTGTCTTGCCACGGAATGAGCGCGCGGCAGACGAGGGGCGTCTCGTTGGGCAGCTCAAGGATCGCGGCGTCGACGTCCAGCTCGGTGCAAATGCGCATTACGGGCGCATGATGCGCGACGATCCGTACGAATCGGAGGTTCCGGAAACGAGCCTCGACGCCATCGTGGACTGGCTTCGCGAAGAGGTTGACCTCGACGGGCCCCCCCCAGCGCCCCCGCCGAATCGCCGGACCGTGATCGAGCTCACCTCAATCCCCGGCGAGACGGCACTCCGGGAGCGGCCGATCCTCTTCGGAGAAGAGAGTCGCCTTTTCGGCATTCTTACCGAGCCGGACGCGCCGCTCCGGCGCGACCGCCCCGCACTTCTATTCCTGAACGTCGGGGCCAACACGCATGTCGGTCCGCACCGCATGAACGTGGAGCTGGCGCGTGAGCTGGCTTCGCTGGGATATCCGACGTTTCGCTTCGATGTCGCTGGCTTGGGCGAGAGTCGGGTTAAGGCTGGCGTAAGGGAAAATCGAATCTACACGATGGACTCGGTTGCCGACGTGCAGCAGGCGATGACCCTGGTCGGCGAACTGTGTGGTGCGAGGCGTTTCATCCTGATCGGCCTCTGCTCGGGCGCGTATCTCGCCTTCCACAGCACCCTCGAGGACGCGCGAGTTGCCGGCCAAGTGCTCCTGAGCTCGTTTGCGTTCGAGTGGAAGGAGGGAGACCCCGTCACGCCCACGGAGCGAGCCATATACAACTCGACCCGTTCGTACGGTCGCGCCATTCTCGATTATCGGGTCTGGCTCCGCGCCCTACGCGGTGGGGTCAACGTGCGGGGGATTGCGGGTGTGCTCATCGAGCGATTGAAGACGCGGCTTTCCGTGGAGCTACCCGATTGGAAGGCGCGTCTTCGCGGCCAGAGCCGGACCCAGAATCTCATCGAGCGCGCATTTCACCGGATTTGCGACCGCGGGGTGCAGTCGCTGCTCGTGTTCAGCTTCAACGACGGCGGTCTCGACATGATTGCCCGCTACCTTGGCAAGGATGCGCGCAAGATGCGCAAGCGCGCGGAGTTCGCCCTCGAGATCGCAGACGGCGCCGATCACACGTTCACGTCGATCGAGTCGCAATCGGTCCTGTCGAAGATCCTCAGGCGTTACGTGACCGATCACTTCTCGTGAGCAGACGGGACGTCTCGAATCGATAGTGCCCGATCGAGAAAGCCAACGAGACGAGACTCATATTCGGTGGGAGCCGCCGCCAGGTATTCCCCGTGGCCCGCATCCTGGACGATCCATAGATCCTTGGGCTCTCGCGCGGCGGCAAATACGCGCTCCGTGATGGCGAGAGGGGTGTCGCCGTCGCGCGTGCCGGACACGAACAGAAGAGGGCGCGGAGCAATCGCGGCGATCCGATCGATCGGCCGAACATTGTCGATGTCGACGCCGTAGCGTCGGAGGGCGAGCAACGTCGGCCCCCACGAGAGCGGGCCGTACTTGCCCACGTTCGTCTTCATCTCGTCCTCGAGCGAGGTCCAGATGGCGCAGAGGACGACAGCGCGTGCGCGTGAGTCGTCGACCGCGGCCAGAGCGACGCTCGATGCGCCAATCGAGAACCCTACCAAAGCGATGCGATTGTGGTCGACGTCGGCGCGGGAGGAGACGTAGTCCATCGCAGCCTCGACGTCGCGCTGCTCACGATCTCCGCGCGTGTGAAGGTCGCCGTCGCTCTCGCCACTTCCACGAGAGTCGTAAAGAAGAAACCCGAATCCATGGCGGTGCAGCGCCCGCGCCTCGGGATAGAACTGCATCCGGTTCGCTCCCCCGCCGTGGGTGAAAATGACGGTGCCGCCGTTGTTGCCCGGCGCGAACCAGCCGCGGAGGATGAGGCCGTCGGACGTTCTCATCGTCGCCTCCTCGAGGCTTCGAACCTCGGTGCGGGCGCGAGCCAGAGCATCCGGGGGGATGCGTTCGCGGCTTTCATGAACCATGGCGATTGCGTGCAGGGTGCTGCGAACTGCGATCGTGATCATTCCCGCCAGCACGACCGACGTGGCAATTACCGCAGCGCCGCATCCGAGACGAGCTCGCCTGGAGACGCCCTGGCCGACCTCGCGGTGAGGTTTCCGTGGTGCACCACGAAAGCTGCGGCTCGGACCAGCGGGTCGCAGGGTCATATCGTCACGGGACGGTGGGTCTGAAGCCAGACGAACGAACGGCTATCGTATCGTGCCGACGTCGCGGCAATGTCCCGGAAGCCCCGCATCGCCGCGTCGATGCTTCATCGCGCCCGTGCGAGCCTTTGCAGAAGCGAGCGGAGTCAGCGGAGATCGACACGCCAGAGGTGACGCTTGACTTGTGGCAGCCACGTCATCGGGACCTCGGCGAGAGATTCCACGAGCAAATGCCTCTCGGTGAAGAGATTCGCGCGGGTGAGCGACATGTCCTCGTCGGCGATGTACTCGATGTCCGCATCCCGAAGGTACCGTTCGAACTGGTTACGGCGGTAATAGGGGTAGACGGAATTATTCACCAACCCGTCCAGGTTCACGACGTGGCGGGGGCTGAAGTAGGCCGGAATGCCTGCATTGAAACATCCGATGGTCCGACCTTCCGGGACGAGTCGCTCGAACATGGGCTGCGACTCGAGCACGTCCTTCTGCCAGGGATACGAATTGGCGGTGAGCACCACCGGGATCAAAGTCGCGGCGAAGACGGCAGCCGCTGCGCTGCCGAAGACCGTCGCGTCCAAGCGACGAAAACTGTGATTTTCGGCCCACCCGCGAACGATGACGCCGAAAAGCACGACGTACAGAATCAGCGCGGGTTGAGCGCGGTACCAGTCCTGTTTGTCCGTGAAGAAGAGACCATAGACTGCACCGGTCAGTATCGTTCCCCCCACGAGAACCAGCCCCGCTCGGGCCAGAGCCCTGGTCTCACGTCGTGAAAGTCCGTGCCATAGCGCGACGAGGAGCAGGAGTGTCATCAGCGCGCCGGCGGAGGCTCTCGCTGTCGGCCATCGATTTCCGAGTCGATCCACAGTCCTCGCCCACAGGGGGAACGTGAGCCAGTTCCCGGCGAGGTAGCGCCAACCGGCGGCCAATCCGGCTGTGTGCTCCCTGCTCGCCCACAAGAGCTTCATCGAGCCGCTGTGCTGAAGCCAGGCTCCTCCCACCCAGCGACACCAAGCGAGCCAGGGCGCGATGGTGAGAACCAGCGTGGCGCCTGTCGCTGCGGCGAAGCGCGGCCCCTCCCGCCATGACAACTTCCAGACGAGCGCGGCCGAGGCGGCGGCGCAGAGCAGCACTGCGTCCGTTCTCGCAAGAATGGTCAGCCCAAACGCGAGACCCAGCTGGACCATGTTCCACAGCGGGATCGCGCCCTCTTCGAGGAAAGGCTCCATGCGTGTCACGTAGACCCAGAGGGCGAAGACGATGGCCAGGACGTAGAGGGACGCTTCCATCCCTTCGAGCACGAGCAGGACGGGCAGTGGATTCAGGATCCAGCAGGCGCCGCCGATCCAGCTCCAGTCCGTCGGCATCCATCGCCGGAAGAACCTTGACAGACCGTAGCCGGCTGCAAGGTGCAGCAGGAGCGCGGTCGCGAGGCATGCCCGGAGCAAAGCCACTTTCGTGTGGAAGAAATACGCGAGGACCACCACGACGAGCATCCAGCCCGGGTGATAGCCGTTGGCCGTATTGACGCCGTCGAAGCTGGACCGACCCTCGCGAACGATCGTGCCCGCGATCTTGAGGTAATAAAAGGTGTCATCCGGAACGACGCGCACCAGCCAAGTCAATGGCCTGGCGATCGAGTACGCGGCGACCGAAATGGCCACGAGTGCGGCCGCCCAGAAGATCCATTGTGCACGTACGGCTTCGCCGTCGTCCCGCCGATCCATCTTTTCCCGAGTCGTGCGCTGCCGCCGTAGCACGCGACGATGTTCGCGTCGAGGGAACCGAACGAGCTTCCCCAGTCGAGCGGGCAGTTGGACCCTCAGGCCAAAGCGGCGAACGCAGCACGCGGGCCTTCTGCCGCGCCATCTTTCACGACGATCCCGAACAACCCCTTGTTGTTGAAGCGACGAAAATCCGGGCGGATCGGCTCTGCCTCGCAGACGAGCGACTCGTGCCCGCGAAACGCGTGCGTAAAGGAATGAAACCCCCAGTTGGCATCGATGTCGTCGATCACCATGGCTCCACCGGGAGGGAGCCGGGTCCAGACGGTGTCCAGCTCGAAGCGGACATTGGACTCGGTGTGCAGACTGTCGTGGACGAAGAGGTCCACGCGACCGACGCGCGATAGCAACCCGGGCAGCAGGCGTCTGCTCGTGCCTTTCAAGAGCGTCCACCGCTCGCGCAAGCCAGCGCCGACCGCAATGCCGATTTCCGCGTGGAGATGTCGCTCCTTGACCGGCCGGTCGATGCTCCAGAGACGACCCTCTCCGTTCAGCTCGAGCGCCTCGAGGATGAGGCGGGACGTCATGCCATGGCCGACTCCCGTCTCGATGACGTTGCGGGGACGGAGGTGGCGCACCAAACACCAGAGGGCGCGCACCAATCCCTGGTCGCCGTCGTTATTGATCTTCAAACTCTCGGGACCCACATTGATCCCCATCGTTCGGAGGTCCTCCGTAGCCTGGGTGCACACCTTCCAGAACGCCGCCGCATCGGGACACGGCCAAGGGCACCCGAGGCGATGGTGCAGGCGGCGTTCCCAATCGACGTGCAGCGGATAGGTATCCCCCGGCGACGGAATCGGCCTCTCGCGATCCGCGAGAAAGCGATCGGTGAAAGCAGCCCACGCCTCGCGGGGATCCGACACCACCTGGGTCACGACTCGCATGGGATCCCGCAAAACGACCTTAATTGCACTTGTCAACATGGCTAAACGCGACGCTGCTCGCGACGGGTCCCAAGGTCAAGCGTTCCTGTGCGTCTCAGTCATGAAAAGAGGACATGTGTGACGTTGGTGCAACAAGATGATGACAATCTGGAGCGAATGGCTCGGTCGTACCCGCAGAGCCCGCCGTGGATGGAAGCGCGCGAGGCCCGGAAACCATTGCGCGAAGTGCACTTGCCGAGTGCGAAATCACCCTGTACCGGCTTGCGCGCGGTCTCTGGCTACGGCACCGCGACGATCTCGTCGATGTTCGGCTGCAGCGTGATCTCCGTCCGCCGGTTGTGCGCCCGGCCCGTGGCCGACTGGTTGGTGTCGATTGGATCGTACTCGCCATACCCGGCGGCGGACAGCGCATGGGGATCGACCCCGCGACCGGTCAGAAACCGGGTCACTTCCATGCCTCGCGCCAGCGACAGCTCCCAGTTGGAACGGAAAGGCGACACGCGAATCGGCTCGTCGTCCGTGTGCCCCGCGACCTGAAATTGCCGGCCCGTGATCGATGGCAGCACCGTGGCGAGGACCGCAAGCGTACGCTTGCCCGCTTCTTTGAGCTCGGCGCGGCCGGAGTCGAACAGGACATCGTTCGGCAGCTGAAGCACCATGCGACCGTCGCGGAGCGCGATTGCGAGGTCGCCTGCGTCGATCATGCCTTTGAGCCTGAATGCGAGGTCATGGTAGAGGGCCGCACGGGCTTCCGCTGCAGCTTGCGCGCGGCGCAGCTCTTCGAGGCGCCGCTGCGAGCTCTCGAGCGCGCCCTTCAGGTCGCCATTTTCAGAGAGAAGGGAGCGCGCATTGGCGCCGAGCTTTTTAAGCTCGTTTTCGAGCTGCTGGTCAACGGCGGTTGCGCCATCGAGCTCCTTCTGCATCGACGTGCGGCCGGTCTCCGCATCGCGCAAGCGAGCATCCTTGGCCGCGAGCTCGGCCCTCAAGTCGTTGGCACTGCGTACGGCATCGTCGTATTTGCCCTGGGTAACACATCCCGCAAGCACGCAAGCGGCTGCTGAAACGGCAAAAAGCTTTCGAGTCATGTCGTTCTCTCCGTTGTGAGGCATTGCGGCCGTCGCCGCGGCGGCGAGGAGTTGCCGCCCTGCGCAATATCCGCGCTGGACTGCAGCACCCGCCGCCACGGCGACGCGCCAGTGACACCCCCATCACGATGGGGTGGCTTGTCCCGAGCTCTTGACGTCGATCTTCTTGGCCTGCGCCTGCGGCTTCTTCGGAACCGCGATGAGCAGCACGCCCTTGTCCAGGGAGGCGCGGAGCTTGTCGATGTCCGCGCCCTCGGGGAGCGTGAAGCTTCGGGTGAACGAGCCGTAGCTGCGCTCGTAGGTGTAGTATCGGTCGGACTTGTCCTCTTTCTCGGCCTGACGCTTGCCGGACACGGTCAGGCGATTGCCGGTGACCGTCACCTCGAGGTCCTTTTCCTGCACGCCCGGGACGTCCGCCTTGAACTCGTAGGCGTCCTTCGTCTCCTTGACGTCGAAGGCGGCCGTGAGGGCAAATCCGACCTCGGGCGACGAGGGAAACGCGATCTCACGGAATGGATCCCACGCCGCGAGCGCGCGCATCGCACGCCAGGGATCCCAGCTCGCTGCCGGCGCAGCGGCCGGCTTGTCGTCGTCTTGCTTTCGAATGGCGATGTTGCTCATGGTCATCGGTTCCTTTCAGGTGTCGAGCGAGCGGTCGCGCGTTTCCGGCCGCGTTGCCACGCCCGAAGCAGGGACTGTGCCGGTACCTCGATGGAGTCTCAGCGTCAGCGCAAGTCCTCTCTCAAGGGTATAGCGATGAACGAATGGCGATTTCAGGGTGCAGTGCAGTCTTTGCGTCAGTGCGCAGACTGGATCGCTCGATGAGATGCAAAGCGATGGGCCGGGCAAGCGAAGGGCGCACAGCCGCACGCATGTCAGCCGCCATGGTGGAGGTGACGCCGCCCTACGATCTGTCGCGCTCACTCGCGATCGCGGCGGCCTTTGCTCCGACGGTGGGGCAACCTCCGGGGCTGCTTCGATTCGCCGTCCGAATCGGGGGTCGAATAGAAGCCATTGAGGTTCGGCAGACGACGAAGTCGACGCTTTGCGCTTCCTATGCGGCGGGCGGTGACCGCCGCGCGGTGCAACGGACTGTCGGATGGAGGGTATTGGCCGACCTCGATCTGCGTCCCTTCTATCGCCTGGCGGCGCGCCACCCCGCACTGGCTCCCATCCTGCGGCGCCTTCGCGGGCTCAAGCCCATGCGACCGGCGGGGCTGTTCGAGATGGCCGTGGTGGCGATCACCGAGCAGCAGATTTCGCTTGCCGCGGCCTACGCGATACGGACGCGGCTGGTTGAACGCTTTGGTTACCCGGCGCAGGGCTGCTGGGTATTTCCCGATGCGGGGCGACTTGCTGCGGCCACGCTTCGCCAGCTGCGCTCGACCGGCCTTTCGCGGGCCAAGGCGGGGTACGTCCGCGCGCTCGCGCGCGACCTGGAGAGCGGTCGAGTGGATCTCGACGCCATCGCCGCGCTGCCCGACGCGGACGCTCACGACGCCCTCATGAACATCCGCGGGTTTGGGCCGTGGTCGGCGGACTATGTTCTGGTGCGAGGCATGGCGCGGCCGGACCGCGTACCGCTCGACGACCTCGGGATTCGCGATGTCGTGGGACGGCGACTCGGATCAGGAGCCCGTGCGTCGTCGAGCGAAACGGGGAAGCTTTTGGCCCCCTTCGCCCCCTACCGCGGGCTTGCGGCGTTTTATCTCCTCGCAGAGGACCGAAGCGCAGCGGCGGCGGCGCGCGCGCCGCTCACTCGACGAGGACGGCTCTAAATTCAGAGCCCCCGGGCGCGCGGCCCATCGCGTTTTCATCGCGTTCGGACGTGAGTTGGGATCTTGTCCTTCATGATCCGGCGATAACTCCGCTTCTCCCCATCGAGGAAGAAAGTGCCGTCGCCGACGGCGTGGAACTTCCTCTGCCTGTGAACCTTCGCGTCGATGCCCGCCTCGACCGGGCGGAGGATCACGATCGAAAACTCCTCGATGTACTTCACGAGCCTCACCGCGGCATAGGAGGCGCAGCCCTCGATCACCGGGCAATCGATCTTCTTGGCTTCGGTCTTCTTGAACCCGATTTTCGCGAACTTGTCTCCGGCCGTCACGGACACCGACCCGGCCCGTATGGCCTTCTCCATCAACGATTCGGTGGGCACGTTGACCGTGCACTGCCGGCTCTGCACGATGGACTCGAAGCTCTGGTTCCACGGGCCGGTCATGACGGCAATGTTGCAATCGCCGCGCGAGAATCCGAGCGGCATGAGCCAGCTCAGGCACATGACGTTGTCGACGCCTCGGTGTCGAGTCGCGAGCAGTACGACGGGCCCTTCCTCGATTTCGAGGAAAAAGCGGTTCAGGGGTAGTGCCCGATACACGGCGGCTCGTTGCGCATCAGTCCGGCCTGTCCGGCCCCTGCCCACGTTGGGCGCGAACCGGGTCGAGCGTTTCCGATGTGGCGGCTGCGGCATAAGCAGAGAGCGTGCCGCACGCCGCGGCCCCTAGAGCCAGCGCCACGGCACGGTGCATGCTCACCCCGGAACCGCATGAAGCGGACTGCGACTTCAGGGGGTGCGCCGACGGGTCGCGCGAGGTTCGAGGACATCGGCTGCGATGCTGGTGCGAACGAAACCTCGCCGGCCGCCGACACCAGCGGCAATTTCTCGAACGGCAAGGCCAGCGCGTCGCTGCCCCAAGCCGCTCCGAGACCGCGCGTCGACTACGAGAGATTCCAGGACGGAGACTCCGGTGAAGACGCCGCAGGCGGCTCGTGGCGGGTGACCATCCGGAGTTTCGATTCCGATCGCGTCGTCGCCCAATGGGTGGTTCGACAGCCGAAAATTTCTACGGCGATGACCCGCGATTGGGAGCAGGAGGTGTTCAGGCTGCCCGCTGTGCACGTGACGGGCCTTGCCGAGGGTAGGTCGAAGCATCCCGTGCTGATTTCGCGCGGTCACGGGGACTCCTGGCATCCGGTCCCATTCGATCGTCCGCTCGGATCGAGCGCGTGGCTCGCCCTTGGGGCAGCCCGTGGTCCGGGCCTCTCGCGCGAACCGATGGGGCGTTCGTTGTGTCGAATCGAGTTTATCGGGGGCAGCGAGCAAGCCCGCAACCGATTCAGTCCCCTTCCACGCAATACCGATGCGGACGACGACCCCTGACGCTCGGGCCGGTTGGGTCGCATGCGCGGTTTGCGTGTCCCGGGTCTTGCTGGCCGTCGCCCTGCTGCCCAGTCAAGCGAGGCTCTCCCGATTGGTCTGCTGGGCACGCCTCGGGAACGCGAGGCGCGCTTCGCGGCTCGGTCGAGGCGGCCTCTCGTGCGGGAACACGAACGATTTGCGCCCCGTCGATGGCTGGCGCCGCGAGCGCACGGGCGTCGGCCGGGAGCGTGCGCGCGAGCGGGTCCTCGCCGCCGCACGCTCGCCCTGAACCGTGCGGTACAGTCCTCGCAGGGCGGGCGGAGGGGCGGGCGGGGAAGTGCCGATGAACGTGTTCGACCACGCCATACAAAAAGCAGACATCTGGATCGGTGAGATGATGCGCGAATTGGGAACGGACGACGCCCGGCATGCCTATCGTGCGCTCAGCGCTTCGCTGCACGCCTTGCGCGATCGGCTGTCGGTGGACGAAGCCGCCCAGCTCGGAGCGCAGCTGCCGCTACTCGTGCGTGGGTTGTTTTACGAATGCTGGCACCCCGCGGCGACCCCGGTGCACGTGCGCCGCGCCGAGGAGTTGCTGCTCCTTGTCGAGCAGAAGGCAGGTGAAGGCGGGAAATTGGATCCGGAACGTGCCGTGGCCGCAACGTTCGAGGTACTCCGCCGGCACGTTTCGCCTGGCCAGCTCGCGTCGCTGGCCCGCGTGCTCCCGCAAGGCCTGGCTCAGCTCGCTCGATGACGGCCCAAGGACCGCCAACCCAAAGTGGAAGGGTTCGAGGCCCCTTCGGTCCTGGCCTTCGCGCGCGCAACCCAGGTCGCCCGCGTGGCATCGGTCTCTGTCGACTCACCCCGCGCCTGACGAGGTCATCATGCTGCACCTCCACTTTTGGCCTACGCCCAACGGCAAAAAGATCACCATCTTTCTCGAGGAGGCGGGGCTCGAGTACTGCATCGTCCCCTGCAACATCGGTCGAGGCGACCAGTTCCAGCCGAGCTTCCTCGCGCTCAACCCCAACCATCGCATGCCGCTCCTGGTCGACGACGCTCCCGAAGGCGGCGGGGAGCCCATCGCCGTGTTCGAGTCGGGCGCGATCCTCCTCTACCTCGCCGAGAAGTCGGGGAAGTTCTGGGCGAAGGACCTGCGTGGCCGAACCGAGATCACGCAGTGGGTCATGTGGCAGATGGCCAACCAGGGCCCCAAGACCGGCGAGCTCGGGCACTTCTTGCGGCTCGGCAACAAGCAGGGGGACCAGTCGTACGCGGTGCGCCGGTTCGGCGACGAGGTAAATCGCCTCTACGGCGTGCTCAACAACCGGCTCTACAACCGGCGCTTTCTGGCCGGAGCGGAGTACACGATCGCCGACATCATTTCGTATCCCTGGGTCGTGAACTGGAAGGCCCAGCAGCAGGACCTCGAGGAGTTCAAGTACGTGAAGCGTTGGTTCGAGGAGCTGAGCGCGCGCCCGGCAGTACAGCGCGGGCTCGCCGTCGGCGCGGAGTTCGCCGAGGACTTCTCGAAACTGCCGCCGGAGGAGATCGAACGCCGCACCAAGCTGCTCTACAACCAGCGGGCGATCCCGGCGCCGACGTCGGGCGGGCTCTAGAGCACCGATCACGTTCTAGAGCGCCGAACATGATGACTTCGCTGTGATTGCCTGTGGTTACGCGGCGCAGGCGAAGCGATGGATGCTCTCGAGGTTTTGGATGGCGGCGGCACGTCGTAGGTCGAACAAGTTTCGTC